>JAAGKN010000816.1_pt1 | contig 317915 bp, 409 predicted proteins | sample 6206371 | NCBI WGS metagenome assembly JAAGKN01 (sample SAMN11533720, study PRJNA540317) | gut metagenome | isolation source: fecal pellets from male and female animal of same cohort | host: Peromyscus leucopus | place: USA:CA | collected 2017 | reverse complement strand
AAAAAAAAAAAAAAAAAAACAGGAACTCATGTGTTCACTAAAATAAATATGTAAAATTTAACAATTATAGGCAGCATAAGGGCCAGTTAAAAAATATCCCATGACTATTAGAGAAAAAAATTTAAAAAAAGGGGAAAAATACCTTTTCTGGTTACATAGCTATCAGAAGGGTTATCCCAGACCGTTTACCAAAATTCCAATAAGCAGGGACAAACATCAGAAAGGAGAAAAAAGATGAAAGAAACAAGAAAAGAACTGGAAGGTATTGTCGAAATGGAACTGTCAGAGACATTTAAGAGGATCAGTGAGATTGAGAAACGTATCAGGAAAGAGCCCTATGTTTATACAGACATAGAAGGGAAAGCGTACAGCGAGCCACCAAGCCATTATAATGATAAACTGGCAAGGGCTATGGCTGCTGACATGTTTCAGTATGAAATTGTTTTTAGCGCTGATTATCCAGTACTGGAAGAAAAAGTCCACGGCTGGGTTATTAAAATGTCAAAGCTTAATTTCAGGCTTGGCCGCATGATAGATGACAACGCTGGAGACCGTCCTATGCAGGCATGGAAATACAAAAAGACATATAAATTCATGGAACAGATCAAATCCGCCATGGAGGAAGCTTCCAGGATGAACAAGGAAACACCTGACCAGGTACTTGCAAAGTTTATAAGCTCCTGTAAAGCATGGGCTGTCAGGGTTATCTGTATGAACACCTGGGCATATTATCTGGAAGGCATGAGGGACAATAAAAGAAGGCTTGACACTTCCAGGATAATAGGGCTTGATGAAGACCGGCAGAAGCTTATGGAGATCATCTGCAGTATCTATGAAATACTTGCAAAATTAAGCATCAATATACCCGTCAGTGGTGAAGACCATAAATATGTCACAGACATGATGGAACGATTTGAGATGATGGGCCAGATAGTCCTGGAACCAGCCGCATAATATTAAAACCCCTTTTCAGGGGTTTTGTTTATAAGGCGCTGTGTTCTTTTCATATACACCCTGCAGTGCATGTTTAAAAACAGGGTACAGGATCATGACAGCAAGGCATGCTGAAATACCGTAAGTGATCCCAGGTATGTTATTGCCTGCAGCTATCCATGTACCTGCCAGTGCAGACAGTGTAGACACCATCGTGCCGCCCATTGCCCATTTTTCATAAACCTTCATGGCAAAACCCTCCTTCCTGTTCCCATTATATCACATCCAGAACCATGCATCCTGTATCATATGCAGCATAAGACAGCCAGGTGCACAGGATAGAACAGGTAGAAGAACCATTTGAAGAATTTCTGCCCATGTGTCACACGGCGCTTACTATAAAACCGTGTGACCGCCACGCCTGCTGTCAGTACAGGTATCACGTTTATCACTACCCTCAATAATCCCTCGCCCATGATCCCTGCTGTACAGAATGCATAAGCCAGGCCACAGCAGGGAACTGTCATCCATTTTAAGTCATCCATCCGGTAGAACACCAGGGTGAAGACTGCCGCCAGCACCGGCCAGTCCATCCAGGCTGTGGACAGGATAATGATTAGGCACAGCATGCCTTTCAGCCATCCATGTTTTACCTTCTCAAGTACCAGAAGTTCCAGGAAGCAGGCAGATAATGTAAACAGCATATTAAGCCCCAGGCCCAGTGCCAGATGGTAAAAGGGCTGTGACAGGCAGGCAAAGATGAGGAGCCGTAAAAGGTACCTGCGCCTGTCAGAGGTTTTATAAAACCCTTCCACCAGGAAATAACACATACAGGGCGCCGTAAAGTTCCCAACTGCTGTCAGTATCAGATAAAGCAATGTGTCACTGCCTGCAAATATATGTGCTGTGTGACAGCATGCCATGGTAAGCATCGCTGTCATCTTTATTGTTTCCCTTGTAAAGCCCTTATTTTCGATTTTAGGAAGCATATTGATGATCCGGAGGCTGAAACCATTTCGGTCATTTTTCCTTAGATAACAATAGAGATTTCTCATCAAATTTGGCCCTTTCTGATTGTCTTATCATGCTATAAAAATACCCGGCATTTTCACATGCCGGGATAATTTTATCCACCCATTACCTTGAGATAAATAAACAGTACCAGGAATATCAGGCCGTAAACCCCGGCAAAGAAAGCTGCCATAAAGATAAGGATCGCTTTCATGGAAAACACCGGAAGCTTTGCCTTCCCAAGCCCTACTAAAAATGTCCACACGGCCGCCAGCAGGAAGACTGCTCCCATACAGAGCATCGGGATGACTCCTTCCAGGAAGAAGACTAACGAGAGTATCAGCCCGATCGACCCGAACAGCAGGCCAAGGCATTTGTAAAGCTTCTTGTTGCTGGTCTCTACCCATGTGACAGAAGGCTCTTTGTATCTCCATCCATTCTCTTCAAAGAACTGCCGGACCGGCTCATGGATCCGTTTCGTAGAGAAGTTCCATTCCCGGATGCCTGCATTCTTTTCACCTTTGTTCTTACCGATAGCGATCTCTTTACGCAGCCGCACCTCATGTCCTGTAAAAGAACTCATCTGTACCCCGGCGCTGCCGCGGATATCTGCATCCATGATCAGGCTGTCACGGCTGTCATATCCATAAAAGGTATGATTCTCACCAAGGACGACAACATACCGGAAATCCTGCACATCCTTTGTTACTGTCCCAAACCCGAAGGTGACCGCATCTTTCCATCGCCAGGAGACCACCAGACGGCCATTTACGACCTCAGCCGTAAAAGGGTTCTCTTCTGTGTTCAGCGCCTGGGCTGCCTTGTTTAAAATGTCCTGCTCATTTATTATTCCAATTTTCATAATCCTGTCCCTTTCTAAAACAAAACCCCGGGCCTGCGTAAGGACACCGGAGTGTGATCTTATGATAACCCCGGGCCCGAAGGACACCTGAGTATGATCCCTTATGATGCAGCGGATTCCGCACAGGCTCCGCCGCTCTTTGAGGAGGAAAAAGCATGAAAAAAATCAAGAAAAAAATGCTTTTTGCGCCTGTGCGTACTATCAAATAAAAGAAAGTCTCAGCTCTGCTTCCATCTACCATAATAGCACAAAACGACGCACCTGTCAATTTACCTGGCCAAATATAAACAGCTGCCTGATGGCAGCTGGTACGCAGGATCCCATGGTTCGTTGCCGGTCGCATGCTTCTGCATGCTTAGCTTTTGACCTTACCAGTAGCATAACTGGAACCTCCCAATCCCTGATCCTTAAAATTATGATACATTATTCATGTCTGTATGTCAACCCTAAATATGATTGCCCCATACTCTACATCTTATTTATTTGCCCCGTCCATAGGATGGCCACATCGGTTTGTCACCTTTGTCCATTCTCATCAAAAGCAATTTGTCCCCTCATTTTACCCTATACAATGGGTATTTGGAAACTTTTGTCCCCGGCGTTCCAAAATCATGAAATTTTCATCCAACACCCAAAATCTTCTCAAATCCTTACCTGTCCTTGCTTTCAACTCATATGACCCCTGTTTTTAGATACTGGGGCAGGGGACAAATTTGTCCCCGGGGACAAATTAAAAACACCTCAGAAAACCCGCAAACCTATATCTGATATGGGTTTAAAGCATTTGTCCCCAAGTGTCCCTTTGTCCCCGCTATTACTTATATATATTATTTTTTATTTCTATATATACACTTTAAAAAAGGGACAAAAGGGGACAAAAGACCTTCCAGCCCTTACTGTATATAAGGTTGCGTTTGTCCCCCGTTTAAGAAAATACGAAAAAGCGTGGGGACAAACGGGGACAAAATATTTTCTAAGCCTTATACAGTAAGGGTTTTAAGATTTGTCCCCTGAGGGGACAAATTCATTTTACTTTGTCCCCTGTTAATATCCGGTTGACAAATTGCATGAAATTGATTTCCCTGCTGTCTCGTATGAACTCATCACCAGCATAAAATTCTTTTGTCGTCAGGAACCCTTCAGTTCTTCAACCCATCACAGAATAAACAAGGCATATCATCCGAACCATCTTTGGCCCGGTCACCTCAGAGGCGGCCCGGACTACGTCCGTGCCTGACACGGGGATTCTCCCCGTACCCCATATTCTTTTTGAATAAAACTTTGTGAAGTTAACCTACGGCTTGCTGTCATAACAGCAGATGAAAGGAGTATATATCATGGCAAAGATCGAAAATAAGAACGTTTATGTGATTGGTGACAAAGTATGGTGGCTTGATGCATGGAACAATTTAAGATGGGGTATCATCTATGATTTTAAAGAAGGCTATGCAGCGATCCATGAAGACGGTAAGAAAGGTATACAAACCGGCGCAAAGCTTGAAGACTGCTGGCCTACCAGAGAAGCATGCATACACGCTGAAGCAGAAAGATCAAAGCTTCAGACTGAAGAGTATAAAGAGTCCATCAAGTCTGTTGAGGATCTGGTGAAGTTCCTCTGGGAAAATGATGTGAATTCTGAATACCGTGACTATGATGCAGCAAAAGCAGCCAGGATCCGTGCAAAAGAGCTGCTTAACATTGAACTTAACTAAAAACAGGGCCTGTCTGTAAAGGCAGGCCTTTTTTCATGAAAGGGAATAACAGAATGAGCGAACAGGAGAAAAAGATCTATAACGAAGCCATAGATGCAAGCATAAGGGCTATCTTTGAGGCTGATATTGATGCAGACAATGCAGTCCACAACTATATCCGGGACGACAGGCTGGGGATGATAAGCATGCTGAAAGGCCTGAAAAAATAATAAGCCCCTTACAGGGGTATACGCTGATATAGCTCAAATGGTGGAGCAGCTGACTTGTAATCAGCAGGCTGCCGGTTCGAGTCCGGCTATCAGCTCTGATTTTTAACATGGAAACATACAACAAAACCACAGACAGTAAAGGAGAATGAATATAGGCGAAAATATGACAAGAATGGATAACTATTTTGATAAACTTGTTCCGAAGCAGGGAAAGGCTGATACAGTTGCAGGCGAGATCGTACGTGCTATGGTAAAGATCGGTTACCGCTGGTTCAACGACGGGGACAAAGTGGATATTGACTATGGGAAAGAGACCTGTAATGCGCCGGCAAGGTTCCTGATGGAGAAATGCCCGAAAGAGATCAGTGACAAAGTCCTCGGGCTCTGGCAGCACTGGGGAGCTGATAATGAATATGAGAAAAAGCTGGATGACGTTATGGGTATGATCGCAGATTATCTGGATAAGAATCCCGAACTCCAGAAGACTCCCAACACAGACGATATGCTTGACTGGTTTGCGCCGGAAGACTCTGAGTGGGGCTATGAAGATGACGAAGAAGAATATGATGAGTACGAAGATGAAGAAGAATATGAGTATGAAGATGAGTACGATGACTGATACCTGAAATGGAGGGAATAACATATGGCAGCACTGAAAATAGAAGATCTTTATAAGTATCTGCAGAACGTGGAAACAGACGACAATATGTATTCAAAACTGCAGTACATTATCACAATTCCCGGTTATAACCCATATGACAGGCATATCCGTATTAACACCAAAAGAAATAACATCTGGGTATATATAGACGGCCGGAAATTTGCAGCACTTAACTTTTCACCTGAAAACAGAAAAGCATATGTGGTCACTGATGAGCTGTGCATTAAAGAAGTAAGTTTTGCCACAAATATCCAAAGCATTCCCTTTGAGCCATTATGGGACAAGTTTGGCAACAGGTCTGAATGCGTTACAAGGCAGATGTTATATGATGCTGTTGAAAACTGGTATGATACCAGAAAAGAAAACATACAATAAAAGAGGTGGGTTTTCAGATGTACATCTGAAAACAATCGGGGACTTCCGTCCCCGTACCCCGTTTTCTTTTTGAATAAAACTTTAACAAGAAAACCAAGGGCTTTGAAACAATTAAGTCTACCCCGATAAGGCTGAGACAGAATGGGTGGTGCGCTGGACTTGACGCCGCTGCTTGTTTTGTGGGCTGAGGACCGACCTGAATGGAGTAAAAGCTCTTCCTGTACATAATATGGAGGACAAGGTTATGTTTGGTGCATCATGGGATAATTATTACGGATATGGATCAAGGGAAGAAATGTATAAAGCATGTGACAAGCGTCAGAAAGAAACGGATAGGAAAGCTGAGATACAGCATGCAATAGACAGGATCAACAAAAAATAGGGTAAAGACGCATAATCAGGGAGGATAACATGGGCAAAGTATTTTCGAGACATCAGAGCGGGCCGTCAGGCAGCGACTGCACAGCGCCTTACAGCATATCATTACATGGGAACCCTACTGTGGGTGAATTCATGGTGCAGGTACTTGAGAACAGGAATGAATGGGGAACTGTCAGGATCATCACAGAAAATGGGAAGAGCAAAAGTGCCGGGTACAAATATGGCAGCACAGATACAAGAAGCATTGCCAAACTCATGGGCATGAAAGTAAAGAAAGCATCTGCAGGCGGCGGATGGTCGAACATGGACTATACATTATGGGTTTAGCATAAAACCCTGAGGATAAAACAGAATGCTCACTGACCTATATCCGGCTTATCACAGCCCAGGTGCGGTAAACAGCTGCGAAAGGTAACCTCAGGGAATATAAGGAGACCAGAATGAAAACAGTGTTCAGACGATCCTTTAAAGGCCCGGCAGGCCCGGATGGGGCAGCGTCTTACAGGGTGATCATGGAAAGACGTGCCACAGTAGCTGAATTCATAGCGCAAGCGCTTGAGTATAGGCATGAATGGGGAAGCATAACTGTTCATATGGAAGGCAGTAAAGACCAGCATATAAACTTCAGATACGGTACAAGTGATGCTGACCCAGATGCCAGATATATGCAGGTCAAAGTAAAGAAAGCCCGTGCAAATGGCGGTATGTCACGTATGGACTATATCGTTGAAATCTGAAATAAACACAGCATGATACAGGAACCGGCATGAGAAAATGTCAGACTGCAAAAGAGTGCTGTAGTAACATACAAACCCCAGACATACGTCTGGGATTTTTACGGGGCCAAAGCCCCGTACCCCAGTTTATTTTTGAAATAAAATTTAACAAATTACATAAGGACATAAAAGACATAACCCGATAAGGCTGAGGCAGGGTGGTTGGTGAGCAAATGCCGCTGGCTGCTTTGTGGGCTGAGGACTGTCTGTCGCAACTTCAAACATGAAAACCAAACCGTGGAGGGTAAAAACTATGGCAAAAGTAAAAGCAATCACATCTGAAACAGTAAATGGAAATTTTGTAATCACTGACCGTGCTACCGGCGATATTCTGGACAACAATCAGGGATATGGTTTTAAAACAGCCCAGAAAGCTTATGCAGCATTCGGCTGGAAACAGAAGAACCTTTACAACAATTAAACAATAAAAAGCCTGCAGTCATTTTGCAGGCCGAGGACATTACTTTGAATATGAAAATCAGACCGTGGAGGGTGAATACTATGAAGAAAATTGAGAAGATGACAAGAAAAGCGATCCTTGATACACTGGCAGCTAAGAACATTACAGCAGATCTGCACATTGGCCTGAAGGAAACTGAGCCTGTACGCACACCCGGGGCAGTAGGTGTCTGCGCAACCAAGAAAGGCAACTTCATGGTATATATGGTAAATGAATCCGGCAAGCTCTACAACACATCCGTGCACACCAACAGACGTGAGGCAAACGGCCGTGTAATGCAGAGAATCCTTGCGGCAAATGCGTAAACATATGAGGAAGGGCGAAAGCTCTTCCTCTTTTTTTCTGGGGGATAATAAATATATTGAGGAGAAAATAGCATGAGTGGATATAAAGTATATGACTGTGACGGGAATGACATTACAGATAAAAGACAGTGGCTTCTGGGACCTGACATGACACTGTATTATATGTCTGTTCTGGGTGTTCTTGTTGAAGAAGAGGACTGCTGGGTATCACCAGACTGATAAAAACGGGCATGAAGCTATGTCCTTCATAACCATACGGGGTGCGACTCCCTGGCTTACCTGGCAGGATCAGGAAGCGGAAAAGTTCGTATGAGACTGGACGGTGAAAAATCCGGAATGCTGCAGGCATGGACACATGCAGACTTGCAGAGCCCGAAAGTGGGTATGGTTATGGAGGACATGGCTTTATGTCATGGAATGGGAGGCCAAATGAATCCTGTAAAAGAATTAAGAAAGATGACAGGCATGGATATGAAAGCATGTAGACAGGCTTTCATAACCTGCGGCCAAGACATCAACCTTGCTTACGAATACTTGAAACTGAAAAGTCAGGCTGTCATAAGGTATAAGAATGTGGATGGGAGAAAAGTCCCTTACACAGACAGCGACTACCTTGCACTGGCAAAAAATAAGATTGGGGAATAAGATATGTTTAGAATCTATAGGGAAAATGAAGACGGTATTATCGTATACTGGTATGACAAATGCGGGAAAAAATTACATACTGGCACGGCTTATGACAGCGTAGACGAAAATGGCAGGACGATTGCAAAGATTTACGAAGACCATAAGAAGACTAAGCTTGCAAACGTTGATTCGGATGACTGTTATCCGTTTAAATGGGTAGCTGTGTTCATGTTCAATGTGGGCTGGATCATGAGAGGCAATATCATGTTCATCATCTTTGGCTTGTTATGGATGGGGCTGGAATACATCATCTATGGCGAAGTACAGAACAGGCTGGTTGACAATCTCTTGGCCCTGCCTCTTTTCATCATCTTCTGCCTTATGTTCAAATTCAAAGAAGAAAGGGACAAGCTGAAAAAGTATAGCAGATAATAAACAGAAAGCCCAGCCCCAGGAAGCACAGCACCTGGAAAGGGCAATCCTGTTTATGATAAAGCTGCCGGGCTGACAATACCCATAAACCTGCATCACGTACCTGTGAGTGAGCGCACCGCAATACCAATAGACACGCAAGTGGTGCAGGGGCAGTCTTTTGAAAAAACTGGGAGGAAAGCGATGGATAAGAAGATCGAACTGATCGAGGACAAAGATACCGGAAAATGGCACTGGGTAATCCTTAAATGGGATGTTGACCAGGGCACCGGATCAGGAACTTGGTTTAATGCAGGGAGCGGTATTGGTGACAGCTATATGGATGCCGCAAAACAGGCACAGGATAATTATACCAGTTAAACTAAGCCTGTGTTACACACAGGCTTAACCGGGGCCTCAGGCCCCGTACCCCGGATTATTTTTGAATAAAAAAATAAACATGGAACAGAAAATAAGGTAACTATATATGCATAAGCATATATGACGCGGGTCCGAATCCCGTTTCCATGACTAAATGACGAACCTTGCCGCCATAAATAAAAAAGACGGACAAGCAGGGAGTCAGCCTGCATTGGCAGCAATAAGGTGAAAGGGAAACGCTGTACGCCCATACAGTGCTTCCCTTATTTTTTTCGGGCGGTTTTTTTAAAAGGAGAACATCATGATCGACGCATATTTCACACATAAGGATCCTGTTATAAAGGTTGAATGGATCAGCACAAGAAGCGGGAACTTCAAAGCAGGCAAGGTTTATGAAGCCCAATCCCACAGCCGCCAGGTAGGAGGCGAAAAACTGTACTCAGGCTTTGACATTAAAGATGAGGACGGGGATTATTTTTCCCTTACCAGAAAAGACGAAAATAAGAAATGGAAGGTGATATCATAAATGGAAACACGTACAGAACTATGGAAACGTATAAACAAAGCATTAAGCATGATCTATGAAGAAGGATTCAATGCATATCCGCTGGAGCGTGAGGCCATTGACCAGAATGCACAGGGTGTGCTTGATGCACTGGATGAGAACTTTGTGTTCATTGACCCGTGCATAAGGGAGTATCTGGACGAGGTCAGGTTCTGCTGCGGGAAGCTCATAAGCGGCGAATACAAGTAAGTCAGTATGGCAGGCAGTCTCATAAGAGGCTGTCTGCCTTTATTTTTTTTCGGGGATTTTTAAACAATGAATGGTGTCAGTCTTATGTCAGAAACGTAAAATAGCGGGCGGCGTTGGTCTTCTATAGAAAACCGCGCCGCCCTGTAACCCATAGGTATTCTTCGCTTATATTCATTATAACATATCCATGCCTGGTGTCAACACTTTTCTGAAACAAAAACAGCCGGAACCCGGACAAAGGTTCGGCTGTTTCTGCACTCAATTTGACGAAAGGTATCAAAAATATGATTGATTTACCGGAATGAGACCATTATAGCCCATAACATCCGACATGTCAACTAAAATTACCAGAAAACATGGTCTCCGATCGTGATTCCGGAGTGTGCCCCAGCGATCTTCGGATTCTTGAAGTACAGGCAGTCGCCTACAAAGCTGATGCCGTTCATAGCATCCTGTGCTGCCTCATAGCAGCTTTCTGGTACCCTGCCGCTGCCTAACACCCTGTCAAACTTACCACTGCCCACAGGCGAGAACTGCCTGGGTGAACGGATCACTGCGTTGATGTCATTCGGGAAGGAAGCACTTGCACGGCGGTTTAAAACCACATTACCCACCGCCACCTTGCCTTCATAGGACTGGTTTCCGGCTTCGCAGTAGATGATGGTCGCGAGCAGTTCTAACTCTGACGCATCCCCGTCGTAGGCTTCTGTTATAGTCAGCTCTACGTCAGTATCAGAAGATTTCTTCTTCTTGGATTCTTCTGCAGCCTCTTTGGCTTTCTCCTCAGCCTTTGCCTTCATTTCTTCCACGGTGTCACCTGTGTTCACCTGCATCTTCACAGTCACGAAATCAGTGCTGATATAGGCTTTCTTTCCGTTGAATTCGATCTCGATCCATTCGGTATCATCAACCTCTACAGTTTCCAGGATCTCCAGCTCATCCCCTTCGGAGATGTGCCCGATAACATCACCTGTCGCCGGTTCCTGTCTTACCCGGAGGTTTTCTGTCTCAATTTTTGCTACTGCAATTCCTGTCTCTTCTACAACTTCTTGTGCTTCATCACCAAACAGCAGGTAATCATCAGAAGCCCAGCCTATCAGGTTACCGGATTCAATCTTTGTCCATCCGTCTTCCTGTTCCAGTACCACGCCGCCGCAGTCCTTATAAAGCGTACCTGCAAGCTCTGCGTCCTTGGAAGGTTCCACCCTCACATTGAGCTGGTTCTTTACATTTGCCACAACGATCTCAGGTTCTGGCTCTGGTTCAGGCTCTTCTTCCTCTTCTGAATCGTTCTCTTCTGAGTCATCTTCTTCGGAATCTTCCTCTGAGTTATCTTCCTCTGAGTTATCTTCTTCGGAATCGTCCTCTTCTGAGTTATCTTCTTCGGAATCGTCCTCTTCTGAGTTATCTTCTGAATCATCCTCTGAGTTATCCTCTTCTGAATCATCAGACTCTTCATCTTCACCAGATTCATCCTCAGACTCATCAGACTCCTGTTCTTCTGTACCCATTCCGTCAGAACTCTGTCCGTCTTCTGGATTGTTCTCCTGTTCATCAGGATTCTGCTCAGGGTCTTCGGCTTCTTGGATAATCTCACCTTCAGCCTGTTCTGTGTCAGATAATTCCTGGTCAGCCTCTCCGGCTGGTTCCCCTGCACTGAGGAATTCCTGGAGCTGTTCTGTAGGGAGCTGTACCACATCTACCATACCGGATGTCACCGCAGTATTGTCAGTGATCTCATCTGCAGTGGCTTCTTCAAACACCTCTGCCCTGCGGCCTTGCATGGTCAGTTCTTTGACCGTGATCCCCGATGTGTTCTGGGATCCAATGTAAGCATTCTCTGTCTGGGATGCCATCATCACCTCAGGTTCCCCTGAGGGTTCCCTGCCCGGCGGACCCAGGCTCCTTATTCCTAAGACACCTGCCAGGCATATCACAGACATGGCCATTGAGGCTACAGCCCCTTCCCTCATCCATCTCGGCAGGCTGTACCAGTCAAGGTGGAATCTGGGTATTCGTATTCTTTTAAAGTTATCTGAAAGTATATCCAAACGGCTGAGTTCCGGCTCAGGCGGCTTATAAAGCCCAAGCTCTTCCAGCCTGTCAAAACTGACTTTCATGTTCCTCTTCCTTTCTACTATGTAAACAGCAGGGACGGTGGCCATATGTTGCACCGTCCCTTGTCATCAGTTATTTCCGGTAAGCCGGTCGATCTCACTCTGGAGTTCTGCCTCACGGGCGAGGCTGGAATCCAGCATGTCTTCTGCATTTTTGAGCTCCTGCTCCACAAGCGCTGCATGGTTCTTGGCATCCCTCAGTTCCTGTTCCAGCTCACTTGCAGTTGCTGCATCTCCACTGCCACCAGTCTCAGATGCCATGTGGTCATCAAGCCCTGTGCTGCCGGATTCATCCGACTCAGGCCCGTCCCGGACGGCATCCGTGGATACCTCGCTTTCCTCATGGTCTTCCACGTCGATCGTTACAGAGCCGTTTTCACTGCTGCCCATAAAATCTTCAAGGTTGTACTCATACACAATGTTCGTGTTTGCAGTACCTTGGCTGTCAAGCCTCATATTATTTACAAGGCCGGTCATGTTCCAGACAAACAACCCGAAGCCTCCGACCATTGCCGCGATGAGCAGGAATGTCTTCAGCTTGGAATGGGACGAGGATTCATCAAGCTCATCCTCTCCGTCTTCCTCTTCTTCCCCATCATCAATGTCCACACTGTCCGTGTCATCACTGACAGGGATTTTGGCAGCAGGCGCAGGGACGGGTTTGACTTCTGCTTCCGCCTCACCCGAGAGTAACGCCATATCTACTTTCACGAGAAACGACCCCCTTTCTTTTAAGATTTAGAAATGCCAGATTGCGACACCAGTCACGGTGTCTTTGGGTATGCATCCGAAACTCCGGCTGTCACGGCTGTTGTCCCGGTTATCCCCCATCACAAAATATTCATCATCGCCCACGATCGTCACGAATGAGCTCTCTTTGAACCGTTCGATACATTCAGGGCTTAAATACGCCTCATCATATTTGATATTGTTGACATACAGTGTTCCCTTGACTACAGTAACTGTGTCTCCCGGCATACCGATGACACGTTTGATCAGGTATGTCCCGCCGTAGTCAAACACCAGGATGTCACCAAACCCGGGTTCTGCAGACGGATTTAAAAGGAGCTGCTCCCCGTCAAAGAGCGTGTTGTCCATGGAGTGTCCGTCCACAGTACAGAACCGTAAGCCTGTCATCTTGAACGTGACGATAGCGGCACCAAGTATCATGCACAGTATTGCAAGTATGACCAGGAACCCGGTTACAATTTTTTTAACGCGGTGCACTGCTACCATCTCCTTTCCACCGCTGTCAATATAATATAAACCCTCATCTGTATTATAACGCACATTTTTAAATCAGTGGGAGTACCTGGCACCGGACTGCCTTAAAAACGGCCCAGGCCTACGCCTGGGCCTACACACGGGGATTCTCCCCGTACCCCGTCTTTTTTTTGAAACAAAACCAACAAACCGCGTGGGCAAATCCCATGCCAACCAAAAAAGAAAGTTGAGGATGATCAGTATGACAAGAGCACAGTATGTAGAAGCAAGAGTTGCAGCACTTTCCAAGATGAGTCTGGAAGATCTGGCTATCGCTATCGGCGAGTATTTTGACGGCCACGCTACCATGCCCGGTGAGAAAGACCTGAAGGATGCTGCTGAGAAGATCGTTGCCAACATCGCAGAGAATGCTGATTTTGATATCGACGCAGAGACCAAGGCTTCCATGATCCAGAAGTTCGCGGAGATCTCCGTACGTGAGATGAAGGTGGAGAAGCTGCAGGTGCAGAACATCAACAAAGAGAACAAGGATGATTTCGCTGTTCTGAAGCCCACCGATCTGGGACTGACAGAGACCGAGTCCATTCCCGCTGAAGACAAGACACCCGCCAAGAAGATCTACGAGGCAGCTGCCCGTATCGAAGACGGCAAGGTTCTGGTAGGCGACTACGAGGTCGGATCCCTGAAGGAGAGCTTCGTGAAGAACAATCCCGGCGTGAAGTGTGCAGCAACACTGGTGGCTACCGACTACAGCAACGGCAAGTTCGCTAACATGAGCTACACCGTGATCGCTGACATCGCAGCGTAACATATGATGGTACCGGGGCTCCGTAAAAGGGGCTCCTTTTACCATATAAAATCCATGGTGGCGCATGGTTGCAGTGCCATATCAAACTGCAGACAGGACTTGTTTAGTTCTGTGCAGGGGTCAGCCTTCGGGCATATGGTGGAGCATACCTGGAAAGCACGGAAAGCTCTCCCTGGAAAGCCAATTCAGGAGTTTACCTGGAAGTCCTCCTGCAAATCCATGCAGGAGGCATTAAAAATTGCTTGGGCATTATAAGACCTGCACCGGCCAGACGAGCCAAGGGAAAAAGGCAGGCATTTGAAGAGCAGGCTACATACAGTTTTCCTTTCAGCCGATTAGGAAACTGCAGACAGGAATACCGGGAAACCAATGACAAGTAAAGATCACTGCATATACAGGGCATAATGACAGACCAAATAATAAGAGACAATACGGCACAAAGTGACCGATAAAAAAGAAAAGCTGGTTCATTCCCCTGTGCACATTTTGAAAATCTGAGGCCGCCAGGTAAGACTGGAAAAATTTTGGTCAAAGAAAAAATTTATACAGAATACAGTAAGCCCTGCACAGACAGGGCTTTTTATGGATGGTTGGTATAATGGTATTACGCCCGGGCCCGGATGTCCGGTACAAGAGACGAAGGTTCAACCCCTTCACCATCCTCTCAGGCATGGAGCCTGGTTTGTGGGTTTATACGGGCAGCGCTTCCGGAATGATCCGGGGGAGCCGCCTGTAGTTAAACAAATAATGCGGGGTAGAGCAGCTGGCAGCTCGCTGTTCAACCCCTTCACCATCCTCTCAGGCATGGAGCCTGGTTTGTGGGTTTATACGGGCAGCGCTTCCGGAATGATCCGGGGGAGCCGCCTGTAGTCGAGCTGCCAGCTGCTCTACCCCGCATTATTTGTTTATGGCAGCTCGCTGGGCCCATAACCCAGAGGTCGCAGGTTCAAGTCCTGCCCCCGCTACTCATGATACAGCGTCCGTCAGGCACCATATCAAAAACAAGCGGACATTACGACGTGTAGACTGCTTTACGCTGTATCTTATTTTTTTTCGCTGTGCCGAAAAAGTTACATCAGGGCACAGACGGGCCCATGACCGTTATCAAAAAAGAAAGAAGGAGAACTATTGGAAGACAAGATTATAACATACAGGCAGCGCGAATTCTGGGATATTGCCAGTGGTGTACGTATGTGTATCAATCGAATCGCAGAGCACGGGCTTGACCCTTACTCCCTGTTCCTTCCTGAAGATAATTACTGGCGGTACATTGCCAGATATAAGAACGAGGTCATGAAGTTTATGAATGTGAGCTATATGGGGTTCAGGCACGCACATAAAGATATGTATCTGCATGCAACGACAAAAGGACGTGCAGAAAAGATAATCTCTGAAGGTGTGCTCAGAGTATCAGGCTCAAATGAAGACAATACCCTTGGCAAAGCTGTCTATACCTATCCATTAAGATCCGGAATATATTTTAACGGGTTACGCAAGAATGATGTCGTCATCCTGTTTGAATCAGAGGCAGAGCACGTTCATATAACCCAGACAGATGACACCCCGTGCTGTATAGGCGAGGCCGATTTTTTCTCTGACATAAATGTCATAAATCCAAAGATCATATCAATGGATGAAACTGAAACATTGTCAAAGAAAGAATTCGACTGGGAAAAAGCCCAGAAAGATTATTATGGCATAGATGTTCCTGAGAAGGCTGACTACAGTAATTTCATGGACATACTGGCGCACTATAATGAAGACTATAAACCAATAAAACTTTAAAGAAAGAAAGAGGTAGAGCATTATGGGTAGAACAGAAATGGTAAACGCACGTACAGAGCAGCTGAAGAAACTGAATGACATTGAGCTTGTAAACATGATCGTAGGCTATTTCAAAGAGAACGCAACGCTTCCGGGCGAAAAGTCCCTGAAGGAATATGCGCTGGGCCTCAAGGGTGAGTTTGACGGATCTGTCATCACTGGCCTTATGGCACAGGTGCGCGACGAGCTGATCGAGACCTTTGCATCCCTGCTGGTGAAAGAAGTGCGCCTGAAAAATGTGAACGCGCTTAATGAGAATAAGAAAAACAAAGACGCAGAAGGCCTCAAGGCAAGTGACCTGCCCATGGTGCTCACAGATGTGACGCCTATCCCGGTAAACACGATCAAGAACAGCTATGAGATGAATGCATTCATCAGCAGCGACGCAGATGTCTGCATGATGGACGGATCGGAACCGACGGAATTTGCACAGCTCCCGAAAGGGTTCAAGAAGAACCACAGAGGCATCCTTGGCATGCAGGGCACTGTTGTGGCTTCCGATTACAGCAACGGCAAGTTCGCCAATATGGGCTATAAGCTTCTCATCGACCTTGGACAGTGGCTCCAGCCTGAATGCACGCCCGCAGCAGCAGTTTAAGAACAAGAAACCTGACAGGAAGGGGAGAGATCCTCTTCCTGTTTTTTAGTCGGAGGAATGAAAATGGGAGTCACAACAACATATCAGATAGGCCTGAAAGTTGAAAAAGAAACAATCGTAAGGAGAACAGAGTTCATAGTAGAAGAAACACCCAGGGAACATGAAATCCGCATGGCCAAGGGCAAACATGAACGCACAGCTGTTATTGAAGAGCCCTTTGACTTCAGCCACCCCGCGCAACGAAAGGAGCTGTTCCGTATGATTATAGACAGCATGAGCGACTTCAGTTTTGCATCTGTAAAAGAAGCAGAAGGCATGCTCATTGACGAGCTGAAACAGGTGGTCAATGAGATCGACGACGAGCTTCCGTTCCACTGAGAAAGGGGAATCATATGGTCAGGGAAGAAATGATAAGGGAAAAAGCAAAAGAGCTGTCCAGGATGGCAGATAACAGGATGGTAAGGATCGCCTCAGATTATTTTAAACATAACAGGGCAATGCCGGGCGAGAAGTCCTTAAAGGACACCGCGGCAAAGCTCCTGCCCATGTTTGAGGAAAATCCTTACTATCAGATGGAAGAGTCCTTCCGTGAGAGGTTTGTAAGCGACCTTGCATTTATCTGCATCAAAGAGGTCGAGCTTCATAAGGTGCAGGCGCTGAGCAATGCAAAGAACAATAAGAATAAGACTGGGCTGCGTGCCCATGACCTTCCCATGAAGTTGTCTGATGACGGCCGGTATTATGAGATGCCCGCTGAGATCTTCAGTGCAGGGAAAGTATACATCACCATCAACACGGAATCTGATTATCATCTTGCAACGCTCCCGGAACAGTTTATCAAAAACTTTAAAGACACCACAGGGATGAAGTCTACGGTCATTGCAAGGGATCACAGCAATGGGAACTTTGCCTGCATGAGCTACAGGCTTGTTATTGACCTTGCCCAGAAAGGATGATCAGAATGTTTGAACCGTTCAGATGTGAGACCTGTCATTACGGCCGGCCAGATCTTCTCAATAACTGCTGGGTATGTCTGGCAGGGATAGAAGATGAAGAAGAATGTGAAGAAAATTACGAGGATGCCATATCCTCATAATATATACAGGGGCGGGGCACCGCTTAATAGAAGGCACGGGGACAAGGGAGGCTTGCAACTTCCCCGTTTTTGAGACGCTGCTGTGAACCCTGTATGAAAAAAAGACATATCCGGCCTTGTCACCCGGAAGACCTTACCGGCCTTGTCACCCGGTAAGGTCATCTTTTTTTTCGGCGGTTTTTTTGCATAAGGAAAGCGCCATGACTCGTATCAGGGAAACCTATTTCCTGTTATGTAATCACCGCGCTCTTTCCTTAAGCCCTTAGGCCGGGGGCTGCTTCCTCAAAGGAACGCTACGCCCCCCGTTTTCAATTTTAAGGCTCAGAGGCCGGAGAACACTTCCGACACTTCCATCCGTCCTCCCCTCTGGCAATTTTATTATAGCATAACCCCACGATCAAATGGTGAGCCCTGTCCCCTGTTTAAACGGGTTGTGCTTCGGGATCTCTACCTGGGAAAACGCGTGGGCCTTGTCCCGTATGGCTTCCCGGTGCACCCTGTCTGTCTCCGCCTTTACATGGTAATTATTGCCATCCAGTTTTCTGCAGGCATCTGTGAATTCTTCTAAAAAAGTCTTTGCCATAAGATCACCCCTTCCTATGACATAAGTATAACCCGTCTTATCCATAAACAGGAGAAGACGGGTTACAGATCTTAAGCGCCTTATACTCAGCATCGCCAAATGCCAGCATCGGCAGGAAGATAAAGGGCAGGAACATAAGCCCGAAACCAAACCCGACGCCTTTGCCAAACACCTTTGCCAGCTTGAAGTACAGCATGACTGCGATCACAAAGTTTACGAACGGCACGAACATCAGAAGGAACATCCAGCCGTTGCCAAATGCCATCCGGAACTGGCAGAAGTTGCCATAGAAGGGAACGAAAATGGCCCAGCCATGCCCCCCGGCCTTATCCCAGGATCCCTAAAAGGATCAGTTTCAATTTCTTCATAAAAATGCCTCTCTTTCATTCAAACCAGCGGTACTCACATTCCTTGGTACACAGGTGGCAGTGCGGCCCCGGCCGTCCCCAGGGACAAAAACCCAACAGCGCCCTGATGACCATTGGTGTTACCGGTGGATGGTGGTGATGATGGTGTGGCGGTGGAGGTGTAGGAGGCATCATTCCAGGCATAGGCCCGTGCCCGCCACGAGGGCATCCCATTTCTATTCCAGGCTTTGTCCTGTATTCCTTCTGTTATGCCCGTGGCCCATCTCAGGCCCTTTTCTGTTATGTCCCGGCCCTCTCATCCCTCCAGGGCTCCCATGACTTCCGCCAAATGACCGTCCACCCGGCCGGCCTATTCCGTTCCGTGACATATGAACCTCGCTTTCTGGCTTACCCTGTTAAGGGTAAGCCATATGTTTTATTTCTTGCCTTTCTTCTTATCGCCAAAATCAGCTTTGAACCCGTAGAAAGGACGGCCCTGGTAGGACTGTTTCTCCATCTTGCCCGTTGCCGTTGTCTGTTTCCCATCCTTCTTGGATGTATAGGTGATGGTGATCGTCTCACCTGCCAGCAGCTTGTTGATCTCATCCTGGGTGAATACATGGTCAGACCAGCTTCCCTTGAAGGTGATGGTCTGTCCCTTAAAGGTACCTCTCACATAACCTTCTTTCAGCGGGAATTCTGCCTTCACGCCATAGAACACGATACCGGAAGAAGTTTTCTGTTTTGCCAGCTTGCCCTTCAGATCCTGTTTCGTGCCATCCTTCATGGTAGCCTCGAACGTAAGCTCTGCGCCGTTAAGCAGGCTGTTGCATTCCGCATCTGAGAACTCATGTCCCATATAAGTACGCTTAAACTTGATCTCTTCCCCGTTAAACTTGCCATAGAAGTAGGCAGCGTCCTGGAAGCCCACATAAGGTTTGCCCTTATAGGTCATATGTGCCAGCCTGATGCTCACTTTGATCGGGTTCTTGTTGAAATCCAGCCCATCAAATGTCAACACCTGTCCAGAGAACAGGACATCCAGCTCCTCTTTTGTAAACTTATGGTTTGCATGGCTTACAGGGATCTTAACGGTTTCACCATTCCAGACGCCGACAGCCTTTTCAGCAACCTTCTCAAATCCCAGGGAGTCAAAGTTGAAGCTCATGCCATAAATGGTCTGGATGTCTTCTTTCATGGTCTGGGTGAACTGCTGGTAGCACATATCCTGTGTCAGCTTCCCTTCCACGATGTCCTTCACCATCTCTTCATACCGGCGTGTACACTCCGGCGTGCCAAGGGAGATCCCTTTCGCTACCTGCCAGCCTACTGCACCGATAGGTGTCAGCACCAGGGCGTCGCTTGCCTTTGCGCCGGAATTTAAAGGGAAGTTTCCATCCTTGCCGATCATACGGCCAACGGTAGGCACCTGTGTGGATGCTGTGCCCACGTTCTGTTTGATAAGCTGCCCAAGAAGCCAGCTCTCAGTAGGTTTCTGGGGTGCTACGCTCTTCACTTCATGGGCATACAGTTCAGCAAGCTTGGAAAGATCAGGCAGGGTTGTCTTGATATCATCTGCATCCTCATCCGGATCCGTTACACCCTTCCTGGTGATCACACGTAAGCTTCCCTTGAATACCGGGTCAGTACCTTCCGTCTCATAATCATGGCGGATCCATTCCGTGTCCTCAAGGAACATGGAGAGGAACCTTTCTGTCACTGTCCGGTAGACAGTTGATGCGCCGTTGCCGTACTTTCCGTCCAGCTCAGCAATATCTTTGGGGATATTTGTTCCAGGACGGAGTGCACCGTGGCTCCCGCCTTCCTTCACATGTGTCTTTCTGGGTGTCCTGTGTGTGAATACTGACGTGTCCATGCCCATCAGAGTGATCACCGCATCCAATGTCCGCAGGGACTCCGTGAACTGTTCCGGTGTAATGAAGTTATCCTCAGTACGGGGATAGGTCAGTACTGAGTCATCATACATCTTCTGCGCCAGTTCCATGGTCCTCTTGGCAGAGATGCCTTTCGTGGCCATGATCTTACCCAGTGCAGTAAGGGACAGTGCCTTGGGTGGCGCCGTACGTCCAGGCGTTGCCTTCACTTCCTTTACCTTTGCCTTCAGCGGCAGGTCTCCGCCGTTCCAGCTTTCCTTTGTTGCAAACTGGGGCAGGTCAGGAGCTGTCAGCACCAGGTCATCCAGCTTATACCGGGACTCCCATACAGAACTGGGCTTATATTCAGACAGGGCCTTGATCTGGTCACCTACCAGTGCCATGATCACAGACTGAAGCCTTCCAACCGGTACAGGCCTGGGAAGACGGTAACCCTTTGTCTGGATGGTGACAGTTGCTGCGCGCACCAGCTGCTGCGTTAAAAAGTCCAGCGTGGAACGTGTCTGTGCCTTGGTCAACGCGTCATTCCTTGCTGTCACGTCCTTCTTTTCCCGGAGTGCCTTGGTAAACCCTGCAGGTGTTTCATCCACATGGTACTCCCTGTAGATCTTGCCTTTATAGCCGATGAATGTCAGCACCTCCATGACCAGAAGGTCACCTTCACCCATGGCGTCAATATCGGATGCGATGACCGGGATATAGCCTTCAGACAGATACCCCTTGATGTCAGCGATCAGGTTCTTGATGTTGTTTACGTCACGCCCGGTGGGGACTTTCTTGTCAAAATCGAACCACTTATAATCCCAGGGGAGGTTCTCAAGGCTGCCAAATCCCCCGACTGTGTCCTTAAACTGTGGATAAGCCGTCTTCTCAGGTGTTTCATGGGCCAGGATATGGCCAAACAGGTTGACGATCAGGTATTCGTCACCTTCAAACACGCCTGAGCTTCCGCCAAGGGCTTTCTGGAAGTTCCTTGCAGCGGTAGGCTTCTCCGCGATGATGAGTAATTTTTCCATTGCGTTTTTCGTTGCTACTCAAAATGTACTTAAATATAGACATATTGAGACTTGGGAGCCTTACAGCCTTCCCTTGCTGCTTCTCTGTACATGCTTTCAGCCTTATTAAGCACTTACCAGCATTATTTTATGTACTCCACAGCCGTAAATTCCCGTGTAGCCCACGGTACTCTTATTTATAAGACTTTGTCAGGCTACTACGTAAGACACTGCATTCTGTAGGTTAAGGCTTGCATTAAGATCCCTGTCGGCCTTATACCCGCATTCACAGATATAAATACGGTCTGACAGTTTCAGCCCTGCCTTGTGCCTCCCACAGGCATGACATAACTTTGATGAAGGGTACCACCTATCCACAAGCCTCACCTCTATACCCGCCCAGTGTGCTTTTGTTGTGAGCTTTGACCGGAATTCATATAGTTTCTGGGAAGCTATAGCCTTTGAAAGATGTCTGTTCTTCATCATGCCTGACACATTAAGGTCTTCAATGGTCACATAGGACGGCTTGGTTTTCACTATCCCTGCCACTGCCTTATTTATATGGTCAGTCCTGATGTCTGACAGCCTTTTATAAAGTTTCTGCACTTTCAGTCTCTGTCTGTCTATATTCTTATTCTGAGCAGCTCCTCCTTTCTTTCTGTTTTCATATTTACGTGAGAGTTTTCTCTGTTCACGCTTCAGTTTCTTTTCAAGTTTCCTTACCCTGTCTGTTTTATTGATATTATGGTAAACAGTCCCGTCAGAACAGACAGCAAGCTCTTTTATCCCGACATCAATACCGATGCCAGTATCGTTTAATTCCTGCCTTACAGGTTCAGGCATGTCAATGAGTACTGAGACATAATATCTTCCTGCCCTGACTGACACCGTACCACTCTTAACCTTATACTGTGTCGGGATATAGCCTTTTTCTTTCAGCTTTACCCAACCCAGTGTTGGTATCTTCAGCCTGTGCCTTTCACAAAGACAGTCAGAAGGGTTATTTCTTACAAAATACATCTTAGGGTCTGACTTCCCTTTCTTCTTAAAAGATGGGAACCCTGACAGGCCTTTGAAAAATCTTTTGTAGGCTATACAAGCATTATCAATGGAATGCCTTACAGATTTAGAGCTCACGTTCTTGATCCATGCTTTTTCAGGGTGTGATGGGATGTAAACATTGTTCATCCATTTGCTGAACTCATAGTTGTTTACAAAAGGCTTTTTTTTCTTACGCTGTTCTTTATTATGTATAATATAAAGATTATATACATAACGGCAGGTCCCGATCGTCCTATTTATGGTATCCTTTTGCTCAGACGTTGGGTTTATCTCAGTCTTGAATGCCTTTATCAATGTCCTCATCCCTTTCTGATTTGTTATAGATATATTTTACCATATCTGAGGACATCTGCCTATAAATTTAAGTACTTAACAGATCCTCCTTTCTTTTTACTAACATTTATTATATAATAAAATCAGTGAATGTGCAAACAATTCGCTCACATAGGAGGAAAATCATGAAGATAGGTATTACCGAAAACTCAGACCCCTGTTTTGATAAGGCATGGGTCACAAAAGCAGAACGCCGGGACGTGGACGGCATTGTCATTGTTACCAAGGGCCTGGCCCATGGAAATATGATAGAAGACATGCTCCATGTAAATGAACTTATCCCCACGATCCTGCACTGCACCTGTACCGGCTGGGGTAGCACAATGCTGGAGCCTGGCGTCCCTTTTTGGGAAAAGACCATGGATGCTTTGGAACAGCTCATAAACAAAGGCTTTCCAGCATCCCATGTTGTTCTGCGTATTGACCCGGTGATCCCGGAAGGAGACTGCCTCACCCCGCTTGACAATATCCTTACAAGGGCAGAAAACATAAAAGGCTTAAGCCGTGTGCGGATCTCAGTACTGGACAATTATCCCCATGTCCGCTCCCGGTTCCTGCAGACTGGTATCATGCCTTTATATGATGGTAAATTTGCAGCCCCAGATGAAGAGCTCATAGACGTCCTGAATATTCTGGCAAAACACCCATTCAGATATGAGGCATGCGCAGAAACGAAACTATGTAAGCTCTCCAGGGGACTTGTGAAAGCCTGCGGCTGCATCAGTGAAAAAGACTTAGGATTCATGGGCTTAAAGAGGGAAGAGTTCTTCTTAAACCCGCAGAACCGCACAGGCTGCAAATGCCTATCCTGTAAGACGGAACTTCTTGGAAAGTCCCATGCATGCCCGCACGGCTGTCTTTACTGTTATTGGAAAAGACCTGGTGAATGAATCATCAGGTCTTTTTTTTCGGCAGTTTTTATATAACAAAAGAGACCCCGTAGATCCCTATCAGAGTCCCTCCCGTATTTATGCAGACATCGGGAAGGCAAGCTTCCCAGCTTTTGCCGCACTGATCGCATCCATGAGTTTTGCCTCTGCATCTGCACTTGCAGCAGCCAGCATTGCTACTGTCGCAAAAAGGCTTGCCTGTACCTTTGCCGCGGTATCAGGCTCCCATGTGTTCCGCCCCCTTGGGGCACTTGTCTTGATCCTGAACTTGGTTGTTGCTCCCATTTTATCATTACCCCCTTTTAGGTCTTAACTGTCAAATCAGACAGCCCAGCCTTGGACTGGGCTGCCATTCATGCTGCTCATATTTAGCTGAAGTCGCCAAAACCGGAGAATCCAAACCATCCGAGCACAGTGTCACGGAACCACTGAATGATCTTCAGCACGGGTGCTACACCGGAGAAGAGCAGTGTACCGATCAGCGCCACAACGAGGCATGTGATCCAGCCCGGAAGACGGGACTGCGGATTCAGCTTGTGTACTACGAACGAGATAGCCGCCAGCACGATACCGATAACCGCGATCACAATACCGATACCCTGTGTACCTTCGCCACCCAGGCCGTTGTAGAAGAATTCCGTCATTGCCTGCTTGAAGTTACCCCAGCCGGTAGTCATGACAGCGGCCTGATGGCTCATCGCCATAACTCCGAACAGGGCTGCCGCAAAAGCAGCAATCATCAGGGTACGCATCGAAATCTGTTTTGCGCGCAAAGTTTTCATAATGCACACACCATCCTTTCTATAGATTTAGGTTTCCCTTACGTTTATTATAGCACTAAATAAAAATTGGTGGTGAGGGTGTGTCACTGGTTCATATTGATCTCAATACTGTCCAGGTACTGCCCCATGGATTTACTGAATTTCTCATAATCCGTTTTCTTAAACTCATCCGTGGACTGTTTTACAATTACATCTACAACCTGTGTCTGGTTATGGAATGTAATGGACATGGGCACGCCGATAACCCGTGAGACGCCTCGGAGTGTCAGCCTCATACCTTCCTGGATCTCTTTTACCTTATCCTCATCCATACCCTCGATCATCACGTCATCCCGGAGTATCTCCACGCCATCATAACAGTGATAGATGAAGCCGATAGCTTTGCAGATCCCATACCACCCGGTCTTATAAGTGAGCTTCCATCTGGACGACACCCATCCACCGTCTTGTTTCAATACCTGTAATACCATGATCTTATCCCTCCACCCCTATTGTATCATCAAAGAAAGAAAAATGGGCTGTGCCGTGCTATAATAAAAACAGAAAGGAGGATGTGCGATGACTTTTGAGGAGAAACAACGAGAGCTGTCAAAATTAAGTGACAGGCAGCTGGTAGAGCGTGTGCTGGCGTTTCCTGACAGGAACAGGCTGGATTACCAGAAAGACAGCATGCATACCATAAGGTGTTTTGCCATGTCTGCTGCAGAAAATGCAAAAGAACGTATGGACAAAGACCCTGACCGCGGGCTGTCAGCCAAGGAACGATATGGTATCATAAATTCTTTTGCTGTCCATTCCACAACTGAAGTCCGGATCTCCGGCACCCGTCTCATAGAGACCGGCCCTGATATAGTCCAAAAAGAGCCTGTGGGTACTGACAAGAATGCAGCACTTTATAAAGTCCCGCTGCATATCAGGATCGCCAAAGACAGTATGGGCAAACCTGTGCTCAACGTTTATGCCAACAGGAAGGAAGGGGCATGGGCTGAGGTAGGCTGGATCAATGAAAAATACAGGCAGAAATACAGCCTGGAGCACGGAATGGACATGGACGGCATTATGAGGGCCTACCCGGACGGCACTGTCTCTTATACCATAGGGCAGGACCTTGAGATGGCAGATGCCCATAATCTATCGGCAGGCATCCGGCCCAGGGCTTATGGGGAAAAAGTAAGCTCACTGGATGATGAGCTTGCGAGAGCGTCAGAAGATGAGTTTGCAAAGGCAGTAGGAAATATCCCCATGGAGACCCATGGGCAGGAATTATAGGAAGGAGAACATATATGGAATTTAAAGAAAAACGTAAATCCCTGTTAAAAATGAATGACCGGGCACTTATTGACCGGATCCTGGCATTCCCTGACAGGGAGAGACTCAACCGGGATGAGGACGGCAAGCGCCGGAAATACCCGTCAGCCGAGATGGCTGTCAATGCACGGCGCTGCATGGAGAAAAACCCGGAATGGACGATCTCTGAGAAGCAGAAGTTTGCCATGGCAGATTCCTTTGCCAGGTATTCCAGCAATGAGCTGAAAGTTTCTGGCATCACTTTTGCCAAAGCAGACCCGAACCTGATCCAGAAATACCCCATAAAGAAAGAAGGGGTGAAGACGGTCTATGAAATGCAGTATCACCTGGTGCCGGAGCCTGACAACCCGCATGACAAGAATGCTGTTGCCGTCTATGTAAACAATGAGAATGATGACGGCCGCACACGGATCGGTTATGTTCCCGGCTCTTATGTGGCAGAACACCCGATCATCCATCCCATGACCGCAAAGGGCACGCTCACTGACCATTCAAACGGCCACTTTAAGACCATCTCTTATGTCATGGACATGGACACTGAGGCACTGAATAAAGAGATCTCCGCAAACAGGGATCCTGACAAGTTCACCTACCGCATGCCGTTTATTTTAAATGGAGAAGCAAAGGAAGGCACCGCGGAATATTTAAACGGGCAGCGTGACTGGACTGGACAGCTTAATAATGAGCTGGAATACTGGGGCGTCAACGGCCAGGCTGACAGCGTGAAGTTCGAGTTTCCCGGCGGAAGGGCAGGCAACATTATCGTAGAGTCTTCAGCAAAGCTGAATACCGAAGCAATGGGCGTATGCGGCAGCTATTTCCGTTATAGCCTGGAGTCCGGTATCTCAGGTGACCTTAAGCGTGACGGGTATGTACAGTGTGCACAGACGATCCCTGCAGTCAACACACGGGAAAGGACTTACTTCTCCCTGCAGGCAGAACCGGAAAGCACCATGGAGGATGATTTCACCAAAGCGATCCAGAACATCCCGCAGACAGACGGACAGTCCCTGTAAGAATAAAGATATTCCTCACAGGAATATTCTTATATCAGAAAGGAATATTCTTATATCAGAAAGGAATAACGCTATTCCCTCTGACATAGAAAAAAGCACCCTGTTATATCAGGGTGCTTTTCATTATGGCAGTTTTGACTTTACTGTATTGCTCTCTGCCATTACTTCAGTGCCGTTCATAAGCCGGACACTATTCTCGTATTCTGCCGGCCCTTCACCGGATGCCTGGCAGGTAAAGGACAGCTCCACGGATTTACCGCCGTCTATCCGAATGTTCCAGTGGATCATCTGCCCGTTTACCAGCCCCATATCCCCGATAGAGCCCTGCATGATGGTAAGCCCTTCCGGTACCTGGTCTTCCACGGTGATGTCCATTGGAACGTCATTCGGGTTTGTGACGGTTATCTTGTAGGAGAGGAGCGCGCCGCTTCCTAACAGGATCTCATCCTGGCCCCAGTCGCCTGTTACGGACTGCTCAAGCAGGACAGACGGATTTACCACCTCATTCTCCACATACCGGTAGATCACATAGGCCGGGAACTGACCGGTGACTACAGACCCCTGGGCTGACGCATGATCTAAGAGGATCTCTGCCACATGCCATCCGGGCACATTAAGTGGCGTCAGGATGAAATCTGTGCCGTCAGGCAGGTTGCAGAGCGTCAGGATCTCCCCTGCTGCCAGGGTAATGTTCATGGCCCCGTTCTCATCTGTAAACCGGCTCCCCAGCGGGTTGTTATACCCGTCCATGGCAACGATCTCTGTCTCATCTACGCCTTCAAGCTTCAGGTTAAAAAGGTAACCGCCCTCCGGGCTCCCGGCGCCGTCTGCCGCAATGGTCAGTGTCCCCGGGTTTACCGTAGACATGAATTGTACCCGGTGTGCGTGACCTACAGTACATTCTGCGGTGCTGCCTTCCTCAAATCCATCGCCTGTTGCATGCCAGACATTTTCACGGCCAGTCTCCCTTACCTGGAACGTCTTTCCCATGGTCAGCCCGTCAATGCTCACAAACGAACCGCTGGGGATCTCAAATTCCTGCCCGGCTGCCATGTTTGTCACAGTCCCGTCATCATAAGTCATCTTATACAGGTCATTTGTACCATCACCCAGCACAAATGTACGCTTCTCACCCTTCACGGACTCATAATCACTGGCTTCTACCACCACAGGCCTGGTCTCACGTTTGTCAGCCTTACCGGCTTCAGGCAGGCTGAAGTTTAAGTAGCACTTTGCGTTTATCCCGTCACGTTCCAGCCAGAAGATGAACAGCCGCCAGTTCTGGGCTTCTTCCCCATAAGGCACCCTGTCTATCACATCCCACAAGTTGCAGGAATATGCCGCGCTGTCATGGACGCCGCCAATGTCTGCCACCTGCACGCAGGTGTCTGGTATCACATTTCCTGTACTGTCTACCTGTGCTGCAAATGCCCACAGGTCATCATCCGAATATCCGAAGAACGATAACGGTCCGGTATATCCTGGCTCGACCACGAAATCTTCCACACAAGAAAACCCGAAGAAGCTGTTGTGGTTTTCCCCGTCAGCCAGTTCCGGAAGCACCTCAGGCGCCCGGTCACCGCTCCGGTAGTAGAGCAGGTTCTCTGACCCGTTTCCCCAGATGATGTCATGCCCGTCTGTGCCGCAGCTTGGTGCATCATCCAGGATCCAGAACGGTGCCCCCAGCTTTTCCAAATCCTCAGCAGCCGTCCCCCATTCAGACTCTACAGCAGAAAGCGTACGGGAGATTCCTTTCCTGGCGAACGTGAAGTAGTAGGAGGTGTCTGTATAATCTGTCCTGCCTTCAGCCGTGCCATTACCAAACAGTGCAGGAGCACTGACTCCGTCAGCCCATTTTAAGGATCCGTCACTGCCTACACCTGTCACAAGCCCCAGCGTTGCGCCTGTCCCGGATGTCTTCTCCTGCTGTTCATAGTTCCAGATGTTTGGCGTGTTCAGCTCACCAGTAATGGACTCATCTGAAAGGTCTGTACCTATCTTGTCAGCTCCAAATGCGATCTTTGCGCCAGAACCCTTATAGTTATCTGCAGAATTGATGCCCTTTGCCATCGCATCCACATACAGCTCACCTGTCTCTTCATCCTGCCCAGAAGTCTCATGTTTATCAGTCTTGTGGAAGTAGTCGTCCTCCAGGTAATACCCGCCGTCTGTCACATCATAGTCAAACACGTCCACGTCACGGTAATACCAGCCCTCTTTTTCACCAAATACCAGACGGATCACGTCACCATCGGAAATGCCTATGGTGTAATTCCCGGCTTCATCCGGCCTGTAATATCCACCTTCCGTGGCTGACAGTTTCGGATTTTCCGGATTGTTGGTGAGTGTCACCTTGGATAAGTCTGCGCCACCGTCTTTCTCTGGCACTTTTAACACCAGGAAGTCTGATTGGTTGTTGGACGCCGGGTTCTTCCCGAACCACACCTCTTTTAAGACATAACCTTCTGACTCCGTCCCATTCCCGTTTAAGAAAGAAGCCAGTTCCAGGCTGTTTACAGACAGCCAGTCTGTCTCATAGTCACTGTACAGGGTGACCCTTTCTGTCTTAAATTTTACCTGCCCTTCTTCATCTGGCGTGGTGCTGTAGCCACCACCCATCCTGGTAAGGACTGCAACCGGCCCATCCCCTGCCTGGATGTCCGGGAGCGTCACATCGCCCACATGCTGGACGGTGAATCCCGGGTTGGCTTCTGCCTCATTGTACATCTCATCTGCAGAAGCGTTTGCATTGTTCCTGATCCCGTGCCACACCATGCCGCCGCCGATCATCGACAGGCACAGGGCAAGTGCGCCCGCGGTGCTTACCCATTTCCTGTAGGGCATGCCAGATTTTGAAGTTGGCGGGCGGTAGTTGTCCACGAGTTTGCTCATGTCTGCTTTCATTCCTTTTCCTCCGATTTTTTCTATGTAGCTCTATAAGATCCATTGTATCACAGCAGGTAAAAATAAGCAAAAGAAATCCCGGAAAACGTCCTGTTTTCCGGGAAACTCTCATCACAATATAGCGCCAAGGAGCGCCGCGAAACCTGTATCAACAACCTTCAGGATGACCGCTGCCGTGATAGCCGTCCCTGTGATCCGGACTGTGTCCTTCATAAGGGTCTTTCCATCCGGCTTATGCATGGCCTTATATTCTGTAATGAGCCTGCGTACGCAATATTTTATCTTCTTCATTGTCCTGCCCCTTTCTTACAAAAAGCTCTTAGCTGTATAAGTCTTTGACATCCGGGATGTCTTCCAGGTATCCCAGGTTTCCTTGATGGTCCCCACCACGATCAGGATGCTGGTACCAAGGAAGCTTAAGTTGCCGACGCCGATCAACCCGGATACCACCATGGGGATTGCTGCGATAATGCAGAGGAAGATGCCTCCCAGTGCTGTCAGCCATCTTGCCTGGCTTACGATGTAATCGGATGTAGGTTTGCCCGGCCGCACCCCGGGGATCGTCCCGCCGTTCTTTTGCAGGTTATGTGCAAGCTCTATGGGATTTACATACATCAGCTGGCAGAAGTAGCCGAATCCGATGATCATTGCCACATAGATCACAAATCCAATATTCTGCCAGGTATGCCCGGCCCTCAGCCAGCAGTTCGTATTAAAGATCTCAAGCCATCCTGCCTCAGAACCAAATGCCGAACCTATCAGTGCCGGAAACGTCACAATGGTGGAAGCGAAGATGACAGGCACCACGCCGCCCACAAGGAGCTTTAACGGAATATTGTTGGTATTCTTTATGTTCGCTGTATTCCCCGTCTTCTTGGAATATACCACCGGAATCCGTTTCTCACAGGAAGATATGAACACGGTGTAAAGGAACAGGACAAACAGCAGGATGAGCGCTATGATGCACAGCAGCACCGCCACAGGGACTGCTTTCCCGGCTGACAGGGCAGTGCCCACTGCAATGCCATCGCCCACATAGGAACACAGGATGCCGGATGTCAGGATCAGTGATGTGCCGTTCCCAAACAGCCTCTCGTCCATGTACCAACCCATCAGGGACAAGATCCCCGTGCCCAGCATCATCATCAGGGACGGCACCAGTACCGTGTACCAGGTGTAGCTTGATAAGTAGCCCAGCTTCCCATAGCCGTTCATCAGCCCGATGGATTCCAAGAGTGACATGGCGATTGCCGTGCCCAGTGTGATCAGCTTATAGGTCTTCTTCCCGGACTCTTCCTTGTTCAGGTCAGCAAACTTCGGGAACGCCAGCCCGATGAGCTGTAACACAATGGATGCCGTGATCCAGGGCCCGATACCCAATGCCATCAGGGACATGTTCCACAAATTCCCGCCGGATAATGTGTTAAGGAGCCCCAGTGACCCGTTAGCGCCTATCATCGCCTTGATGTACTCACTGTTTACAAATGGCAGTGGTACAAATGACAGGAGCCGGTAGAGCAGCAGGCAGAAGACTGACCCTGCCACCTTCTGTTTCAACGTAAATTCTTTCTTCGGTTTGTAGCCTTTCGACTTCATGCTTATGCCTCCTTCAAATATTATTCACAACTCCCATTATACAGGGTTTTCCCGAAATTGTCCACCGTTTTCCGGCATAAAAGCACCACCATATCTATACGCTATTAAACTATATGTTGTGGTTTTTTCTGAAGAAAATCGCCAAAAACTATTGACTTATTACTATATATGGTTTAGAATACATACAGATCGGTGATGACAAGCAACCCATGAATTGCGAATATCATTGTTTATCTTCTCTTTCTTTTATTTTTTTGGTAAATGCCATGGTAACCGGAGCTACCCACTCCGGTTATTTTATTGCCAGAAATAAACAAAAACAAGAGCCCGTACCATGTGGTACAGGCTCTTTCTATTGCAGGCGGTTATTTCTTCCCACCACTTCTCTTGTCTCTCCTGCGGTCGCGTTCCATACGCTTCATCCTCAGGTTCGTCATGAACCCAGATTCCTGGATTTCTATCGGTGTTGCATAGGTCACCGCTGCATCTTTTACGTGCCCCAGTGCTTCCCTGAGGCCTTCGCCCATGGTACGGTTGCCGCCCATTACCTGGAGTGCGTCGCCGATCGCGTGTGCTGCCCGTGCCTGTTTCTGTTCCTTGACGGTCATCTCCTTGCCCCATTTGGACTTGGCTGTTCCGTTCATGGTCTGTGCACCAGCACCTTCCTTGGCAGCCTTCCGTGCTTCCTGGTCGGAACCCTGGTCGAGGCTTGACGAGCCTTCCGGAGGGAACGGGCCGCTTCCGCCTGGCGCGCCATCCTGGTTGACAGTCCGCTGGTCTGCGCTTGCGTTGAACTGTGTCGTCTGCTGGCTTGTGCCGCTCACATTCTGTACCGCCTTGTCTCCCGTCTGGGTGTTCTGGCTCACAGATGTATAATGTGCACTTGCTCCGCTCTGCTGTGCATCTCTTGTGCCGCTTCCGGTCTTTCCTGCAGGGAGGCTGTTTCCTGTAGTTCCCTTTCCGGTTCCCTGTCCGGTTGTCTGGCCTGTGCCTGTCATACCCGATACAGGTGTACCTGATACAGGGTCTAAGCCGCTGCTTCCGCCGCCTGTGACTTCCTTTGGTGCCCCGGCTTCGGTGCCCTTGCCGCCCAGTTCATTGATCTGGCTTGCATCCACATGCTGTCCGGCTTCCACGTTCTTGGCATCCATCTTGTTCTCCTGTTTGACATTGCTGTCCAGGTTGCTCTTGACTTCTGTGTGGTCGCCTTCCTTGACGTTGGTTGTATGGCCTTCGCCGCCTGTCTGCCTGCTTCCGTCTCCGGATCCACTTCCCTGTCCATTGACAGTGCCCTGTCCAGTTCCCTGTTTTCCAGGATCTCCAGTTGCTGTAGGTGCTGGGCCGTTCAGATGCTGTCCGCCGCCTTCGCCGCTGCCAGATATCTCCCCAGATGTTGGGGGTTCTGCCGTGTTCGGCTGGTTCATGCTGGCTTCAGTACCAACTTCAGGGATCCCTGATGCAGGTGCTCCGTCATCCAGCGTACTACCGCCTTCTGTGCCGCCGACTGCTTCACCAGAAACTTCTTCGGACACTTCACCACTGCCGCCAGAAACTTCTTCTGATACAACAGGTGTTTCATCACTGCCGCCTTCGATCGTCTGTTCAGAGCTGCCGCCAGTTGCCGTGTTTTCATCATATACACCGGCATCCTTAAGTGCCTGCTGTCTTGCGTCTTCATCCATCTGATCCCAGTTTTCAGTAGCTGCAGCAGCTTCTGCCGCCTTCGCCTGCTGTTCGGGAGTCATGTCATCCCAGTTCTTAACACCAGGATTATCAGGCTTACCTTCGATCGCATCACCCTTCTTGTTAAGTGCCTTGCCAGCCATAGATAATGATGCTCCTGTAAGTGCACCTGCTGCTGCAGCTCCGGATGATACGATTGCTGCCGCCTGCCTTGTACTGCTGGAGAATGCCTGGCCAGCCATTGCCTGCGCACGCCGTCCATACTGACCTCCGCCGTGGTGTCCGCCAAGGCCTCCGCCCATTCCCGGACGCCCGCCGGAGAACAGCTGGTTCTCAAGCATCTGTGCCCTTTCAGCGATCATGCCCGGCAGGTCAGCCATATACTGTGCAAACATAGTGATCGGTATGCCGCCCAGTTTTGGGAATGTCAGTGCCAGTACCAGTGTCATGATCATTTCCGCAATGCCGCGGCATAATTTCATAAGTGCCGGTCCAAGCACCGGTATTCCGCCTACAGCATCTTGCACAGGCTGTAAGAAGGAATTCAGTACTTCCACATCACCTACAAGTTCTTTTGCGATCCCATATACCGTATCGAGCAGTGACATAGTCATCGACATGATGACCGATATGCCTATGATACCAAACAGCAGTGCAACAACTGCACCAAGTGCCTGGCCAAGACCGTGGGCCGAACCTGTGGCTGTCTTCACGCCGCCGGAGATAAGCCCTGCAAATCCTGCCGTAAAAATGGTGATCAGGCCCTTGAGTGCTGCCAGCACCAGCGTGAAGCAGGCAATAAACCTTGTGATCGCATTCATGTTAGTAGAGGCAGAAGTTGCATACCCCCTATTCACATCAAATGCCACATAAGCAAGGGACGGGTAAACCGTTGCAGTTGCTGTGATAGACTCACCTGAAAAATCAGACCGTACCAGGTTGAATGCAGATATTGGGTTCAACCCATAATAGCTGTTTGAGCCATTACCAGTAACTGTCCATCCGCCAGGCCCGCCGCTTATCCCTAAGGAACTCATCCACAGATAACGGCACTGATAGATCGGGTTTGCCCCTGCAAGGCCAGCAAGCGGACTTGTGTCATCACCGCCGTCATCCATCAGGTCTTCCTTGTTTTCTGCATAGTTTTTCATAATAGCATAAAGCTTATCAGTTGCCCAGCCTTCACCTTCGCCGCCAATGTTCATGGAAGGCGTGATGAAAGAAGCCGTACCTACATTGGTTGTCTGGGTGTAGGTTTCCATCCTGGCTTTGATCGCATCATCAGAAGCGCCGCCGACCAGACGGTTATAAGTATAATTATTGATCGCATATACGATATCCGGCGTAAAAATGAAATTGCCGTTTTCGTCAATCTGCAGGCTCACGCCGCTCGGAAGCTGGAAGCCTGTTAAGTACCAGTCATAAAGGTTTAAGTTCTCCTCAACATACCGTGTGGTGTCTGATTCCCCCACATCCAGGATCGTATCGTTCACCCACTTAAGCCCTACGCTCATAAAATTACCGACCAGGTAGATACCCACAGAGCCAATGACAACACGCATGATGAACCGCTTGATGTTATCCCCGATCGTCCGGTTCCCTAAAAGCGTCAGGAACATGGACAGTGCAAGCCCTGTTGTGGCGATGACCGCATTGAATATCAGGAAGAACGAAAGACCCGTCCCTGCCACAGGCCGGCCGAAGAGTTCTACGATGCCGTTCAATACATCATTGCCAAGTACAATCTGTACCAGCTTGTTATTCGGGTACTGAAGCATTGCATCATACTTATACAGGCCAATGAGTACCGGACCCGGGTTATAGTCATTTAAGAACTTCACGCCAAAGCTTCCCAGCTTGATCGCCGCCGCACTCATGGCATCCAGGCCTTCCTCGACGGACACGGCTGTTGTGGAGCTCTTCTGTGCGCTGTTGTTCAGGTTCTGTACTGCAAAACCGAATGCCTTATATTTGTTATAGGCATCTGCCAGGCTGCTGTCATTATACGTTGCGACCTCAGATGCTGACAGTGTGATGGGGGCCTGGTAAGCACTCCAGGTGGATCCGGATAATGCATCCCTGGCGCCGATGATAAGGCCCATGTTCTGCCATTTACTGCTCTTGATAAGTTTTGACGTGTTTTCGATAAAGATGTCCTTGGCATCGTTATCCGTCGCATTCATAACCTTTCGGGCTTCGCCAAACGCAGATGCAGTCACCAGGAGTAGGTCGACGTCTTCGATCGCCGCCGCTGAGCTGGTGATGTGCTCATCCTTCATTGCCGTGTACCCGCCGCCAAAAGCCGGAACAGCAAAGGTGGCGACAGCACACAGCAATATCAGGGCTGTCTGCATCTGTTTTTTCACTTTTCCCGGAAGGTTCCTTATTTGTTCGGTTACCTTCATGTCTTTACCCCTTTCCTTACAGGATATGGTCGAGGAAGATGTAATCCTCACTCGTCTTCGTGCCCATGAAATATGCCCCGGGCCTGTCATTTAAGGTCTGTGCATAGCTGCCATCTATCTTCAGCGCTTCCTGGATCTTCTCCGTGGAGTTCTTGTAAAGGTCAACCACCACCAGGTCAAGGGAGTCCTCCAAAAGCGGTATCAGCTTCTGGGCACTGTTCTGGTTGCTTTCCGTAAATACGATGCTCACCCTGCGCCCACAGGAAGCAACCATCTCCTGCAGGATGTCCGCGATGTTCCCCACTTTCGTAAAACCGTGGAAAAACACTGCATCACCGTTCTCCAGCGTCGGCAGGATCAGGTTTAAGTACGCGATGATCATCACATTGGTGGTGGAGTCCCCGGAAAGGGAGATCGCACCCACGCTCATGCCGGTAAGGTCAAGGACACGGTATTTCTTTTCCAGCATCTCATCCACAATGTCATTGGTACGCACATTCAGTGCTGGGATCGTAGGCAGGATGTTCTCATTGATGATAATATTGAGCTCTGCCAGGGCGTCGTTTAGGCTCCTGTCCCTGTTGGACTTACGTTTCTCAGCGATCCAGGCGCCCAGGTCAGCCAGTGTCTTGTACTGGGAATGGATGCCGGTAAGGCGGATGTCATCCAGATGTTCCATCGGATTGTAAGCATAATACTTGTTTGACACAAAGAAGTCTGTCAAAATACTCCTGGTCACGGAAGCAAAATCGTCCGTGGTCTTGATGGTGTCCACATCCCTGTACTGGGAGAGGAGTGCAATGATATTGTTCAGGTGCGTGGTAAAACGCCCTGTGATACGCTCCGGATGGTCTTTGAAATCTGTTGCCCCGACCACCTCAAGGATGTTTAAAAGCCCTTTGGACACATCCAGCAGGATCTTATTCTTATCATACAGCGGGAAATCCATCAGCTTGGGTACATTGTCCGCATGGTCAAGCACAAAGTGCGTCACCGAATGCCCTGCCAGCAGGTAAGCCCGGCTCATGGCATCTGACCAGTAGATCTGGCTGGGCAGGTTAAAGTATTTCGCCGGCAGGTTGTTGCCCATGAGCGTATAGGTCTTATTCACCGTGTCATTCCCAATGACCATGGAACGGTCATTCTGCAGCAGGTATGCAGCATGAGAACTGATCATCTTACCTACGGAAACGCCGATATATTCGGAACCAGGAAGCCTGTCACCGCCGGAATCCACAAACAGGGAACTGACTGCCGCATCAGAGCTTGACATGTTGACGAATACGTCCTTGTTCTTGGCAGGCTCATTGGGCCCATACAGGATGAAGGGCTGGAGCTGCCTGTTTAAGTCAAGCTCCCACATAAGGCCCCTGGTCTCATCATTCATTTTCAGGTAGTTCCTGACTGCTTCCATGGCTTCTTCCAAAAGGATCTCGTCCGGCGCGGTGATGATCGCTTCAGCACCAAATGCTACTACACAGTCGCCATGGTCGATGGCCGCCACAAGCCCTGCATCATGCTGGGAGTAGATACCCTGTTTCTTCTTGCCTTCGTTGCTGTAGGTATCGGATGTCATCAGGGCCAGGTTGTTCCTGCCCTTGATCTTCTTCATGGCGATCTCGTCATCCACCCGCTCCAGCACCCTTACAAAGGTGACGGAACAGCCCTGGGGCAGCAGGTTATCCTGCTGTGTGATGTTCCAGAGGATGTTGGTCCAGTCAGGAGTCATCGGGTTCGTCGCATCAGTCTTTAAGACCAGCTTCATGATGATGGACACAGCCGCCTGTTCCCCTGTCGTCTCATATTCACCCCTTCCTTTCGGCTTCAGGGGATAGATACGGGTGAGGGTTGCCTCAGTCCGTGTCAGGTAATTATGTTCTTTCATCAAATCTAAGTCCACAACCTTGGCCTTAGCGCTCTGCCGGGCCTTCAGTATACGCGTTTTCAACGGTTTTGCAGATGAAGCAGCTCTGTTTCTTTTTTTCTGCTTTTCATCAACAATTTTATCCATTTCTATCTTCATGCTAAATGCTCTCTCCTTTCTGGTTATGTAACAAAGGGACGTAAAGCCCCTTTGCAATACCGGTACCTTAATCTATGTCGTTTAAGATATCGTCGATGTTGAGCCCTGCCTCTGCCAGGGAATTTTCCAGTGCATCCAGTACAAACTGTACATCCTGTGCCAGTGCGGGCACGGTCTCTGCCAGCTGCTGTGCGTCTGTGATCTGCTGTCTGAGCTGTGCGATCAGTGCACCGTCATCCGCATGGGACTGCCGGAGCTGTTCCACGCTTGCCATCAGTTCTGCCAGCTTTGTCTCAGCTTCGCCAAATTTACGCTCGCCTGCCAGCACTTGTTTTACCTGCTGTGCAGACTGCCTTGCTGCCTCGGTTACCTCATCCAGTGACTTCTGCGTTTCAGCAAGCTCTGCTTCCATCTGTTCGATGGTAAGGTATGCCTGCTGCAGGTCCTTGGTATACATTTCGATGATCTTTGTTACCGGTTCGAGCAGCGTATATTTCTGTCTCTTGTCGATCTTCTTTTCCGGATCGAATTCAAGGCATTCACCCTGTTTGATGAGATCAACTGTCAGCCCCTGGGTGGCGAGGGCCGTTGCTTCATTCTGGATCCTTTCCATAATCATTTCCCTCCTATGTTCAGGCCGAGCCGCTCATCAAGCTTGCGATCCTTGATATTGCCGACCATTTCTTTATAGATTCCAACTACTGCGTTCTGCATGGGATCTTCTGCAGCAGTTTCTTCGACAGCCTCTTCTGCGGCCATCTCCTCAGGTTCCTGTTCAGATGCGTCTTCTTCATAAGCCTCTTCCGGGAAGCCTTCGTCTTCCGGGTAACCCTCTTCTACAGGGATGCCTTCTTCTTCAAACTGGTCATAGCCGCCGTCCATGCCTTCTTCCTCTTCGTAAAGGTCTTCTTCCATAGGCTCTTCCTGTACGGGGATCTGGTCTGCAGGCTTTTCCTGCACGGCTGCCTGTACTGCAGGCTTCTGTTCAGCTTCCTGGGTAAAACCATCTACAGGGATATCCATGTCAATGTCTGTGATATCTTCCAATGCAGGGCCTTCCGGGTCAGCACCCAGGTCGCTCAAGTCAAATCCGGAAGCAGGTGCTTCCTGCACGATCTGTTCCTGTCTGCCTGCGCCTTCCACGTCAACGCTGACGATATCGGCATCAACGCCGCATACTTCTTTTAAGTAAGCTGCCGTGTATTCCTCGACCAGCTTCTCATTCTCTTTCCCTGTCAGGATCCGGACGGTGTCAAGCAGTTCATTGGGCACATCGCATGTGATGTCATAGCCGCCGCCTTTCACGATCGTCATGGTCATAGGGGCGCGTTCATTGAACGCTTTCTTCCAGTCCTCATCGAGCTTCCTTGCAAAGTCCAGCTCCTCTTTTGTTACTGTGTCCATCTGGTTCATAACCTGCCCCATGAGGTCAACGGGTATCGGCGTGCCAGACTGGGTATATGTCAGGACATCCGGGCCGCCCCGCATCTTGAAGCAGATTCCGTAAAGTTTCAGATTCATGATATTGAATGCTCCTTCCTGTTCTTTTTACTCTTATTTTACCATCATTTTGCTGACAGCGTGTTACTTGCTGTCAGCAGGATCTCCGCTTGCGGGATGCCCGGGCACATAAGGCTTTGTGGTAGGCTTTTGTGTTTCCTCGCCGTCACCGTCATCCTCAGGTTCTTCGTCGCCATCGTCCTCTTCCGGATCTGGTGTCTCCTCGGGCTCTTCATCACCATCGTCATCCTCTTCGGGTTCCGGCGTTACCACGGGCTCCTCTGTCTCAGAGGGTTCCGGTGTTACCGTGGGCTCCTCTGTTTCAGAAGGTGTCTTGGACGGGTATTCATCGTCCCCCTTGTGGTCAGCCACCGGGCCGTTGTCCCCTTTGGTGTCAGGCCCTTCCGGTGAGCCATCAAGGTAGTTGATATCATCCTCAAGCGTTTCTGTCGTCCTCGCATACAGCGGGAACTGATTCGTTTTGATGGTCTGGTTTAAGATCAGTTTATAGCTGGAAAGCGTGTTGTACCAGGACATTGCCTCGGTATTTACGTTCTCCATTGCTGCCAGTACGGCTTTCTTTGCTTCTTCTACATGGTCAAATTCATCCAGGATCTTTTCTTCCTCTTCGGAATAGAATTCGGATGCCCTCAGATCCTGTACCCGTTCAGCATTGTATTCGATACCGCCTGATACCAATTTCACTTCGTAGTCGAGCTCAGGTGCTTCGTTTACCTGCGGGATCTTTAAGATATCTTCCGTGTTGGAGTCATCTTTTAACTCACGGTATACCCGTTTTGACAGGCAATATGTCTCAAGGTCTTCTGTCGTGGGTGACACTGTCACGCCTACAGGCATTGCTTCAGCCTGTTCCAGGGCTACCTGGTACTTGTTCAGCGCCTCCTGGAAATCTGCCTGTTTCTTGGCAATCTCACCGCTTCCGCAGATATTGGAAGTGATCGCTGACAAGTGCACGCCGGTCTTGTCATAAAGTGCCGTGGTCTCCTGTGCGGAGGAAAGGGTGATCTCGAAATATCCGCTCTCTTTTGCATATTTGGACACCTTCGGATCATCCTTCAGCTGGATGTACAGCTGGAATGCGCCATAGCCGCTTGCCTGCTTACTCTGGTCAATAGCCACCAGCATGATACGTCTGGTATCTGTTACCGGGTACATGGTCCAGGAGTAGGTCACGTCTTCCCAGTCGGAAGCGCCATACCCCCTTGCCAGGTGCACCTCATATTTGTCAGGGTCACTGGGCAGGTTCTTGCCGTCGATCACAAACGCGATCATATGCATCCGCTTGTAATTGGAAGATGCGGCGGGTGTAATGGTAATGCTGCCCACGGTCTTGGACGAGAGACCTGCGATCTCAGAAGCATATGCCTGGCCCTGCAGCTCGCTTACCATGCTGGATGCCCGGGGGATCACGCCAAACATGATGCCCAGCACCAGGATCATGAGCTGTGCAATAAGCCTGCCCCTTGCCTGGAAGGGCGATGTGAGGAATGCCCAGATACCGCGTGCCTCCATGGCTGCTTTCATGCGTTTCCATTTCTCTACTACATGTTCATCAAAGAATCCCTGTAAGGAAAACGGCTCTTTGGCCTCAGTCAAGATATCCATCCCGTCATTTTCCCCGTTTTTGTTCTTCTTGAACTTATCCAGGAGCCCCGCTTTGCCTTCGGCTTTCTCTGGCTTTTTCTTCTCAGGCTTTTCCCTGACAGGTTTTTCTTTCTTTGCAGGTTTTTCACGTACAGGTTTTTCTTTCTTTGCAGGTTTTTCACGTACCCGCTTTTCCTTTACCGGTTTTTCTTTTACCTGCTTTTCCTTCTTAGCCATCGGTTAAGCGCCCTCCTTTCCTAAATCTTCCCCGCCTTCAAATCCCATGGCCGCAAACAGCACATCAAGGGGATGGGTGGCAGGACGGATGGTCTTGCAGCACTTCCGGAGCGCCATCACCGTCCGGTTTACATTCTTGGGCTTGACAAGGAGGATCGCATACTGCTGGATGCTCCGTCCTGCTGCCAGGGTGCCGGCAGACTCTAAAAGGCTCAAGCGTCTTTCAGACAGGGCAGCGAAATCACTGCCTTCAAACTCTTCGTTCTCTTCGATATAGTCGTGCAGGGCCAGCATGCCCGTGTCATTGTCCTGCTTCTCCACGATCACAAGGCTTTCCCCGCCTTCCAGGATATTGTACAGGTTCTTCACAGCCCGTGCCTGGTCAAGCTTGTCGTCATCCGTTGACCAGTAGCCGATCCCGCTTGTCACAGAATAGACCAGTGCAAAGTTCTTTGTCCCGGACATTTTGATGGGGATCACATCAAGCCCCTGGCTGATGATATCTGCTTCCGAGATGCCGTGCCCGATGGTATTCACTGCCATGTCCTTTGTGACCATCATGTTGGCAGGCTGCTTAAACACAATGCCATAGATGTTGGTAAGTAAGTTACGCCCCGTAGGCGTATGCCCTAAGAGCAGGTTCACAAATGCGGCATAGGCCGCCAGTGCGATCCAGTTGGCATGAAAAATGGGCGTCTTCCACAACGCCACAGCGCCCAGCACGCCGATCAGTAAGGTTGCCATCATCCGGATGGACACGGTACCCACGATCATGGTGTTCCCGAACCCGCCTGTCTTCACATACCGCATGAGGAAGGTCTGGCCCGTGGTCTGCTGCGTAGTTTCTTTGCCCTGTACGGTCTTCTGCTTCTGTTCAGGAGCTGCTGACACTTTCATGTACTGCACCTCCCTTCGTTATGACCCATTCACCTTTCTTGTTCTTCGGCTCGTTGTCCTCAGGGGGCTCCAGCCGGTAGAGTACCTCGTTCGGGCCTGACCGGAACGGGTAGATGAAATCAGAGAGCCGGCCTGACGATATCCACCGCCTTAAAGTACGGATGCTGACACCGGCAAGCCCCGCGGCCTCTTCGATCGTATAATACTTCTTGTTCCCTATGGTCACCATAGCTCTTCACGTTCCTTTCCTGCATGAATGCCATGCAATTTTTAACTGATATCCAGTTTTCAGTTTTATCATAGCACGGAAGGAAAAAACGCGCAAATCAAAACCGGCACCTGCAGGCGCAAAAAGGCATCCATTCTGCATGGATGCCCCTTGTTGTGGATGAAAAATTTATGCAATTTAATTACCTGGCGCCATCTGCCGGGTTTAATTCATTTACATTATAGGAGAGGTCGGCATGGTCGATCAGCCAGTCCACAATGTATTCGATGCGGAATGCCATCTTCACATAGTCTTCCCCGTAGTCCGCATAAAAGTCTTCTGCCGTCCCATAGTCAGACTGTTCCAGGACGCCTTCCACATAGGCCTGGAATTCCTCTTCATCATACTGGATCCCCTCTTTGTCGCCAATGGCCGTGAAGATCAGTTCCAGTTTGATGGTATCAGACAGGGTTGCTTCAATATCCTTCCGGTACTCTTCCTCTGTATGTCCCAGGGAATCCAGGTATTCCTCAAAGGTGATATTGTAGTAGGTCTCACAGGTATATTTTGCCTGCTCCATGCTCTCGTCAGCCCGCACCTTAAGGTCTGCATCCGGGAAAGGCTTGACCTGGCAGTTTTCCAGCAGGTATTCGCAGATCACGTTATAAGCTTCCTGCCTCGTGTTCGCATCCCGTTCTTCAGTAAGGATGACACGGATCCTCTTGAAGAACTCGTCTGTGGTGGAAACCCCGTCCATCACAAGCGCTGCCTGTTCATCTGTCAGGGTGTCTACGGCAAGTTCCTCAGTCTCCTTGATGTACTCCGGCGTTACTTTGGCGGTGATCGTCTTGCCGGAAAGCTCCTCATTCAGTTCATACGGATCAGGGAGCGTAATGGAGATCTCAGTCTCCTTGCCTACCTCAGCCCCGATAAGCCCCTGTTCCAGCTCCGGATAGGTTGACTCGCTGCCGATGTAGATGAACCCGGTATTATTAGAACCGTCGTCGATCGGGTTCCCATCCTTATCAAAGAAGTTCACGGTAGCGGACACCGTGTCATTGTCTTCGATAACTGTCCGGTCAGACTTCTGCTGCTGGTTGTAATAGTAGAGGACTGTCTGGGCATAGCTGTTCACTTCCTCATCCGTGACTGCCGGATCTGAGATCTCTACAGGGATCCCTTCGTAGCTGCATAATGTGACCTTTGCCTGGTCTGCTGTTACGCCGGTCTTTTCGCCGCACCCGGTCATCAGGGTGCCAAGGCCCATCAGCAGGAGCATGATAAGGGCCGTAGATGTTTTCATTCGTTTTTTCATGGTTTAATGCCTCCCTTGGTTTTTTCGTATGTAGACCATTATACGGCAGAAACGGAAAATATGCAATGACTTTTTTCCCCGGATTACGGGACAAGTGATCGACAACAGCCCCAAAAGATGGTATAATGGTGGACAGATGGAGGCATAAAGCCCATCAAAAAAAATTCTGGAAAAGGAGAATAAGAAGAATGGCAAAAGAAGGAAGTATTTTAGACAGGGCAGGGAAGATCCTTGCAAGCAACATCCATGCAATGCTGGATAAGTGTGAAGACAAAGAGAAGATGCTTGACCAGAACATGAGGGACGCTGTGGAAGATCTGGCTGAGCTGAAGGAATCAGCGATCAAGTTAAGGGCTGATGTCAAGTCCGCACAGAGGGCTTATGACGGGGCTGTACAGAAGATACAGGCAGAGCACGGGTTTGCAGTCAATGCGATGAAAGCAGGGGACGAAGAGACTGCAGCAAAATTCTTAAAGTCCGAGGCACAGATCAAAGCCTCTGAGGTTGACCCGGCAGAGAAAAGGCTGACAATGGCAAAGAAGAACTTTGAGACAGTACAGCAGGCACATAACAAGCTGGCAAATGACATTGAGATCATGAAGAACTCAATGGAGACCATCAAGGGTACGATCCGTACAGCAAAGGCAACAGAAAAGGTTGCAGCCATGAAAGACCCCACAAAGGGCTACGGGGAATCCTTCAGCAAATATGCTGAACAGGCACAGCGCATGCTGGATGAAGCCAATGCACGGATGGAGATGAACACGGAGCCGGTGGACGAGATGAGCACCCTGCGTGAGAAGTATGCAGGAGGCATGCAGGCTGATATGTCAGCAGCACTGGCAGGGCTCAAGGCAGAATGCGGGATCACGGAAACACCGGAAATGGGCAACGCACTGGAGGCGCTTCGCAAGGAAGCGAATAACGTCTGATGGGCCGCGGAGGCGGCGGGAGCGGAAGCTCCCGTTCTTCAGGGAGCAGCGGAGGACGCGGGTTTGGCGGTTCCTCTTCCCATTCATCCAGGGGCGGCGGCAGCTCCAGCTTTAACAGGGGCGGAAGCTCTTACAGGTCTTCAGGGCCTTCTGTCCATGTGACACATCATTACCACCATGGCCCCAGTTACGGCTACAGACGTACTTATGGGCCTACGGTCTATGTGGGCGGCAGGGCAGGCAGTTTCATTGGTTCCTGTATTGTGATCCTCATGATCGCAGTCATCCTGTTCATGTTAGTCGGCGGTGCCTCGTCCGGGGTGGCAAAGAGCACGGTGGAAAGGGAGCCCTTGAAACCCTATGCATCCTTTGACAAGAACGCCATTGACGATGACGCAAACTGGATCCATGACAAGAAAACGCTCCAGAGGGGCATGGAAAGCTTTTACAAGGACACCGGCATCCAGCCGGCACTTGCAGTCTATGAAAAGATAAACGGTGAAAGATACTTAAGGGACTCTGAGATCAACCAGTTTATGACCAAGGAGTATGACAGCCTGATTGGCCACGAGCGCGGGCTCTTGCTGCTGTTCTGTGAGTATGCTGATTCAGATTACTATGTGTACTACATGACTGGGGAAGATGCCCAGACCGTGATGGACAGCGAAGCGTGCGACATCCTGGTAGATTATGTGCACAGCCTTTATTCCAACAACAGTCTGTCTGATGAGGAATTTTTCGGGCAGGTGTTCAGCAAGACCGGGGACAGGATCATGGCAGTGACTCCAACAGTTGCATCCAGGATCCCCATGATGGTCATCGGGGTTGTCGTGATCGCCGGGTTCGTGTTCGTGTTCAAGATGGTAAAACAGAAACATAAGAGGGATGCCGAAAAGGCAGCAGAAACAGAAAGGATCTTAAACACTCCGATCGACAGGATCTAAGGTAAGGGACTGGTACGAAAGTGCCAGTTCTTTTTTTGTTTTAATGTAATTTGTCCCCTGGATTTTTAGCAGGGGACAAATTTGTCCCCTCAGAAATTTTGGGGACAAAATGTCCCCGGCCCACGCCCGGCATGGCCTGCGGCCCCTCAAATCCCCTGGTTTTGAAACAATGTGAAAGAGTCAGGGGACAAATTTTGTCCCCGACCTTCTAGCCCTTATGGGATAAGGCTTGGGGACATTTTTAAGGTTTTGTAAAAACAGGGCAAAAATCGCCTGTAAGCCTTAATAGGCAAGGGCTAGAACCTATTTTGTCCCCATTTGTCCCCTTGTCCCGCCCATTACTTATATATATTATTTTTTATTTCTATATATACACTTTAAAAAAGGGACAAAAGGGGACAAATAGGCCTCTATCCCTTACTGTATATAGGGTTGCGTTTGTCCCCCGTTTAAGAAAATACGAAAAAGCGTGGGGACAAACAGGGACAAAATGTGCTGGATCCCTTATCCGTAAAGACTTTCAGCGTTTGTCCCCTGAGGGGACAAATTTGTCCCCGGTTCATTTGTCCCCTTTTGTCCCCTATTCTAAGGATATTTGCAATTTTCAAATTTTGCTAATTGACAGTATGGGGATGTATGGGCTATAATGGAATACACAGCCTCATGAGGCGTTCAAAGAGCCCCTGGGTAAGGGCAGAAAGAGAGGATAAGGTATGGAAGGAAGAGACATGGAATACAAGGTTGCAGGAGACCCGACGGACCCCTGTATCATTAAGCTTGTACATCCGAACAACAAAATTTTCAGGAAAGTGCGTGTCACAAACGTAAGGGCAAACGACAAGAAACCGCTCGCGGCTGAGATTGTATTAGACCAGAAAAGCCACGGGCTTCTTTTTACGCGCCGTTCCAACAACAGGACAGAAGTATGCGGGTTCGTGGATGAAGATACGAGCCTGTTTGTTGTGGATAAGGAAGGCGACCAGGGCGACACGGCCCATATCAAGTTCCTTAAGATGGCATCCCAAAGGGCAAAGGAAGCCCTTGCATCTGAGATACTGCGCCAGGGCAGGGAAGATGAGGAAGTGCGTCAGGCACAGAGCTACTACCCTTCAGACCAGGCACAGGAAATGCTCAATGATTACCTTTTCAACCCTGCACGTTTCAATGCCGACATGCGCAAACAGCTCACAGATTTTGCATCCCGGCCTATGCCGAATGTGAATGAGTACATGGTGTTTGAAGATGATAAAGCATGGAACCAGGACATCTATGTAACCAGTAAGGTTCCCTATAAAAATCCCGACAGGCGTACCCTTTCAGAGGAAGAGGTACATATTGTGGATAAGTTTCTCGATGTGTTCTTCGATGAATACAATAAAAAAGCGTTCTCATGGTATATGGGCGCATGCCTTTTGAACCTGCCCATTTATGACGAACGCATCTCACGTATGGCCGTCATGACGTCAAGCCACGGCGGGAGCGGCAAGTCATCCCTTATGGCGGCACTGACAAATGCGGTATTTACAGATGATTACAGTGCGGTCAAGGACGATTTCGACCGTTTCTTTTTAAAGACCAACCGTTTCAGCACGGATTCCCTGCCTGTACGTCGGCTTACGGTATATTCCGAGGCGGCATGGGGCGTGGAAAAGGACGGTGACTGCGACCATAATTTCAGCGGCCTTAACGTGTCAGCGATCAAATCTCTTATCACAGACGGATATATCACAAAAGAGGCTAAATTCGGTGACCCGGTCACGGTGAAGTCTTCCGGGCTCCATATGGTGCTCACCAATTACCTGCCCTGTATCGACAAGAATGACCTTGCCATGCGCAGGCGTATACTCCCTATCCTTATGCGGCCTACATCCATGGTGGATAAGGCACAGGAGCTTAACCTTGTTGGGCGTGATACCTTGGAATCTTTTGTGAAAAAGTATGCAGAGATCTTTGCCGCTTATTTCGTGCAGACGTTCAAAGCTGACGAGCATATGTTCATCCGTGAGGAATACAGCTATGATGAAGAGGTTGAGGCTGCTGTAGACTCACAGAATGAACTGGATGAAGAAGCCCGCGGCGAGCGCGAGGCGCTTTCTGCAGTCAAAGCCGAGGGCTTCGTCAAATTTATTAAAAAGGTGCAGGACCAGTATGGCGCTGACCTGTCCCTGTTCATAGAGGATATCAATTACACGGTGGGCGGCAATGCCCCGGAAGGGATTGACGACCATATGAGGCGTGAGGGGAACAGCTTCTACATTGACGGCTCCAAATCATTCCTCATGCGTTACGGCCGTGCTTCCGGCATCCTGCGTAAAGTGCTCCAGGATTACTATGGCCCGTCTGTGAGGAAATACCACAAGCGCATGTTCGTGATACCCCTTGGTATGGCCAAGAAGACACAGGAAGCAAATAAAGCGCTTGACGCCCAGAACGCACAAGAGTCCCAGGCGTCTTCATAAGTACCTTTCATGGGTGCCCTCATGGGTACCCATGTATATACCCAATATTGTGCTTTATATATGACTGTATGGTTATCCTGTATGGGTGCCTTTATAGGTGCCCTTGTATGATGCTGGAATAAGCATACATATAGTATATCCATATTCAGCCCTATTATGCACCTTGATGTACGGTAATTATGGGATGTATTATATTTACCTTCATAAATACCCCATATATCTGTCGAAAACCCTTGACAATCCATGTCTGTTTATGATAAGATACCCCATATACAGGGAAAACACACAACACCCGGTATCGGGTGCCAAAGAAAGGAGACATGGAACATGTACATCAGCATTAAGCTTCCTCCGGTGTTTGGTTCATTCAACAGGCTCCGGAAAGAGAATTACCCGTTCAACACACTGTTCACCAAGTACCTTGCAGCAGTTTCACGGCTGGGCCTGTCCTTATCAATGGACGTTGACAGCCTTGTGGGGTACATAGAGGACAGGATATTTGACGGCATGAGGCTCCCTGACGTCCCTGAGGGGGACGAACCCGTAAACCTGCGTTATAAGACGGAGAACCCCGATGTAGTAGAATATATTGGCGGCAGCAGCCTTACCAACCGTATGGCAGTCATGTATATCGCAAGGATGACGCTCCGGCTCTCTGTCACATATGGGACATCGCTCCTTCGGCTCACACGCCTGATCGAGGATCTGGGGCAGGAAGAGCCGAAGAAGCAGGTAAAGAGGGCAGAGCAGCAAAAGAAGGAAACACCGAAGAAAGAGGTAAAACCAAAGCCTGCAGAACCGGAAGAAGAGCCTGCCGAAGAACCAGCGCCTCTGCCTAAAGTGCGGCTCAGCGGGAAGGCACAGGAGACACCTGTAAAGGCTAAAGAACCGGTAACGCCGGTGACAAATAAGAGTGCGGAAGCGGCTAAGGCAGCTTTATCAGAGCTTCAGAATCTGACAGAACAGGCACTTACGGAAGAGCCCGAAGATACCGGGGCTTCCTCAGATGAAAATGTGGTAGAGACGAACCCATTTTTAACACAGTTTATGTAAACATAAATGTCAGAAAGGATTGAACATAAAATGAACAAGATCATAGCAAACGGAATCCTGAAAAAAGCAGAGAAGCCATATGATTCCAGGTATCTTTACTGGCTTGAGGTAGCCAGGAAGTCAGGCACCATTGACACTGTCATGGTCCTCAGCGAGGACGGGGGCCTTATGGAAGGCCTTGTGAAGATAACAGGGGCCCTGAAGTCCGAATATATACACCCTGTCGGTGTCCCGGTATTCATCGTGCCTGAGATGGTTGAGCCTGGTGAGGAAAAGGCAGAGGTATCATCTGAGGCAGTCGTGACAGGCACGCTCAAGCACAACCCTGTCTGCAGGACCACCAAGAAGGGCAAGAATGTGTCCACGATCCTCCTTATCACAGAGGGTGGGACGATACCCGTGCTCCTGTGGAATGATAATGCGAAACAGGCTCCCGATAAGTTCAAGGAAGGGGACACCCTTACAGCTACAGGGCGCCTGCAGAGCCGTGAATATCCGGTCAAAGACGGGGCACGCACCACATATGAGCTGTCAGCCAGGAAGATCATACTGGCAGAAGGGGAGGACGCATGAGGTTTTATGTAAAGGCTAAGCCGCGCAAGGCTCCGGTACCCGAAGGGTCATTCAGGTATAAGGTAAAGGCAGTGCTCATCGTGGCGGCAGTTGTTGTCATAGGGGTTGCCATAAGATGTATGATGTAAGCAGAAGGGCTGGAAACAGCCCTTCTTTTTTTATGCCCGGATCCCATAGCTTACGCTATGGGCCCCATCCTGCGGAGGGATCCCCTCCGCACCTCCCCTCAAACCCCCTTAGAGGAACAGGAAAACCCGGCCCGGGACTACGTCCCAGGCCACACGGGGCTTCCGCCCCGCACCCCTCCCAAATCTTGAAGACTTTAATAAGAACACCTAAGAATGGAGGGCGCTTATGAAAAGAGGCGATACCATATATTTTTCATCAGTTGCAACACTTGTGAATGAAGGGACTGTCAAGGAGATACAGGGCAATTTCATAAAGGTGGAGACAGCATGTCCCGGCATTGAGTGGCTGCGCAGCTGTGAGGCGTTCCCCACAAAAGAGGAACTGAGGGGTTCTGACGCTTACCATAACGCATGGATGGAGATCCAGAGGCGCAGGCATATGCAGAGGTCGTTTACACAGATGGCATCGCTCTGGTAGAAAGGGGTTAAAAATGCAGGGAATTGAGATCATAAGGCTTATAGGCAGGGTCACAGGTATCATGCTGATGGCAGGACGTATCTGGTTCATGATATTGATGGTACTGAATATGACCGTATTGCGTGCACTGGACAGGGAAAAGGTACAGGAATGGTTTGGGAGGCATAAGGCACTCCAGATCACATTTGCCTCATCTGCAGTGTTCGGCTTTGTTGCCTTCATAACAGGCATACCTTATATGGGATAGGCCAAAGACCCGGATTACGTCCGGGTCTTTTTTGACGGGGATCCTCCCCGTACCCCATATTATATTTGAATAAGTCTTTGGCAGGAAAGTGCAGAAAGGTAAAGGTACATAGATGAAAAAGAGTTTGATGGTTATTACAGCAGCCATAACATTGGTGATCAGCAGCACAGCCATTCTTTTGCTTGATATATCCAATATACAGATATGTGCAGGTATGGTCCTTGGTACTCTTTGTGCTGTCTGGGATTGGTACAGGACAATGGATCGGAAGGGTGAAGGTTATGATGTGGACATTTAAGGTAAGATACTGGACCCTGTACACCATCAGGGAGATCTGTGATGTATTCCGCATGGACGGGGCATGGATGACATGCTCAGAAAAGATCATGGAACTTATTGAAGAATGGGACAGGAAAGGGAACAAAAATGAGTGAGCTTGTGATGGAAGCAGAGAAAGCACGCATTGCTTTTGAAAAGATAAGGGATGAGGTGCTCTCCCAGCTCGACCGCGGCGCTGCAGGGTGCAGCATGCTGATTGACAGGCTGGTAGAGGCATCGGACAGGATGTCAGAGGCAGACATGAAACTGAGGATGGCAGGATAAAGGAGGGAAAGCTTATGCATAACACATACAGGGAGCAGTTACAGTATGAATATGACAGTACAGTAGAGGCATTTGAGAAGGCCAAGAAAGAGGCAATGAAAGAGCTGGAGCAGCTTGACGTGTACCGTGCAATGGATTACGGCGCAGGGTACGCAACACATATTGACAAGATCAGTGTTGCAGCAGGCAAGGTGACAGCACTGGCATCCCAGATCAGGGCCTATGATTATTTTGCAAGCCCGGAAAAGGAAGCATGATATGGGCATGCGGATCACATTCAGGGTATTTGACAAAAAAGGCAGGGACGTGACAGACAATGCCAGATGGCATATTGACCAGGATGGTGACCTGTATAGGAAGCATTCCGGGGCATACCGTCTTATGTCAGGATATACCTATAAGGTAACAGCGGAGGGACAGGATGGGAGAGCTGAGAAAGAGGATTGAAGGGCTTATAGCTGAAGCAGAAAAAGCGGCAGAAGGCCGCCATATGAATGACGGGGAATATTCCAGGCACTGTACACTATGTGAGGTGCTTGAGATCATGGACGAACTGGAGGGCTGAAAATGAAAACAGCGATGGTATTTAAAGGCGGCGCCGGGACAAGGACGAATGTTACGATGCGTGTGTTTGATGAAAACGGAAAAGATGTAACGCATACAGGGTGTTTCTACCTTGGGGCTGACGGGCTGCTGTATAAAGAGACAAATGACATTGACATGCCGCTTGTTGAAGATACGGAGCATACATATGAGATGACTGTGGAATGATGGAGGTATGGCTATGGGGAGATGTGTATCACAGGCAGATTTGAAAGAGCTTATCGGGAAGGATATCTGGTTCCGCTGCTCTTATTGTGACATAAACCAGGGCCGTGTGGAGCAGGTGCTCGGCACAGGTCATGTAAGGGTGAATATGATCGGCGCAGAAGGGCTGACAGGTATGAGGCGCGTGGCTCATGCCAATGATATCTTCCTGACGAAGGAAGACCTGATGGGCGCCAATTATGAGAGATATAAGCTGAAGGTCGAGAGTTATGGGAAAGAAGTCACGGACATTGTCAGCCTTGTGAAGTTCTGTTATGACCATCCGGTCTCTAAAGGATCCGGGGACAACCTGGACATGGAAGCAAGGCAGGTGGCACGGATGAAGGCTATGGAGCTCCTTGGCGTAGAAATCGACCCGGAGGCAGCAAAGCTGGATGCCCAGATCAAAGAGGCACTTTCTGAAGAATGACGGAGGGCAGTTTATGGATATATCTTATGACACAAAGAATCCTTATGGGACATGCACATGCGGCGCACCTTTGGTGCCTGTATGGTTCCGTGAAAGGGAAACAAAGGTAGTGCACGGGCATATGACGTATACCGGGCGTACCCGCAGGGCATGTTCCCATCTGGAATGTACAATATGCTTACGTGAACACTGCATTGATGACAGCTTTGATGGGCCATGGGAGGGCTGATATGGATAAAGAACAGTTGGAGAAACAGTTTGAGAAGCAGTATGATGACATAAGGCATCTTCTGGGAAAACATGTAAGGATCCAGGCCATTTCGACACTGGGTTTTAAAGAAGTCACAGGTGTTGTGACTGATTTTGTGTCCTATGAGGAAAACAAAGAGGCCGGGTACAAGGCAGGCGTCTTTGTAAAGCTGGATGATATTGATGAAGAATGGTATACGACAGTGGCAAAGGCCAAAGAAGCTGTACTTTTGTAAGGGAGGATGAATATATGGGCGACAGGGTAAAGGCAGCACGTATCGGGCTGCATCTTTCACAGGAGTATGTGGCGAAAACAGCAGGCATGGATATCACGAGGCTCAGGGCTGTAGAGTCAGGGGAGAGCGAGCTCACAAGAAGCGAGGCTGCAAGGCTCTCAGCAGTTTATGGGATCGAAACCGACGGGCTTCTTTACATGCCCGTCATGAAAGAATCACACAGGCGCATCCTGGAAGGGTTTGCCATGGAGCTTAAGGGATCTGACAGGATGGCAGTCATGGGGCTGCTCCATATGAGGGATGATATGAGAAAGGCAGGTTAAAGGATATGGATAAAAGAGCAGAGAAAAAGAAACGTCAGGAAAAGCTTGACCTGATCAACCGTTCCACGGAGCGCCGGCCGATGCCCAGGCCCGCAGTATTCAAGGATAAGTCCAAGTATGACCGTAACAGGCAGAAGGCCAATGACCGCAAGCTGTGTATGGCATAGGGAGGCATCTATGATAACTGGAGAACAGATAGGGAAGCAGGTATGGTATAACACATGGTCTGGGAATAAAGGGTCAGGGATCCTGCGGGATATTATAAGCCCGGAGGGTATGGCTTATATTGGTATCTCCAGCTCAGAGGACATGGTTTACATTGAAGAAGGGTCAGTTGGCGGAGTGCTGACACAGGCAAGAAATGTGTTTGCTTCAGAAGAGGAACGGGACAAAGAAGAGCTGGATAAATGCTGGAGGGTATTTGGATGACAGATAAGCAGAAGGTAAAGATAGATGCGATCATTGCACGCGCAGGCAGAGGCCCTGTGCAGTCTTATATCAGGTATTTTTATCCTGAGGCAGAGATCGACCATCTCACAAAAATGCAGGCACAGAAGGTGATCACCGGCTTTGGCCGCAAGCTTCCGAAGCCTGTTATGGGAACATTTATGAGAAGCGTACTGGGATGATAAGAGACCGAAAGGTCTCTTTTCTTTTCTTTCGGCGGTTTCTTTATGATGCAACTTTGATGCAATTTGAACACACTTTGGACACAAACTAGGACACACTTTGAACACAAACCCCCTGGAAGGCGGGCTGGGTCTGGACTTGGGGATAATTTTATATCACACCTTCGGTGTGATCCGAGCACTGGAGGGAGAGAATTTTGCGATTACAGGATAGAGAGAAGTCTGGGATTACGAATTTGACGAAGTGTGCGGCGCGTATGCGCCGCGCGGCGTAGAGGCGAGGGAGAAATATTCCTGAGATAGCTGTGGGAGAAGTTTTGACGAATACGAGCAGGATTATGATTTGACGAATACGAGCAGGAGTATGATTTGACGATTAGGTGTTGGAGTATGATTTGACGATTAGGTGTTGGAATATGATTGGTAGATTAGGTGTGGGAGTGGTATGTGTGGATCAGATGTGGGAGTGGGATTGGTGTGATACATGTGGGAGTAGTATTGGTAGATTAGATGTGGGATTATGATGAGGGTTATACATGTAGGGTTAGGATTGGATATTTGGATTACGTGTTGGATTTGAATTTGTAGATTAGGTGTAGGAGGATAATATATCTGGATTACATGTGAGATTAGTATAGGAGGATTTCATATAGGTGTTGGATATATGGATTTCATGTGAGGAGTTTATAAGTAAGATTCATTTGAGGTTTATATCAGGGGTATTCATGTGGGGAGTTTATAAATTAGGACGATCTGGACGACATAGGATATCAGGATATTTGGATGGTGAGCTATATGGGGATTACATGTGGGTTATGAATGTTGGAATCCCATTTGAGGAGTGTATCTGGATTTTGGATTTGGGCCTTATATTTGGGTATTCCATAGATATGAGCTATAGAGGTATTCATGTAGGGATGACATGAGGGGCAGACTGGCTACGCCTGCTGCCATCTGAAATCATTAAAATTCAGGGTATGATATATGAGGTATGTATGTAGGATAAGTATGTGGAGTGGTTATGCGAGATATCATACAGATAGACACCATTCATGTCCTGTATTTGGGGAGAGTATGAGGGCCCGCTATTAGGTGATGTATGACAGCATAAATTGTGGAAATGTGTATGATATATAGGCGGGATATCAAAGGTGTATATAGTATTTCGCATGACGGGTTGCCATTCTGGTGAGATATGAGAGGCATATATGTGGGGCTGATATGGGGACTTTGAGAACTGGACGGTTTGTGACGACGAATAGGGCATTTTAGGTGTGATCTGGGACGTATGAGGAGGGCGTGTGAGTGGTGTTAAAAATGAGGGCATGTAGAGGGGCGGTCTGTGGTAAAGTCGTGGACTGGTCTGGGCTGGGCGGTGATGAGGGAGAGGTGTAAGAGCATAAGGGAAATTTGGTGTTAAGCTCTGTTTTTCGACTATATTTTTTACTTTCTGCCCACTATGTTATGGGAGGGCCCCAGACATACGTCTGGGGCCCCACACGGGGACTATGTCCCCGTACCCCTTTCTTTTTTTGAATAACAATTTAACAAACAGACGATACTTAATCTAAAACATGGAGGTAAATGAAAGATGAGAAAAATGAATAAATTTATGGTAGCAGCACTTGCACTTGGTTTGATGGTAACATCCCCGATGACGACAATGACAACTCATGCAATGGGATTTAACTGGGATGCACCTGAGCACGAAGATGTAGGTACAGAAGATTGTTGGGGAAGCGGAAGCTCTTCTGACAGTTCTTCCAGTAGTTCCAGTGATTCTGGTTCTTCCAGCGGATCCAGCTATGAAGCACCGTCGTATTCCTATGACAATGGAGGTTCTTCTGACAACAACAGCTATTCTGATAATAGCGGCTCTTATGACAACAGCAGCTCCTCTGATAATGGCGGATCTTCCGTTGCAGCTCCGGCTAAGAACCCTAACGACATCACAGTAAGTGCAGCAGGCAGCCAGAAATTCCGCATTGTTATGAACTTCAACCATACCTATTATGAAGTATTCCACTGCGGTCTTAGCAAGGCTACTTTTGCTGTTGCAGACGCAAAAGGGAATCCCGTATACTTCAAGTCCATTGCAGTTGAGCAGGGTGAAGACAATCTCTGGTATGTGAACCTTACATTCAGAGATGATGAAGACACAACAGGCTACACTGTAGGTGTGACAAAAGGTGATGCAACTTATCTATCAACTGAGCTTGGTGTGAGTGGTATCAAGATCAACGGCAATGTAGTATTATCCACTGTTGCTGAAAAATAATGGCATATGAAAAGGCTGTCCGATAAGGGCAGCCTTATTAAAAATCGGGGGAGGACGGCCACAGACATACGTCAGTGGCCTCACACGGGGACAAAGTCCCCGAACCCCTTTTTTCTTTTGAATAAAAAATTCAACAAATAAAAAAAGAAAGGTTAAGGTGTTTGATTATGAAGAAAACTCTTATCGCAAGAATCATGGCTGCAATCGCTTCCGTCGCTATCTCTGCTACAGGTGCGGTGGGTGGTACAGGTCAGGTTGCAAATCTCAGTGCAACTGCTGATGAAAGTGCATATGTAGCTGAGGCTTCTTCTGAATTGCCTGCTGTCAACTACAACTGGGCTGAAGCTGCTGCTGCAGAAGGTACGCTCGTTGTTGACGAAGAGCTGATTGCAAAAGACCAGGGTATCACCCTTGTCGCAGATGCATCTGCTGAGACTGTTGATGAAAGCGAATCTGCTGTCACACTTGCAGCTGTTGCCACGGACGTAAAGAGCACTGTTGCCGCTACGGACGTAAAGAGCAATACCGCTGTGGCTCAGACTGACGCCAATGCAGCCGTTGCTGCTGTTCAGACTGATGCTAATACAGCCGCTGCTGTTCAGACTGATAGCACTGCCGTTGCTACGACTCAGACTGATAGCACCGCTGTTGTCACAACTCAGACAGATTCCACTGCTACAGTACAGACAACTTCTACGGCTACAACTCAGACAGATTCCACTGCTAACGCTGCTGTTGCAACTAAGACCGATGGCAATGCTGTTGTTGCAACTGATACTGAAGAGGTTGTGGTTACTGAGACTGAAGAGGCTGTAGTTGTTGAAACTGAGAGCGAAGAGGTTGAGGTGCTTGGGGAAGATGAAGAGACTGTGATTGTAACCTCTAACGAGTCTACAGCTGAAGTAACCCTTACATTCCCTGTAGTAACTGAACCCGAAGAGGTTGAAGAAGAGGTTGTGTACATCGAAATCCATGACTGCAACTGCGGCTGGAATACGACTGACTACAACGAGCTTAAGAACCATATGCTTCAGCATGCACTCAAGGGTGAGGCATACAGCTATCACACTCATGTTGAGAGACAGTAAGACACAGAACAATAAGACAATGGGAGAGAGCAATCTCTCCCATTGTTCTTTTCTTCGGCGGTTCTTTTCTTTTCTGGGCTTGCCTACGCAAGCCCAGGACCCGGGGACACAGCCCCCGGCCCCCCAAAACCTATGTAATACTAATAAAACAATTTAGGCACAAAATGCTGGAGGGTGATCATGTTCAAAAGATATAAAACCAAAGGTGCAAAAGCAGGAGCAAAAGCACTGAAACGTTATCATAAGAGCGTAAAGCGTAAAAAGCTGTTAAAGGTGAACGAATATCCAGAGAATGTAATGTTCGTAAGTGTCATTTTATCAGCATTATGTAGTATAATGATCATAGCGACCCTTCGTTTAGAAGGTTCATTGGCAGGATTGGTTGCCATTTTATCCTTGATCCTGTCGCCTATACTGCTGATAAAATGGTTAAAAGGGAAGATCTTTTAGGCTTTAAATAGTTCTGCGGACAGTACCTGTCCGCAGCCAGCGGGGCAGTGCCCCTCACCCAGTTTATTTTTGAATAAAAATTAAATAGAATCATTCACTTTTACATCATCTTATTTAGGAATCAAAAGGCTTATACAAGCTTTTGCACAAACAGATACCTGTTTGTGAGGGAACTATGGGCTTTTGCCCATGCCCAATCCACTTGTGAATAAAAAATAAGAAAGGTGGTAAAAACTATGAAGAAATTGGTTATGAAGATGAGAAAAGTAAGAATGACTCGTTGGAACAAATTGACTTCTGGCGAAAAGGTCATGAAAGTCGTTATGAAACTGGTTAAGTACGCATTGTTTGCAGCAGTTGCAGCATTGGTAGTAAGCGCTTTGGCAGCAGTTGTGGTTGGCGCAGTTGTAGCATTTGGCGTAATGAATGCAGTAGCTGGTGGCTTCAGGGACGCAAGCCGTGCATACAGACCTGGTGACCGTAATGTGAGGTTCTGGTAATATGAGAATCTTACATACGGGACGACAGAATGGAAAAAGCCCTTCTTTTGTGATACAATGAAGTAAAGTATTGCGAAAGGAGGGCATTTCATTTATGGGAGAGCCAGAAACACGGAAACCAGTGGATTTAAGAAAGGGTGATATCATCCGTATGCGTATTCCGTATGAGGAAAACACATCGGATTATTATAACGGGTACCGCCCGAAAGACATACGTGGGGGAGTATTTAAAGACAGATTTGGAGATACATCAAAGCCCCGTTTCGTAATTGTTGTAGGACGTGATGATAGAAATATCCTGTATCTACCCCTTACAAGCCGTCACAGCCGATTTGATGACAAGCATCACTATGTACTGCAGGATAATTCTATGACAATAAAAAAAGATCCGGACATGAAATCTTATGTTGAGTGTGACGCGTTAAGGGCTGTGTACACAAAACCGGATTGGGATATTCATTATTTTGGTTGTGTTGCTGAAAATGATATGGTGAACATAATGGTTAAAGTGGGTAAGCGTGAGCTTGATTTTGAATCCAAGAGAGACCAGCGTGTTTATGTATCTGCAAAAAAAGAAGAAAAATTCGAGCGGATATTGTCTGAGAATGGATATGAGCTTTCAGATAAAGACATGACGCAGAAAATATATAAAAAGGAAGACGGCAGAACAGTGACAAAATCGAAGTGGGGACTTGTTCATTATCATGTTCCGCTGTCAAAAGAGGAAGTGACTGAAATTGTGGCAGCACGCGAAGGGAAACCTGTTGACGAGTTCACAAAAGCAGTTGCAGACATAACAGAGAAATCGGTGCATATGGAAAGCGAGGTCAGAAAATGACAAACGGTATCATAAAAACAGAAGATGGTTTTTCCGTCAAAGATTTTGAAACAGGTAAGGTATCATTCAGTATTGGTAAGCGGAAATATCCTTCTTATATGGATGCAGTAAATGCCTGTTATGGCAAGTTTTATCCCAAGTCCTATTACCCATATTTGGTGAAAGCCGCAGATCTTGATAAAGAGCCGGATGCAGATGTGTGGGAAAACATGATCTATGCGGAAGATCCCCGTGGCGTGTGGGACGGTGAGCAGAAAGAATACCGCAACGTCACATCCATGGACAGGGGCGCTGCTACAGATGATGAAATTGCATATGTAGATGCACTGGACGCAACATATCAGAGCCTCAGGGCTATGGTCAGTGCATAAATGAAGTAAGAAAAGGCTGTGTCAGTAAAGGCACAGCCTTAATTTTTTGTCGGCGATGTTTTTTATAAGGAGGAAAGAGGACATGTTGATAAATAAGGGTGAACAAAATACAGAAAGCCATGTAGAATTTGTAAATTATACAGGAAAGTGGCCGAATTTATGCGGAGGCCTTTTGACACTTAAGATTGACGGCACAGACGTATTATTTGGATATGATAAAAAGGCACAGCATCCCAGGTTTTGGCGTTCAGGCGGGCGTTGCAGCATGCACAATATTGAATCAGGTGAATGGTTGATTGATGTGTCTGACCTTCCGGAAGAATTCCGTAAATATTCTGCTGAGATTGACAGTGTATTCAATAGCAATGTGGAACATGGATGTTGTGGTGGTTGTAGATAAACAAAGCATTTGGAGGTGCGGTTATGGTAACGATACTAAAAATATCAGATGTTGATTATAGTAAATATGATGAAGTGTGGGCGATCGTGCGTTCCTTGAAATACAGTAATCCGCATGTCCGCCATGTACCGGAACTGTCGCCTTCCTGGTCGTTATTCAAGAGATACCTGCGGTTAAGGGAAGAAGGGGAATGGAATGAAGAAACGTTTCGTAACATTTATGTCCCCCAGTTCCTTAAAGAGATGCGTGGGAAAGAACAGCAAAGGCTGATGAATGAGCTGTTCCACACGAAAAAGAATATTGCATTGGTGTGCTTCTGTAGCGATGAGGAGCTTTGCCACCGCAGTATCGTTGGCGGTATGCTTCAAGGCGCAGGAGCTGAAGTCAGGGGATTGCTTCGTGACTACAGTTTCTATTTTGACTGGTATAAGAAAGGTGTACCAGGTGTATCAAACGATCAGACTCAGCCGGAAAATGAGAAACGGATCAGGGATTATAATGCAAACACTGTCAATCTGTGGGAAGTTGAAGCAGAAGGTGACAGGTTGTTTGCTCAGAGCGGTGTTCCGACAGTATGTGCAACAGGCAGGCGCCCGAAAGATTTATGTATGTACAGTACAGCAAAGTATAATGGGTTTGTGGCAGACCTTGCTGAATACCTTTATGAAGAATTTTATATGGCGCGTGGTGTGCACAGGTATATCAGTGGGGCTGCACAGGGTTTTGACCAGATGTTCTTTTGGGCTGTTGAGCGAATGAAGAATATGCATAAGTTAACTGATGTTGAGAATGTTGTGTTTGTGGCTTTTGAACATCAGGAAGTCCGGTGGGCAGACAGTGGGTGCTTTTCCCAGGCTGAATACTGGCTAATGATCAAGAATGCTGATATGGTTGTGGTTGTGTGCCAGGAAAATGTCATTGAGTCAATGTTTACCCGCAACCATAAGATGTGCGATTATTCTTATTATTGTCTGGCTCTATACCCGGACGATACCTGGCGCATAAACAAAGGCGGGACATCAGAATGCCTGCGGTATGCGGTAAAGAAATGCCCACATGTGTTCCGTATGGGATATGTGATTGATTCAGCAGGGCTTCATATGGGAGATACAGTATCAATATAAGGGACAGTGGACAGACTGTTCCTTATTTTTTGGGGGATATGAGTACCCAAAATGAGTGTAAAAGGTGTGTCAACCTTTCGTAAAAATCCCTTGCATTGGCTTCTTTTTCATGATATGATAAAGAAAATTGCAAAGCAAAGGAGATTCTTAAAAATGACGAAAAAAGCACTCATCAACAACTTAAGAGTCCGCGAAGGCATGACCTGGGATCAGGCGACACGGATTGTGAATAGTGTGTTTGAAGACATTTCCAATGAAGTTTCAAAAGGAAAAGGCCATGATGTGTATATACCGAAATTTGGCCGGTTCTTCACAACAACAGTCGCCAAGAAGCGCTGTAAACATCCTGTTACCAAAGAGAATGTGATCATGCCCGCACACCCGATTGTAAGGTTCCGTATGGCGGAGGATTTCAGGAGGAAGCTGAACAAATGAAATTCGTATACGAACTGAACCGGTCAACGGCAAAAGGACGTGCCCTTCGTGGTGGGAACGAGATGATAAGTTCTAATGACAGGCTGTGTCCTCATGTAAAAGCGGAGCTCACAGCTCATTTGAGGAAACTTTCCACAGAAGTGGCATTACAGACATATGAGCACCCGGAACGGACTATGTTTTCAGAGCAGCGTCCGTGTTACATCGGCGTAGTTGTCTGTCCACCTACAAACAGACGGATGGATTCGCCAAACTGGTACCCGACAGCAAAAGCATTGATTGATGGGCTGACAGATGCAGGTGTGTTTGAAGATGATAATAATAAGGTCATCACATCAGTGGCATTTGTACCAGGGCCAAAAACAGACAACAAGAAGTACAGGATTGAAATCATTATAAGAGAGGGAGTAGACAGGTCATGGCAGACTTGACGATGGAAATGAAGATCGGCGGTCTTGTTGCGGGCTGTGATGAGGCCGGGCGCGGTTCATGGGCAGGGCCTATTGTTGCGGCAGCAGTAATACTGCCGGAACGGGTTATCCTGCCAGGCGTCAACGACTCAAAAACAGTCAACAAGAAGAATCACAGGGCACTTGCCGATGTGATATTGAAGAAAGCAATAGCTGTAGGTGTTGGCATTGCAAGTAACAAATTCATTGATGAAAATGGTCTTGGATATGCAAACCGCTATGTGATACAAAAGGCAGTAGAAAATCTGGGAGTTAAACCGGGTTATTTATTGATAGACGGAGGGCCGCAGCAGAGGATTGATACAGACATCCCGCAGGAAGAGGTTCCAAAGGGGGATCAGAAATCTTTGTCTATTGCTGCAGCCTCTATTATAGCAAAGTCGGTTCATGATGAGATAATGAAACGGTATGCTGACAAATACCCGGAATATAACTGGGATGATAATACCGGCTATGGTACGATGGATCACAGGTTTGCAATCAATGAGCATGGTATCTGTGAATATCACAGGCTGTCATTCAAGCCTATTAGAGAATATGTAGAAAAGCATGGCAAAAAATTTTAACAGAAAGAGTGAAGAAAGATGATTACAGCCGTTTATGTTCATACGGCTCCCAAGGCAGATCAGGTCAATCTGATACGCCGGGCAGTAGAAGGGAGCGAAGTAATATCGAATACACAGCTGTCTGTCCCTCACACGTTATATGTACTTGGAGAGCGTAAGGCATCCGTATATGGACAGGTCGCAAAGAATGTGTCAAAGAAGGAATATCCTTTTGACTGGATGCATCCGATGGCAAAGCGGCTTGCGGTGATGGTGTCTATGGCAAAAAACAGTGACAGAATTATGCTGGTATTCGGGGATAATGCAAATGTCCCCGATTTATTTGTACTGATGGCAAGGGCGCATAGTTCTACTGTTCGTATCTTTAAGGGAACAACACCCTATGAACCACAGGAACTTCCAAATGCGAAGCGTCAATATGATGAGATCATTGCAGAACCGATCAAGCCCCTTCCAGAGCCTACAGAGCTATACCAGACACCTAATGGGGCAACAGTTCGTCCATACCAGCAGCAGATGATTGATTTTGCAAAGACAAGGCCTGGTACTGGCTGGTTTGTTGACATGGGCCTTGGCAAAACCCTTTCAGCACTTGTTCTTCTTGATTACTGGATGAAGAACGGAGACCTGGATTCAAGGCGTCCCATCTGTATCATTGCACCAATCATGGTGGCACTTGACACATGGGGACGGGAATGTGAGAAATGGGGATATGACTGGGATGTTAAGAAGAATATAAGGCTTACGCCCAAGAAGAGGGAAAATCTGTTACAGACGTTGATACTTCCACAGGAAAAACCGACATTGTTCCTCACAAACCCGGATCAGTTAAAACCGGTCAGGGAATATTTCCATTCACGGAACATGCCTTTGCCTTTTGAGTCCCTTATCATTGATGAACTGTCAATGTTTAAGTCGCCCACAGCAAAACGGAATACGGAAATTCAGTATTACAGGCAGATTGCAAAAAGGTTTCTGGGCCTTACAGGTACGCCTGCATCCAATCATTTGATTGATGTCTGGAATCAGCTAAAGCTGGTAAGTACAGAAGAAACACAGTGGGCAGGCAGGACGATATATGAGTTCCAGGACAAATTCTTTGTTCCGGGAGCAAAAAGTTTCCAGGGCTTTGTAACACGATGGGATCCAAAACCTGGTGCAGAAGACTCTATTTTCAGGAATGCAGCAAAATCAGCTGTGTCAATGAGAACAGAAGGGCTTGTACAGCTTCCAGACATTTCATATTCCAATCTGTATATCACATTGCCTGACAGTGCAAGGCAGGAATATAACAAATTGGAAAATGAGATAGCAGAGGAAATGGGGGATGGCGGATCTGCCACATATCAGATACCTGGTGGGCCAAATGTCCTGCTTCCGAACAGTGATGTGTTATCAGCTAAGCTGTTGCAGGTTGCAGGCGGTGCGATGTACACAGATACCAAGACCCATGCCTTTGAAGTGTTTCATGACGAAAAGATCACAGCGCTTGATAATCTTATAGAGTCCTCAACATCGCCGCTTCTGGTGTTTTACTGGTTTGCCAGCGATCTGCTGAGGATTCAGAAGAAATATAAGAATACAATTCCAGTGCTGGATTCTAAAGATAAAAATGTACTGGACATGATAACGAGATGGAACAAAGGTGAGATACCTGTTTTACTTGCACATCCGGCTTCTGTCGGCCATGGCCTTAACCTTCAGGAAGGACCTGGACACACAGCCGTCTGGTTCTCATATCCCAACTGGGATAATGACAAATACAGGCAGGCAAACAAGAGGATATACCGAAGCGGGCAGCAGAACGCTGTAAGTGTTATCCACATCGTGGCAAAAGACACGATAGAGGAAGTGATGATCCATTCCCTCAACTCGAAAGAGCGTACGAACAGTGCGTTAATGACAGCACTCGACAGAACAGTGCGTCCTGGCGGTGCAGCTAAGGAGGCAGATGAAGATGAGTAATAAATTGAGGCAGAAAGCCAAAGTGAAAGGAAAGCAGACAGGCAGCAGGACATCTTCCAATAAGAAGATGCCTGCAGCCTTTAAACAAAAATCATTAGTCCAAAGTAATCCGAAACTCAGCACCATTGTTCTGGTTGCTACATATTTTCTATTGGACTTCGTAATGATGGACGGGGCTGAGGAAACTCACAGAGCACTGGTTGTGATGTTTACATTGTTGGCATCATCCACATTGTATGGTTTTTATGTGAACGATTATCAAAGAGGATTGTTTCCTCAGGGTGGGACGGACATACCAAAGTTTGTGAAGAACAAAGTGAAATACGCTGTTTTTGGGTGGCTTGCGATTACAATATGGGGAATAATCTTCATCACTATTGAACCACTTGCTGTTCCCAGATTCTTTCCTATGATAGACAGCACATACCATCAGTCGCAGATTGTGTTGATGTTGTTTATTGCACCAGTTATGGAAGAGATCATATTCCGTTATCTGCTTTATGACAGATGGTTGAAAAGGAAGTGGGGATGGTTCTGGGGCTTTATGGCTGCATCACTCATCTTTGTAGTATGCCATCCAGTGACGAACCTGCACTCACTTGTTATTTACTGGGCGCCCACGGTTTTATTTTTCTTGATTTACAACGAGTTTGGCCTTTATGGTTCGATTTTGATACACATGGTTTATAACATGATGGCCATTTAACTGCGTACCGCCGGCACCGTAAAGTGTTTGGCGGTATCATATTGGAGTATAAAAATGTATTTGATTATGAAAATTCTGGTACCGGTCGGTATTATTCTGGCTGGTTGTTTATTAAGCATAAGAGTAGCAAAATATTATAACATCTGGCCATAAGAAAGGAAGGTATTAGTAATGGGATTTGCAATAGCGATTGACGGGCCTGCTGCAGCAGGTAAGAGCACCGTGTCAAAGATCATTGCAGACAGAATGGAATTTGTGCACATAGACACAGGTGCCATGTATCGTGCAATGGGGTTGTTCCTTTTGCAGGAAGGTATTGATACAAAAGATAAGGAAGCTGTGAGTAAAGAATGTTTAAAGCCTGTTATTTCCATTGACTTTAAGGACGGTAAACAGATCGTCCGTGTAGGTGGTATGAATGTGACCAACCTCATAAGAACAGAAGCAGTGAGCCAGGCGGCATCAGATATTGCTACTGTATCTGAGGTGCGCAGAGTATTGGTAACGCAGCAGCGAAAGATCGCTGAGACAAGGGATGTGGTCATGGATGGACGTGATATCTGTACCAGTGTTCTTCCGAACGCACAGGTGAAGATTTATCTGGATGCACCCAGGGATATCCGTGCGGGCCGCCGGTATCTTGAACTGACTGAAAAAGGGATAGAATGTGACCTTGAACAGGTTAAGAGGGATATGGAACAGCGCGATTATCAGGACATGAACAGGGAAATATCACCACTTCATAAAGCAGTGGATGCATATTATATTGATACTGGTTTTATGAGTGCAGAGGAAGCAGCAGGACAAATTTTGAAAATAGCATATAATATAAGATTTCATAGGATTTAAGCGGTGCAAATCCATTTAGGTTCAAGCGGGAAACCCTATATGGACAGCCTGCCCTGGCGATGGAGACCGTAGCCTTTAGCAGCAGGGAATCTCAAGAAATGCTGTCACAGCACCGGAAGGTGCTGGTTCCGGGAACATAGCTCAGTTGGGAGAGCATCTGTCTGGCAGACAGAAGGTCAAGGGTTCAAGTCCCTTTGTTTCCATTTATACTATAAGAGAGGAGAGAGGATAAACATGTTAAGAGCAATAGAGGCATTCCCCTATGGAAAGCAAAAACCATCAAACCCCATGCATGAAAAGATTCTTCTGCTGGAATTGAATGGAGTAATTGGCCGTCATTTCACAGTTGGATATTATGATGCTGTAATGGATATATTCTGCACCTGGTCATATCCTGGTTTCATGCAGACAGATCAGACCAACTATGAAGAACGGCAGGTTGATGATCTGGGTATTTACTGCATTATGCCAAGAGCATTTGAGATCCACAAAGGTTCCAGGCTTATCAAAGGATATGCGCCATTGGGAGAAATACTTGACGAAATATATCAGCCAGGCATGGTAATTGATGACATCGACACCTATCTGGAAAGCAGCAAATATTGTACACCCCATCTGCTCTACATGAATGATGACCGCATTATCATCAGTGAGGTCAGCTGTTTTTGTGAGGTTGGCAACCAATTTGAGGCATTTACGCCAACAAAGATAAATGGTATGAATTACACGTCTGGCGGGCCTGTACCGCGTGATGCTATCCGATATGCCATAGACCTGAGAAATCTGGGATATGAAGAAGCTTCTGAGACATCTCGCATGGTCAATGCAGATAAGCTGTACAAAGCATTTCAGGGACAGGATCTGTCTTATATGCAGCAGGCAGATATAATGGACTGCATCAAGGACACGATTGAGCGCCAGATTGGAATATAAAGGGGTAAATATGAAATTTCTTTTATTATGCAGTGTAGCATTTCTTGCAATAGGTAATGTATCTTATGATACATCATTAAAAAGATATGAAGTAAGCGGTGTTGTGCTTGAAGAGGGGAAAGGTACACATCTTGTCGCCACAAGACATTTTAGGACTCATAGACGAGCATGGGCTTATTATGAGAAATGCAGGAATAAATATTTTAGTGCATATATGCACGAAAGAATATAAATAAGGAGGACATTATGAATACAGTGAAACATGAATGTAAGATCACATTCACATGGGATAATGAAAATGATACAAGGGTGATCGACATATGTACACCTGAAAGTGTCAGTCGTGAAAAGGTTGAGAAAGAGCTGAAAGAGGGCCATGAGTTTCTTTGTTTTAAAGATGGCACCGACATTTATGGTACAGTGGGCCGTACACCGGACACACTTGCTATGTATGTATGTGAAAAGAACGGTTGGGCTTTTAATATTCATAAACCAGAGACTTGTCTGGTCTTTGACTAAAGCATAGGAGGCATATAAAAATGAGTGACACAATAACCTTATTATCAGATATTGCGAAGATAAGGGAAAGTCCAGGTATGTATATTGGGGATAACGACCGTCTTGGTATGAACACGATTGTACGTGAGATCTTGGACAATGCAAAGGATGAGTATCCCAATTTTTCGGATAAGACAAAACCTATCATTGTCACAGTCATGCCCCATAATATTGTTTCGGTGCGTGACTATGGGCGCGGCATTTCACCATATCCCAGCCAGAAAGAAGAAGGCTGGTTGGAAGAGCGCCTTGCATATACCCGTCTTGGGGCAGGCGGTAAATTCAGGGAAGACAGGGAACGCAACGGCAATCGGTTTTCCGGTGGACTTCACGGCTCAGGTGCCTGTGCTACAAATGCCATGTCAGAATGGTTTGAGGTTGAGATCTGGAAGGACGGGCGCCATTACAAAGACCATTATGAAGAGGCGGAGCCTGTAACAGAACTGGTTGATGGCCTGTTGCCATCCGAACCCTGTCTGGCAAGTGAGACAGGCACACAGGTTACTTTTAAAGTAAGCAAAAAATACATGAGGACAACTAAGGTTGACATTCAGCACTTAAAATCCATCATGAAGGACGCTGCTTATTTGAATCCTGGCTTACATCTTATCCTTCGGAACGAGCGTGATTCTGAGGAAGAGATCGTATATTATTCTGAAAACGGTCTTATTGATTATATCAACGAGCTCATCCGTGACGAAGACGGCAACCCGATATCCTGTCTGATGAAGCCTTTTTGTATTCATGGTACAGCTGAAACAGAGGACATGGGCCGGAAGATCAAGATGGAGGCTAATATTGCTGTTACATTTGCCCGTGGCGAGTTCAGTATATCAAAAACCTTTACCAACGGGATTGAAAACACTGCAGGTGGTACGCATCTGAAAGGTTTCTACCAGGGGCTTATCGAACTGTTGAAGCATTATTATATGGAATTTCAGTCAGAGTTTGGCAGCTCTATGAAAACACAGCTGGAGCTTATCAAGAATGTTAACGGTCTGTCTTCCATAGGTGATGTGTTTACACTGATCAAGCCCAGGTCTGTTGCAAAGAAGACCTTCGTGGTCATTGACTTTAAGCATGATTCACCTGACCTGCGTCCGCAGACAAAAGATGAACTGTGGAGCCCGGAAGCAAAACCTGCTGTTGCAGATATTTTCTTCCGGAAGGCAAGGCTGTATTTTGACCAGCATATTACTGTGGTACAGGATCTTATTACATTCCTTATCAAAGACCTATATGAGACAGCCCAGAATGAGAATACCAGTGTGAACATATCAAAGACAGAGACGAAACTGTTGCTCTCAACAAAATTGGCAGCCGCTAAATCCCATGACAGGAAAAAGTGTGAAATCTTTATTGTGGAAGGGGATTCTGCAGGCGGCGGCTGTAAGGAGAACCGTGATTCCACGTATCAGGCAGTCCTGCCTCTGCGGGGTAAGATTCTGAATGCCAAGAAGACAACACTGGCACGTATGCTGGCAAACCCGGAGATCGCAACTATGATCCTGGCATTTGGTACAGGCATTGGCAGTAAATATGATGAGTCAAAGCTCCGGTATGATAAGATCATTATTACGACAGACGCCGACGTGGACGGAATCCATATTGCAATTCTGATCATCACGTTCATTTGGGTGTATATGCCTGACCTGATAAGGAATGGGCATGTGTATATCTTGGAATCGCCATTGTATGTCAATGTATTGAAGAACAAGAAAGGTACCCACTATACGTACAGTGAAGAAGAACAGGCAGCCTGGATTGACAAGCATCGTCGTTCTGTTGCTGACGTACAGCGTAATAAAGGGTTGGGAGAACTGGAGAAAGACCAGGTAATTGAAACAATTCTCACGCCGGAGACACGTAAGCTTTCCCGTCTTGTTGTTGATGATGAGGAAAAATTTGAATTGATCCTGGAACGTATGATGGGTAAAGACGTATCTGCAAGAAAGCAGATATTTATGCCCAATGAAAGATAAGAGGAGGAAAAGTTCATGGATTATGTAAGTTTTGAGTGTACGCATTTTGCAGAAGCTGATCAGGGTGATCCCGACGAGCGCCAGGCAGTTGCCTATGCAGACATAGACGGCTATCCTGCCGACGAAAACAAAGAGGGTACAGTGATTTGCCGTGTATGGCTTATGAAAGAAAAGAGTGGCATTTATCCGACATACCTGGTAGACTGGCATCATAATGGGTTTAGAATGGATAAAACTGTTCTGGAGTTAATAGATGAGGCGAAGAAAGACCTGGTGAAATTCAAGGGTGATATGATGATGGAACTGTTCAGAAAGGCTTATGAGAGATATAAGCTCAAATGGATGCTGGAAAATGATTACACTCTTGACAGGCTGATTGGTAATGTACAGATGAAACTGGATCATGATGCCAAAACCATAAAAGAGGCCTTGGAGTCCCTTGAGAATGACTGCCAGTTTGGGTGCTTGGGTGTTTTATATGATGATACTGATTCGTTCTTTAACCATGAATGGCAAGATGAATCATATATGAAGGATCTTTTGACAGGATCTGAATATTCACTTTGGATCTTAAAGGAAGGCAAGGAGGGGCCGAAATGAGCAATGAACAGTGGCTTAGTTCCGGAAATTGTGACATATGCCGTAGAAGGAAGTATTGCAGTAAGCCCTGTAAGCCGGCACAAAGAAGACAGGCTGCACAGTTTGCTGGTGCTGTGACCCACGCTATTGTTAAGGCTATAGCAAAGACAGAAGGTTCACAAGATTGAGTATCAGTTATCCACAGACTTATCCACAGTTTGTGGATAACTTTTAAGGAGAGCCAAAATGATTATAAACGCTGTTTTTGTACAGGTATGGGACGAAAATACAGAAAATTGTCATCATCTGGTTGTTTCATGTAAAGTTGATATGGAAACAAAAGAAGTATTCAACATAGATGATTTCAGTGTTGTTGGTATGAAAAAGCTCAGCCGGGAATATATCATGGTTGAAGATAAGAAATATCCAGTGAGTGAAGATAAGAATAAAACCGAATTTTGGTATTTAAAATAAATAAGAAAGGAAGGAAAGAAATGTCAGAGAACATTCAGGAAAAGAACATATCCACATGGTTTGAAGAAGGATTCAAAGGTTATGGTAAAGAAGTTATCGAAGACCGTGCATTTGTGGATATTCGCGACGGGTTAAAACCTGTGCATCGTGCGATCATGTACGAAATCTTTAAAGTAGGCGCCACATCAGACAGTAAGCCTACAAAAGTTGCCCGTATCTCAGGTGACGTGATCGGCAAATATCATCCTCATGGCGATAAAGCGGTAGAGGATGCCCTTACAGGACTGGCGCAGTCATGGACAAATTCATTGCCTGTCATCTATATCAAAGGCAACGGCGGTACAGTATTTGGTGACAGTGCAGCAGCAGGAAGGTATATTGAGGCAAGGCTGACCCCTGCAGGTGACGCATATGGCCACAATCTGAAGGAGGGTATTGTGCCATTTGTACCCAATTTTGATGAGACAGAAACTATGCCGACGATCCTGCCTGCACAGCTTCCTTATACACTCATCAATGGTATTTCTGAGGGTATCGCTGTTGGGTGTATGTCAATCATGCCGCCCCATAATCCAAAAGAGGTTTTGAAAATGACTATGGCGTATATAAAAGACCCGTCACTGTCAGTGGCAGACCTTTTGGAATATATGCCTGGGCCGGATTTCCCGACCGGTGCAACGATCATCAATAAAGATGAGATGGAAGACGTCTATACTAATGGTACAGGACGCATTATGGTTCGTGCAACGCTGGAGTACGACAAGTCTGACAATACCATTCATGTAAAGGAGATTCCATTTAATTTCTCTGGATCCATGGACAACCTGGTAAAGGAGCTGGCAACAGCAACAACGGAAAGCATCAGCAACAAAAAGAAGGTACCGCCTAAAATTCCTGGTATTACAAAGGTAGAGGATTACTCCGGAAAGAAAGGTATTGACATCTGTATGTATCTGCAGCGCGGTGTTGATCCTGACGAGATGATCAAGACGTTGTATGCAAAGACCAGGCTTGAATGCCGGGTGCCGTTCCTGTTTAATGCCTTGAACGACAAAGAGGCACACCAGTATTCACTGAAACGCTATCTGTCTGAGTGGCTGGATTTCCAGCACGAGATTGTTCTAAATGAGCATGTCATTGAAAGAAAGCATCTGAGTGAAAGACTGGAGATCATTACAGGACGTATCATTGCATCCCAGTGTATCGACGCTATCATCGACATCGTAAAGAATGCGCGTGACAGGGCACAGATAAAGGACGTTCTGAAGAACGGCACAATCATTGAGGGTACAAACCCTGTATATCATCAGCTTGTGTCATCCTTTAAGTTCACAGAACTGCAGGCTGAGTCAATCTCAGAGTATAAGCTTTATCAGCTTACGAAACTTGACCGTAACAACCTGACCAAAGAAGGGAAGGAAGTGCGTGCCCAGCTTGCATATGTGAATAAGATCATTGAAGATGAGGATGCCCGTCAGCAGCTGATCCTTACAAGGCTTCAGGAAGAGTATGAAAAGTTGCCTGACTGTCCGAGAAAGACTACGATCATTCAGGATGCTATGTCATCGGCAGCCAATATTGAGGCAGAGGCAGTGCCTATGTTCCTTGCCATGGATAAATATGGGTATCTCCGTGTAGAAGGCAAATACTTTGAGGGTGCAGCTGAGAGTAATTCCAAAGCCCGTGTCGGGTTCTTTGATGTAGCCGGTAATTGCTGGAACCTGTATCTTGACCGTGTGAAGGAAACAAAGGACAGAGGGACTCTTATTTCCCGTCTGATTGAGACAGAAGCACAGATCATTGGCTTTACTACTGCCATTGAGAGCGAAGATAAGGAAGGTCTTTTCATCTTTGAGAATGGTAACATGCGTCGTGTACTCATGAACAGATATATGACGAAACAGCGCGTAACCAAAATCAATACCAAGACAGGTGATACGCCGATGAAAGCCTACTTTGACATTCCGGAAGGTGTTAACATTGTCGTTGTGGACGGTAAGGAGATACCTCTTAACAGGATCCCGCTTCAGGCATATGCCAGCATCGGTAAGAATTTTCTGGAACCGAAAGAAGAAGCTTATGAGGTGTCCTTCAAAATGGGCGAAGTTGTGCCGGAAGAAATACCGCTTGGTAAAGACGTGTTTGACGGCGTAGTGACATTCACAGAAGACGGCGCGCTCCTCTTCGACTGGAAGACACTGAATACAGACGGCCATGAAGGTGTGTTCTCCACAACCTATCAGGAACTTATTAAGTCCACACTGCTGTTTGTGCATGACGATGGAACAGCAAAGCGTGTAAAAGGTGAGCTGTTTGCTGTTAAGACAAGGCGTACGCAGATTAAGGGCAATAAAGAAGGTACAAAGACTATTGCTATCATTCCTGTCCCTGAGGATGGTTTCCTTATTGGAACATATCAGGGCGGGTTCAAGAAATGTGTCGGGATCAGCGGAATATCCTTCCAGGGCATTACTGGCGGCGGAATCCGTGTATTCTGGTCAAAGACCTATGTGCTGGAATCTGTGGAATGTGTGGAAGAAACAGAACTACCTGTTCTGTCTTTCGCATCACAGCCTAAGATGTATGAAGAGGCTGTATCTGAGCCGGAAGAGTCCAAAGAATCTGCTGTGGTTACTACAGGCTATACAACAATGGGAACAGACGGTTTTAGCTGTCTTCAGTGTGGTAATCCCATAGGAGCAGACGATCCTGTACAGGTTTGTTCTGACTGTGGAGCTGTATTCTGTAAGGAATGTGCTGACGCTGGTGCCTTAAGTGACCACGATTGTGACGCTGACGGTGATATGCAATAACACAAAGTCCTCTGGTGCTGTAAAGCATCAGGGGACTTTTATATGAGAGGGGGGGTAAACCTGTGAAGGTTTATGGTTATGTAAGAGTTAATACAGAAGGTGACCATCAGAGAAATGGAAGAAAAGCAGAATTTTTAACATTTGAATCAGAACAGCTACGTAACGATGTTATGTACTGTGACTATTCAGACAGCTTTGATTCTATCGCAGTGGAAGATAGATATGACGAGGAAAAAGATCAGTTTTATGAACATGATCTGAGATGTGATTATGAAGGAGAACCAAAGCTGACAAAAGAAGAGTTTATGAATGAGTTACAGAAAAGCGAGGATGTGAACCTTGATGTGTTTGGGCATATTGCGGTATCTGAAGGACGTATACAGTATGAGCCATTTTGTATAGAAATAGATGTAACATTCAGGACAAAAGGAGCTTATATGGGGTATTTGTCATTAGAAGATATGAAGAAAGTAGGTGATATAAAATGACAATCTATGGATATGCGAAAGTCAGTTCTGAGGGCGGATTTAATGGGAAAGAGTCTGATGTGCAGTTATTTGAGGACAGAAATACCCGCGATCATATGATGTATGAAGATTATGCTGACACATTTGACAGCATGGCTGAGAACTGCGACTTTGAGGAAGATGAAGACGGTGAATATGTAGACGCAAACGACCAGTTGAAGATGACAGAAGAAGAGTTTGCAGCGGACATGAGGAAAAGCAAGGACACAGAGCATGATGTGTTTGGCCTGATCCAGGCATCTGATATGCACATACAGTTTGAGCCGTTTTCAAGGACATTTTAAGAGACAGCATCATGCTGTCTTTACATATTGTGGGACTGCCCAGGCATACGCCGGGGCAGTATCGGGGGAAATCCCCCGGCCCCCTTTTCAAACACGTATTACACTTAACAGGGAGGAATGTTATGACTGATGTATATAAAGAATTTGATACAAATTGTTGCCAGGAAGGTTTGTCAGAGGTGTTTAAGACAGCAAGTAAATCAACTTACTTCTGGATGCGGAAGACACTAGAAGAAAAGAATGTCAGATTTTTAGGGTTTGGCGACGATTATAACTGTAACTTCGAGATAAGGTTTTCTGTTCATTGACAGATGGAGGTTTTATGGAGCAGATTGTAAAAGAAATGATAGAAAAGATCCAGGCTGGCGGAACACCTGATATGTGTACTATGCTTAAAAATCAGGTAAATGCCGCTCTGGCCGAAAAGATAAACATAGGAGACCATGTGCGTGTCATCAAAACAGGCAGGACAGGCGTGGTCACAAAGAAAATAGAATATGCCAGGGACAGTAAAGACTGGTACAGCCCGTATGGCTATACGGCGATACAGGTTGAAACGGACGGTAAAAAGTATAATTATGCTGCACGCAGTCTGCAGATTTTGAAAGCAGGCATCGTATGATCCTTTATCACGGTACAGATTATGACAATGCACAGATGTTATGTAATTCAGGCTGTACCAATGAAAATGGTCTCTGGTGTGCTAATGACAAAGGGATTGCTTTGTCATATGGTAAGTGTATTGTGCTGGTATACATTTCAGAAGGGCATAACTTGGTTGACATATACCCATTGAGTACTGGCAAATTAACAGAGATAGATGACTGGACACAGGAACCCATAGAACTTTTTATACAGCCGTATACGAAAATCAGATGTAAAATGGAGGGTAAATCATGAAGACATATTATGTTGGCGGTACACATTTCTTTAACAGATTCAGCAACCTGGAGGCTGCTGTTGAACGTGCACAGAATGATGATGTGATCGAACTTCACAAAGATGTGAAAGGTGTGTCAATTTATACAGCAAAGAATATAACCATCAAAGGTAACGGCCATCTTATCACGCCTGCAGACGGCAAAGCTGCATTGGACTGTGCATCCTTTATAACTCTGGACAATATCCGGTTTGAGTGTCAGCCCAGAACAAATGCAGTTGTTATCAGGAAAGGCGGGAACCTTTCAAAGATAACCACAAAGATCGTCGGCCCTGCAAGGGCTGTTTATCCTACGATCGTCCAGAGGGGTGGGACACTAACTATGGCAGACAGTGACATCACGTTTATGGAGACTTATAAAGGCCATAGCACTGCTACAGTAACATTTTTGAAGAGATGTAACATCAGGGATTATTATAACGGTGCAGCATATCTGGATGATAAGGATTATGGCCTGTCAAAGTTCCGTGAAAAGACCAGCATCCTGGATTCTTATGTTGAATGCTCGCTGTTTGAATACAGATGTCATTTGGAGAACACAATTCTGGGCAACTTCAACAAAGTTAAAGGTATCATGGAACTGGATTCATGCGAACTTGCATCCGGCTACAGGGAGCTGAAGACATCTGGTGAGCCGGTGGACGGCCCGTTAAAGGACTGGAAGACCAATGTGATCCCTTATGCCCTGCATATTGCTGGCGGTAAAGTGACTGCATCAGGTTTCACAGCAAATACACCAAGTAATTGCATCGGGTTTTATATGACCAGTGGTTCCCTTGATATCCGTTCTACTGTTGCAGACAACGATCAGGCAAGACATCTGATCAAGGGTGGTGCTGTTGTGTTCAATGATGTGACGGACAATGGATTTTATGAGATAAAGAAAGCACGTTGTGGAATTATCCGCAGCCATGTTAATACGTCTACAGACGGTAAGGCAGCTATGGACGAGCTGAATGCTATGATCGGTCTTGATGCTGTTAAGAAACAGCTCCGTACGATTGTGAATACGATCAATGTGAATATGCAGCATCCGGCAAAAGATTTCGGGTTTTCCCATCATATGATCTTTGCCGGTGACCCTGGTACAGGTAAGACGACTGTTGCTAAACTGGTTGCCCAGGCATTGTTTGAGATCGGCGCCATTCCGGAAAACAAATGTATGGAAGTGCCTGCAAGCCAGCTGATTAAAGGGTTTGTTGGCCAGACTGGCGAACATGTGGAAGCTGTTTTAAAGAAAGCCCTTGGTGGCGTTCTCTTCATTGATGAGGCTTATGAGCTTACGGTAAAAGATAATCAGAATACATTTAACAATGACGCGTTATCTGTTCTTCTCAGATATATGGAAGACCACCGTGGCGAACTTGTTGTGATCGCGGCAGGCTATGAGAAAGAGATGCGTGATTTCCTGGCATCCAATGTGGGCCTTACAAGAAGATTCCAGTGGGTAAACTTTGAAGACTATACACCGGCAGAGATGGCTGACATTTTCCTGTCTATGTGTGGTAAATATGAAGAGACGTTTGAATTACATGAGAATCCTCATGATGTGCTTACACAAGGTTTTTATAATTTGGTGGATTTCTATCAGTCCCATCCGGATTCCAAAGGACGTGTGACAAACGGCGGTAACGGCGGTCTGGTGCGTAATGTATTCCAGCAGGTAATTTTTGCCCGGAATAATCGTGTTGCTGATATGCCGCACACTACTATGCGTATTATTGGTGAAGACATCAGAAATGGGTTCCATGAAGAAGTTAAGAAAGCAATGAATGTAACATTTGGGCGTCCATTGTAAAATATAAGCCTCAGCCTTAACAGGCTGGGGCTTTACATTGAAAAGGAGATATTATGGGTAAATTAAGGAAATGTAAAGGCACATATAACATATACGAAAACGGACACTGAGTAAACAAAGAATTTGAACTGGGTTACTTTCATCAGTGGGGATCAAGTTATACAGAGTTTGAAGAAGGACCTGGCAATTATACAACTGCTGTTGTGGAGCTGCCGGACGGGAAAGTGATCACGCCTAATGCTGACGATATCATATTTCTTGAACCTGAGAGACGGACAACTATCGAAGAAGTGAAGTTGTGGTATGTGGAGAATGTCTATGCTCTGGCAAAAGACAAAGATGCTGCAAACCAAAATCTCGCAAGATTTCTGGACATATGCAGTGCATATGAAAGTGACCAGTCTGCCCCATAAGTGGGGAAAACCATAAAATAGCACTTTAAAAATCCATCAGTGTATGATATACTGGAAAATAAGGAGGAAAAATCATGGGTAAGATCAAATCATTAACAGTAGGGAAACTTCGTGAAGCTTTAGAAGGCGTACCCGATGATCTGGAAGTGGTACTTTCCAGTGACACAGGTGTAGACCAGGGAGAAGGGACGGTTATTGTGGAAGACGCATACCGGACAAAATATGAGCTTCCCGACGGCCGGAAATTTGAGGACGGCTCTACTGGTGTGGACGAGTTCACGATCTATGTAAATGATCGGGAAAATGAAGATGAAGATGAGGAGTAATAGTTCGTATGAGCGAGGCACAATTAAACACTGTATATCTTGTTGACCTGGAAAACATAGGTACCAAGATATTATATCAGCATGTGGGAGACCACAGGAATGTGGAATACATCATATTCCATTCTGACAGCACAACAGCACCTGGTACAATACTGGATAATATTCCTGCAGATGTGAAGGTATCTTTCGTAGATTGCAGGTCTGGCGGTAACAATGCTATGGATTTCTGTATCTGTACGATGGCTGGCATACTTGCAGCAGAAGGAAGACAGATGATAAGGATATTGTCTGATGATAAAGGCTATGATCCTATCCTGTATATGCTCCATCACAGAGGAGTACGCATTATCCGGGAATCTACATATCAGGCAGTACCAAAACAGGCAGACTCTCACAAACCAGACCAGTCTTACAGGGAGAACCTGCCGATCATCAAAGCGATACGGGCAACTGTACCAAAACGGTACCAGGAGGAAGTGATTGGAGTCCTTCCTGGTGCAGTAAGCAGGAAAGAAGCACATGAAATGCTTCAGGCAATTCTGCCAGCACCTGCTGTGGCAGACATTTATAAGAAATTGAAAAAGCACATACCAAAAGAGGTAGTGTAGAAAGGAAATATGAACATGAATTCACTGAGAGCAGTTACTGAAAACCAGATCCGTTCACATCTTAATGTGTCGGACGAAGAATTCACAAAATTACGAAATCCGGCCCCTGAGCAGATGCATGATCCTGGCCTGTATTCTGACATGGCAAGGCTTGTGGCATATCTCCATGAGGAAAAGAAGCGCCAGGCGATAGACCCTCAGAAGATACTTGCTGTTTTTGGGGACTATGATTCGGACGGTGTTTGTTCATCAGGTGTGCTCTCAGGGAGCCTGGCTGTGTTTAAATTCCGTTACATGGTTGGCGTACCCACAATGGAAGAGGGCTACGGGTTATGCCAGGCAGCCGTTGACCGTATGATAGAGACAGCCCGTAAGGCGGGTTATAAGATTGACATGATTATCACTGCAGATAATGGTATCAAAGCATATGATGGTATTGCTTATGCGGCATCAAATGGTATCACGGTACTTGTTACCGACCATCACCCGGCTGGATCAGTACTTCCTCAGGGCGCTGCAGTATGTGTTGATCCCTGGAAGGAAGATGACAAATACCCGTTTAAATACAATTCTGGGGCAACGGTAGCATGGAAGGTAATGCTGGAATATGCAAAGACCTATGATGCAGATAAGCTTCCGCTCATTGAAAGACTTATCGTGCTTGCAGGGCTTTCTAACGTAGCCGATGTAATGAGCCTCACAGATGAGAACCGTTATATGGTTTCCCGTGCTGTGATAATGCTGGATGAGCTGCGCAGGGAGTTTGACTACAAAAAGATTGCTGACACGGAATATGTGGCATACAATACGGTATTCTGGGGGCTTCATGATCTCATAACCTTGTTGCAGGAATCAAAGGATATCAAGCGCAGGGCAAAAGGAAAAGACCCCAAACCGTTGCCTGACAATGAGGAACTGATCTCATGGTACTTATCACCTATGCTCAATGCACCAAGGCGTGTGCACGGCACTTGTCTGGAATCAATGTCAGCCCTGCTGATACCTGACCATGATATAAGGAAAGGCTTTATCAGAAATCTGATTGAGTTGAATGAAATGAAGACTAATTTCAGGGATAAGGTTTTGAAAATGGTAAAGCCGGACGACGAAAGCCCTGTGATCTGTGTCAATACAAGGCATGGAATCAGTGGGTTGATTGCAGGGCAGTTATCTGAAAACAGGGAAATGCCCAGTATTGTATTCGCAAGGCGTGATGACTTTAGCGATACTGTCATCTATGATGAAGTGCCGGAGGGTGGTCTTCTGGTTGCATCAGCACGTTCCAGCGAACTTTGTCCCCTTGACCAGGTGATTAACGAAGTGAACAGCAAATATCCGGGAATATTCGTAAAGAGTGGCGGCCATGCCACAGCAGCAGGTATCACCATTGAGGCAAAGAATTTTGGGAAGCTGAAGGAGATCCTTCCGGATATCTGCAACAGGATCATCAGCCAGAATAAAGGTGCAGGAGTTGCTGTTCCCGAAAATAAGGTACGCATTGTCTGCAAGGGCGGAACGTTATCTGTTGAATTTGACCGTGTGGAAGAAGGCGTACTTATAAAACAGACTGAGTTCCTTGATCCGAAAATGTTTGCACGCGATGTGTCAGAAACTTACAGGTTCCTGGAATCATTACGTCCGTTTGGTGCCGGGTTTGACGCTGATACGAAATTTGAATTGGTATTTGACAACAGCGTGTGCAGTATACCGACCATGAAGTGGAACCCTTCATTCTGGGGGAGTAAGACGTTCAAGTTTAACCTTTATGGCGCAGAGTGCCTTACATTCAATGAAGAATGGGCTAATGGTGTGAAAGCAAGCTTGAATTCCGGTGGCATCATTGAAGCATCAGCTGTTATCAAAATGAACACATTCAGAGGTGTTACAACGCCCCAGTTTATGCTGTCACCCTTATAAAGGGTGGCAGTTTTCTGTAAAGGAGAAATATTATGGGATTAACAGAGACAAGTAAGTTCATGAGCCTTGTTCTTCGCCACAAACCGGAAGTCATAGGTATCAGCCTGGATCCTTATGGGTGGGCCAAAGTAGACGAACTTGTAGCGGGGATTGCAAAGACCCATGAATTCAATAAAGAGATTCTGGAAGAGATCGTCAGGACAGATAATAAGCAGCGCTATTCTTTCAACGAGGACAAGACAATGATCCGGGCAAACCAGGGCCATTCCATTCCTGTTGATCTTGGGCTTAAGGCCGTGAAACCGCCTGCTGAACTTTATCATGGGACAGGCCAGAAATATATATCATCCATTACTAAGCAGGGGATCAAGTCCAAAAGACGGATGTATGTACATCTGTCAACGGATAAAGAGACAGCATTTAATGTTGGGCGCCGTCATGGGCTGGCTGTTGTTTTTATCGTTAAAGCAGAAGAGATGTATAAAGACGGCTATGAATTTTATCAGTCTGAGAACGGAGTATGGCTGACACATGAAGTACCGTTGAAATATATAAAATATCTGTCGGAACAGGAGAAGGAATAGCATGAAGAAAAGACATGTAAATATCGGTTACATTGCAGGCATACTGGCTATTGTATATTCATTGATCATGATAGCCGGAATATTGGTTTACAGTACGCCTGCATTTGCACCATCAGAGTCCAGGCCACCAGTGCTGCAGCTTACAGTGTATCTGCCTGTAATGGCTGTACTCTATGTGATTGTCATGTACCAGAACTGGCGTGAGGATAGATGATATAATAAAGGAGGATAGCAGGTGTCAAAAATCACAAAACCACTGACCAAAGAACAGATTGATGATCTTGCTGAAAAGATTTACAAGCTGTTCAAAAAGAATGACATATGGCAGGACACGTTCATTTATTTCAACGGAAATTGCCTGGGTAATAAAGATCCTGCAGGACATTACCATTATGATGGTTCAGCTTTCTTGGAAACAGATCTGGATCCCCGGGATTATTTTGAATTTGTAAATTCGGAACACATCCTGAGTATGTCTTTTGAAGGGCCAGTTTATTACATGTTTAATTACGGGCATCATAAGTCAGTGTTTAAACAGTTCAAGGCGTTATTGGATAAATATGGCCTTTATTATGAAATGGGCAATGCATGGAATCTTTCCTGCTATTACAACTGAGACCTGGAGGTGTATAGGGAAATGAAACAGCATTTAGACGGCTGCATGATCTTTGCCGTAGATTTTGACGGTACGCTTTGTGAGCACGAATTTCCTGAAATAGGCCGGCCTAATGAAAAACTTATTGGGTGGCTTATTAAACGTCGGAAAGCAGGCGACAAGGTTATTCTATGGACAAATCGTATGGGCGAATATCTGGACAATGCCGTTAAATGGTGCGAAGAGAAAGGACTTATCTTCGATGCCGTGAATGACAATGTGCCGGAGATCATGGAGAAGTATAAGGACATCCTGAACGGGAAACCACCCAGCCGTAAGATAACGGCTGACGTCTTTATTGACGATGCAGCGTGTAATGATGGTTTGCCGTTTGGTCGTCCAGGGTGCGGTATTGAAAACTGCTGGCGTAAATACTGTCCGAACCGGTGCTTTTACCCGGACAGGAAAAGAACTGAATAATGGATTGAAAGCTGTCAGTTTTATCTGGCAGCTTTTATTTTGGAGGAGGATGCTATATGACAGGATGGAATGAAAGCTACAACTGGACACATGCAGAATTTACAAATGTGGTGACCAAGGCGCTTGTGACGGAAAACAAAGATGTTGTATGTCTGGACACAGAGCACACAGACCATAACAACGAACTGCAGATTGTTGCATGGGCTGAGCAGATGGGCTACAATGCCGAGATTTTAAACAGCGGCGATACGATAAAGGTATATAAGAAAGGAGCACAAGATGGGAGATAAAGGACGTGATACAGAAATACTGGACACCATTGTTGATTATCTTTCTGTTGCTGAAAGCTCAAGGACAATGATCAAACTGCTGTATGGGCGGTTTGGTATTACACGGCAGGAACTTGTAGACCGGTTTTCATACAGTAAGGCAGATGTAGATGAATGCTGTGCTGAAGTTGATGATGATGCGGATGAAATTCCTGGAATTATCATCACATAACCATTGATTTTTGGGAAACAGTATGATACAATAAATAACAGATTGAACGAACACAGCCTATAGGAGGGGTAAAAAGATGAGTTGTAAAGAAACCATGACAGTGCATATGCTGTTAGCAGAAATGAAGACTATTGAGAAAAGAATCGAAAAGGCGATCGACAACATTGTCCCTATCGCGACAAAGGAGAATGCTTCCAAGAACGTGAATGCGATCTCTGTAGACGATTTCACCAAAGCAGCTCAGGCAGAGCAGCAGCGTGCTGTAGACCTTATCAGCCGCCACAATGCAATGAAGAGTGCGCTTTACAAATACAACACAGAGAAAGAGATCGTAGTTGCAGGTAAGAAAATGACTGTCGCCCAGGCATTGTGGCTCATGAAGAACGGCATGGACGAGAAACGTTCCTTACTTCGTCATTATGAGAGCGCCTACAACAAGGTAGTTAAAGAGGTTGAAAAAGCCAACGGTAAAGAGCTCAATGCGGCTGCAGAACGTGCTGCAGACATTGCATGTGGTTCCAAGGACAAGTCCAATAGTACGGAATACATGGATATGGTTGATAAGTATAAGGAAAGCCACCGTCTGGTGTATGTAGATCCGCTTAACTTGAAAGAACGTATCAACGCACTGTCCGAGGAGATTGAGACATTCATGGCTGAGGTAGATGCCCGTATTCAGACGGCAAATGCCACAACCGAGGTTGAGATCAAATATTAAGCCTGTCTGAGGGCAGGTTTTTTGGGATGGGTAGTGAAAACCGCATACCAGATCTTCTTTTGTCAAAGACGCAGGTCAAAAGTGAAAAAAATAATAGAGCGTCATACTGAAAATGGTACGGACTCATAATCCGTAAGTAAAAATCCTTACCGGGATTTCATATGGAGAGAACATCCGGTGATGATAATAGAAATTTATGGTGTGAAACAAGACGCCACCTGGCCTGGGCGGAATTTCCCAAGGAATGGAGATCTGAGCACGAGAAGAGAGGCTCAGGCGTCCGTCAATCAGGCTGCAGACCGTAAGTTCATGCCGCGGAGAATTTCTATTTTGACCTGATTGACTATTCATTACTGATTAAGGATTATGGACTATGAATTACTTATTACGTTCATTATGGATTATCGAATATGTACTACTCAGTATGAAATATTAAAATCCACGAGCAAAGGTTATCCGGGTTAAGATCCGTGTGCTGGGCGGTGATCCTCGTGGCTGCTATTCATCCCAATACTTAAAACAAAAAAAAAGAAAATATTACGAATTTGTTACATCTCGGAAAGCCGTGCGGCCTTTAGGCTTCACGGTTTTTCTGATACATAGGGGGGGCAATCTGAATATGGTTTACAGGACAGATAAGGAGATTCAGGAAAATAAAAAAGCTGGTGACAGGGTGTTTGGTGTAAGGAAAGATACTTATAAAGATTTGCCCGCATCTGCATGGGTGCTCACCGGGCCATTAGAAGGAATACTGCATACGGATTATTACAGCCATCCGTCAAAAGGGCCTGACCCGTTAAGGTACCTTACTCCTGAATATGCCAAAGACCTTCAGGGAAATGAAGGAAAAAAGGAACATCCGTGGGACAGTGATTACTGGCTTCTTGAAGACTGGGTTATTTGTGACACAAAAGAAGAAGCAGAAGCAGAACTTAAAAAGCTGGCACAGGTTGAGATAGAAAAGTTAGAAAACGAACTTTATATCATGCATGAATTTATGAGATCAAAATATAATGACGGCAAAAGAGGAAACGGTATGTCTGGCAGAAAGTTCCAGAGTTATGCTTGAAACAGCAGATCGTATAAAAGAAAGAATGGAGGGAATAAAGTTATGATTGCTGCTATTACAGGGATCATTCTTGCAGGGAAATCCACCCTTGCAAAATGTCTCATAAGTATGGGCTATAAGCCTGTGCTTGAATATACCACACGTCCGATGCGTGAGGGTGAAAAGAACCATGTGGATTACAATTTTGTGACTGATGAAGAATTTGACCGGATGAATGCGAATGGGGAATTTGCGGAAACATTCTTTGTAGAAACAATTTACGGTTTATGGAAATATGGGGCCAGGACAGAAGACTTAAAAGATAACTGCATCCTGGTATGTGGGCCGACACAGGTAAAACAGCTCATTGAGAAGAACATACCTATGGTGTCCATACTGCTTGACATCAGCCGTGATGATGCAATGCAGAGGGCATCTGACAGGGGTGATGACCTGGAGGAATTTGAACGCCGTTTTGATAAAGACTTTCCGGACATTGAAATGATAAGTTCAGAGGCGGATCTAATACTTGATGCGAACAACAATCCAATGGTGAATGCCCATATTGTTGACAACATGGTTTCCCTTGAACGATACAGGGAAATGAAACGCAATGGTATGACACCGGATAAATACAAGTTCTGGATAAATGATAAAAGTATCATTACATCCCAGGAAATGACAGAAAGTGAACTTCATCTGTATCTGGAAGGTTCTGGTGGGTTAAAGCCTTATCTCCGTATGAAAGATAACGGTATGCCGCAGGGCCCATTAAATCAGGTTGCCTGGCTTTTATTAAACGGCGGAGGCTGTGGTTTCTGTAAGGTATGTAGAAAGGAACCGTGTAATATTAAAGATGGGGAAAAATGTACAGCAGATATCGCGCAATATATCAGGGACATCGTACATAGCGAAGATGCTGCGAAGGAGGATAAGAAAAATGAGTAATGTGCATACAGGCTGGATGCCCGCAACAACGGATCCCACTGAGGCTATGTTAGGTCTCACATCCTGTCTGCAGGCAGGGTTAAATGCCTGGATTGAGACAAGGAAGAACGGCGACCAGAAATTTCCTATCGTGATGAAGAATCCTGCTCTTGATAATCCATTCAACTGGACAATGTCCTATGGTACGGTAAGGAATAATGACGACCTTGAAAAGTACAGGTACTTCAATGATACGGAACGTGATCTGACATACAACTGGACAGCCGGATTTGGTGACCTTTGGGCCATTACTGAATATAGGCAGACAGGAGCCATCAGAGAAGGGCTTTTAAAAGGTGCAGGGATATGTTTTCCCATACGTATTGCTGATGCAGAGAGATACCGCCGGGAAATTGCAAGGGACAACTATGCAAACTATCATTATTTTGTCACGTATTGGAAACCAGTAGACGGTATTGACCGTTTTATTGTTGACCCGAATGTAGGCGATGTATTTGTTGTCTGCTATGACGATGGCGGGCCTGTGGATATGGGTGTGGGGCTTACCCGTGCAGCAGAATTTCTATTCCAGGCTGCAAAATGTTATAAGAAGGGAAGGTAACAGGATATGTTTCAGGTGACAAGTGTAGGCGATATGCTGGAAGGTTTTGTGGATAATATGTCTGACAAACAGCTTGATGAGGAGATCAAGCTGTTCCAGGCAATCGCCAGAGGGCTTAAGATCTCAAGGAATAATTATGCGGAACTGGGTGTCATCATTGATAAGGATTATCTGATAAGCAACGAAGTGCTTGACCAACTGGAATCTGTTGTTGGGTATAAACCTTATCGTGAGAAGAACAAGCAGTCAGGGTTCATATTCCTATATTTTGAGACAGAAGATCATGCGAAAGCAGCAGCTTCCTGGCTTGAGAAAAACATCAATGATGAATGAGGACAAAAGAATGCAAAAAGAATACACAATAGAGACCCGGAATGACCATGTCACCTGTAAACTTTCTGTCGATGGGATAGAAGATGTCTGTACCTGCGAAATATCTGTTGATGCGAAGGAAGGTAAATGGGAAATTACTTCCTGGTTTACCAGGGACGGATTTAAGAAAAAGGGGCTGGGCAAGGACGCAATGTATAATGTGCTTCATTTCTGTAAGTCACAATATGGTGTACCATCGGTGATACAATATGTCTGGAATGGAGCCAACACATATGTGATGGACTGGCTGGAAAAGAATTTTGACGCTGTATGTACCTGTCCTATTGTTGTACTGAAAACACAGCCTGGTGACAGCCCGGACGCACACATTTATGAGCTGAACAAGGACAAGGTATTAAAATACTTTGGCCTTTAATGGACAGGGGCAGGTTATCTGTCCCTGTTTTACATAGAAGACCCAAACAATGTTATGATAAAAGTGGGGCAACCCTGTATATGATAAAGAAAGGGGCAGTGCTATGGGAGATACAATGGAACGCCTGCAGGCTGAGTTCAGGTCTCAGATGGACAGACTAAAAGATGATTACTTTGAACAGATGCGGAAGCTGAAGGACATCCCAAACAAAATACCAAAAGAGCAGCTGGAACGTGACAGGGACAGGATTATGTCACGTATCGAAGAAAAGATGGTCAGTCTTGGCCAGGAGTTTGCTGCAAGATCAAATGCTATTATGGAAGACTTTATACAGAAAGTGGTAGAACAGAGGTGATGACATGCTGACGCAGAATATGAGTGCAGGGCAGGAAATATGGTTCAGGACACGCCGTGAACAGGAAGACGGCAGAATGCGATATGTTTACGGCAAAGGTACGATCAGGGAGTTTTCTGATAAGACTGTTATCCTGGATGGGCATGACGAGTTGGAAGGACAATATTCTGTCAGATCATATGACTGTTATGCCGATGAATTTGAAATGAAGATGGATAAGGCATCCGACGCATTTGAGGATAAGATTGTTGCATTCAGTGAGAAGTATATCTCACAGTGTAAGGATCTTTTAAATGGTGTGACAAAGGGTTATATGAAAAACAGGCTGTCACCGGAAGCTGAGCTGATCGCAAATGATGTACAGATGAAGATGAGGATGTTTGGTGCACAGATGAAAGAGAAATTCACTGAATGCGTAGACAGCTTTACAAAACGGACACAGGACATCACAACTGATGTAGTGAGGGATAAACTGGGAATACCGGAAGATATTAAGCTGGAAGCCAAAGACCTTGACTTTGATGAAAGATCAGAGGTGACACTCACCGCTGAAGACCTGAACTTTTCACAGGATTCTAAAAGACTTGAATTGTAAACGGGGGGGTTTGTTTATGGGTATGTATCATAAGAACAGGTTTGTTGGGCCAGGACGTAAACGTAGTATCAAGAAAGCTACATCACGCGGAATGAGAAGGGCAGCAAAGAAAAGTTGCAGGGACGAATTTGTTGATAAGATAACGTTGACCAGTAAAAGCCGTAATCTGCATGGAGCAGATGCATGGGAATTCAGTTGAATTAAAATGAGCCGCAGGCGCAATGCCCGTGGCTCATATTTTACTGTTCCAGTCCGTTTGTCTGGTCAAGGCCAGCAAGGATATCTTCATCCAGGTCAACAACATTGCCGCTCATAAGGTCTGTGTCAACCACAACAGCAGCGCTTACATTCTTCATCATGCCGTTAGAATAGTCGACGATCTGCATCTCAGCCTCACAATATTCCACATTCATAGGGTTGTTCTTGAGGAATTTGTCAGGCAGGCTTCCAACAGTCATGTACCCGCCATCAATGAGGGGTGCTACGACATGGACTTCACCGACATCATTCCTTTGCAGCTCTACAGTCGCCCTTTGCACGCTATACACATCAGAGCCATTTTTCTGATCAACTTCGCCAATGCTTTCACGCTTTATCCCCATCGGGTTGAAGTGACGAAAATCGAGGTAGTAATTGCCTTCCTTCAGGGAAGTCTCACGGATCCTTGTCTGAGCATACTTCTGAACCAGCTCTTCTCTTTCTTCAGAGGAGAGTATGTTGTCATTATCAAACGGCGTAGGGCCTGTCACAGGTTCAAACCCATCATTGCTCAGTGACTGTTTGGAAGACAGGAACCTCTGTGTTTCTGCCTTTTGTCCCTCAGTCATTTCATCTATGTTTGCCGGCCTGCTTTCAAACTGAGCCAGCACCTGGTTTGCCTGGTCTTTCATTACCTTCTCACCAGGAAGCGTAGGATGGGATTCAAAGTGTGCGCGCACCATTTCACACAGGTCTCTGTCAGAAAGATCCCTCAGTTTCTGTACATGTTCATTCCTGCGTGTATCAGCAAGCATTGTAATACCTTTAGCCATACAATATATCACTCCTTTCTGTTTCTATTATAACAGAAATTGAAAGGATATGCATTAAGACTTGAATTTTGCGCTGTTTTCCCTTATAATAGGGTCATACAGTGGTTTTAAGGAGGAATTGTAAATGTCAGATATCAGGCGTAATAAACGTATGGATAATACTGCGCGTATCATAACAGTTGCACTGTGCGGCGCCATTTTTGCCAGTACATTTTATGTATACCCTCACAGTTCACCCAAAGAAGACTCTGTGACAGCTCTCGCAGATGTGAACAATAAAGATTTCAAATGGACAAAACAGGCTGTAGAAAACGGTACAACCGTAGATGCCAAGTATCTCTGGCCGGACGAAGTTAATCCATCGTTCACAACTGTTTACCGTGATGGCAAAGAACTTCCAAAAGATAAAATGTTCACGATCACAGACGGAAGTGTTTATCATTTCAGAGGACTTTCTGACGATTCAGTTCTGTACACCCAGGTCTATGTCGGCCTGGCATCAGGGATTGATGTAACGTCTGGAGAAACCGGTACATGGTATCACCTGCTGCCATCAGCAATCCGCAGTGAATTTGAAGACAGCGGGTGGACATGGGAAACAGGCTGGGAATACTCAGGGCGTGCCTATTTGGATTCAGAAAACAAACGCATCATGATAAAGAGCAGTGATCATACAGCCGTATTGTATGGAATGGGCCTGTATCTTGACAGTAAACATGATTATAATAGTGACCTGGCATTTGAACAGGAAAGTGAAGTGTTTGGAAGCACCTTTGGAAACACAGAGAGCTTGTTCGGTTCTGCATTAGAATATTATTACACCCGTGGAGGGGAACTCCGCAGTAAATGTCCCAAGATATATGCCATGGTGGCTGATGCAATGTCACAGATGGATGCAGAGACAGCACAGATAAGGGAGAATACTTCGGAAAGTGATCCTTCATCTGAAAATGATACAGGGACAGCGTCACAAAATAGTCCAGGGCTTATGAGTGACCTTCTGGAGTATGTGAACACGCAGCGTGAGCAGGCAGGTTTAAATCCAGCTTCATGGGACACAGCAGATGATGCAAATACGGTTGTAAGGGTAAAAGAGATCAAAGAACTGTTTTCCCAGACAAGACCAGATGGTTCTGATGCCTTTTCAGCATATACAGAAGCTGTCATGTGCGAAGTTCGTCTGGAAAATATAGGCTCAGTACAGGACGTTTATGACTGTGCGGCAACATATTTTCTCATGCCGGATATGACATCGTTCAACTGTGCTGTATATGGTGACATTGCAGTACTTATATTTGTATGGTAACCCCGTGTTGCTTTTGGACTTTCAGTCTGATATAATAACAGGAAAGGAATGAGCCTATGGGCAAAGAATTTTATATAGAGATACTGAAACCTGTGCCTAAGAAATTCTGTCAGGACAAAGTTTTTGATGAATCTGAGATCAACGCTGCAGGCCTTGAACACACCTTTAACACAAAACTGATTGACAAATATCATGTAAAAGTGAAAGTAAGGTTTGTATATACAGGTATGGATGATGTAGCAGAGTATTTGGGGCCAAAAGTTCCTAATGCAGACTGGCAGAATTGGTCAATGAGTCCAAGTTTCAGAAGTTATCATTGCTGTGGCAAGAGCCATGATGGTAATAACTGGTCTTATGACCTGTCGGATAAAGAGTATGAAGCTCTAAAACGTCCTCATATATCCGATGTTATAGTAATGAAGCGTGAAATGGCATGCTCTGTCCAGGATTATAATGGAGAATGGCTGTCTGATAAATGTCCAATATATATCACAAAAAGCTCTATAAAACAGATGCTTGACTGGTATTTGGAATATTTGAAACAGACTGACACCGAAGATCTCTTATATGAAATCCAACGTCGCAGCGGCAGTTCCAATAATATATTCCGTGCAATATGCAGCGCATTTGCCTATGCAAAGCAGAAAGGCGGGATAGCATGTATAGAATGGGAGTAATGCTATGACAAGACTGGAATCACAGATAAGTGAACTATCCCCCAGCGTGAAAGACGCATTGTTCAGACGGCTTATGTTTGCCGATGACCTGGCGTGGCTCAGGGATGAGAAAAAGAAAGACAGAGTGATCGGCTTTGAGGTTGAACTGGACGGGCAGGAATTATCCGGTTTTGCGCTGATCGCTATACAAAGGCATACGGTTATTGCATTTGTATCAGACAGGGATGAAGCGCCGAGGCTTATTTTGTTCCCCGCACTGGAGACACTGTTTGACCCGGGCTTTGAACTGTTAGACCTCATTGTGACAAGAAAAGAGTTTAAGGATGCTACATTCCGTGGTACACAGATGGGCCGTGGCCGTTTTGGGGACATGGTAAAAGACCTGACGCCGCCGAACCGTAAGGTTGACATTTCTGACACGATCATGGAGCAAATGACAGCCAATATTGAAAAAGAAGAGTCGGCAGAACAAGCAGAAGAGCCCGCATCCATTGCAGAAGCACCTGATGTACCAAAGCCTCAGGTAACAGCACAGGCAGAGCCCGAACTTGAAGAAGATCCGGGATATGAGGAATCCATGTACGAAGAAGGGCCGCCGGAAGGTTTTGATGAAGAACCCGATAATTTCGATGATTATATGGAACCTGGATATGAGGATTATGAAGATTATTCAGACTATCAGGAAGAAGAACCTGTACCAGAAACAGAGATGACCCGTAGTGAAAAGCTGAAAGCACAGAATTTTGGTTCCCTTAATGAGGTGATCGACTTCGTGGTCATGAAACTGGGAGTGAACAGGCCGCTGGCTGTGACCTTGGCAAATAAAGCAATGCAGAGTAAAGTTTCTCCTGAGTTCAGAGTACAGCTTGCTGTAAATATCTTCTGTAAACTCATTGAAGAAAATAAAATTTAAAAAAACACGTAACCAAAGCAATAACAGAGGGATTACATAACAAATTCTCCTCTGATTGCAATATAAAAACATAGTAAGCTTAAGGAGGCTAAACACAATGAAGAAGAGAAAACCGTTAATGAGATTCCTGACGCTGATTCTGGCGCTGGTAATGATGATGTCCATGTCTGTTACCGCATTTGCGACTGAGGCTGACAATGGAACCGACGCACAGACGCAGGAATGTACTGCTGAGTCCGCAGAGGACTGTACGATCGAAAACTGTTCGATCCATTGTAAGAACACAGCAGAGAACTGTACCAGAGAAGATTGTCCTGTACATTGCAGCAAATCTGCAGACGAGTGCAAACGTGACAACTGTCCGGTGCATTGTAACAAGTCCGCAGACGAATGTAAGCGTGAGGAATGTCCGGTACACTGTAACAAGTCCGCAGACGAATGCAAGCGCAAGAACTGCCCGGTACACTGCAGCAGCAAAGCAGAAGAATGTACCCGTGAGAACTGTCCTGTACACTGCAACAACAAAGCAGAGGAATGCAAACGCGAGGATTGTCCGATCCATTGTAATACCAAAGCAGAAGAGTGTAAGCGTACAGACTGCCCGATCCATTGCAACACCAAAGCGGAAGAGTGCAAGCGTACCGATTGTCCTGTACACTGCAATACCAAAGCAGAAGAGTGTAAGCGCGAAGATTGCCCGGTTCACTGCAATAAATCTGCTGAGGAGTGCAAACGCGATGACTGTCCTGTTCACTGCAATGCAAAAGCAGAGGAATGTAAACGTGAGAACTGCCCGGTACACTGTCAGGCAAAATCCAACGAAGAGTGCAAGCGTGAGAACTGCCCGGTTCACTGTTCCGCAAAATCTGCAGAAGAGTGCAAAAGAGACAAATGCCCGGTTCACAAACCTGATAAGGATAAGAACGATACCGTTTCTGGCAACAGCACAAACAAGAACACAACCAACAGCTCCAAGACAGATAAGACTGATAAGGACAAAGGCGATGACGGTATGAGCGCCAATGTTGTGAAGAATGAAGAGGCTGCTGTTAAGACAGGTGAGTTTAACATGATCCCGATCATCATCGGACTTCTGGTAATCGGAGGCGGCGCTGGCCTTGGTTATGTGATCTACAAGAAAAAGAAATAAAGCGTAAAGCTGTTAGATAGGAAGGGATAGCAGAAATGCTGTCCCTTCTTTTATTTGGAGGGTATCATGGAGAGAATACTATTGATAAGCATTTACATAACTATTTATGCAATGTTTTTAACATTACTGCTTATGAGTATGCGAAGTAGCATCGAAAAACGTCGCAGAAAAGTACAGCATAATCTGAATAAATTACATAGAAAAGCCCATATGCGGTTAATTGGTGCGTTGATCTCTTCTCCTGTGAGATTTCTCTATAACTATCTACGAAATACGAGCTTATTGGAGTCATATAACTGGTACAGGTCACTGTCAGGTAATTGGACAGATTCCCATGCTGCACAGACACTTACACCAAAGGAAATATGTATGCTTGATCCGGTAACATTCAGACAGATCTATTTTGGAGGATAGCAATGGAGAGACAGGAATTTATCGAAAAGTTTAACAAAGCACCTGATATGTTCTTCCCGATATGGGCAGAAAGAGTGATCAGGGATTGTGTTAAGCGTCTTGATGGATTATATCCTAACATGCCACATGGTCATTATAACTGTACCTCGGCAATGGAAGAGATGGCAGAATTCACCACAGCCGTTTCCCAGCGAATGAGGGGGCGGACACAGGACAATTATGACATTCTGCAGGAAATCGGCGATGTTTATGTAAGTGTTATGTGCATTGCTGAAGTTTTTGGGATATCTGTCGAAGATATCAACCGCGCAATAAATGTAAAGCTTGAGCGGGAATCTGGTAAGCAGGCGGGCTGACACAGGAAGCGGCCTTTCTGGTATAATAATATCAGAAAGGATGGTGTTTACCTATGGTAAAGAGAGGCCATGACATAGTAATAAAAAGTCAGTTTAATATCAACGGCAGCCGTGGTAAGACCGTAGGAAAATTTATCTCAGGCTATGTGACGCGTGACGCTGCCACAGATGCATCAGTATCCTGGGTACCGCCGGTTGACCGTCCGCCTGTCAAAGGTGATGGTGTGGCTTTTACATTAAATTCTACTGCCATTTCCAGGGACGAAACCCTTGCCCTTGCTGACCATGTGGAAGAACTGTTCCAAAGAGGCGACAGGGCGATCCAGCAGATGGTGTTCTCTTTTTCACCGGAATACCTGGAAGAAGCTGGGATCGTACCAGAGGGTATTGACGTTCTTGAGAAGGGCGCTTACAGATATAAGTATGACGACGTGAGGCTCCGGCATGCGGTACAGGCAGGCGTGCAGGCAATGTGTGAGCACGAGAAATACTGTAATCCTCAGATGGCTGCTGCCATCCAGTCTGATACCATGCATCTGCATGTCCATGCTGTTGTATGGGAAGATGGAATGGATTATTCCCGCAGACGTGGCAGGGAAGAGAAAGGCATTATTAAGGGAAGTTCCCTTAACAAGTGCTCCAGCCAGATAAAACGCAGCCTGGAATCTACAAAAGACCTGTCATGTGTGCCAGTCCAGCAGTACCTCACTCCATACTGGCTTGAAGACCAGGACGAACCTGTATTTGTACAGGAACCGGATTTCCTGGAAGAATACAAACGTATGCTTGAAGAGATGGAGAAAAACCAGCAGGCACAGGAAAATCAGCCTGTTCAGGAACCACAGATCGAACTATGATATGGTATAATAGAGTCAGAAACAGGGAAAGGAGAAAGAATTATGGAACCGAAATATTCTGAAAATGCGCTTTTGAAAGTGTGTTATGCTATGGCTGCAGTCATTGTTGTGCTGGTTGGCGGCATCTCATACTGTATCAATTCTGTGCTGAAGCACATCACTTAAAAGCAGGTAAAGGTTGCCGGGATAGTCCGGCAGCCTTTTTTATTAGGAGGATTATTATGGAGATTATAAATAAAAAAGATGATGTGGAAAAATGCTTTCGTAAAGTACTTGCAGAAGAAGGATCTTTATCTATGGAAGAGAGTGATGGGAATTATTTTGCCTATTATGACAATGAGAACGATTATGAACGGCATTATTATTTTAATGATACCATAGAGACCATAGAGAAACGGATCCTTATGGACAAGCAGGTGGAATCATTCCTTCCAAAAGATAAACTGGCTCAGTTCCTGGCTGTCCAGTTGGACGTAAATGCGATCATGGTTATAGAAAAGATGGTGCTATTATGGGAAAATGACGAAGGCATGAGCCCTGTAAGGGATGCACTGGAAAATGAATATGGTGATGAATATGCCCAGTATATTGCTGACGGTTTTCTGGGACAGACATGGGTAGACCGCCAGATGCCTGTTATCAATGTCTCTTCTATATATGAGACCAGCAGGGTTATTCATGACGATACACTTGATCCGCCGTTCAGTGAATTTTTCCTTGAAAGTGTTTTACAGACGATCTTTCATGAAAGCGTGCATCTGTTCTATGATTGTAATGAACTCATATCTGTGGGTGAAGGCACACCTTATCCTGAGAACGGGGGCGCAGAAGCCTTTGTAGAAGAATATGGGAATGCAAAAGCCCATGAAACACTGCAGAAATTCATGGATATTGTACAGAAGGAACAGCTTGACAAGTTCCTGTCTGAAATGGAGGATGAATTATGTTGATACGGTTGGAATCAAAATTAAAACAGATCAAAGAAGATTTGGAGGATAATATCCCCAAAGAAGAAATACCCATGCGTGGAACTCTTGCTGTCATTCATGGGGAAATGGATTTCTCTGTCACAGACGGGTACATCCGTTTCCTAAAACTGGCACTCAACAACATAAGGGAAACATATGGAGAGCAGAAAGAAGAGTGGCAGCTCCAGATTGAGAGGATCCTCAACCTGGCAGACAAATTAAGAGACGACAATGTGCGGTTCACCGGCAGCACGAAAGACGATTTTACCGCATATTGTGGTAAAATATCAGGTATCATATCAGCGCCTGTAAGTTCGCTGACCAGGCCTGGCCTTGCTAAAGCCAGCGGGGACATTGTGTCATTTATGGAAGAGCAGGTAAACAAGGGAAATAAACTGGGATTTTACTACGAAGAGTCAGAAGATGCAAAAGCTGGTCTCATGGATGACCTTATGGAACAGCTTTCCAGGCTGAAAATAAACAAGAGCGGACGTAAGCTGGACGTATCTTATTTCCTGTACCCACCCGGCTATCATGAGCATATCATTGACGCCTTGAACCTGCTAGTACAGGCAGCTGTATATGTGATCAACTGCAAGTCTACACGAGAATGTGATGCATATTGCTTTGATGTTATGGAAGTATCAAGCCGTTTGAATGTCATTGAAAATATCATTGGGAATACCGCACATCTGATATAGACAGGAGGAAACCGCAATGAACAGAAAGAAGCTGTATGCCAGCCAGGAAAAAGCCAGGATCACATGTAACAAGCAGCGTAAACGGTATTATAAGAAGACGCAGAAATATAAACCCCGGTCATGGACAGATGAAGAAAATGAGCAGGTTCTTGCACATATGATGACCGACCATGAACTTTCAGATTTACTTTGTCGTTCTGTTGAAGCTATACAGGCCCAGCGCTGCAAATTAAAGAAGCGGATGCGGCAGACTTAAGATTATTTTCAGGTATAGAAAAGACCAGTGAAGTTTTCTTCGCTGGTCTCATTGTATATCTGAAAATTGTTATTTTTTCGGCGCTTTTTGTGAGAGGGTTTGGGCGCTCACATTTGAGATCGTCCCATCCTCATTGATCGTTATACGGATCCCTACAGTACCATCAGCGGATGTGCCGCTTATTGATTTACGTACAGTGCAGATAAGGAAGTAGGACATATCCTTGCCGTTATTCTCAAGAGGGAAGATTGTGGCAGGGCCGACAAACTTCATGCTGCCTTCCATCACATCATCAGGATCCAGCTTCGGCATGAATGTGGTAAGCAGCCGGCTGTCCTCTGTGAATTCCCAGTCATTGATGAGTGCCTGCCGTTTCGCCTCATACTCATTCTTGCCGTTCCAGTTAAGAATGCATTGGGCAAAGGATTCAAGCAGGGCATTGTTCCGTGTCTCTATAGAATCCCAGTCAAGCTCATTTACATTAACAGGGCCTTCAGACTCAGGGATCACAAGGTCGCCATCCTCATCCTCTGTAATGCCATACAGCAAAGCTTCCGCTTTGGCCTCTGTGAGCAGTTTATTCTGTGCCGTAAGTTTCTTTTCCAGGGAAGAATTTGTGATATTCCCCTTAATGCCTATGATGAGAATAAATGCAAAGATAGCAGCAGCGCCCAGCTTCAGGCGGATATCAGCGCCTGTATGCTCATCTTTGATGATGTCTTCATCCTCTTTGTTATTGATGTTGCGAAGCTTTGGCGTTGCCTGTACTTCTTCTGTATTATTACCCGGTGTGGGACGTGTTACTTTCATTGGCGTATACCCCTTTCTTATTATTCAGAACCATCAGAGCTGTGGCCAAGACCAACATTGTAATTCGGATTATATTCCTCACCTTCGACTTCGTCGTTAGCTACTGATTGTTTATAATCCTGCCGGACATTAGATACCTCATTATTGGTGTCGATCGTTTCCTGGTCAAAGTCCTCATCAGCAGGCGGGGTATTGGAACCTTCCCCTTCGTTTGCCAGGTTCTGTAACTGTTCGATCAAAGATGTTTCATCATTATTCGGCGTAGGCACGTCGTCACCCCTTGCATTAGCCTCTGCATAAGATGTTGTTTTTATCACAATATTGGTGAACAGTTTGGTTCTTGCATTATAGGTTGCGGTACAGTAAGCCAGCATAGAATGGTCGCCAGGGTTGTCAGGATCATCCGCATACAGGAACCAGAGGGCTTTTGCTGTGTCGCCTTTGAAAGAAGCATTGGTTGCAAATTCCCAGTTACCGGGAATGCCGCTGTCATAATAAGCATACCACATGCTCTTACCGGCGCGTTTGCCGTCTTCATCAAAGTATGAATCCAGGTCAGACTTGATCTTGTTCATAGTCTCTGTGTACTTATTCCATTCCTTTTTGTACTCCTCATCCGTTTCAAAATCATTCTGATCCGGCATTTCAGTAGTACGGAACTGGTTCTGGAGATAAGCTACCTGGTTTCCCTGCACTTTTGCATCGTTCCGTGCAAGCTCCTGTTCATCCTCTGTGAGTTTAATGGAATCAATACGTGCCTGTTCCTCAAGATCCATTTTCACTTCTGTGATCGCATTGTTAAGATTTTCTGTCTCAGTTGTGGCACGCCTCAGCTGGACTGTAAGCTGGTTCTTTGCCTTACTCACATTGGAGTTGACAGAGATGAAGATAAAGAAAAGCACAACACATGCAATGATCCAGAATTTGTTGGTCTGCAGGAGATTGGACTCCTTGAATTTGGTCGAATACTTTTCCTTATACATCTTAAGGGATTCTACATAAACATTGTCACTGCCAGCAGAAGATTCTGCCGGATTTTCATCGCCTGCAGGTTCCTTTTCAGGAGCTGGTGCTTTTTTACGGGAACGTTTATTTTCAGATGGCGCCTTCTTTTCAGGCCTGGGCATAGCCGGTTTCTTCTTGCCGTCCGGTATATCGTTCATATTAACTTTCATGAGCATGTCACCTTCCTTATAATTTAGTGTGCCTCAATGGGGATATTATACACCATATCCCCATGTATTGGCAAGATTTAATTGGTTACGCCAGAACCGATAGCTGAATAAGTATCAGAATTGTCAGGATCAACACAGCGGAATATGTGGTAAACACCCCTGTTATCCCAGTCCTGGCCACCATTGTTGACCACGATACTGGTTGCTGAGTTATTACATGCCGCAGACCGTTCGCCCAAAGATGCTGATACAGAGTCACTGCCAGGTTTTGCTTCAGCCGGGTAAGCCGCTGTGATGGCGCTTTCACCTGTATAGATGAATACATGCCCGCTGAGTATAAAGATATCACCGGGCTGGAGTTCATCCATTGCCACACTGTCTGAAGTACCTATTTCTTCCCATTTGGCTGAGCCGGACATATAACGGAGCTGGTCAGACGTTCCAAGAGGGAAACTGTCATCAGAGCCGCTCCAACGGACTGCCATGGCTGTTGCCCTGTCACACGCTTTATAAATAAGGTCTCCAGGGAAGATGCCATCGTGTACGATCTGATAAAGGTTCGTACCATTATTCTTTGACTGTTCATTCGTGGGCCATGCAAATGAGATAGCTGCGTTGGCAATGGAAGAGTTGTCAAAGATATTTCCATTCAGGCATCTGTATCGGGCATTCTGGACATCAAGGAACTCAATAAGCCCGCCTAATTGGGTTGCCAGTTCAGTGATTGAATCTACATAATCCTGGTCTACATAGGAGTCATCCCAGTCTTTGATAATGAGGAACCACTCCTCAGCCGCATCTGCACGTTCTTCATCATTGCTTGAATTACCTTCATAATCATGGGCAAATTTGATACCAGAATTACGTGCAGCTTCTATCCAGGAAGCATCATCTGTGCCTTCTTCCTGATTGACCACCCATCCGGAGAAAAACCCGGAACGGTACATACAGTCGCTCATCATATAACCAAGCTGGAAATCCATACTATACCAGTCAATATCGAGCGTATATGCTGTTTTAAACAGTGTGAAGGCATTTTCACCTGTCCACTGCACAAGGCCAATACCACAGTAATAAACAGTTTTGTTATCATCATCAATGACTTTATAACCATCTTTGTTTATGGACTTCCCGTTCCGGACATAAGCAGGGAACAGGGTGTTTTCCGTATATGCTGTCAGAGACAACAGTGCTTGTGCTTTCCTGGTACCAAGGAACCCATACTCACTGAAGATACCTTCAATGGCCGACGGGTCGATCCCACTTTCAATATCTATGTTCCCAAGCATACCTGCTATAGACGCATTATTAAATCCATAAGAGCGAAAAACACTGTATACTGACTTTGCCAGTTCTTCTTTTTCAGCATCCAGTTCGCCCATGGTATCATACTGCTGTGACACACAATCGTCCATAAGAATGACTACCACATCATCATCCACCATGCCGTCTACGTTAACATATACAGGGCTGTCAAGCAGATATTCATCAGTCTGATTACTGTCTGTAGAATCGGCAGCCGACATCATCTTACTGATAGCAACACAGGCAACGATTATGATGACGATTACAATGATACCAATGATCGGGTTTGCCAGGAAGAGCTGTACCAGTCCTTTTATAGCATTGACAGCCATTTTTCCGACAGCTTTGATACCCTCTTTAGCTAACTTTTTTGCGCCCTGCTTGACCTTATTGATACCCCTGCCGACAGCTCTTTTTGCTTTGGCGACAGGATTGTTATGCCAAAGGTTTTTGGCTGCGTCCTTACCCTTTTTCAGAGGATCAATCTTATCGGTCAGTTTATCAAGGCCCCTACCGGCGGCTTTCGCCACCTTTTCGGCGCCCTCTTTGGCTCCTTCTTTGGCTTTGCTTTCCAGTTTTTCATAGGCAACGTCGCCAAGACCTTCATCAACATTAACATCATCGCCCCATTGGTTTAAGGTACCCATACATTATACCCCCTTTATGGTTACTTGCTCCCCGTCTATATGGGTGTAAAACTGGAAATAACCCTGCTTGATGAGGGACACCAGCTCTTGTGTATAATACTGCAAGGGCTTATCAGAAGGGAAGTAAAGCCCTTTATTGATGAACGGTTTATGCACCTGGTCAGCCAGCTTTTTCAGGATATCATCACCAATATGGGCCGGGTAACATTCCATAAGTGCAACCTTTGCGTTCATTGGATCAGCCACATCACTATATCTAAACCTGGGCCGTCCTTTCAGATAGATGATGACAGGTACGTCATTTTTCGCATAAGTGAGGTAATGTGCCAGCTGCTGTACAACCAGGTTACGGACGTTACGCTTGGCATCACGGGCACCGCCTCGTTCCGTATCATTGCTGGTACGGTCTTTTACGATATACGGGATAATGTCATCAGACACAATGATCCGCCGATTGTAAGTCTGGGCAGATTCAAGAGCCTCATCCAGTGTCCTCTTTGCGATCTTTTCCATCGCAGACTGGGGCAGCGGGTGAAAAGGCACGATCTCATCCACACGGCCAAGAACGGCAGTTTCAAATAAAGGCTTGCCATCACTGTCCACAGCATTCACAAGGGCTTTATACACCAGCTCTATGTCAGCCTCAGCACTTTCACTCTGGAACTTGCTCATGTTCTGGTATACCTCAGAGCCCACGTTTGTTGTCATGTTAATGATACAGCCTGTAAAAGATGCTACACGGTCAGGATTTGCAGAATCCGTCAGCCGGGCATCATCCAGTACCTGCAGGAGGATATTCATAGCCCTCTTGGAGGATTTCTCTACCTCATCAATCAGCAGGTAGCAGTTTGGTGTTGACCATGCAGCCTGGAACAGGGCATCAGCAAATTCCTTTGCCATTAACGGATCGCCATAACGAGACATATCAAAACGCTTTAAAGGAATCTGCATGGTTTCAGAAATTATCTTAGCCATTTCCGTCTTTCCTGTACCAGTCGAGCCTGTTGATAAGAAGCTGAATTTTGGCCTGGTAATATCCGAAAATCCGTGTGCTGCCATCTCAAGCAGATGAACAACAACTTCGATTGCATTGTCCTGGTTATAAAGCCTGGTCTTCAATGCATTGATGACCGTCTTTACATCCACAGCGTTATCAATATCAACACCATGGGTACGCATGACAATACGTTTAAGTAAAGGCCGGGAAATAACCTTATCAGTAGCAAACCCCATTTCCTCAGGTGTGAAATAGGTTTTTACCAGCTTGCCATTCTTCATCTCCTCACCCTTTACGGTGTCACCGATCATGGAGTTTAAGATGTCGATACTGGCACGGGGCTGTGCATTGGACATCAGGAGCCGTTTGGACTCCGTATAAATGTCTTCCAATACCCCTTTGTCCAGGTAGTCCAGCACACCATGTTGTTTTGCACGATTTTCCAGTACATGGATAACGGCTTCTTTTGGCAGCTCAGACAGCTTTATCTGCAGAAAACGCTGATCCAGGGCACGGTTCTGTGCTACATTGTCATTGTACTCCTGGAATGTGGTTGCCGCGATCAGACGGAATCCGTTCAGTGCAGATTTCTCCAGCCTTGGTTTTAACGACTCTGTAAGGGAAGGAGAATACTGTATGATCTTATGGAACTCATCAATAAAGAGTACCACGATCACGTTGTTGTCTTTGGAATACTGTGCTGCCTGGTCAAACAGGTCATTGACGCCAGAGAGCAGGGCACTTTCCCTGTCCAGGTTTTCATTATCAAGAAACCGTTCCGGGTTTACTTCCAGGACAAGGTAGTAAGGCAGTGACTCTTTGTCATACGCAAAGCCCTGCACATAAGCTGTTTTACCTGTACCAGGTTCAGCAAGCAGAGCCACGTTAGCCTTCTCAGGATTCCGAAGGCCCCGTTTCAATTCATTTATGTCACGTCCAAGAATCGCTGCGGGTGGGGGCGGCATGATATTAGCCGCTTTTGAAAGCGCAGGATATTTATGACGTATTTCTTCATACGTCTTGATATGCTTTGATGTTGGGGTGTTCATGTGTCTTTCCAGTCCTTTCTGTTATAGAATATAAAATCCGAGCGAGTGCAGGGCGTAGCCTATAATGCACACCAGGATAATTGTTTTGATGGGCAGTATACGGAAGAAAATCTTAAGTATAAGGCCCAGCAAAGTGCCGATAAGCGACCAAATAATAAAGAAAATGAATAATATCATATGTATTTCCTTCCCGGCTGGTAACGGATATGCAAAACCAGCCTGAATATGTTATACTTATTATAGCATGGTTTGTTGAAAAACACAAAGCGAGATACCATCCAAATAGAAAGGGGTAAATACTATGAATAAGAACATCGCAAAACCATTGATTATCCAGTTCACCCCGCCCGAGAACCAGCCGACTTTGAAGAGGACTTCCAAGTCACTGTTCATACCGGTAAACACGCCCTGGCTGCAGTTCAAGAACAATGTCCTGCCGCTTGTTGCGAGCCCGGATTATGATAGTGTGCTGGTGCATGCAAGGGACGATGTGAACAGGGACGTGAAAGGTGTTGTCGGCAACATGGCTGTCAAACTGAATGCACTTTCCAGTGCAGGCACTAAAGCTGACAAACCCGTTCTTTCCTATGAAGCTGTTGACAAGCCGTTCTACTTTGCAAACCCGTCGTTTGATGAAATGAAGGCTGCATCTGTCTATGCACCTTCTGACGAGACGATCCTTAATAAGTATAACAGTTATGAGTCTGATGACGCATGGCAGGAACACCAGGGCAAAATCTGGACCCGTATGAAGGACATGATGCCGTTGTCCAGGAAAACCGACCAGTTTAACAGAGACCATGCAGCACAGCTGAAAGACCCTAAGAGGGGCCTGGAAGAAAAAGATATGGACAAATTCTGGTCATTCAAATCTGGACAGGGGCTTGCTCCCACGATCATGGGCGACGATATGACAGGTATGCCGTCTGTGGAAGGCAAGGGTTATGAGGGCTTCACAATGTCCATCAACCAGCCTGACGGTTCCGTAACACAGAAACCTCTTCAGGTTCGTTCTTTAAGGACAGTTGGTGCTGCTGGTATTGCAATCCCGATGGCCAATGCCAATGGACATGTGAATAAACATCAGATCGCAGCCGACCTTACACCATATGGTACAGCGCTCCATTTCCGTGCGGCAGATGGTAAGACTGTCGCAAAAGGTGAGTTGTTCAATAAAAAGAACAGGGAATATTCCTTTAACTTTGCTGATGGTACGCCCACACACTTGAAAGTGACCGCGGTTGCACAGGACAATACGATCACATTGCAGGATGCCCATGGTATTTTCAATGTGAAGCCCAAGAAAGAGATCGTGGATGTACTGAAAGAAAGAAATTATAACGTACCTGAGATCATCACATCGGTAAAGGCGGAACAGAATGGCAAGTACATGTGGCAGTCCCCCGGTACTATGACAGGATCAGCAGATGTACTGAAGACTGTTTCTCCTTCCAATCCTGGGTTCATTAAAGCCCGTGATCCTAAAAATGGCAGTGACGAGTACGTAGTGCTTGTTGCAGAGGGTGCTCTGAAAGGCCATATTGTTGCCAAGTATGTTGATGTAACAGACCAGAATGGGGAATGTTTCGGTGATAAGATCGCTGGTGATAAAGGCATCATTGTCACGCAGGTACCTGGCGTTGCAGAAGCCTATGTGAAAAATGCAGTTGCAATCTATGATAAATATAAAGTCGCAGGAACATATATTGCCATGGACGCAGACGGGCGTGAAAACCGTAATGTGGCGAAAGGAATTCATGGTGCATACAATTATATCAGCCAGTACAGCAAGACCACTGTGTTGAGCTGGGATCCTGCACAGAAAGGTATGGATGATGCACTTCTTGCTGTTGCGCAGGGTAAGATCACGGTAGCTGAGATGGGTATTGTGTCCGGCAAGCCGGAAGCACTTTTCCCTATCGACCAGGCACATGTAATGACACCTTATAAGCTGGACGGTACACAGACACAAACACCATCCTGGGTGCAGGAATATTCAGAAGATAAGGAAGCCCGGGAAGCGAAGATCGCTGCACAGCAGGCTGCAACAGCAGCCAGGGAAGCAAATAAGACAGAAGATAAGGCAGAAGATAAGGCAGAAGATAAGGCAGAACCTAAGATGGAAACTACATCCCAATGGATGAAGACACCTGCAGGTGTTGAGAATATCCAGAGTGTGACTGTAACAAAGGCAGCTGAGATGGCTGATGCCATAGCTGGGACACTGCCGCCTGCAAAACAGGAGGCCAGGCTGATACCTACACCGGATGTTGATGAAAAGATCGTAGAAGAGGCCGACCAGATCATAAAGGAGGCAGAAGAGATGAAAGAGCCTTTAACAGGTAAAGACACAATGGATATTGTGAGGGAATGGGATTCCAACAATCCGGCAATGAAACCGATCCCTGTACCAAAAGGGTATAAATCCAATTATGTGTATCATCAGCCAGTTATTGAGGATGAGCCTGCAGTGCCGGACTTCCGCAGCGATACGATTTATGACCCGCATGGTGCAAACTGGGGTATCGTACAGGTGGAGACTGATTATGAGATCACGCCGCAGGAAAAAGGCGAACGTCAGGAAGAACTTCGTAAGGGTGGATTCCAGACAGTCGGCAACATGCGGCTCACATCCCAGACGTTCACACTTGACCAGAATAATGACCAGATCAAAGACCTGGGTGACCAGTTCGGAGTATAAAGAGAGGCGGGGCATTTGCCCTGCTTCTTTACATAAAAGATTTGCATATTTTGAAAAATTGGAGTATGATATTATCTTTGGAAAGGAGAAAAATTATGAATATAGTTCTTATGACGATTTTTGTTGCATGGATATTTTGTGTGTCATTGTTTATCAGTATGCTTATCATGGAGCATCACCATGTATTTCATTCCGGTATGCCTGTGGACGCCGTTGTATGTGGAAAAACTCAGAAATGGGGAAAGGTATATCTCACATGGTCATACAGCTGCAATGGCACTGATTATACATATCATGCAAAACGTGGCCGCAGGAAAGAGAAAAGGGAAATAGGGTTCCGCGGTGCATTACTGGTAAAGAAAAGAGATAACAGCAGGGTTTATGAACTGAGGGATCCAGACAGTAAAGCATTTCTTTTCATTCTGGCTGTGCTCACCGCTGCAGGTGTTGTGATAGCAGTCACCACATATATATATATACATGGAATGATAAAATATCTGGTCATATTGTAAATCAGAAGAGGAGACAGAGATGTCTCCTTTTATTTTGTCCCCATATCCTATGAAGTATACTATCTTATCCGTTTATCCCATTTATAGGATGGCCACAATATTTTGTCCCCTTGTCCCCACTTTTGACAAAAGTAATTTGTCCCCTCTTTTTGCCCTATATAGTGGGCATTTAGAAAATTTTGTCCCCGAGGTATCATTTTGTCCCTTATGACATACAGAGAGTCAAAATAGGCTCAAAACCTTATCTGACATGGCTTTGAACCATTTTGACCTTTATATTGACCAGTTCAGTCAGGGGACAAATTTGTCCCCGGGGACAAATTAAAAACACCTCAGAAAACCCGCAAACCTATATCTGATATGGGTTTGAAGCATTTGTCCCCAAATGTCCCTTTGTCCCCGCTATTACTTATATATATTATTTTTTATTTCTATATATACACTTTAAAAAAGGGACAAAAGGGGACAAAGACCTTCTAGCCCTTACTGTATATAGGGTTGCGTTTGTCCCCCCGTTTAAGAAAATACGAAAAAACGTGGGGACAAACGGGGACAAAATGTTCTCTAAGCCTTATGTAGTAAGGGTTTCAGCATTTGTCCCCTCAGGGGACAAATTTGTCCCCGATTTGTCCCCGGATAAGACCAGAAATTTACAGTTGTCATTTTTGCCCTTTGGCACGGGAAATGGATTGCATTATGGCGCTGTTTCGAGTATAATAAAATCAAATATGTAAAAGCAAAGGAGATAAAAAAACATGGATAAGACAAGAGAACCCGACATGAGAAAAATCAAAGAGGCACTTGACAGCATGGGAATACCATGTAAAGAATGTAAGGCGCCTGAGAGCCAGCTGGAACTCATAAAATCATTTAACTATGAGGCTCTTCCTATTGTTGTTGACCTTTCCCACACTGATACCATTGATGCTGAAACCGGCGTTGTTGTGCAGTTTGGCGATCCTGCAGTTGATAATGGTGTTTATATCTTTACGGTACTCCGTTCCGGGCAGGCAGGCTTTATCGTTGTAATACCAGGGACAGTTTCCAGGGCGCCGATCGTTCGTAAGGTGACAGGGGACGTGACAAACGCTATCAACGGGATTGACTTCCCGCCTCTTATGGCTTTTGATATGGTTGAGATCACAGCGATTGCCCTTGCAAATACGTTCATGAAGATGATCATGGAAGCATGCCGGGTTCCGAAAGAGTATGAGCAGGCCTTCCTTCACCTGTATATGCCAAAATTCCTTGCGAATGTAGGGATGTATTTCATAGGTGCAACAAATAAGGACGGTTCGCCTATGGTCTATGAAGAGATAGCGAATATGGAGCCAATGATGGTATGGCGCTCCATTCAGAAAGGAGCAGTAAACAATGAAGGTGAAAGCACAGGAGGAAATAACAACAGAAGTACAGAAGGAACCGGAGAATAACTTGAAGGAGAAAGCCTCCTCCAGCACATCTGTGACACAGCCAAAGAAGAAATCGGAAAGTAAAAAGAAAAGTAAGAAGAAAAAGAAACACCGTTTCCGTAACTTTTTTCTTGGATTCTGCGGGCTTAATATCTTTCTTGTGATCATGGCAGTGTTTGTAGGTTTCATGTTCATACGGAAGCGGCTTGACAATATGGCTGTCATAGATGCCCAGTACCTGCAGACCTACGAGACATCAAAGATATTAGATAAGTATGGCAATGTTATCTGGGAGCCGGCCGACCGCCGTGTAACGGTGCTGGATTATGAGGAGATACCAAAGATATACCTGGATGCACTGATAGCAGTAGAAGATGCTGATTATTGGCACAGCCCGGGAATATCTTACAAAGGTATTGGCAACATGGTCTACACCACGCTCATGCACAAGTTCGTAGACCCGTCCATAAAACCAAGAGGCGGTTCCACACTAGAACAGCAGCTTATCAAGAACATTTATTATAATGGTGGTTCTGGTTATGAGACAACTACCCGTAAGATACAGGAGATATTCCTGGCGCTGCAGCTTGACCGGAACTTTACAAAAGAGGAGATCATCACCTTTTATGTGAACAATCTGGAATTTGCAGAAGGCGCTACCGGGTTGGGGCAGATCATGAAGACGTATTTTGACAAGTCTCCAGCAGATTATGAGGAGCGCACCATAGAGAACATAGCTGAACAGGCATATTTGGCAGGGTTGTCAAATGCGCCCAGCACATACAACCTGTATACGAATCCGGATAAGGCCAGGGAACGGACAGACATAGTACTTACAGTCATGCTGAATGCCGGGCTTATAACAGAGCAGGAATATACACAGGCAAAGAGTTTTGACCTCACCACCAACCTGAAAGAGCGCGGGCGTGAGGCTGCGGCACAGATAAAGCAGAACCAGAAATGGAAGATTTATACGGATGGTGTACTGGCAGAGTTAAACGAACTTGGCTATGATGTGAATAAGGCATCCATCACGGTACAGACCTTTCTTGACCCCGATGTGTTCAATGACATCACAGAGATCACCCGTAACAGCGATTATTATCTGGATGATGAACAGCAGGCAGCTGTTGCAGTCATAGACAGTGACGGTATTGTAGTAGCCCTGGTTGGTTCCCGTACTGGGACAGATGAATTTAACAGGGCGACATCAAAGAACCGTTCCAGCGGTTCATCCATGAAGCCTTTCACAGCATATGGCCCCCTGTTCCAGTATTTTGGAGACCAGTATGACACCACAAGCCAGTTTGACACATCCAATTACAATTATCCAGGGACGGATATGTGGATGCATAATTATGGCGGCGGCCTTTATGGGCAGCAGCAGGTACGGAAAGCACTCCGGAAATCGTATAATACGCCTGTAGCCAGGATATGTGACGAGATACTGGGATCCACACGCATGAAAGCATTCCTGCATGGAGTAGGACTTGACGAGAAAGACAGTTATTCGGCTGTTGACGGTATTGGGCTTTACATTTCACCTTTACAGAGTGCGGCAGCTTACAATGCACTTAGCAATTATGGTGTCTATACAAAACCCAGGTTCGTAGACACGATCACATTCAGTGACGGTTCTGTACGGACGATAGAGCCTGTTACAAACCAGGCAATGAACCCGTCAGTCGCGTGGGTGCTTACCCAGATACTCCGCGGTATGTTCACATCGGAAGGTACGGCAGCATCTTATGGTGTGGGAGGCTGGGACGGTTATGCAGGAAAGTCAGGAAGCGTAAAGTTTGCAGATAACATCAATCCGCCGGATCCTTATGGGCAGGGTGGAAGTGATATGTGGTTCTGTTCCTATACCCATGACGGATATGCAGTCAGTGTATGGACAGGATATGACATACCCAACACATCACCGCAAATGCCCTCTTATTATACAGGCCAGAAAGACATCTGCCTGGAGATCCAGCAGTATCTGAACAGTGACCGTGAGACGATACCTGACTGGGAGATGCCGGAAGGTGTGGAACTGCTCTCAGGCTCTGACCTTAATGCACATTACCGTGTGACAGACAGTGCAGACCTGGGCGAAACAGGGATTGAATGGACAGACCTGGATCCGGAAGTCTTGACGATCACAGACGTAAAAGCTGAGTATGAGATCGAAGAGGACTGGGACCAGCAGGAAGACCAGTCATGGGTTGAATATTACCGCAGGAACGGTAATCAAATGCCCGATGTGATAGATATGGATATGTATATTCATCTTGAAGAGTAGGAGGCATTAGTATGAAAAGAACACTTAAATGGACTGGATATATGGTGATAACTGTTATGATAGCAATGACAGCAGTAGTGATCAGTCTGATACCTGCAGTCAGGTTTATGGATGCGATGAAGGACAGATAAGGGGTGTAAGAAACATGATAAAGAAATTCTTTAAGAATACGTTCCGGCTGATCGGCGCACTTCTTGCCCTTGTCCGAGGTGTTATGATATTAGGTATGCTGGTGATAGGTATTTCCACTGCATACCTTATCTATACAACAGCACAGGTCACTGTCAATCAGTATAATGAGACGCTGACCTGGAAGAACACAGCCTATGACATCCCGCTTGCTGATATTGAACCAGCCCTGGTATCAAATGTTGTGGACACGGATATTGTGACAGCCGCAGCATCCTGGGAAGCGTTGGAGAATTATGTGGCAGGCTTAAGTGATGGGCCACCAAATAAAGAGACTGCACAGGCAATACTTGATGATGCTGTCATGTGGCAGGAGAAATATGGGCTGCAGTCTGATTCTATCACCCGTCTGTCTTTATACCTGGAAATGGAAGATGCAATCACAGATGCATACAGTACTCTTGACTCATCCCATTTACAGGAATTGGCACAGACATTGCACAACCTGGAACTGGAAGAGATGACACCCACAGGGCAGTATTACATGGAAAGGCTCAAGACTGTAGCATCAGACTTTACAGATGCACAGGATATGATGGTCAATGTGATCGGTTCCATAGGGACATTAAAGAATGGTGTCTGGACGATACCATACACATATACCCGGACAGAACTTGCAGATGCACTTGAACAGATCAATGCTATGAAGAAGTTCCCTGCACTGGGTGATACCGCCAATGTACTCTCTGACATCGCAGATGTGTTAAACTATAATAAGAATGCAAGGGATTATTTTGAGTACCAGGCATTCAGTGACTCTGTTGCAGAGCTGAAACGGTCTGATTATGTGGCCGTATCATCCATATATACCTATGAACAGGCATTGTCATATGGGTTCAGTGTCATACCGCATTATCAGACAGGATATACCGTCAGCTATAGTAGCCCTGTTACAGGCGTGTATTATAATGGGGAACGGCTTGGCAGTAATGAGTATGTGAGGAAAGGGGCCCCGATCACAGTGGAGATTGATGAGGTTTATGTAGCCATTCCGGATCCTGACCCGCAGCTTTATGAAATTCCAATGGAAGAAGGGATAATTGAAAATGAGTAAAGAAGTTGACCAATTTTTATCACTGTACAGAACCTATGAGGGACTGCTCAGACAGCGTGGTATAGACTACCGCACTGTAGAAGAACAGCAGACCTCCCAGGGTATCGGCCGTATGACTATCATGCGCCAGATGAGGAACTACCTGTGTCATGCAGAGGATCCGGGTTTCATAGCGATCTCACCCGTATGTGTCAGGGAGCTTGAGAAGATGGTAAAGGAAGAGCAGATGAGGGGCGATATTGTCAAGAACCATCTGGTAACCCCTGCAAAAGGTTCTCTCAAAGAGGACACCATATTGTCCCATGCTATCTACCGTATGTCACTGCTTGCAATGATAGGAGTCCACAGCCTGCCTGTTTATGATGATAAGGCAAAGCGTCTGAAAGGTATCATTATGTTGGAGCGGGCGGCTTATGAACTCAGTAAGAGGGGTAATGTAACGATCAGGGAAGCGATGTGCGGCCAGTATGGCAATTCAGAAATTATTGTCCCGCCAGATATGCTGACAAAGGACGCTATCGCTAAGGCCAGTTACAATAGTTCATATATCTTTTGTACAAAAGATGGCACACTTGATTCACAATATCTGGGCTATCTGGACAAATCCTATGCAGTACCGCCTGTAAAATAAAAACTATGAACATAAAATAAAGACTCTGAGGACGGCCTCAGAGTCTTTGTTTGCTTATAAAGGGAAGAATGATATAGGCGGCAGTTCACCGATATACTTTTCATAGATCTTCTTAAGCTCTTCATACTGGATTTCTGCCTGTTTTGCATAACTGACATAAAAGTCTATGTCCAGTGGCTGGTTCCAGATGACCAGTTTCGCCCATACAGTGAACTGGTGGATCATTTCACTCACCATCATGCGCTGCTTATCTGTAAGGTCTTCACATTTTAAATATCTGGAATCCCTTACCCCATGCCATTCATCAAAGCTGACAGATCCTAACCTGTCAAGGAACTGTGTGATATAGATAGTTTTATCAGGGTTTGTGAAGTCCTCAAAAGTTTTGAACACTTCAGGGACAAACAGTTCGTTGATGATCACATTGATGTAATTTCCAAACCTGATACTGGATGGGAATGACGTCCTGTCAAAAACAGCATCATAAACCGCTGTTGAGATGTCATAGGACGCCAGATGGGAGGCTACAGTTTCTTTCACAGCATAGTCCATAACATCATAGACAAACTGGAAGAAATATGTGAGCTGGTGCTGGAACTCCACTGGCAGGTCTTTTGTTTTTGTTCCGCAAGACAGCACACGCACACTGTTAAGATCCATGTAACAGTATGCTTTCCTTGCCCATAAATTGAATGCATGCCGCATTTCCAGCTGCTTCAGTGTCTCGTCTGACATGATAAGGGCTTCACCGTGTGCCCCTGTGCAGAGTATGAACCCTTTTCTGGAGACCTGGCTGATATAATCCTTCATCTTCATCCTGAACTGTGCCACCCCGATCAGTGTTGGTATAATTGGTAGTTTCTGCATCCATGGTTTTTTGTTATCTTTCATAAAAAAAATCATCTCCTTTCATGTACATATTATAACACATTATGTACATAATTGGAAGAAGCGTGTACATAAAAAGGCAGAACCCTTGCAGGCTCTGCCTTTGATATTTATTCTTATTCTACCACCTGTTCCTGTCCATACAGGTCAATGTCAATCAGTTTGCCCAGGAGCACGACCCTTTCATAATATCCTGCGCTGCTATTACAGGTAGACAGCATGATCGTGGTATCAAACCGGTTCAGCTCTACATCCCGTTTCGTCACAGCACTGCTTAACATCATGTTGTAATAAGCCATGCGCTCATCCGGGGACTCAAAATGCATAAGGTAAGCATCTGAACCATCTGTCACATGGGCACAGCAGAGGATCTCATAAGTAAGTTTCCTTCCATCTGGTGTAAAGACATAGAAATATGGGTTATTATCCAGAAAATCCTGCTTCTCATAATATTTCAGGAGACCAAACATACTTCCGGCTTTCATCCGGTGCCCATAGACCACAGAGTTCATATCACTGAAGTTGGCAGTATTATATTTATTCAGGAATATTGCACCAGCGCTCTGGGATCCACCTTTCCAGTCATGTGTCAGGAAATACTGGTTGTCATCAGGGTGCTGTACGATCGGGTAGCTGATACGTTCAATGCCTGGTATCTGGATCCATCCGATAACATAAGGGCTTTCAGCCATCATGCTGTCCCAGTCAAAGATGTATTCAACCGTCTGGGATGTACTCTCTGTATCAATCTGTGTTTCATTTGTATTTTCTGGTCTGTCACCGGAATTTGTACTGGAACTTGCGTTTGTTTGTGGTTTTATGAATGTCTGGATATCAGACTCCATATTCTTGATACTCAGTTCTTTAACGATCTCTCCATATATCAGATATCCGCATGCACCCAGGGAACCCAGGAAAATAATAAGAAGAAGGATTGGGAAGAACCCCGCTTTCTTCTTCTGTTTTTTTTCGGCGGTTTTTTCTTTCTTAGCCATGTCATGGTCACCTCACATTATATTATTCATCCTTATTATAGCATAAAAAGACTTCCTGCCGGTATTGGCAGGAAGCCTGTAAAGGTAAACACACGAAAATGCTTTGCAGCCCCTATGTAACGCATCTTTAGTATAGCATAAATCCGTTTGAAAGTAAATAATATCTGAGACTTTTTTCGCGCATACGCGCGAAAAAAAAACACGCTTCGCGTTCTCTTACTAAATCCCCGACACGGCCCGGCATACGCCGGGCCTACTTTTATCGGGGGAATACCCCCGAACCCCCTCTAAAATATGATAATTCGTTTCTTCTTTTGGAGTGGGATTTGTTTTCTCACTTAAAATGCCACTCTGAAAAAAAACGGAGGTATATCATGAAAAAACAATTATCGCTGGTAGAGCTTGCAACACATGGATATGACTCCACCCGCGTTAATAGCGGCTCCTGGCTGGAGCAGACTTTTGGAAAAAAGAACGGAGAGGTGGAAAAAAATGAGCACGTTGGACGATCTGATCAGAATAAAAACCCGTAAACAGGACGATGACTTATTGAAAATGCTGGATGAGATCGCTGTGTATGAAAAATTGTCGGCAGATGAAAAACTGAAAGATCTTACTCATTCGGAAGTCACAAGAAAGAAATGTCCGCTTCTTGCAGCATTTGCAGACGGGGAAATGTATGAAACCATATTGGCAGAACTTGCATCTAACGTATATCTGCAGATTGAGGGCTCTATTCCGCCAATCCTTATAACAGCAACAGAAATGTCAGTAAAGAAGCAGAAGCAAATGGCTATCTTACAAAACGGCATTACCCATGTATCATACAGGGATCTGCTTGAGTATAATCATGAAATCATGAAACCATTCATTGCTGCAGTATTTGTGAAAAATTATCAGGACGGTGCGATCGCTGCAATTATTGTGAAAGAGCCTGGCGGCTATGTTATGTATCATGGGATGTATACCGTAGGGGAAGAAGATGTGGCAGGAGCAAATACCAGTTCATCGCTTATCTGCAAAGGTAAAAAAGGTATTTTCACCATGGACAGTTATTCGGTGCTTGGCAATAATGGATACCCTTTCGGCCATTATGCTAATGAAAAAGTTGTGTATGATGTAATGATCGGGCCGGATAATGTTCTTTATCTTTTGAATGGAGAAATAGTAGTCACCCGGGAACTTACCGGAGAGGATAAGAATGTCATCAATATGGCAAAGAAGGATCCGGACGATTTTGCAAAAGCAGTTACGTCCATTATAGAAAGAGTGGTGTAAAACATGAACAGACAAAAAGAAGTCCCTGCAGAACTTCTTGCTTACATGGAGCGGGTTAAAACGCAGGCAAATAATAAAGTATTCAATACTCTTGATATATTTTGCCGGGTGCCGGTGCGTGCTGTCAGAATGAGGATCCTGAGAAAGGATTATGAAAAAGAGGAGTTCTGCACAGTGATCATACCGGCAGTTGATGTTTATACAACAGGCAAGGCAGAATTAAAGAAAGGCTTTTTTAAACGGGACGCTTTATCGTTCTTTGTGTCAGGCACACATAAAGCATTTCCTTATGGCCATGTTTATGATGGCAGCGGGACGATCTGCCTTGGATCAATTTTTGTCCCATCTGCTGTGCCGGAACGGTCTGTTACAATGCCTCTTGAGACCTTATTTCTCCACAATGACAGGAATTTGAGTCATGGTAATTCTCATCTGGTTGTTACAGCAGAGACAGTGAAAGGAATTGAGAGTATCATTGGGAAGTATAAGATCAATCCTTCAGTGATCACCTTAGATATCGAAAAAGGTGTGGATATCATCAGAAATGACGAGCTCTGGAATCTGAGCGCAGATGTGGTGGAGCAGAAACCGTTACCTGAGGCCCTCCGAATCATGTCAGCAATATTTGATGTTATTTTTCTGGAAGAGAGAAAGAAAGAGGAGCAGCGTAACAAGGAGGCCCAGCGGGAACTGGAAGACGAAGATGATCCGGATGGATATGGCCTGGAAGAAGAGGATTTTGAAGAGGATTTTGAAGAAGAGGAATAGGAGGCGTTGATTTAGTATGGATAAGCGATATGTGGATGTGGAAGAGCTGGAAAATCTTTTTGCCCAGTATTCGATTCCGTATACCAATATATTTGATGAAATGAAACAAATATCGGCAGAAGAGATCGCAGCAGATCTGTCTGTTACCCAGTTGAGGGAAGCCCTTGACAATAAGGACGAAGTGTTTGCGATCCAGTTATGGCAAAGGGAAGATATTTATGCGGCGCTCAGGGCAGCAGAAATCCCGGCAAGCAGCGAAGCGATCGACATCATAGCAGCAGATACAAAACCTGTTATTGAAAACTGTTCGGATAACTGGGACGTGATCCGTGCATCTATTAAAAGATGTCTGGCAGGGAGGAAAGAAGTATGAAATATATATCACTGATACGGGTCATGAGCCTGTATATTGACTATATTAAAGATTACAGGAGCATGCTGGCTGTTGGGAATGACACTGTTCACAGGACTTTTGATGAGCATACTAACTACAGGCCGTTTACGTCTATTGTGACAGCATCATCTGGTGATGCAGGCCAGGTGACAAAAACTTTGGCTCTTGATACTTCTGTTGTGACGATGTCACGGTACAGACAGCCGCTCCCGGAACAGTTTGCGCTTCCGCCTGTTGTGGAGATGGAATGGTTCAGGGCACATCTTCAGTTTGAAGAGGGCCAGTTTGAAGCGTTGGAGCAGATATCCTATCTGTTCATTATGGAGATTTTATGCTGGGGCTATCGTTTTGGAAATCAAATCACTCCAGCAGATATCATAAATGCAGCGGAAGAAACGGGCATTATCATTGAGATGGAAGATATTGATGACATGCCGGCAATACTTTCCCAGATCGAGCTTCCTGTTTCGAGCCTTCCGAAATACCGTACATGGGCATATATATATTTGTATGGCAATGATTTCTTATCTTTGTTTGCACGTTGTAAGGACATGTCATCTTCATTTTCGATGTATTATATGCACATGCCTGTTATGCTTGCAATGTTTGTAGTGGAATGTTATGGCACAGATCTGAAGAACTGGTCAAAGAATGAGCGGCTCACAATGGAAAATATGTTCCAGGAAATATCACAGGGCTTTGGCATATACAATATGAGCAATGCTGATATTTATACGTATGGTACATCCAGTGGGATCACCCACAAAGATGAGGTGTTCATCTGTGATGTGTTCAGGTTCATATACGAAAAGATCCATAGAAAAAATGCAAACATCGGCCTCATCACATACCGCGATTACACCTATGTCCGTGGCCCGGAAACGGTTAGGGCAAGTGTGCGTCTTACAGGTATGGAGATCAACTGGCGTGAAGAGATGAAGCGTGTTGAAAAAGAGTCGGAAAACGATGAAAACGAATTTGACGGAGATTAAGGAGGTAGGGTATAATGGAAAAGGCGGTATTCAGTACACCGGATGAACATACTGTGATGCTGACTGATCTTCGGAAAATTCCGTTTGCAAAGACGGATGACGGTTATCGGTTTGCGTACTGGGTATATGACTTAAATGATAGTGAGGAAAAACACCAGAACCTGTTGCAGAGTGCCCATGGTAAAGAGGCCATGGAGCTTTTAGACAAAGCAAAGGAAGCATTGGCCGAAATCGTTGTAACAGAAGATGATTACCTGGGCTGGACTGTCCATAAGAAAGATGCAGGCGGCATTGCACAGTATCATAAGATCATCCATGAGCTGTCGATAAACCTGCTTATGCTGACGATCGACCTTGATGCAGGAGAAGTAGCCAAGAAGGAGCATTTATCAGAAGATTATTTCTATAAGGTTTCCAAAAGTCAGTCAAATGATGGTGTAAGGCAGGTGCTCAACAGGCATAATCCCTTTGCGGACGTAACGATCAAAGGCCAGCAGTATTTTTATAAGGCAAATGACGGCAGTACGGAAACCTTGTTCTTCGATACCAACAATATCGTGGAAAAGGTTGATAAGAATGGCAAGGACATGCTCACAATGCGCCCTGGCTTTTCTGTCACCAAAGAGCATGGCGTCGTACAGAAGCCTATGCAGAAAGTCACTTTTGCAAACTCTGTAACAGAGCCTATTGTGGGTGACGAAGATCATATTTATATTCATATTGACTGATCGGCGCATTTGTGTCCGTGAAGTCCGGGAAAGGTGGAAAATCGTAAATGAAAATTTATATAGTGCCCATGACGATAACGGGCTTTACACACCATAATGTGGCGATCCGGTTAAGGGCCGGGGAGAAACCGACAATGTTTATGCAGAATGTCCAGGTGACACAGGACGGTTACAGAGGGCCGAATACTTCAGGTTACAGCACAAACCAGAATGCCAGCATCAGTGTGCTTGGTGACATGGAGAAGGACGTAGACCTTCGTGACTACGATACGCTTCTTGTTCAGACAAAAAACAATCCTCTTGATTATTCTGTCATGGTGGAACTGGAAAATAAAGACGGCGCATACATCTCACAGGACACAGTATTCAGCCCTATCGGCATTGCTGCAAGGATGGAAGAAAAACTGTGTGTATGCGTAGCTGATACAAAGCATAAGAACCTGATGTCAACCGCTGTGCAGATCTTCAGTAAGGCAATGGAGCTTTACTCTGAGTTCCCGGCATTCCGTGACATCATGGTGAAGGACGAAAAAGGGGAGACAAAAGACATTAGCCTTCTTTCGCTGATCTTGACCCAGGAACCCGAGTTTATCAAATGGGCTGAGACAATGATCCTGTCCATGGATTCCAAATATAAGACCCAGTTCCCTGTTGCAAAGCAGATACTGGAACGGTCTACATCAGATACAGGCTTTACGCTTCTTTCTAAAGAGGAGCAGGTTGCGGCGTTCCTGGAGTTTTCCAAGAAACATGCTGATAAAGCCCAGGAAGCTGTTCCTGATGAACTGGTAGAATTTTTGAAGAACAGCCCGGAATATGCAGAGGCTATAAGTAAGCTTAAAGCAGCAGGTCGTGGCGAAAGCGCAACACAGCAGTTCAATGTGCTTCAGCAGGTTGGTTACTTTGGCGGCAATTTGCCGGGTGTTACTAAGAGCAATGTGATCTATAACCTGTCTGACATGGGTGCCGGTAAGACACTGATGACCGTACAGGCTATTTACATGCTTGACTGTATCAATATCAGTGCATGGAACAGGGCAGAAAAGAATGAATTTGTGGAAGTAAGGGATATTTATCTTCCTGACAAGCATATCATTGCCCCTGCACTGTCTGTGAAGTCATCCTGGGTTGACACATTTAAGCTGTTCTACAAAGTGGAGAAAGAGAACGAGTACCGTTATGTACTGACAGCAGAGTTCGGCGGTATTACAGCGATCAGCCACCTGTGTATTTCACCTTTTACAGTACGTGGCGGAAAAGTGTTCGTACAGCAGACACTGCCGCCTCCGGAAAGCCATGACACATACCTTGTCATTGATGAGATCCATCAGCTGGTTCGCAGGCGTATTTCCAGGACTAAGTTCTTTGTGCCGAAGATCGTGCCTGTAGACACTTACCGGACTTTTGCATTGTCTGGGACTATGAGTAATCTGAAAGCTGGTGAATGGTTGTCGCTTATCCGGTTTCTTGGCGATACCAGTATTCTGGAAAATGCCACTGATTCAAAGAATCATGTAGTTGCAATGGACAACAACTATAAAGAAGAGATCGGGGAAGTGGCGCGCGATGTGGAGACCCTGCAGCACAGGAAATTTAACATTGATGATGTCACAATGGAAAACCGGCATGTACCTGAGATCAAAAAGAAATCAGTGGTGGAAGAGAACTACTTTATGAAATATGGTTCCAAACTGCTGGTGCCCAGGGAATATGCTGAAGCTATGAGTGTACAGAGCATGTTATCTGGCAAGGTTTACACGATCCAGGTTGAGCCGGAGGAAAGTGACAACGTAAGCTTTGAGTTGTTTTACCGTATCGCGGCGACATCAGCGATCACGGCACAGTCTCTTCAGATCGCGGAAGAACTCTTTGGCGAGCAGGCAACGCAGCACAAGTCGTCCATCATCAGGACAATGTCCCCGTTTACAGATGAGGAGATCCTGTTGCTTGACACACTTCATAAGATCGCCGCTGATGCAAATAAGTACAGGAGCGCCAATATTGGGCGTGATATCAACAATGCAATTCTGAATCTGAATGACGGGTTGCAGCAGAAAGACCTTTACACACTGATCGCAGGTTTTGCAGACCGGAATACCAAATTCCTGGAATACCTTGCAGGGCTTGATGTAAACGTGCTTGAAAGACTTCCGAAGACCGGGCTTATCAAGTCTGTTCCACTTAAGGAAACCCATAAGTTCCATGTATTACAGGAGCTGTTGGAGAAGGATAAGGATGAGACCTTCCTCATTGTTGTCAATGACTTCTATGCAATGAAGGCACTGGCAGAGGCTCTGGGTGTGTCACATCTGTCCAAGCAGGAACTTAAGGACGAGATGGCCTATCAGGAAATGCTTGACGCATTGTTTGAAAAGCAGAATATCGTTATTGTTACGCAGGACATGATCAAATCATCCCTGGATCTGGTACAGGCAAACCGTCTGATCCAGTATCAGTTGAACACGGAGGTATCTGACATCATTCAGACCCAGAACCGTATCAACCGTATCGGCCAGACGAGGGAAACAAGGTGTTATTACATTGCGGCTGACCGGCTCCAGAATGCGCTCATTGAGCTATTCCTGGATTCTTACCGGAATATCCGCGTAGCACATAAGGGAATTGTGGAACTCTTTGCAGACCTTTCCAGCCAGATTGACGTTATCAATGATTACCTTGATGTGGCGTTCAAGAAGTTAAGCGAAGAAAATCCCGAAGAGATTGAGACAGTGCCCGATGAAGTACCTGTCAATGAACCGGAGAATACAACTGACCTTACGAAGCCTGTGGAGATACCAAGAGGTTATCGTATTCAGAGTGAAGGCGGGATCTGTAATGCGATCCTGTTCCCGGAGAAAGAAGGTGTCGGTGTTATTGTTCCGCTCCGTAATGGAAGCCCGTTCAGGCTTGGCCTGTTAAAAGATGGTGTGGTCGGCGTTATCGCAGCGCCTACAAGGGCAATGTGGAACCTGCGGGAAATGAGACTGGTGGTGTAGTTTATGCTATACCGTTATGAATTATACGTAGACGGTGAATATCAGGGAGTGGGCATCTTACAGGGACTGGATGATATGTTCAGTTCTGACAGAGCCCACGGCCTGGTGTGGCCGTTTAACAGGGAACTTAAAGTGCCGCCATATAGCCAGTTTAATGGAAAGCTGACGGCATCATTCTTTACAGAAAAAGGCCGTGAAAAGTTTAAGGACAGTATAGCTGTTGTGAAAACGGCTTATGAAGAAGAAACCTGCTTTGAAGTGAGGGAACTCACCATAGAGCAGGCGGATATTGCTTATGCTGTTTTGTGGGAAGACGAAGATCAGGTCATTGTACTGGACAGCGCAGTAAAAAGAGAATAACAAATCTCCGAGACGTAAGTCGAGGGGATTTTCGGGGTGTGGCTCAGCTTGGTGGAGCGCCTGGTTTGGGACCAGGAGGCCGCAGGTTCAAATCCTGTCACCCCGACTTGGATAATATTTTATTACATAATAATGCGGGATAGAGCAGCCCGGAAGCTCGTCAGGCTCATAACCTGAAGGCCGCAGGTTCAAATCCTGCTCCCGCTATTTTGATTCCCATGGCATACGCCATGGGAATTACATTGGGGCAAGCCCCAAACCCATCAAAAACATGAATTTACAGTTTGTGGAGGAGCCCTATGGCACGAAAAATTACAGTAAGTGAAGAAGTAAAGAAGAAGATGGAAAGCAGAAAGGGTGGAAATATGCAAGAAGAAAAACTCGAAGAGGCATTCAGCCTTGAGGACGTTTTTAATGACACCTGCAGGCAGTGTGAGGAAAATGAGACACTCAATGAGTATGTGAAAAATTCTATTGCATGCCAGCTCATAATCAGGAATGACACCACGTTTATGGCCAGAAAAGAACGGGAAGGAAAAGTTATTGTAACGAGAAAGAAAACTTTTGAAGCTGCTGCAGAGTATGCACGCAGAGGCCAGACGGTTGCTGTCCTTAATTTTGGCTCAGCATTTGTACCTGGCGGTGGCGGGCATAAGAACGCTCTCACACAGGAAGAATGTCTTTGCCGGGAAAGCACATTATATCCCTGTATCAGCCATAATATGTGTATGGAGCAGTTTTATCAGTATCACAGGGATTATTTTGACAGCTACGGACATATTGGCAGACCCTATGATCTTTATAATGATGATATGATCTACACACCTCATGTAATGGTGTTTAAGACCAGCGATAAATTTCCTGTACTTATGCCAGAAAAAGAGTGGTTTGATGTAGATGTCATCACAATGGCAGCACCTAATATAAAAGGTGAACCATCGGCAAAGAGTGAACCTATGGTCAGCACTTTGGTGAACATATTTGAAGACCGTTTCAGCAGGGTTATGATCAGCGCTTTACAGCATAAGGTAGATGTACTTATTTTGGGTGCATTTGGCTGCGGAGACTTTGGTAACGATCCTATGGTTGTCGCAACAGGCGCTGCAAGGGCACTTGAAAAGTTCAGAGACGCATTTGACACTGTGGAGTTTGCTGTTTATGAAACAGGCAGGAAAAAGTGTTTTCATGCTTTTCGTATGGTACTTGACCGGTATCTGAATGAATCACAGACATAAATAAGAGAGGAGAAAAAGAATGCAGACGAATGTAAAAATTGCAGGCACAACTTTTCATCCGCTTCCCGATGGTGATTACCTTCATATCAAAAGACAGTACACTTTTGAAGGTGTCCCCTGCGCAGATGCGGATGCAGTACTTGTGCCGGAGCCTACCAATCCTTATGACCCGGAGGCTGTCATGGTAATGGTACCGCTTGACAGCGGAAAGCCATTCCATATTGGATATCTTCCCAAAGATTCGGAATTGAAACGGCTGGTGAAGCATAACCATGTAGCAACGATCATGGTGAAGAACTTCGCCCTTTCCAATCCCCAGTATTCCCCGTCATGGATCATCACGGAGGTACAGGGCTTATGATGGGGCGCAGCCATATCATTGCGGGCGCATGTGCCCTGGAGCATGCTTATGTGGTAAATGAACTAGTAAACAGGGCAGACCTGGCCCCGCTTACATCCCTGCAAAATCTTGCCTTGTCCTATATGGGCATTGCAAAACTTGCTGGGGAGTCATCGGCGCCATTATATGTCACTGTTCTGTCAGTGCCTTTATATCTGGCTGCGTACTTTTTTGGTACATTGCTGCCGGACATTGATAATCCAAAAAGCATGCTGGGACGGTTTGTGCATGTACCCGGCGGCCACAGGAAATGGTGGCACGCCATATACTTATATCTGGTCATTGCGGCCCTTGGAGCCTTGCATCCTGCATTTGCATGGATGTTCTTTGGGGTATTTGTGCACCTGTTCTGGGACAGTTTTTCTGCAATGGGTAACTGCTGGTTTTATAAGCTGCTCAGTGATTACAGGGAATACCCGAACGGCGCGAAGGTAAAGAAGGACCATAAACTGAAACTATATTATGCCGGCGAGTGGTCGGAATACCTGCTGCTGTTTATCATTGTATTGATAACAGTGGCTTCATTTGTTTGGATAAGGAGATAAGATTATGTTGAATATGCCGTTAAAACAAAAACTGAACATCCATGTCATCGGTGCAGGCGGTACAGGCGGTTACTGTATTGAATTCCTCACAAGGCTCCTTGCGGGAGGCGACCACAAGATCCATGTCTATGACGGTGATGCTGTGGAGCTGAAGAACTTAAAGCGCCAGAACTTCCACAAAGATGATGTTGATCTCAACAAAGCCGAAGCACTGTGCCAGAGACTTTCTGAACAGGTTATGGACGCACCGGAGCTGGTACCTCATCCTGGTTATATCACAGGCGAGGACGAGTTTCTTGCCGAGATCCTGCTGTCACTGGAATCTGATGAATCCCTTGTGATCGTACAGGCGGTAGACAATGTAGCAACCAGGAAGTTGGTGAACAGTGTGATCTTTGGCAAGCTGATCGAGAACAGGATCCTTACAGTAGCCCTTGACTCTGGTAATGATGACCAGGGCGGGCAGGTGGTGCTGTATGCCAATGGTGGCGTACGGAATGTGGAACCGTTTGGTAAAACCCAGGTTGGACTGCTGCCCACTATGCTTCAGGTGTTCCCGGAGCTGAATGAGGTGGACGATAAGAATCCCGGCCTTGAAATGGACTGTGCGGAAAATGCAGAGAGTAAGCCTCAGGCTATGATGTGTAATGTCCGCAATGGCGAAGTCCTTGCCCAGGTCATCATCCGTTTAAAAGAAACCGGAAAAGCGCCTGGAAATCTTTGGCGTAGCGATATTCTGACAGGAAACACAAAAGTAGAATTTACCGGTTTTACACAGGTGGCCAATTAACTGACACGCCCGTCATATAGGACGAAAAGAAAATAGAGGTAGACAAAATAGAAGGGAAGTGATAAAATGAAAACACCCGAAGAAATGGCAGAGTATTTTCGCTCTATGCCATCAAAGAAAAGGGAGAATCCTTACTGGGAGTTTGACAGTGAGACAGAAAGCGTGAAAACAAAGCTTATGTCCATCACACCCGGGGTAGGAGAGAAACCGTTCAGCCTGGAGCAGTCGGTGTCCACTATCCTTATGGTAAGGGAGTTCTTCCGCAGGTTCTACGAATCATTTCATACTGAGGCACAGGTGTTGTGTGTCACAAGGGAAGACGGAGAAAAGCTGAATAAGATCGGTATTCCGGTACTTGGCCAGGGAGAAATTGGCCCTTATGAGGTCACTGTCATGGTTCTTCCGCAGGATAACCATATGGGTACCAGTGTCATCGGCGAAAGCCTCTGGCAGGAAAGGATTGTAAATGCAGGTATTGTCCCTATACTCCGCATCCATTCCCATCACATGCTTGACCCATATCAGTCTGGAACCGATTATTCTACGCTGAACTCCGGTACATTGGAAATGGTTATTGGGAAGATCTTCAATGAGGAACTTCACCTTTGCTATTGGCTTGATGTTCCTGGCACGGACACAAAGGCACAGACCTTTGTTGTGACAGAGAGTATCATCAAAGAAGACGGCGGTGAAAGAAGTAAATTTGTGACCATACCCAGGGTATTCCATTCGGCTGTAAAGCCTGTAGATAGCGGCTTTATGTCGAAATTTGAGCCTGGCACGGTTGACACAGGTTCTTCTGCACCGGACAGGATTGGGGGACAGCTCCCACGCGCTGCCAAAAGCATGGAGCGCTTCAAAGAAGAGTATATTGCAGAAAATGCTGCCGAAGATGATGATTGATAGAAGGTAGCACTGTGTGCCAACACACAGTATAATAACTGAATAATGGTAACTGATTTATAAGCCAGAACGGCTATAAATAAAAAATCTTTCATGGAAGAAAAGGAGAAGAAACAATGAGAGTATGTCAGTTCAATTTCAACAACGAGGTAAGCACATTTGAAATCCACGTAGAGGATGACGGCAGAGTATCTGTTCCTGGTGCAGACAACACAGTCATGGCAGAGTATGACAGCGTTGAGCAGCTTGCAGAAATCTATGCACAGGCCCGTGATGTGAAGCCCGAGAACCTTAAGAACTGGGTGCTTCTGACGAACGGCAACGTGTATTCCTACGTTCTGCGCGCAGGTACTGCAGGTGTTGACGTTTCTGAGGTTGAGGAGCAGCTTGAGAATGCTTTTGCATCCCTGGCAGGCAGATATCATCCTTTGAACATTGCACGCGCAAAAGAGCAGATCATGGCTGACGGCACCGCTGATCTTACAGAGGCACTGGTACACTGTACTGAAACCGACATTGCCCGCGACATCTATGATGCTATGGGTGATGCTGTTGGTGCAGGTGAGGAGACAGCTGTCGCTGAGGCAGAGCCTGTTGAGGTGGATAACCGGACAGATCTGGAGAAGTATGTGGATGAAATGGCAGAGGTTCCCGGTGCGGTTGGTTTCCTGGCAACACTGGCAGGCCTTGGTGTAGATGCACCTAAGGAAGAGGTTGCCACAGCTCTTGCGGCTTCCTATGCACTGTCCAATGTAAGCAGCTTAAGAGCACTGTATGACAATGCTGTTAATGATGCGATCAGGGATGGTATCGGCGTCCGTAATTCCGCAGATGCACTTACTGTGATCACACAGACTGTGGCAGCAGTAAAGGACGATACAGTAAAGGGCCGTATGACAGCTGCCGCAAGAATGGCAGGCCGTGATAAGGTGAACATTTCTGTTGACGTTGTAGGCCAGACCCACATCCGTCACACAGCGGAAATGGTTGCACTTGCAGACCTTGCGGCAACTGATCTGTATGTACGTGACAATGTTCCGTTCATCGTGCGTTTCAGTGACACTATTGACGCTGAGCTTGAGGTAGAGCGTGACGCACAGAACCAGGAGCAGGAACAGGCTGAAAATGATTACGTCGATGAAGACGGATATGGCGAGGACGAATATGGTGATAATGGGGAAGACTAAGGTCTTTCCCTCTCTTTTTTAAAAAAGTTCTTGACAATCCCCCATAAATGGGGTAATCTTTTCATAGAGGGTGCAATACACAATCGGCTGTGGGCTGTAAAGACCACGTAGGGCACCCAAAAAATACATTATATTCAAGGAGGATATCCCAATGAACAAAGCAGAATTAGTTGCTGCAATGGCAGAACAGGCAGGAATCAGCAAGAAAGACGCAGAGGCAGCTCTCAACGCATTTACCGGCATCGTGACCGATCAGGTTGTGAAGGGTAATAAGGTGCAGTTGATCGGCTTCGGTACATTCGAGCAGGGAATGCGTTCCGCAAGAGAGGGTAGAAACCCTCAGACAGGCGAGGCACTGAGCATCCCGGCAAGCCGTGTTCCTAAGTTCAAGGCTGGAAAAGCGTTCAAAGATGCTGTAAACGCATAAGATCGAGGGACGAACATAAAGAAAAAGCGGTTGAGCCTCGGCTCTTCCGCTTTTTCTTATTTGTCCTACATAGACATCCCTGCCCCGAGGTCAACACCCGCCAGGAGTGCATCCAGGTCGATATCGTCTGCTGTAACAACAGCCTGTTCAGCCACTTCGGACTGTGCGGTCGAAACTTCCTGGTATACAGGTTCTTCCTGTACAAGCATTGTGGGAGCAAATCTGTCTTTCAGGTTACTGGTCATTTCCTTCAGCGTATTAGCAAACTGGTCTACATTATTCCAGAAACGGTCAACGCGTGCAAGGTAATTATCAACCAGGCTCTGATCGACGGTTAATGCTGCCGGCATAGTAAGGCCCCCTTTCTATGCGATTGATGTTTTGTGCACAAACATATGCTTTCATCGCTACATATATATGATAGCATATTTTTATGCATAAAGCAAACCTATGACACTAAAACATATGGAGGAGAGTATGAACAGACCATTTTACATTGTACCTGTCACAAAAAGCTTTTATGACATTAAGACAGCAGAAACACCTGAGGACGCCCTTGTGACGTTTGCAGAAGAAATGGATATGGATATGAGCGCATATTTCAGGGCTGTCGATAAGGAGCCTGCTATATATCCTCATGGCTATAGATATCCGGAAGGAAGCTTTGAGTGTGCCATGTCGATCATTGTAGCATCTATGGACGGAAATACCAAAGCGTCTTATTATGTCAAGGATGCCCTGGAAGGTGTGGACATTTCCAAAATGGGCGTGATCGCAAAACTTCAGGAGTCTTATGACATGCTTAAGGGCCTGGACGTGATGAAAAGTCTCAAAGTGAGAAAGCATTATTATCAGGTGCTTAAGAAGCTTACAGGCTTTTCCTTTGACAAAAAAGGTAAACCGGATCCTACAGAGAAAGTTGACATTCTGTTTCACGGGGATTTACAGGACATTGAGTCACTGCTGGATGAGCACAATATACCCTATGATGCAAATGGATCTGCAGGACGTTATTTTATTGAAAGACAGTATCTTGATGAGGTCATGATCTTGATAGAGGAGATCGGTTTTGATGCGGAGGTAATCTGATATGGATATGACAGTTAAAAATGCTGTTAGTCTGTTTAAAAAGCGCACTGAATACGACGCCATAGATGAAAAGACGTTTCAGTCTGAACCGTTCTGTGAGAAGATTGAGGAACTCTTGTTAGAAGAGGAAGATATGGACGCTGTTGTTGGGCGTATACCAGCCATACTGAATATTTGTCAGTATGGTGATACGTCCGACCCAGGCGACCTTTCAAGGATCATGGACGACCTTGTGAAACGGGGCCTCTATGGTGTCAGAACATATAGTATTTAAGGAGGATTATAAGGTGAAGATCGTAATATCAAACATTGACTGGGACTATCCTGGTAAAGAAGACGGAGCTGAATGCCCGTTTCCCAGTGAGGTCACTATCGACAGCCCGATGTTGATCCCGCACTTGTTGGAAGATATTGATGGGGAAGCTGCAAATCTTGCAGAATATCTCACCAGTGAATATGGGTGCTGTGTATGTGGCTTTGTTCCTGAGGTTATCACTCCCAAAGGGGGTGGACAGTTATGATAAGCGTACGCATTCTTGCGACCGGTTCGTCCGGGAATTGTGTGCTAATCGGTGGCCGGGTATTGGTTGACGCAGGAATTACATTCAAGTTTTTCAATGAATTCGGAATCCCGCTGTCAGACATTACCTGCTGTATCATCACACACAAGCATGGTGATCATATGAACAAGCCGTTTGTACGGAAACTGCTGACAAGTGACATACCTGTCATTATGTCTGAGGATTCAGCGGCGGAGCTGCAGATGGAAGGGAAACTTGATGTAGAGGAATATGTGAGGAAAAACCTCATCCGGTTTCTGCATGCAGGCAGCGAATATACTTTTGATGCTTTGGACAACGGAAAGCCGAATACTTTGTATATGGACGCCCATCCGCAGAAGCACCATGATATTATCAATTATGCCCTGGTATTCAAAGACGAAGATCAGAGGCTTCTTTACAGCACAGACCTGGATTCACTTGAGCCAACGGATGTCGGTGAAGGGCTTATGCACCTTGGTATGTTTGATATCATCATGCTGGAAGGGAACTATGATGAGCCCTACCTGCGGTCTTACATTGAGTATATGATCTCTATTGTACCCGAGGCGCAGGATCCTGGTGAAATGGACAACAATCAGTTGGAGCAGTGGGTAAAAAGGAATTACCGTATGATGCCCGATGATGTTGCCCGTAATGCGTTCCGTGCAATTCAGAACCATCGCCATCTGTCAAAACAGCAGGCAAGGGCATATGCATCTACCCATTTGAAATCCGGCGGTTCTTATTATGAGATCCACAGGTCAGGTACGTTTTATGAGGAACCTGTAGGTTGGAAGGAAAATATTTAAGAAGGGGATGGAACATGGAAACAACAGAAGCATTAGCGCCCAAAACAACAGAATTGCTGGCGCCTGTACCCAACGCTGCAGATTATTCTGTATCAGCGGATTTGTGGGGGCGGCTGGAAGATGAGATAAAAGCTGTGTCTGCACGTATCAGCGCAGGTGATGAGCTCATGCCGGATGATGTGTCCAACGTTTATAATCTGAAAAAACAGGTTGACAGTTATGTCACCAGTTTTAATAAAGCAATGCGTGATGCCCAGTCAAAATACAAAGCCATAGTCGAAAAAGAGCTCAAAGGGATTGGGTTCGACAAGATTGAAGAATTTGTAGGAATGAAGAGACGGGAGCAGACCAATGCCCAGAACAGCCGCATTGCCTTTAAGATGGGGAGCCTTAAAAATCTGACAGAAGGTCTGATCGCTGGGACAGAGCGGCTGAAAGATACACCTTTCGCAAAAGAGCTTTTACCGATTTTCACAGCAAGATTCCCGAAAGTTCAGAGCGGTGCAAAAAGTAATGACATCAATGACTGGAAGCCGTATATCGCAGTCATATCCCATACGATCAAGGTTATGGACACATTTTTCTGTGACTCAAAGTATGAGGATGCTGTTATGCTCCCTATATATTCCAATACGATCCGGGAACTTTTGGCATATGCAAAAGACGGTAATGCTGAACATCTGGCAAATGTAAAGGTCAGGTATCAGGAAGACCAGCATTTTATCCGGGAAGAAAAGCTCAAGCAGAAAATGCAGAGCAAATCAGACGGAATAGCCCAGATTCAGCAGATTTTGGATGATATGGGTGATTTAAGTGAATTAAGTGAAGCAGCTAAAACGGTGAGAACGGAACAGGTATGGGAAGAAATTTCCCTTGTCATCCGTTTGATCAATACCTTATAAAGGAAGAAGGAGGAATAAGAGAAATGAATAATCCATTCGCAATGAGTTTTGAAGATCTTCAGGCACAGGCAGATGCAAATATGATGGCCGATAAAGGCGGTGCACCTGCGCAGACTCAGGCTCAAACAGAAGCACAGGCGCAGTCTCAGCCTCAGGCTCAGACACAGACGACACAGGGTCAGACAGGAGGAAAATCGTTCCTTGACATGGTTGAACAGGCTGAACGTGATCTTGCGGAAGAACAGACGCAGAAAGCTGATGAACAGGCTGGCACACCACCGGTTACAGGTATTCCGGCAGGCACATCTTTTGATGACATGTTTGCACAGGCTGCCCAGGGTGCTGCACAGACACAGACAGCTGAACAGCATGCACCTGTAGCACAGACACAGGCTTCTACACAGACAGCTGAACAACAGGCACCTGTACCACAGACGACTGAACAGTCTGCAGCACCGTTATCCTTTGAGGAAATGATGCTCCAGGCACAGCAGCAGACAGAAGCAGATACATCGGCTGGATCTCAGACAGGCTCGTCATTTGATGCCCTTTTCGATCAGGCAAAATCGGACACATCGGCTGCACAGGAGCAGGCTTCGGCTCAGGAACAGACTCAGGAAGAAGCACCTGCCAAAGAACAGACTCAGGAAGAAGCACCTGTTAAAGAGCAGGCTCCGGTTCAGGAACAGACTCAGGAAGAAGTACCTGTAGAAGATCAGACTCAGGAAGAGGCGCCGGTTAAGGAAGAGGCATCTGCTGAAGAGCAGATTCAGGAGCAGGCTCAGGAGCAGGCTCAGGAAGAAGCACCTGTCGAGGAGCAGACCAAAGAAGAGACACCTGCTGAAGAGCAGGCCAAAGAAGAAGCTCCGAAGACTGGAACTGCAAAGGGTACAGGTAAGAAGGGCGGTAAGAAGTCCGGTAAGAAAGAGGAAACCCCGGCAGAACCGTTGCCTGATACCACAGATGAGTTTAAGGTTGATGTTTTGGGAGAAGGCAATAAAGAGGCAGAACCCAAAGCCAAGGAAGAGCCCAAGACACTTTCCATGGACGCATTGTTCACTGGGGAAGAGATTGAGGCATTCCGTGCCGACATTCGTACATTTGTACGTAAGGAGTTCAAGAAAGCGATGGTCGACGCTATGAAGGAACTGCTTACTGAGTTCAGTGAGTGATTACAACAAAGGCCAGCAGGCGCTGATTGATGCGCCTGCCGACCATAAAGCGATTGGTGTTGCAGGTGCTGGTACTGGCAAGACAACGACCATTCTTGCGCGAACCAAGCGCATCCTTACGGAAAATAAAACAGGCAATGTCCTGCTTATCACATTTACCAGGGCAGCGGCCACCAGCATGAAGACAAGGCTTGACAAAGAGCTGAACCCGGCGCCTTATGGTAATGAGAATGCTCTTCCGTTTCAGGACACAACACCTTTCATTGATATGAGAAGGGTAATGTCTGGCACATTCCATTCTGTTATCGGTACATTTATTCGCCGGTATGCTGTGGAAGTCGGGCTGTCCCCTAATTTCTCTGTCATTGATGAGAATTCGACCAATATCATGTACCAGACGCTTATTGAAGGGAATCCGCTGCACATGCAGTCATTGACCAAGTGGGCGCTGGAACCGAATGAGAAGAAGCTGGGCAAGAAGCATTTTAAGCTGGCAGCCAGCACAGCATCCATGCTTGTGAACGCAGCAACACCAGCGGAGCTCATGGACGGCAATTTTTCTGAGGAAACATTGTATCAGTTGGCGAAATCACACCGTACGATCACAGAGGAGAATGTAGCGGAAGTGGCCCAGTTTGTTTATAAGCTATTTAAGGAGTCAATCTCAGACGGTAAAAGGACAAACACCATCACTTATGACCAGATCCTGTTTATCGGGTATCTGATGGCGCAGGCAGACATGCTTGCCACTGAACGGCAAGCGTTTATCCATACGATCGTGGACGAGTATCAGGACACAAACCCGCTTCAGGATGCATTCATCCGGTATTTTGCAGGCGACCGTCTTACGATTGTTGGAGATGTTGACCAGTCTATCTATGGTTTCCGCGGTGGTAAACCTACGCTTATCCTTGAACATGCAAAAGAGGCAGATGTCTACAACCTGACAGTGAATTACCGGTCTGGGCAGGATATTCTGGATTCTGCGAATCGTATTATCAAATACAATGAGATCGGCAGTACAATCCGTAAAGATTTGGAAGCAGGACGTGACAATCCTCATCCTGGTATCGTAGAGCTTACAGTGTCCACAGATGACCACATCGAGACACAGCAGATCATCAGGGATATCCAGGATCTCAGGTCAAGAGGCGCTGAATGGTATGACATGGCAATCCTTATCCGCAGCCGCATGACGTTGCCGGAGATCAGTAAGGAACTGAAGCTTGCCAACATACCTGTTTATGATACGACCAAGTATGCGGACTTCATGAAGTCTGATGTTATGGTCGATACACTCAATTTCTTGAAGGTTTTTGTAAATCCGAAGGATATCTATGCATTCATGGGTGTGATCGACAGGCCGAAGCAGGGTATTGGGCCGGCAACACTACAGAAGCTGCAGGATTATGCAGACAAGAAACAGATGAGCCTTGTGGAATATCTGTTATCCAAGGATGTGTCTGAGCTCACCCCGGCGCTTAAGAAGAAGATTGAGAAGTTTGTAAAGACTTATGAATCTGTATTCCAGGCGCAGGATAACAGCCATATTGACCTTGAGGGCCTTGTTGGTTACATTTTCAAATCCTTTGGATATGAAAAGTGGCTACAAGGCCTGCAGAACTGGGAACGGTCTGAGCGTGACCTTATCACGTTGAAAGGTGTCGTGAAGAACTTTGAGGAAGATTTCCGCAAAGAGCATAAAAACCCTACCCTGTTTGATATTGCCAACGCATTTGTCTTTGACATGTCAAGCGTGGCAGTAAGGGAAGAGGACAAGGACGGTGTCTGCATCACCACAGTTCATAATGCAAAGGGCCTGGAGTGGAAGTATGTCTTCCTGGTAGGCTTTGAGCAGGAGAACTTCCCTGGCAGCCGTATCATGGACAAAGAAGATATGGAAAGTGAGAGGCGCCTTGCTTATGTGGCTTTCACAAGGGCAAAGGACATACTCCGTATTTTCGCGGCACAGGAACGTGTCTGTTTTACAGGACAACAGCTTACGCCCAGTTCCTTTATACAGGAAGCACAGCTTCAACCTATGAGGGCATTACACCGTTGAGGCAGAGAAGACAGCAGGGAGTGATCTCTGCTGTTTACATATACAGAAAAAAAGGAGGTATATTTGTGAGCAGCATACAGAACAAAGTGATCGTCATTGTACGTGACGGGGTTTTGACAGATGTGCGGATCCCAAAGGGTGCCAGCATTGAAGTTGAAGCGCTTCAAATTGACAAGGATTATCCGGACTATGAGAAGCTCCGTAAGTATGAGGATAAGATATATGAGGATGAGACCATGTACTCTGTGGACTTTGAATCCGTGAGTTTTGAAGATGAACAGCAGGAGGGTGAGGCAGAAAATGGAGATTGAAAGAAAGTTCATACTGGAAGCGTTACCTGACGTTCCTTTTGAAAAGCATGTTGACCTGTATCAGGGTTATCTCACCACAAGCCCGGAGGTACGGATCAGGAGCTATGAGGTGCTGGAAGGCAAGGACAAAGGCCATAAGGACTATTTGCTCACGATCAAAGGCGATGGCGACCTGGCACGGGAAGAAATTGAGATGTATATCTCTGAAGATATTTTCAACAAGATCGCACAATTTATCGGCCGGCCGCTGATCCACAAGGATTATTGGAAGTATCAGTTTGATGGTCATATCCTTGAATGTTCTGTTGTTGATCCGGGCACAGAGAACGAATTTATCTATGGCGAGATCGAGTTTGGGACTGAGGAAGAGGCCAAGGCCTATCAGATTCCATTGAATGGCGCAAAGGATGCCACGTATAACAAGACATACAAGATGAAGAACTATTGGATCAGAACGAGAGGTATGTAGTATAGAAAAGATGACAGAGGAACGGTATGAAAAGATCAAAGAAGCGTAGAACACTCTGTGTAACTTTTGTGAGAATGATACCTGTGAAAATTGCATTGTAACGCTTTTGGGTGACCAGGCTTACAATGAGGCTGTTGCAGAAGGCATTATCGAAGAAGATTAAGACAGAAACAGCGGGAAGTGTTTACACTCCTGCTGTTTTTACATAGTAGGGTAGTTTTGCCGCCTACGCGGCAAAAACCACGGGGCTTTCGCCCCGAACCCACACTAAGTACGAATTTACCCTTTGTGAATAAGAAAGGAGGACAAAATGTCCAAATTACAGAATATACTTACAAAATTGAACAGACGTGCTTTTAACGTAATGGTGGATGATACCTCATGCCGGGTACTTGGGGTAGAGCAGGCAGCAAAAATCGTAAATGACGAACTGAAAGGTCAGGAAGGGCTTCCAATCTCCAGCGTGCTTACGGTATCAACAGACCATATAACTCAGAATACGTTTGAGGCACTTTCCATTGACGGCATCCGTAATGAGATCATGGTACCGGTGTATAATGTGTCAGTACCTGGAAATGGGGAGAATTTTGGTCTCCTTATTGACCTTAGCACAAAGGTTCTTGACTGGGACAGGATCCCCGAAGACCTTGCTCCTGTTATGAAGCTTGCTATGGAAAATGACTGCAGTCTGTTGCAGTTTGATAATGAGGGTATTATTTTGGAAGAGCTTCCCACATATGAGAGCACATGGGAAGAATAAGGAGGTAGGTATGGGCGAAATCAGTGTACGTTTGAACTCAGAAGGAAAAGGTTTCATGGGATTCATGGATATCCCGGAAATGTGTGCGAACTGTAACAAAACAGGAGAGTATGCGGATCCTTATATCGTGACCATAGACGGTGAAAGGACAACAATCTGTAAAGACTGTCTGGAAAAGCTCTATGATGAGATTGGATATGCACTCCATAAAACGGTAAGGCCTAATGATACAGTCTGGGAACTCACTCAGTGTGACGACGGCGTGTGGCGGATCTTTCCTATGGTTGTGAAATCCATTGCCCCGTATGGTTCTGTCAGATGGGTTAAAGGCAAGGAGCCTACAGTGTGGAACATCTATGCAGAAGGTGATTCCACATACATGTACAAGAATTTCTATGATACAGGGAAAACCCTGTTCTTCACGGAAGAGAGCGCTAAAGCTGCTTTGGCAGAGAAATAGGTGGCGTAAATTCTCTGGTAATGGTACAATAGTATTATTGCCAGAGAATTTTTAAAAGTGAGGAGAATTGTTATGAGTAAAGAAATGGAAATGTCTACTATTGTATCATATTATCCAAGGTTTTATAAAGGGTATGATGTAGATGAACTTATTACCAAAATGAGAAATCAAAAGTCGCTAACACAAGAAGAAGATAATGTTCTTTTAGAAGTTCAGGAAAAATATACTGAGATTGAGCATAAAAGAAGACATAAAGAAGCTAAAAAAATAAGAGAAGAGAGCCTAAAGGCAGGTTTGTTTTTAGGTAGAGCATCAATCAATTATTGTGGTGGTTCATTGAAATAGGTGAGTACCAAGGCTTGAAAATGAATTACAGCAGTGTTATCGGCAGATGAATAAAAGAATATTTACACCAAAAAACAGTGTGATACCTGTATCTAAGATCCAGTATGCAGGTTCATCAACTGATGAAGAAGAATTCACGGCGGCTGTGGAATCAATCCCAGCCGATGAAGATATAAAACTATGAGAAAGGACGAAATCCATGGGCGAAGAATTTGAAAGGCTTTATAATGAAAATCTGGCAAAAGGTATGAATGAAGATGACGCCTATACGGAAGCTTATTCTGTTATCTGCAATAAGTATGATGATGCAGATATTGACAGGGAGCTGGACGGAAGAGGCGTCTGATAAATACAGGAGGACATCATGATTATTGCAGGACGATTAGTCCCGGAGCAGACCCGGGAGAATGATAACGGCAGATGGATCCGTGGGGAGATCATGCCGTATGGGCCATGTGCCCTGCTTTTGGAGACGATCGGTGAGAAAGGCCAGAGACGTCTCCCTTTTACGATCACGACCACACATCCGCTTCCAAAGAAGCCTGTGGTGGCCATAGGTTCCCTGTCTGAGTATAAGTTCCCGGACAGTGGAAATGTTTGGTATACCTTGGAAATATCAGAATATTATGAGAAAGGTGATCCAGTATTGGATGATTTTGGTGATTTCAATGTCCTTGCGGCAAAGATCGCAGCCAAAAATGAGGAAGTCATCCTTGCCCTGGGCGATAGAAAGACCCGTGTTAGGGAAGCACTCCGAAAGATATTCGGTACAGGTAACAGCTTTGCTGACCGTATGATCGACCAGTTTGGCGTATCAGCTTATGACAGGCTTAAAAGCAATCCATGGAAGATGATACACATAATTCCATATTTCACCATAAAACAGGCAGACCAGGCTGCTGAATATCTGGGAATTCCTCTTACGGATGAGAACCGGTTCAGGGAACATTTCCGTTCCCGGATTGATATATTTTTCAGTGACAGAAAAGACACATATATGAGCGAAGGGGACTTCTATGCCCTGTATCTTATGGACTTTGCAGGGGAGATGACAAAGGACGAGTTTATGGATAAAACCATGAAGGGTGATGAGCCCCTGGTTTACAAGACCGAACTTGGTATACACCCTGCCCAGTTCTATTATGATGAAAGGGCATCTGTCAATCTCATTAAGAGGGTGGGCCGGGTGACCATACCGGAGACAGAAGAGATCCTTCGGGCTGAGGAACTTGCGAGGCAGTCTCTTGATTTCACGCTCACACCAGAGCAGGAACATGGATTCAAAAATGCGTTTCGTACCCCTGTCCATTTCATCACAGGCGGGCCAGGTACAGGCAAGACAACCACATTGTCAGCAATCCTCAAAAAGCTGGAGATACTTACCCATAAAAATCTGAAAGACCCAAGTTCCCCTGTCATGCTTATGGCACCTACAGGGAAAGCGGCTTACCGTATGTGGGAGCAGACAGGTGTCCCGGCACATACCATGCATTCCGCATTCCGTATCATACCGGATTATGGGTGTGTTGACATGGAACAGGCAGCGGAAGCGCTGAACCATGTCAAGTATCTTATCATTGATGAGTCGTCCATGCTGGACACCCATTTGTTTGGTGAGGCAGCCCGTATCATGTCAAAAATGGATCATGTGCCGTTCCTTTTACTTGTCGGAGATATCGACCAGCTTGCGCCGGTAGGCCATGGGCAGGTGTTTAAAGACCTTCTGGAGTATGCAGAAAGCGTAGACCCAGAATGTGTAACACGGCTCACAGTCTTAAAGCGCCAGAAGGATGGGAGCAACATCCCAGAGCTGGCATCTTATCTGTCCAGGGGTAAATTCCCCGGCATGGACTGGTTTAAGGATAAGCAGGACATTCGTTTTGTAAATGTGGATGTCAATACTCTTACAGGCGTTATGGAACAGGCAGTGCTTGGGCCTAAGAAAGGTGATCTTGATGATGTCCAGATCATCACGCCGTTCCGTAACGGTACGATGCCCGACACAGTGCCTGCCCTTAATATGCTGGCACAGCCTTATTACAATCCAGAGCCGGAAGGGAAGTCCATTACTGTAAACAACCCTGACCGGACATTCCAGATCGGAAGCCGTGTCATCAATAAGAAGAACAGGTCAGATACGGTCATAAACGGATCCCTTGGTGTTGTGACTGACATGAACACCAGCTCACGTGACCTCTTTGAGTGGTCTGTCACTGTAACATTTGACTGTGGCGATGAAGTGGTTTATCTTTATGGTGATTTAAGGGAGCTTGACCTTGCCTATGCGATCACAGTTCACGCATCTCAGGGTTCTGAGTATGAAAACGTGGTTCTCTGTATCACAAGGGGCAGTGTCAATGCTGAATTCTTGAACCGGAACCTTCTTTACACCGCGGCAACCCGGGCAGTAAAACGTCTGATCCTTATGGGTAATCTGAAGGCATTTGCAGCTGCGGCGGCAACACCTGCACCATTAAGGAAGACGGCATTATCAGAGTGGTTGAAGGACGAGAGGAGGGGGAAGCGATGAAGAAAAACAAAAAGTGGCCTATTATTGCGACTGTATGGTCAGTCGGATTTATATTGTTGTTACTTATTGGAGCACGCCGTAGCGATGTGAAAAGTAATATTATAGGTTATGATGCTTTTGCAGGACAGGCAGAAATCATCCAGAAAGAGGAAAGAGTCGGCGCAAAAGTGGCACTTAAAGAAGCAATTCATGGTACAGATGGCATCAATTATCGGTATATTATAAAGACAGACTGCCCCAGCTGGGATTTTGAAACCCGGTACATGAGCAGCACTCCGGTTGAATGGGTAACTGATGATACAGCGGCAGTAGAAGTGCTCATTTATGACACTCAGGTACGGTTTGATGGCACATCATATGCCAGTGGGCAATATTATATCATACCCCTGTTTGGCGGGCTGTCTTCTGAAACAATGTCTCTGGAAGACTGGCAGACTGCCCTTGTAAAGCAGGCATATTCGGTTTATCAGATTGATATGACAACAGTATATGATTGGGCTGTGAACAGTTTCATATTTGTTTTGTTTGTTTTACTGATTGGTTATGCTTCATACAGCTGGGTGACGAAAGATACGAAAAAGAAGACAAAGATTCACCCTTGGCCGGAAGAATCAGAAGACGAATCACCAGCCAACCCTAATAAATAAATGAAAGGACTGGAACACAGTCCTTTTTACATAGGTCTGTTCAGAATTCCCTTGACAAAGGGCCTACAGACCAGTTAAAATAATCATGTGGACGAACGGAACGGATCCTGAAGATATGGCCGGGTACCAGGTCAGATGCTCCAGGAATATTCCAGGCATGGAGCGCCGTTTGACGGAACGGAAAGAGCAGGTTCAATCCCTGCCGTCCACCTTTTGGGCCTCTAGCTCAGTTGGCAGAAGCACCCGGCTCATAACCGGGAGGTCCCGGGTTCGAGTCCCGTGGGGCCCATTTATTACCTTTGCCGAAAACTTGTTATACAAGTTTAAGGATAAAACATATCAGAAAAGAGAATAGTTAGCACTTAAATTTATAGGCAGATGTCCTCAGATATGGTAAAATATATCTATAATAAGCCAGAAAGGGATGAGGACATTGTTAAAGGCATTCAAGACTGAAATAGACCCGACGCCTAGACAGAAGGATATTATAAACAGGACGATCGGGACCTGTCGTTATGTGTATAACCTCTATATTGCATTTAACAAAGAGCAGCATAAGGCAGGAAATCCTTTTACTGACAATTATGAGTTTAGCAGGTGGATGAACAATGTTTACATCCCGTCACACCCTGAAAAAGTATGGATAAAGGATGTGAGTTCCAAAGCTGTAAGGCATTCTATTGATGATGCCTGTTTGGCCTATAAAAGGTTTTTCAAAGGGCTTTCAGGGTTCCCGTCTTTCAAGAAGAAAGGCAAGTCAGACCCTAAGATGCATTTCGTAAGGAATAATCCTTCTGACTGCCTTTGTGAAAGGCACAGGCTGAAAATACCAACACTGGGCTGGGTGAGGCTTAAGGAAAAAGGCTATATTCCGACGCAGTATAAGGTCAGGAGCGGCACAGTATCAGTCCGTGCAGGAAGATATTATGTCTCAGTGCTCATTGACATACCAGAACCTGTAAAAGAAGTATTAAATGATACTGGTATAGGAATTGATGTTGGTATAAAAGAGCTTGCTGTCTGTTCTAACGGTGCTGTTTACCATAACATCAATAAGATAGGCAGTGTAAGGAAACTTGAAAAGAAACTGAAGCGTGAACAGAGGAAACTCTCACGCAAATATGAGAATAAAAAGAAAGGAGGAGCTGCTCAAAATAAGAATATAGATAAACAGAGACTGAAAGTGCAAAGACTCCATAAAAGGCTGTCAGACATCAGGACTGACCATATCAATAAGGCAGTGGCAGGGATAGTGAAAATCAAGCCGTCCTATATTACCATTGAAGACCTTAATGTGTCAGGCATGATAAAGAACAGGCATCTTTCAAAAGCCATAGCTTCCCAAAAGTTTTATGAATTCCGTTTAAAGCTCATAACAAAAGCACACTGGGCTGGTATAGAGGTTAGGCTTGTAGATAGGTGGTACCCTTCATCAAAGTTATGTCATGCCTGTGGAAGGCATAAGGCAGGGCTGAAATTGTCTGACCGCACTTATATCTGTGAATGTGGGTATAAGGCTGACAGGGATTATAATGCAAGTCTTAATTTAAGAGATACAAAGTCTTATGTGCTGGCCTGACAAGGCCTCATAAATAAGAGTACCGTGGGCTACACGGGAATTTACGGCTGTGGAGTGCATAAAACAATGCCGGTAAGTGCTTAGTAAGGCTGAAAGCATGCACAGGGAAGTAGCAAGGGAAGGCTGCGAAGCTCCCAAGTCTCAAATGTCTATATTTAAGTACATTTTGAGTAGCAAGAGAACAATGAAGGAGACGCAAAAATACAGCGTCGTTCTGCTGTTCAACAAAGATGGTTCAAAAGTGCTGTTACAGACAAAAGACCGGACTGCCTTTGCTGGCATGCTGAATGGTGTTGGCGGTAAGATCGAGAAAGAAGAACAGCCTGTCATGGGCGCCTTCAGGGGGATCGAAGAGGAAACGACTTTAAAGAGGAATAAGATCGCACATTTTGCCTGGCTTGGGACACTGACCCTCCCGGAGCAATGTGACACAGCAAACGCAAACAAGTACCCTGAGTTATGGTTCTTTGGCGGCGTTGTGGAGGACGAAGACCTTGTGCAGAAAGCAGAGGATGCAACAGAAGAGGTCGGCTGGTATAACATTACAGCGGACGGTGACGGTACAATAAGGCCAGTTACAGTGTTTGAGCGCGATGGCAAGATTGAACATATGGAACTTGCAGGCGATGGCGATCTTCTGTACTTCATAGGCGTAGGCAGGCGAATACTATTTAACAAACGGTAGGAGGACTGCTTATGTGGAGATTTTGGGATATTGAGTGTTATGATAACCTATTCTGCGTGGGCTTCATTGACGACAATGAGTTTCTTGACATGTTCTATCTGGTGGAATCACTGGAAGATGAACAGAGTGTTTTAAGGGCCTGTGAAGATAGTGGTTACGCATTTCACGCACACGACTTGAAGAGCGATGGTATGCTCCTTGTCAAATACATGGAAAACCCAATCCCGTCAGACGGTTCACCAACGTTACTTTCATCTTTTCTTGGTGTAGACAATGCGGTGATAAAGCCAAAAGAGGACTGGTATTTTGCATATAACTGTATCAACTATGATATCCCGATGATTGATTATGTCATCAAATCCATGGTATCAGGACGGGCGCGTGTTTCCTGTGAAGCGCTGCGTAAATACAGTGATAAGCTGATAAATTCATCCAGGGCAGTGATAAACATAACGCCATATCTGTTATATGGCAACCATGTGGATATTGCTTTCCTCAATGAGACTAAGATCGAAGGTAACAGGCCTACTGTCGGATTGAAAACACTGGCAGGGATCCTGGGTGGTTCCATTATAGAGTCCGAGTCCAACAAGAAAGGGCATTCTGACGATATCTATTATGACATTCTTTACAATATCAATGATATTGCGGAGACTAAGAAACGGGTATTCCCTGGCTTCTTGCAAAACAAATACAAGACAAAATTGAGGCTGCTCCAAAAGTACCCGCATCTGAAAGACCACGGCATCACGGTAAACAACACTTCTGCAAAGTTTGTGGAATATATCATTGCACCGGATAAGCCGATCAAGGACACACCGCGGTTGTCGCTCATGTACCCGGCACCGCATATGGCCAAGGAGTTTGGCTGTGAACAGTTTGATGTACTGGAAGATACTAAGAAATGGTACATGAAGAATGTTTATGAACCTGTCAGCAAAGTGAACAAAGCTGCCGCTGACATGCATCTTGCAAAGTTCATGAACATTTATGCCTATTACGATTACTTCCGGGGAGAAAACTGGAATGAGTCGGCTTCCCACATGTTCGAGTATGGGATCAAGCCGAAGACCAAGATTGACAGGAAATATGCTGACCGTACATTTGGCGTTATCCTGCCATTCATGGACAAATATGGCAATGAGTCGCCATCTTACGCCCGCTTTTCCATTGGCGGCATCCATGGGGCGGAGCTGAACAAAAGACAGCTTGACCAGGACAGGGCAAAGATAAAGGAGTTGAAAGAAAAGTATGGGTATATCAGCAAGATACCGCCCAAAGCATGCTCACAGAAGCTCCTGAATCTTATTATCAAGCAGTCCAGGACATCTTATAACGGATATCCGGTAAGGCTGTCACATGAGATACCTTACTTCTTCATGAATACGGAAGAAGTTGATGAGATCATTGATCCCGATCAGTTCTCACCTTATATGGTACAGAAAGCAAAAGATATTGACGGGCTGGAGAGCAGCCTGCAGGAAGATCTGCTTGACCGGTACAAGTATACTACCAGCGGTGATTCAGCACACCAGGACTTCGCATCCTATTATCCCGTGCTGATGATCAACCTGGGAACGTTCTATGACGGGCAGGGCCGTGACCCTTACAGGGAGGTTAAGGACGAGCGTATTTCGATCAAGAAACAGCTCAAGAATTATGACCGCGATTCTGACGAATACCGTGACATTGACCAGACACAGGACGGCTTGAAGCTGATCCTCAATTCAGCGTCTGGTGTACTGGACGGAAGTTTTGATACAAACCTGCGTGCAAACAACAAGGCAATGGCAATGCGTATCACGGGCCAGTTGTTCACATTCCGTATCGGTATGGCACTGGCACTGGAAGGCGCAACAATACCTTCATCCAATACGGATGGTATCTATGCAACGCATATTGACTTTGAGGTGAACAAGAAGGTTGTAGAAGAGACTCTGAAAGGTCTTTATATTGATATTGATCCTGAGGAAATGTTCCTGGTGTCCAAGGATGCTAACAACCGTATGGAAGTGGTAAATGGTAAAGTGACATCAGCAAAGGGAGGTATCATCGGAAGCTGGAAGGGAGCAGCAGTAGCTCAGTCCCTGTCACATCCTGCACTGGTTGACAGGATCCTTACAGATTATTTGCAGAAGGTTGACCTGGATGGTGAGATCGACCATGAAGTTATCAGGAAATGTCTGATCAATTATGCTGCAAAGGAAGACCGCAGGCGGTTTATCTATATGGCAAGCTGGGTAATGCGTTCCACGTCAGGAAGCGTATTTATCGACAACAAGGGTACTGTTTATCCCGGTACTGTCCGTGTCTGGCTTACCAAAGGCGGCTTGAAGTTTACCCGTTACAATGCAAGAGCACAGAAGACAGCTGACAATGCCAACGGTACCAACACACTGGATGAATACGCATCACAGCTTATGCCTGGTTCATATCTGGGCAAGCCAGAAGTTATGGAATATCTGGCAGACAAGATCGACATTGGGGAATGCTTCCCAAAAGTACCGACTGTACAGCAGTACAGAGAGATCAAGGACAAAGTCGCATCTGTTTATATTGTGTCAGATACAAAGATCACAAATCTGCATGACAACGACAGACTGCATATTGATAACCGGTGTATTGATGATATGCCAGAGGCAGATATTATGGATATTTTCCGTAATTTTGACCTGGAAGGTTATGTACGCATGATTGGTGAGTTCGCTAAATCCTGGCACAACCCATTAGTTGCATAAGAAACAAGGGCAGCAGGTGTAACGCCTGCTGTTTTACATAAGGAGGGTATAATGAAAAAGAAGGATAATACATTTCTTGCTTTGGGGATATTTTTTACAGTGGCAGCCCTTATCTATGTGGCTATGTTTACACCAGAGAAATATGAAGATATACTGGTAGCAGTGTTTGGTATTGGAGCGATAGATTTACTTATGTACGAAGCACATAAGATTGTCAATCGAAAATGAAATAACAGGAGGATATTATGGAAAAACAAACATTATTAGAACAGCTTTATATGGTGAAATATGTTCATGAGCGCAGGTCTGAGTATGCTCATATGGTATCGAAATGCAAAATGCTGGAGTCCATTTTGAAAAAGAAATGGCTGGGCTTTGGTGTGAGGAAAGATCTTAAGTATCGTCTTCAGACATGCAATGAGAATATGCGTAATATGAATAGCAGAATAAATGAACTGAACGAAAGATCCAAAGACGCCCGCGCTGTTTTAAATTCGGATCTTATACAGGACGCCCAATATGTTAACACTGCAATCGACGACCTTATTATGGGCCGTGCATCAGATGAAAATGGGCTTAATAGCCTGTACACAATGAGAAGAAACTGTTACAGGGAAGATTATCCTGCTGCTTTAGCCAGAAGAGAGATATAATCATGAAAGAGATCATATATGATGGAAATATTTTCCTGCTTCCTGGGTCAAATGCTCATGATGCTGCATGTGTTACGACCAATGGTGTGATCCGCAGTAATGGAAGAGCCGTTATGGGAGCAGGAATTGCGAAATACTGCCGTGACAATTTTACAGGTGTTGACAAGGCGTTAGGAAAACATCTGAGGGACAATGGAAACACAGCATGTTATCTTGGGCTGCATCCGATACCAGATGATAAAGCCCATTTGTTCATGCTGTTTTCATTTCCTACGAAGCACAACTGGAAAGACAGGTCGGATAAAGAGTTGATCAGATGCTCCTGCATACAGGTGACAGCACTTGCTGATGCTTATAAAGCAGACCATATTTACCTGCCATGTCCTGGCTGTTCCAATGGTCATCTGGACTATCAGAGAGACGTGCGCAGCATACTGATGAATAATCTGGACGACCGGTTTATCGTCTGTGTTCCAACCAGGATAGCGGAGGGATTAAGATGAAGAGACTGAAAATCACATTCAACTCACCAGCAATCCTGGGTTTTACCCTTATCTGTCTGGCATCGCTGTTACTTGGCTGGATCACAGGCGATGTATCAACTCAGCTCCTGTTCAGTGTTTATCGGGCCCCATTATCAAACCCATTCACATGGTTCCGTTTTATCGGGCATATTTTCGGGCATTCAGGTTGGGAGCACTTCATCAGTAACATCATGCTGATACTGATAGTAGGGCCTCTCCTGGAAGAGAAGTATGGGACAAAGGATATGGTAACTGTTATAGCTGTCACAGCATTTGTCACAGGGCTGGTTCACTTTATCCTGTTCCCGTCAACTATGTTATTGGGCGCCAGTGGGATTGCATTTGCACTTATCCTGCTTTCGTCCATCACAAGTGTCAGGGAAGGTGAAATACCAATGACATTTATACTGGTGGCGGTAATCTATGTGGGCCGGGAGATATGGACAGGAATTTTTGTCTCTGACAATATCTCAAATTTGACACATATCATAGGCGGCATTGTTGGTGCTGCATCAGGGTATATCATGGCACGAAAGGACTGACATACATGAAAATAAGGGAATTTCTTAATAACAGTGCATTTGATGTGAATGCAAATGTAAGGATTTTTGAAGGCGGCCAATGGAATGATGATGGGGTTGAATGTGCTTATTTTTCCTGTGGAAATCTTACCCCAAGGGTGCACAGGACAACCACTGAAATTCTGGACAGCAGCATCACCTATATCACAACGGATGATAATGGCTGCATCATCATTGAATGCGACTTGAAATAAGGAGGTCAGCATGACAGTAGGGCAGAGAATAAAAGCAGCCAGGAAGCATGCAGGCATGACACAGCAGCAGCTGGAAACTGCAGCAGGACTTCCAAAGAAGATATTGTATCAATGGGAAACTGGACAGCGTACACCAAATGCATTACATGTAAATGCAATAGCCAGGACATTGGACATTCTGGTACCTGAACTGATGGGTTTTTCAGTCAAAGAATGTTTTGAATATGCAAATCTTGCAAGAGAAGAACAGAATAAAATGGTTGAAGCCTGTATTAAAGCATCAGCAGCAGATTTTGTTTTTAGAAGTCTGCCAGAAAATGAAGCTGCATTATTGGTATTTTACAGAAGTCTGTCAAATGAAACAAAAGAAATGATAGACCTCTTTATAGAAACATACAACAATAAGTAAAGGAGATAGGAAGATGAGTTATAAAAGACCTAACACGGGAAATTCCATGAATGACTATTTTTCTGCGCTGATGGACTTCAATGTCATTGCACCCCGTGTTCTGGCCGCAAAGACAGAACAGGAATTTGACGCATGGTTGGATAAGATCGCCACTGTTGACAGGCGCTCCGCGGTACTCTACATAAAGGCTCATCAGAAAGAGATAAGTCCGGCCTTTATGAAGAGGGTTCCTATCCGGCTTGGCCGTGCATGGGACAGATAAGGAGGAATATATATGCAGATTGAACTTACAGAAAGAGAAGCAAAGACATTACGGGCTTATGTAAAAGGTGCGATCATTGATGCCGAGGGTTCTGCAGCTATTGGTATTGGAAGCAGGGAAACAGTGAAGGATCTGAAATCTGTTATGAAAAAGATCGGAGGCACATATGATTTCTAAAAGTCAGCTGCAGGGCACACCCATGTATGAGGCACTTGTTGACCTTGCAGAAAAAATGAATAAAGAGAATGTACCGCCGGTTGAACTCAATGTCATCGGCGGTTTTGCATTGATGCTGCACGGCGTCCGTCCTGCAGACGGTGTTACGGACATTGACTATGTGGGAACCGATCTTCCTAAGACGCTGAACAGTCTGATCGAGGAAACTGGCAGGGCGCATAAGATGGAACCCGGATGGATCAATAAGGATGGCATGTCCCAGGGAATATCCATGGAGGATTTTGAACTATCTACAGGAGAACTGCATTTTGTGCCTGCTCTCACTGTTGGCAATATTACCATCAACGTCCTGGAAGAGAAAGACCTGCTCCGGCTCAAGGTAATAGCTGTTGATACGGCAATGACAGAGCTGGAAGCAACCGGAGAATTTGCCCGTATGAAAGACTTTCATGATATCCACCTGCTTATGGATAAGCTGAAGATGAGTCCGGAAGACGCGATCCGGGAATATAGTGATTATATGATCTGCTATCCGGACACAGGCGACCTGATCCACGCGATTGCAAGAGGTGGCCCGGATGGCGGACTGGAAGTGATTGAGGCGAAAAAGCAGGAGTTCAGTGACCTTATGAGTGGAGGATCAAAACACATAGGCGAAGGTGCTGAAGGGCTTGGTGGTCTCATGGATAATCTGAACAATCTGATCAACGGTCTGAAAGGGGTAGAACTATGAGTGAGAGAGAAGATAATATAAAGAAAATATTTGAAGTTATGGAAAACGCACTTGCCCTTGCCGGGTACCGTCTCATGGACGGAGATCATGAGACAGTTATTATAAGAGATCCCAAGGCTGATGAAGATTTCCAGATACGTGTAGAACAGATAGAATAGGAGGAAATGAGATGGGAATGCAGACATACCCTTTAGAGGAAAGAGCCGCACTGGTCATTGATGAGACAATGGCGGCAGCAATCCTGTTAAGTTGTATACATGCCAAACATCCGGCAGATCTTGATGCTGGACTTCGTGATGAGATAGAAGAAGGTGTGACGTACTATGAGGCAGCCAATTCTGAAACATATCATGACTGGCTCGAACAGAATGATTATTTTGATATCGAAGAGGCCTATGATGCATTGGAAAATGCTATTATATATGACCAGTTAATATGGTGTAACGAATTGTCAGGTGGAGCAGAAGTTGCAGACGGATTCAAAGATCTTAACCCTAACGGCGAAGATCTTGACTGGGACAGTGAACCAGCGCTGTTTCTCACAACGAAGAATCAGTCAACCTTGTTTAAGGCAGCATACGATAATCCGGCAGAACTTGTAGAAGAGTACAGACGGTTGATGGAGCCTTACCTGGGCGAAGACTTTGACTATGCAGCCCACATCTATGATGTGTCCGGCAGCTATTACTGTTAAGGAGGAGAGCCCATGAAACGATGCCCAAAATGTGGCAGCACACAGTTTGTTGTTACGCAGCATGTAACCCAGTCGGTTGTTGTTGACGGGAATGGGAATTTTGTCAGGGAGATCTCTTCCTGTGATGAGATCACTCACGCAGCTGATGATGAGGATATTTGGGACTGCGAAAAATGTCATTATTCAGCACCCGGTTCTGAGTTCAACGTGGAGGAATAGCCATGAAGAACGTGGCAGAACGTACTGATAACACAGGGCGCACAGAATATGTCGTGAAAGGTACAGATGGGTGGAATCTTGTGACTCATGACAGACAGATCGCACAGCATGAAAGCCAGAAGACTTCACGCGATTATGGGGATGGCCGCATATCAAGCGGCCGAAGCTGGTAAAACCCTAAAGAGACTGAGCCCGGCATACGCCGGTCTCAGCCACGGGGCACGCCCCAAACCCCCTTTTAAATACGAAATTCCGTATTTGGTAAAGTCGGAAAATGCTCATTTTTGCCCAAAAATTTGGGTGTTGACATTTATGGGCTGCTATCATATAATTTAGGTATGACATGAAAAAGCATATATATGCTTATCTGTTACATTACAGTAACGGTACATACCGGGCATTATAAATGTATCTGCGTGTCTGCCCGGCTTTATTGACCCGGCAGGGTCAGTATGCAAGACACAGGTATGCAACAGGTTATCAAACATTTTCAAGAATCGAAAGGAGAACAAGAAATGAACAGCACAGAAAATGTATTGCAGAACTTTGAGTGGGAATACGACGGTACAGTCGGATTCGCAAGAGGCCAGGGTTACAAGGGAGTCGGGATTTCCCGTACGCTTTTCCTTCATCCTCAGCTTGCGGATATTCCTGAGCAGTTGTTTGCGATCAAAGTATCTCAGTCCACCAACCAGCAGAAGGCCGGTAAATTCGTATTCAAGTATCTGTCTTATCGCTTCAAAGCAGAAGATAAGCCCATGGATCTTGTACCCACAGGTATCGACCTGACCACACCGCTTGATCAGGTAAAGGCAACCCTTATCGCCAAGCTGTCTACGCTGCCGGATTCCAGTGTATCTCTGAACATCGGTCTGAAGGGCACGTTCACCAACATCGCGTGTGCAGACGGCACTTACTCTCTGTATGATGAGAATGAGCCTTCCTTCAAGACAGATGATCCGGCTACCACTGGTAATGCACCTTACTACATCAAGAATGATGCACAGGTACATGTGAAGCTGAAAGGTGCTATGTCTAAGCAGGGCAATCCGTACATCCAGACCACGCTGTCTTCTACCAGCTCTTCCAATGAGATCTTTGCACAGCCCCAGAGAGGCGCGGTGTGGAGTCCCGACGGAGCAGCATCTGCAGCTCCCGCAGCAGGCGCAGCACCTGCAGGTAATGTTGAAAACGTCTGGTAAGTAAGGCGGTCGCGGGTATTTGAAATCCGCAAAAATATCATGCGGCCCGAATGTCTCATTGATGTTCGGGCCGTTTTTGGGAAAAGGGATTAGAAAATGTTGGAACAAACCAAGAAAAATGGACGTGTTTACAATGTTCAGCCGGGTGAAAAATCAGTTCTGAGTCGCCCTGCATCTATCCCTGAGTATGAGTTTGGGCCATATCGTCCGATCACAGTGTATCGTGTTACAGATAATGAAATGTGGGTAAAGGATGAGGCTCATGGCGACTGGTATCACTACAAAGGAGATGAACATCCACTGACGCTTGTTTCCAGAGAAGATGACCACGAAGAGCCGGCGCCCGGAAGTTTTTACCTGTACGGGGTAGCCGGAAAAGAGGAAGATGTTATACCTTACTTTGTTCAGGATGCACCGTATGTGCAAAAACACATAATTCCTGATATCCAGAGTATGGAAATGCCGTTTTCCATGAGGGCATTGGACTATGGAAGGCTGTTCACTTTTCCTAACAGTTTAAAAGAGCTGATAGGTGATTGTCCGGTAGCTTATGCTGACTGTTTCAAACGGCCAATCATTCGTACACAGGGACACACTTATCCGATCAGTCTGGCAAAACAGGCGTCCAAATGGAGCGAACTGCCGGATTCCTGTTATCCTGTTGTAGCTGACCTGGCAGGTACAAATTTTGCAGTGCTTGACTTAGAGCCTACACATACACAGGATGAGAACAATGTCTACGAGTCCATTATGGGCTATTATGAGGAAGAAACAATACGAGGCGGGAAACATAAGCTGGTAAGGCTTGATGACCCGACATTCAAATTCCGATATGGCAAAGGCCTTGAGCTGATCGCCAACGGAATGATCACATTTTACGGAATAAACGGTGTCATGCTGTCATCAGATCCAGAACCTATGCAGACTACAGGCTTTGCCCCAGTTGGGCATACGGAACGGATTCTTGAACCGATGGAAGCACCGGAAGAGATCAAAATGCTGCTTGTGAAACTTGAGGCCTACACAGGAGACTTGAGCGAAACAAAGCTTAAGATCCGGGAAAAGCACAGGCTCAACCCGGACAATTCAAATCGTGAGTTCAATATTCTGCTTGACCTTTATAAAGAGGTTTTAGCGCCATACAGGCGTGAGTTCCCAGAACCAGCACTTCCGTGGTTACTCGCAGCATATTCTTACGACGTGATAGAACCAAGAGAAAAACATGCAACGCAAAGAAACGGCTTGCCGTATCTTGTGTATCTCAGCGCCATCATTTGTGAGAAAAAGGAAGGCGCAAAAATATGGAAACCAATGTGATTTGGATTCTGAAGTTCAGGGATTTTACCATCAAGGACTTGAAATTGGGCGTACGTTCAAAGGATGCTGCGAAATCAGCGCTACGGTTCTTTGACGAAGGGGGATATATTATCCCCATGCGCCCAGAATGGGAGTGGCAGTTTTTATGTGGACTGGTCAAGTCACACCCGGTTAATATGAAAGACTTCGAGCATTTCCTGGTTGATACAAAACCGGGTATGCTGCCGTCGATGATATTGAAGGATTTGAAGGAACGTTCAGAACGGATCCCAACCCTTGCAGTCATCAAGCTGGCAAAGAGTGCGGAGTCAGATTTGACCAAATGGGAGATTGAAGATGTAACAAAAATTGTAGATGCGACCGGCCTGTACAATCTGCAGAAAGAGATAGAGGCCATATGAGTAGTCAGCAGAGAGTGACAGTAGAGAAGCTATTGTCAGAACAGACCGTAGAAAAACTGGATAAGGCTTTGACCAAACTGAACATGGAACAGCTGAAGAAGCAGATGGAAAAGCTGTTCACTTTCAAGAACATATACAACATGCATGATGACCACCTGATCGAACTTGCAGAAAATATTGTTGACATAGCGAAAGCAGATGACAGGGTTGATTACATACACGGCATAGAGAAATATGTTCGTACAAAAATGCAGCGTTACCAGGAGCGTAAGGCGGCTATTGTAAAAGAAAATCAGTGGGCAAAAGCGACAAAATCAGTAGACGAAGTAGAGATGCTGGATTTGAACTATCAGCTGTGGGTTTATGAACACGGCTTTAAGTTTTCTGAGTTCCATATGTACACAATGTTATGTGGTATCATGCACTCTGTGGAAGAGTATGAGAAAGCAGGTGCAAAATGAGTGTCAGGAAATGGATCCAGGTGGCGGTTACGATCGTCCTTTTGTTGTGCGCAGGATATGTCCTTTCAAAGACACCGGCGCAGGAATTGAAAATAACAGCGGTCACCCAGAATGAGGATTTTGATGTTTCGGGAGTAACTGACTTATATCATGTACAGCCTCTTTATGCAGGTGACACATATACTGCTGTGATAAAATTTATGGCAGTCAAAGATACGACAGATAAGCTATTTACATCCCATGGAACAGGGCAGTATGTATATCTTGGCTGTAATGAACTGACAGCCAGATGCAGTTTTATTTCCATTGGGAGGTTTCTTCATGTAAGACTCACAATGAATGCAGCACAGACAGACTTGAAATTGGAGGACGGCACACCGTTTGATGTTACCAGGTACTCTTTGAAACCCGTCCTCGTCATAGAGGAGTGAACATGAATTACAATGAGGCATACAGTTTGAGCCCCGGTGATAAAGTGGTCATAGAAGATACAAAGGAACAGCGTACTGTTGAGTCAATCAGCGGTACGCTTAACCATATCTTTATCCTGTTAGACAATGGACGGGAATATCATCAGAGTGAGCTTGGAAAGGGAATATCATGTACAGAATGAACACAGAAAAAGCTGCAGAAATAAAAGCAGCGACAAGAATCGGAATGGGCCAGGCCGCCTGTGGGTATCTGAAACAGATAACCGAGCAGACTGGCGCCGATGTCATATTCGTTGACCCGCATGGCGAAATTGACAAAGGCCTGTATCTGGATGTATAAATAGGAAAAAGAGAAGGCCATAGGTCTTCTTAATAATAAAGGAGAGAGAAACAATGGATTATGCAATGTTATCCGATGAGCAGAAGCAGTTTATTGACTACGGCGTTGCCGGGCACAATATTCTGGTAGAAGCCTGTATTGGCAGCGGTAAGACGACTGCAATCCAGGCTTTATGTAATGCGATCAAAGGGAAGAATATCCTGTATCTGACCTACAATAAATTGTTGAAACTGGATGCAAAGGCCAGGATCATCAATGGACGTACCACAGTTACCAATTACCATGGATTTGCATGGCAGGAACTTCAGAGAAACCATATCCGTGCTGGTATATCAGAACTCATCCAGGTTTACAACCGGTCAGACCTGCCTGTTGGTAATTATGACGTGTTGATCCTCGATGAATACCAGGATATCGACCAGGAAATCTCTGAAATGCTTATGCATATCAAAGAGAAACGTCCGAATATCCAGATTGTTGCAGTGGGCGACATGTGCCAGAAGATTTATGACAAGACCACACTGGATGTGTCTGAGTTTATGGCGCAGTTCCTTGGCAATTACATACCTATGGAGTTCACCCTCTGTTTCCGGCTTGGCTCTGAACATGCAGCTATGCTGGGCCGTGTATGGGAAAAGACGATCGTAGGTGTGAATGAAGGTTTCAAGATTGATGTTGTACCGGATTACAGGGCACAGCTGATCGCGTCAAAGACAGAACCGAAAGACCTGTTGGTACTGGGTTCCAGAGGAAAAGCAGTAACCAAGCTGCAGAACTATCTGGAAAAGAATTACCCCGAAAAGTTTAATAAGCGGACACTCTGGTCTAAGATCAACGACACAGACGGCGGTTCCACAAGCCCCAGTCCGGACTGTGCAATCTTTACAACTTATGACGGATGTAAAGGCATGGAACGTAAGGTCTGCATTCTGTATGACTGGTCACTGAAATACTGGATGACAAGGGCTGAAAAGCCTGACACCAAATATGAGATCCTGCGGAATATCTTCTGTGTTGCGGCAAGCCGTGGTAAGAACAGGCTTGTTATTGTTGACACCGGGGATTACATTGATGAGGACGTTCTTTGTGAGCCTTTCCTTACAAGACGCCAGTATGCTGACATGCAGGTATCGACCATGTTTGACTTCAAGCATGTGGAAGATGTTGAGGCAGCTTACAAAATGCTGGATGTGGAAGTCATGGAAGAACCCGGAGAAGTGATCGGCATCCCTACATCAGATGCACTGATCGACTTGAGCCCTTGCGTTGGCATCTATCAGGAGTCCATGTATTTCAAAAACTACAGTATTGACAGCGATATCGAGAAGGCACTTTCTGTTCCTGCCAATGGGCATTTAAGGCGGGCATATGATAAATATGACCTGGACAGGAAACTGTTATATCTCACAATGCTCAGCACTGGCCAGAACCGGTACATGAACCAGGTAAGGAACCTTCGTGTGACGCCAGAACTGGAACAGAAGCTTCGTGACAGACTTGCGATCTACCTGTCTGATGAGGAAATGGTACAGAAAGACTCTTCCATTAAGTTCATGACCACAGGCGGGGAAGCACTCTTTACTGTAAATGGCCGTTCTGACATAAGCCGTGACGGGGAGATCTGGGAGCTTAAGTTTGTCACTGAATTGTCCCATGTTCATCACCTGCAGCTTGCTATGTATCTCATTGGCGAAGGCAAGGAGACAGGCTATCTGTGGAACACAAGGACAGGGGAGCGGCACCGTGTAACAGTCCCTAACAGGGAAATGTTCCTTGATGCTGTGGGCAAGGCTGTAACCAAAGGACGTTATCGTCGTACCATGAGGGAAATTGTTTTAACAGATTAAATAAAGGGCCTGGGACTTGATCCTGGGCTTTTTGTTATGAAAGGAGAACTTTATGAAGAAAAAAGGTTATGCTGTAGCCGTTGCGTCAAACAGTGATTTTTACATTCCCGAGGCAGAGCACATTGAACGTATTGATGAGCTTGCCATGTATGAGGACGACGAACAGGCATCCAGAGCAGCGGAAAAAGACGGCATAAAGCTGATCTACGGCATGGACGGCGTGCCGGACGGTGTATATGTTGATACGCCCGAAAACCGTGCTGTTATTGAAAAAGGATTGGAAAAGTGGCCCGAATACCGCAAGGTAGCCGGGCAGTGATAAGAAAGCTCAGGGTTCAACCCTGGGCTTTTTACATAAGGAGGGACAGTATGAAGTTCAAATTCAGAAATCTGTTTCACAAAGCAGAACAGAAAGAAGAAGGGATATACATTCAGCCAAAGGGCCCATATTGTACCTTCAAATTCAAATGTCCGTTCTGTAACACAAAACAGGTCATAGAAGAGGAATATCAGGAACAGAAAACCTATGAATGTCCTGGCTGCCATCACATTGGGACAATACCATGGGCAGCAGTGACTATGAGGACAAAGACGCATCCTTTTACATTTCAGTGTCCATATTGTCATGAGGTGCAAAGGACGCATGATGTTATAAACAGGGAAAAGAACGGTTACTATATTTTAGAATGTGACTGCCCTGGCTGTAACAGGCATATTGTTATAAAAACAGAATCACCGGCTCACTATCACATAGAACAATACAGGAAAAGGATGGGATTGAAAACATGAGTGATTTGGAAAGTGCAAAGTTTGAGAAGATCGGCCGGCAGGCCATGAACATTCAGGTAATAGAGGCGACATTTGCCGCGGCAAACTCTGACGGAGAGGCCATTGAGGGTACAGAAAGGCTTACCGCATTTGTTTATAACCTGGAAAAAATCACACCAGAAGAGGTAGAAAAGGCGCTCAATGATGGCGACTATATGTATGATACCCGTATTCTGGAGGCAGATCCGGAACGGCTTGCTAATATCTTTCCCCACAGAGGGGAATCTAAGATTGATTGTCCACCAGCGTACTGGAACCCTATCAACGCATATCATTGCAGATGCTCTGTATGTGGATGCCGGGTGCACATAACCGATGCTATAGGCCAGAAGGAATATAACCCTGATCTGCCGCCTTATTACCGATATTGCCCCAGATGTGGTTCCACAATGGGAAAGAAAGGAGACCAGACAAATGGATAGACAAAAATTCATAGAACAGTTTCAGAAAGCACAGCCTGGCCTGGATATGGACGAGATCGACAAAATCATTAACGGGTGCCTGGACAGGTGCCACGACAACTTTATCTCTTATGAGTGGGGCCACATGAACCTGGTATCGGCTATGGAAGAGATGGGAGAACTGATGCAGGCGATTTCCCAACGCATGAGAGGACGTACCAATGACAATTACGACATTCTGCAGGAATCTGCTGATGTTATCACGTCTATCTGGTGTATCTGCCAGGTGTTTGGTATTACCCATGAAGACCTGCAGAAAGCCATCAATGTGAAAATGGAACGGGAAGCTGGGCGGATCCTGGAACATGAACTGGATAGTAGATTTATTGATGGCGCTTACTGGGATGATGGCCAGTTTAACAGGCCTGAATACTTGACCAGTAATGGAAAAGTACCGGATCATTTTCATAAATATGAAGTTGGGTACAAGGCATGGACGATCAATGTCTGGGCGAGAAACCAGGAAGAAGCAATGATCATTGCTGATACCCTTGCTGCTGACGCATAAAGGAGGTTACTATGGAAGAAAGAACAGTGATGCTTGTCCTGACAGACCAGGATGGCTTGGATGTAAGGACAACCCTTATTGATATTAAGACAGCGCTGCCCACAGATCAGGTGATTCCGGCCATTAAGGCAGCATGTAAGGACTTTCTGAACACACAGGAAGGAAAGTCCGCATGGGAAGACACCTGCCATAATTTCAATTATGGTGACTTCAATACCTATGTGGGCAATAAGTTCTGTGAGCCTCACGGTTTTACCAAGATTGAGGAGGAATATTTTGAAGCGATCGACGCTGATTTTAATGAACAGCTTGCAGAGCCGGACGACATCCCGGAAGGCGAAGGTTTTAACATCGACACTCCGTTTTCTTTGATCGTTGTGTCTGGTGAAGATATTGATGATATCATGGAATCAGCTATGACAGGCTGTACTTATTGGTGTGAGAAAGCAGAAGTGATAGGCGACTACCGCGGTAATTATGCAAATGAGCAGATCAGCCGCGACGGGGAGCTGAAATTCTATCCTGTTGATGACGAGCCTGTCATCCTGGATAAAGAGAAATTCCGCAGCGGTCTGAACCAGTGGCTTAAAGAGCTCTGGGGAGTGAATGTAGAAAAGCTTCGGACTATTCTGCCTGGTGGTATGCTTGATCCCGGACAGATCGACGCAGCTGATGCAGACACGATCATCCAGTATGCCCTCTTTGATGAACTGGTGTACAGCTAAAGGGGGCACTTATGGACATTAAAAAAGAAAAAGTCGGAAAAACTGTGGCTGTGAAAACTCTTTCTGATTTCAGTATCTTTGAATGGGATGGAAAATTGTTTGTAAAACTCAGGAACCGGAATAAGAATATATGTGACATTTGGAACATGGAAGAAAAAGAGCCCGACTGGCTCATGCCCAGTTCAGAAGTAAGGTCAGTTGGGCTTTTGAACAAAGAAATAGCTGAAACAGGTGTCTGTATGCCTTTTGGCAGTTACCCTGTGGGTGAGATTTTTGAGAAAAATGGCAAAGAGTACCTAAAAGCATATCCATCATGGACAGAACTGGAAGAAGGCGCTCTTAATGCGTATGATATAAGCCAGAGCGAATTTGTGCATTTTGAAAAGGATGAGTACGTCCTGGAGCTTTCATCATCTTACACAGTTGTTATGGCAGAATCATAAGGAGGGTAATATGTCTGATTATCGTGAAAAAATAAAGAACCTTCTGGATCTGGCACAGAGCCCAAATGAACACGAAGCCCGCGATGCTCTTTTAAAAGCACGGAAACTCATGGCAAAGTACAAGATTTCTGAAATGGAACTGGGTGATGCTAAAGAGCAGAAGGCAGAAACAAAGGACACGGGTATCACGTATTCCATAAGGCGTGATCCCTGGGTTCCTGCACTGGCATGTGTCATCGCCCAGAACCATTGCTGTAAGAGCATTCAGTGGAGGCCTAAGGGGAAACAGGTGGCTACTATTGGTATTATTGGTCTTACGAATGATGCTGACATCTGTATGAATATATTCACCTATGCAGTGGAATGTGTCCGTTCAGTGACAAATAAGCTGAGAAAGACCAAAGGTGTGGCTGCAGCAGACGGGTATGGTTACGGGTTTACCGTTGGGCTTGATGATGCGTACAGTAAGCAGAAGGAAGAAGGCTGGGCCCTTGTCCTTGTCACACCAAAGGAAGTGGATGAGGTTCTTAACAAGATCCCAAAAGGGAAAGCCTATGATCACAATAAGAAAGTAGCCAATGCTGACGCGCGGGCATTTACCAAAGGTGTCAGCGATGGACATAAATTCCACAATCAGAAAAGGATAGGTGAAAAGTATGAACAAATCGGGACAGGCAGGGCCTGATGAAGATTTTAAAGCAAGAATGGCAAATATGGTGAATGTGGCAAGCAAATTGGCAATGCCGTCATCAGTCATTCCGGATCTGGGAGATTCCATAAAACCTGTATCAGCTTCATCCGTACAATGGGACACATTTGCAACCAAAGAAGGTAGTGATGTGATAACAAGGGCCTATAATCATGCTGACACAATAAGTTCATTATTTCGTTCTTATATGCAGCGGTTGGTTGATGATAAGCTCATGTTAAAGCTCAGCCAGGTCAAGAAAATGGACATTCTGGATGCTACAGCCCTTATAGGTGAACCAACAGATGAGTATTCTATTCCCCGTTTGTCAGAAGCATCTGAAGAAGAACGTGAGGCCATCGAAAAGCTTGGCTGGTACTCTATTGTGCCATGTTTTGAAGAAGGTGCATTGAAACTAAACAAATTCCGGTATATCGTGTTTGAGATACAGGAGATGGATCCAGAAAGGCAGACGACTAAGATACGTCTGTATGATTACATGAAAATTGATGGGCTTTGGCAGACAGGCATTGCCACAACCATAATAGCGAAAGACTTAATGGACGGCAACGGCAAAACCCATCATATTATCATCAATCATGAGGAAGACCTTGGCTTTGTGGAGCTTTATACCATGTATACGGCAAAAGAACTGGGCTGGTCTGACAAAGAATATCAGTTGTGGCTTAACACGATCGTAAAGAACAGTCAGATCACCTGTGACCGGATGATGTCGCAGTACAAAACAACCCAGTATGACCAGATGGCTAACATCTTCATAAAGATCATTGGACGCTGTAATGCTGCACTGGAGCTTAACAAACCGTCCCGGCCCGTGAAGAAGGATTCCCCGGCAGGTACATCAGCAGCCAAGCGGACAGTGACTTATCAGAAAGGTGAGGCGCCGGAACGGAAGATCAGGAATGTGGGCAAGCTTCGCGTCCAGTCAAAAGATATACCCAGGAAACCCTGCCTTGAAACAGTCATTACCTACAAAGTGGCCAAATGGACAGTGCGGGGCCATATACGCCATTATAAGAGCGGCAAAGAAGTTTATATAAAGCCAGGCGTCAGGGAAAGGAAAGCTCTTGCTGATACTGGCGAGATGACCGCGACCACCATCAGGTTCAGGAAGCGGACAGGAAAGAAGGAGGAGCAATAATGTCAAGTTATTGGGCAGGATATTCGGGCACCGGACTGGTGTTAAACGGAAAGGAATTCGATAAATTCCTGGAAAATTATAAAGAAAGAAACCCGGAACAGGTAGAAAACCTGGACGAAGTCATAGAAGACAAGGGTATGGAGGAAGTGAAATTCATCAAGTCTGTACAGGCAGGAAAACATTTTGAAAACCTGCAGGAAGATGAAGAACATGATCTTCCTGTATTCTATTTTACAGTAATGGATAATGGCAGTATAGACGGGTTTGCCCTGTGGCCGTTTTTCAGGCCCGATGGCAGGATGAATATCTCAGAAAAGAAACAGGACGGAAGCTATGAACATCCTATTATGAGACATCCAATGTGGGAAGATGACAAAGATGAACGGTGCTATGTACTTTTCTCAGAACGGGATTTCACAAGCCCTAAAGTATTTATGCGCCCGGCATATGCATCTTATGAAGAGTTCAAGCAGGAATTCATACTTCAGGTGGGCGGGTACCTGCCGGAGGATTTTGACTGGGATGCCCATCTGGGATATTTTTCTTACGCTTGTTATGCATAACTGAGAGGAGAGAAGATATATGGCGAATGAAGCAACAATCCAGAAAATATATGAGCTTGTCAGAAAGATCAACGAAGCATCGGATGCCTATTATGGTACCGGTGAAGAGATCATGTCAAACCATGAATGGGATGCGCTCTATGACGAGCTTGTAAAACTGGAGAATGAAACAGGCATTGTCCTGTCCAATTCCCCGACACGTAATGTGGGTGGAGAAGTCCAGACAGTGTCCGGTTTTGAAAAGGTGCAGCATGAGATTTCTGTCAAGTCTTTGGATAAGACTAAGGACGTGGAAGCTCTGGCATCGTTCATCGGCACACATCCGGGCATTATGAGCTGGAAGCTTGACGGACTCACTGTGGTGCTGACTTATAATCATGGAGACCTTGTGAAGGCGGTTACCCGTGGCAAAAATGGAATTGGTGAGCTGGTAACAGAGAACGCAAAGAACTTTACAGGCGTACCTGGGAAGATCCCTTACCTGGGACGCTTAAATGTCCGCGGTGAAGCGCTCATTTCTTATGCAGATTTTGAGACTGTGAATGCATCCCTGCCAGAGGGCGAAGAGCCTTATAAGAATCCCCGTAACCTGGCAGCAGGTTCCATAAGGCAGATGAACCCTGCTGAAGTGAAGAACAGGAGAGTACGGTTTATTGCCTTCTCCTCAGACCATGAAGAGAAGACCCATGACAAGGAATTTGCATGGTTAAACAGCCAGGGCTTTCTAGTTGTTCCTAATGGTATTGTGCCAAACGGAGAACATGTGGCAGACGCTGTTGAAGCATTCCGTATGGCGATCCCCAATAACCCGTTCCCGACTGATGGGCTGGTGCTGCAGTTCAATGAGACAGCATACGGCAAATCCCTGGGCGAGACGGACAAGTTTCCGCGTGATGCGATCGCATTCAAGTGGCAGGACGAGGAGAAAGAAGTTGTAGTTAAGGAAGTCCACTGGAGCCCGGCACGTACTGGCGTTATCACGCCTGTTGTTGTGTTTGACCCGGTTGATCTGGAGGGTACTTCTGTGGAACGTGCCAGTGTCCATAATGTTGGTATTCTGGAACAGCTTTCCATTACGCCTGGTGATACTATCACAGTGTTTAAGGCAAACATGATCATACCCCAGGTATCTGGCAACATGACAATGCTGGGTAAAGCAGTGATCCCAGACAGGTGTCCGGCATGCGGCGGAAAGACAGAGATCCGTGTCAGCAGGGACAAGAGCAACAAAAAGAATATCAAGATGCTTTATTGTATCAATCCTGGCTGTTCTGCAAAGCATGTGAAGAGCTTTGTTCATGCAGTAAAACAGGATGCACTTAATATGGTGGGCATTTCAGAGCAGACGCTGACAGACTTTATCGAAGCAGGATTTCTGCATACCCTGCCTGACCTGTTCCGTCTGAAGGAACATGCGATCCATATCATGGGCATGGAGCGGTATGGGCGCAAATCTGTGGATAATATCATGGCATCCATTGAAGCAGCAAGGAATACCAACCTGCAGAGACTGATCTATGCCTGTGGCATTGAGTTTGTAGGCCGGACAGCCAGTAAGGCGATCTGCCGCCATTTTGGGTATGATGTGTCAAAGACACTTAATGCAACAAAGGCAGAGCTGTTATCCATAGAAGATGTTGGCGACGCCATTGCAGACAGCTATCTGGCATGGTTTGCAAATCCGATCAACCAGGAAATGTTTGAGGACTTCTTATCAGAAGTAAACCTGCAGATCCCGGAAGAGCCAAAGCAGGCCGAAAATAAAGCAGGCTGTCCTGGTATCAACCGGAAAACCATCGTTGTCACAGGTGATGTGGAGCAGTTTGCAAACCGGAACGTATTCAAGGCATGGATTGAAGAGCATGGAGGTAAGTTGACCGGTTCTGTTTCTAAAAAGACAGACTATCTGGTCACCAACACACCAAACTCTGATACAGCCAAGAACAAAGATGCCAGAAAGCTGGGTATTCCGGTCATCACAGAGCAGGAACTGATCGACATGGTTGGAGGTATCTGACATGGAAGGAAAGAAAATTATACTGGTCAGCTGTATCAACAGGAATCTGTCCGTAACGCCGTTTCCCACCAGGGAGGCGGCATGGGATCAGATGAAGACAGAACTTTTGGCCACAGACAGTTACGTACCATCCTGGTATGAAAAGGACAAAGACAGTAACGGTTATGTAAGTGCTGACAGCACAAAACATGAATATGAGATCACCAGAGATTACGCCTGGTATACGGATAACTATGATGAAGTGTACAATGACTGGCGTATATTTGAAATTTAACAATAATAAGGGTTCAGCAAAAGCTGGGCCCTTTCTTAATGAGGAGGAAAAATTATCATGACTACAGCAATTTTATGGATTGGTATTGCCATCTTTGCCATAGGTATCATCCTTGGCATCATATATGTAGCAGGCTCTGCAGTAGATTACAGGGAGAAGCTTGAGAAATGGGAAAAGAGTAACAAATATAATGATGAGAAAAGCCCCAAGCCGGTAAAAGAAAAGGTACCCAAATACCCGATCTTTATCATCATTGTGGGCATCATCATCATTATTTTGTCCCGTTCTTTCTATATTGTACCATCCGGGTATACCGGCGTAAGGACAACCTTTGGCATGATCGACCAGGAATCCTGCATGCCTGGGTTTAACGGACTGACGCCGTTTGTGCAGAAGATCAGCCTGGTGAACAACAAACAACAGGACCTGCGGTTTGAGGATCGTGTATGGGCTGAGACCAGTGAACAGACTGTTGTTTACATGGAAAATGTCCAGGTGACATACCAGATCGTCCCGGAAGCCAGCGCATGGATCTATGCCAATGTGGAAAATTGGATTGAAGACCTGGTGGACGTTGATATTACATCCAGTGCCCTGAAATCTGCAGCGCGCAGCCTTGACGCATCCATTGTCACGGACAGGAGCACGATTGAACCGTTAGCTGTGGAATGCCTGCAGACTGCGGTAGATGAAAAATACGGTGAAAACCGCGTACTTATTAAGAACATCATTATCAACAATATGGATTTTGAAGACAGCTATAATGAGGCTATCGCAAAGAAATCCCAGGCCATACAGGAACAGCAGGAACAGGAGATCCGGAATAAGACTATGATCGACAAAGCGGCAGCAGAAGCTGAGGCAGCACGTCAGGAAGCACAGGGAGAAGCAGACGCAGAGCTTATCCGTGCAGAAGGTAAGGCAAAAGCCAATGAGACCATTTCCAAGAGCATCACAGACATGACACAGATGCAGGACATCATAGACGCCTGGAACGGAGTACTGCCCAAATATAATGGTGGTGACAACTCCATGTTTGGCATTTTTGAACAGGAATCTGTATCAGGTAACAGGGAATGATGCCCGGGTTGAAGCGGCTGATTATATCAATATTGGCACAGATATTTATACCATTTATCTTTTTATGGATTGTTACAAACTTTTGATATAGCAAAGTGACCGCCCCATACAGGGCGGTCACACACGGGGGATTATCCCCCAACCCCAGATTCTTTATGTAGTTTATACATCGGTTTTGGGAAACAGAAGGGCTGTGGTATGCAGCTCTTTTACATAATAGGGGGGACGATATGATAGTATTCACGAAAATAGAAGGTACTGATAAACAAATGATAGGTGAAGGCACTGTCCACGTCAATCCTAAAGAACCTGGTGGGGGAGAGCGCTTCTTTTAAGTTCCGTGCTGTATTAGGGCCTGAAAAATACCCAGATGGATCCTTGACTACAACAGACCTTGAGTGGGCAGCTGTAGCATTAGCCCGCCATAAGAAATACATGATCTATCTTGGTGATGATGGCGTGCTTGAGATCACCATCGCAAAAGTATCAAACACATTTAAAGGACGGCTGCCATATGAAAACGGATGTAAGCCGGCATTTTATGAACTCATCATGCAGTGCCAGCAAAAGCTGAAGATTGGAGGTACACCATGCAATATGTAATCTATGAAGGGAATATGGAACGGCTTGAAAAGAAGCTGAACCGTATTTATAATAAATGCAAAGCCTATGGGTGTGAATTCCACTACGCACAGGTTGGTGAGACTTTCAAACCAGTAAAAGATGACAAAGGCAATGTCCTGTTTATGGCCAGGTATATCCTGGTGGAAGCAGAGGGCACCGCAGTTGTAAATAACTGGGAGTTTGTTGCGTCAGTGGAGCACACAGAGAAAGGCAATATCTTCAGTGGGATCCTTGGCATTGAGGTACCACAGCGTTATTATGACAGCAAGCCTGTATGTGAGCACTGTAACACCAGCCGTCCCCGGAAATATACCTATATCATCCGTAACAAAGAGACTGGGGAATTTAAACAGGTAGGAAAAGCCTGTCTGAAAGATTACACCCATGGTATGAGTGCAGAGATGGTTGCTCAGTACATCAGTATGTTTGATACACTGATCGAAGGTGAGGCGCCGGAACCTGGCTGTAAGATCGAGCGTTATCTGGACAAAGAAGAATATCTCCGGTATGTGGCTGAAACTATCAGACATTATGGCTATGTGTCGTCTGCAAAATCCGCAGAAAACAATGGACAGCAGGGCACAGCTTTAAGGGCTGTGGATTATTATGAGGCTTCCCACGGACGTGCTGTATCAAGGGACTACTTGGAGCATCTGCAGGAAGAGATGGCACAGGACGGATTCAATCCCGGTTCCCCGGAAACTGTGGAATATGTAAAAGATGCCCTGGACTGGATTGCAGGGCAGAGGGAATACAGCAATTACATCCACAATCTGAAGACAGCCTGCAGCCTGCAGTATATTACCTATAAGAACTTTGGCCTGCTTGCTTCCCTGTTCCCGGCTTATGAACGGGACTTGAAAAAGACGCAGGAATGGAAGGAAAGCCGCCCCGATGAGTCCCATTCTGCACATGTTGGCAATACAGGCGACACTGTATCATTCAAGGCTGTATCTGTCAAATGTCTCACAAGCTGGGAAGGCCAGTTTGGAACCACACGGCTTTATAAGTTTGTGGATGAGGACGGGAATGTCTACACCTGGAAGACTGGTAAGTTTATTGAAGAGACCACCAAAAATCTGACAGTCACCGGTAAAGTAAAAGGACATGCCGAATTCCGCGGTATCAAACAGACAGAGATCAATTACTGTCAGATTACGATTTTACAGTAAAGCTTGACACACCCATATGATTGGAATAATATGGATAAAACAGAAGGGAGGATAATAGTATGGATGGAACATTCAAAATGGAAAACCCCTACAAAGCAGATACAGATAAGATGTATACCTATCTGAGGGCGTATCTCAAAGGCGCCGGGATGATGGAATCCCTGCGGGCTCTTGCTTATGCAAGGGAGAAACACAAAGGCCAGACCAGAAAAGATGGTACGCCTTATATTGTGCATCCGCTCCGCATGGCCTGCTATGCTGCAGCACTGGGAGTCAGAGATGATGCTGTCATGTGTACGATCCTGCTTCATGATGTCTGTGAGGACTGCCACATTCCTTATCAGGAGCTGCCCTTTGATGAACGGGTGCGTACAGGCGTGAAATATGTCACGATCACCAAGTTCGATACCGACAGGAGTAAAGATGAGACCAAACGCCGGTATTACTCAGAGCTGGTTTATAGCCCGGAGGCGGCCATCACCAAAGGGATCGACAAGTATGATAACCTTACGGATATGGTATTCACCCTCAGCAACGATGCCATTGGCAAGAATGCAGCAGAGACCGATGTACTGTTGCTGCCTGCACTCAAGAAAGCAAAGGACGAATACACACATCTCTCAGACATCCTGTATGTGATACGGACAAATCTCAAGTCTATTGCTGGTGTTTACATGATGGTATTTAATGACGAGTATGAGAAATGGAAAGCGATCTTTGAAGGGTAGAGGAAAGGGGGCTTTGCCCCATCCTTCCCCTTTTACATACCGGACTGTTCCCCACGTTCCACCTGACGGTGATGCGGGGCACCATGTAGCTGGAGTGCCGGCTGGCCGTGTAATAACGGTTGTTTATGGTGGATGTCCGAAATGTCAGCACTTGGAAACCCCAAGTGCTGATTTTTTTTCGGCAATTTTTTGAATGGGAGAGAAGGGCATAATATCCAATCCTTGTGTTCAAAACTCTATTGTTATCTAAGGATTTTGGTCTGAAAGTAAGAACATGGAGAACTGACTACCCTGAGCTTAAATTTGAAGAAATATTAAAAGGACTGGGATTTCTCCCAGTCCTCTTTCTTATAGTGGTTTATTTCTTAAAGAGCTTCTCACGGATCTTCTTGAGCAGTTCTTTACCTTTGGCTGTTCTTCCGAAGAAGACATATCCGCCGCCGGACAGTGCTACCAGTCCGATCAGAGCCACCAGCAGGAATGTGTTGTCGCCAGTCTTGATGGTCTCAATCACGTTCTGCACCGGGTTCTTGGTTGTGGTGGTAGGCTTCGTGGTTGTATCAGCCGAAGGCTTTGTAGTAGCCACAGGCTTGGACTTGCAGGTCTTGCAATCCTTACAGCAGTCAGCATCATCACAGCATCCCGGATTGTTCTTGCAGTGGTTCTTCTCGTTCTTGTGCTTACAATTAGGATCATCGCATCCACATGCGTTCGGCTTGGACTTGCAGGTCTTGCAATCCTTACAGCAGTCAGCATCATCACAACATCCCGGATTGTTCTTGCAGTGGTTCTTCTCATTCTTGTGCTTACAATTAGGATCATCGCATCCACATGCGTTCGGCTTGGACTTGCAGGTTGTGCACTTCTTGCAGCAGTCTGCATCGTCGCAGCATCCCGGATTGTTCTTACAGTGATCCTTCTCGTTCTTATGCTTGCAGTTAGGATCGTCGCATCCGCAGAGGTTCTTGGACTTACAGATCTTGCAATCCTTGCAGCAGTCAGCGTCATCACAGCATCCCGGATTGTTTACGCAGTGGTTCTTCTCGTTCTTATGCTTACACTTAGGATCTGTACATCCACAAGGGTTCTTCTCCTTGCAATCATCACAGTCTTTGCAGCAGTCGGAGTCGTCACAGCATCCAGGGTTGTTCTTGCAGTGGTCTTTCTCATTCTTGTGCTTGCAGTTCGGGTCATCACATCCGCAAGGGTTCTTCTTCTTGCAGTCGTCACAATCCTTACAGCAGTCGCTGTCATCACAGCATCCAGGATTGTTCACACAGTGGTCTTTCTCATCCTTATGCTTGCAGTCCGGATCGTCGCATCCGCAAGGGTTTTTCTTCTTGCAGGTTGAGCAATCTTTACAGCAATCGGAATCGTCACAACATCCAGGATTGTTTACACAGTGGTCTTTCTCATCTTTGTGTTTGCAGTCCGGATCGTTACATCCGCAAGGATTCTTGGGATTCTTAGGATCTTCTTCGGGCTCCAGTCTGTTCGCAGTTACTGTTACAGTCTGATCTTCATCAGTGATGTCAGCATGACTTGCGATCAGTTTGTCTCCGTCATACAAATACTCGAACATTACGAGTTTTGCATTTTCGATACCTGCAGGTGCATGGGTAAATACAACATCTACCGTGCCGGACTCAGCTTCCGGTATGAAAGTGATCTCTTTGGTATCAGATACAGCACCAAGATCGGCGCCAACACCTGACCTCATATGAAGCTCACCTTTCAGCGTGTATTCCTTGCCAGGCGTCAGGTTGCTGTATGTCACGCTGTCCTTGAACTCAACAGCTGCAACCTGGTAGTTAGACTCACCCATGTTTTCAACATAGCCGGAGTAAACCTCAAAGTAAAGGTCTTTGGACTCCTCACCAGTTGTCTCGTCTGTGTCAGAAAGCTTAAATTCAGCTCTCGTACCTGTCAGAACAGTGTCAAGGCCGATGAACTGTACGGACTGTGCTGCATCTTCCATATCCTTATGGGAAGCAAGTTCTGTTTCGCCAAAGCTGATAGTTTCAAATGCTACAACGGTCTTTCCGTCGAGGCCTGCAGGATCGAATGTGAATGTCACATCAATCGTACCGTTCGGTGTTACAGGTGTAAAGGTATTTTCTACAGTTGCGATTGCTTCGCTATCTTCGTCACCCTTAACGAACAGGGATCCGTCGATATTGTATTCTGTGCCAGGGATAAGTCCTTCGTATTCAACCGCATCAGTGAATGTTACCTCACCGTCTGCAAATGCTACATGAGACTCACCGTCTGTCGTGAGAGTGGTGGCTTTGATATCAGCAAAACCTACGGACTGAGCCGCATCGGAGATATCTTTATGCTCTGCAAGGAGCTTAAGGTCACCTGTCACTGTCTCAACTTCATCAGCCTCGTCAGTGTCTGCTTCATCAGCAAGGGCTGCGATTTCGCCTGTTCCGAAGAAATCGGCCCAGTCATCAGGAACAGTGTAAGCTGCATCTGTATAAAGCTCTTCAAATGCTACTACAACTTTGCCTTCAAGTTCGCTTGCATCCAGTGTGAACACAACATCCACGATACCGTTTCTGTCTTCTGCGATGAACTCTGCAGAACCTGTCACGCCTTCAACTTCGCCCATATCGACTCCAACATAGCCGTCTTCAGTCTCTGTATCTTCACGGAAGTGAAGTGTTCCCTTGACAACATATTTCTGTCCGGGTGTTACATTGACATAAGCAACCTTATCAGTCAGTGTCACTGTACCTGCCTCAGCGTTATGAATACCGTTTTCAGCAGTAAGGATTGTTCCGCCATCAGGCATATCGTCAAATTCCGGATAGTCAGAAGGATCACCGGTAGGTGTTCCACTGATTGCAGGAACATGGACTGTCTGGTCAGCATCCTCATTGTCACAGTGCTCGGAAGAAACCTTCCATTCATCTTCATCGTTTTTACGCTCATACACAGTCTGATGAACCACGATGTCTTTGCCACCGAGCTCAGAAGCGTCGATGCCCTTGAAAATCATAACCTCAGCTGTATTAGGGTTCTCAATCACTGCTGCGATCGGGTTGCCTTCGCTGTCGAGGATTGCTCTTGCATTGCCGTCTTCATCAATCCAGTAGATCGCGCCTTCCAGTTTGTAGGAAACATCTTCCTTCATATTGGCAAGCTTGATGCACTCATAGATGGACTGTTCAGTCGCTGCAGAAAGCTCTTTGGTGTAATTCTTTCCATTAACTGCATAAGTGTCGATCTCAACAACCTTCTTGTCAGGTACAACAGGATCAGCTGCATCACCGATTGTAACGCTCTGGTCAATGTTTGTCAGGTCATTCTCCTCAGTGAGAAGAGTACCATCCTGGTAGATTGCCTCAGTTGCTACATAGATAGCGCCGAGATCATCTTCGGAAGTGTTGAGTGTAAACGGCATCTTCAGCTGGCCGGAAGCCTTTGCTGTGAATGTCATCTCATTTGTTGCAACAACACCGAGGTCATTGCCCTCATCATCTGTTGCATGGATCTCACCCTTCATGGTGTACTCGCCACCAGCCGTCAAACCGGAGTAGGTGATAACGTCGATCACTTCAACCTCTTCTGCGGAAGGGATGAACTTCACGATATTGCTGAACTTGGTAGGAGTGTAGCCCAGATGTGTAAAGATATCAACATGCTGGTCATCAACTGTACCATAGTCAAGGATAATTCCGTTGCTGTCAGGATCGTCGTTGTAGCGCTTAAGCGTTACGATGAAGTTCACGAGGTTGTAACCCTCATTTGCCTCACTTGGCAGCTCCTGAACAAGATAGGTGTCGTAAGGATAAGCGCGGAGCGTATCATCAACGATACCAGTGGATTCATATACGTTTCCGTAAATGTCTTTCACGCCAAGGTTCACATTGTAGGACAATCCGTCCTCGTTCCAGGTAATGTACTCAGGATTAACACCTGTGAACCATGTACCAGCGTCATAGTCAAGTTTGCTTGCATCAGCTACATAATAGTCGCCGTCTTCATTGATCGCAACTGCTCCATTGGAGATAGGAGAGTCAGGGTCATTTGAGTTGGTTCTCTGTGTATGAGGTACCTGATCAGACTTATACTGTCCGTTCTCATCTGTAACGATGATATGAGTCTCGCCTGTTGTTACGGATGTGATCGTCCATGCAACATTAGGCATCTCATGTCCGGAGTCATCAGCCTTCTTGGAGAAGTACCAGTCTTCACGCTGAACCTTATTGTGGAATGCGTCTACCTCGTCAGTGAAGTAATGCATATCACCCTCACCGCGGATGGAGAAGACCTTGGACTGTGCTTTGGAATTGCTGTCAAACAGATAGCCGATTCCTGTGCCTGTCTCAATGATCTCATAAGTACCATAAGGCAGAACATAGTTCCCAGTTGTGTTACCGATGATCGTCTTAGTATAACCTTCAATACCAGTTTCCATAACGATATCCATCTCTTCGGCCACAAAATCCATGATCATTTCGTCTACTGCGTATGTCACGCCGTCAACGTAAACTGGATGGATGGACCTGTTGTACAGCTCAAATGTTGCGCCAGCCAGGCTGGAAGCACCAAGGCTGAAATACTGCTTTGTCTCACGGTCAACCTTACCAAATGCCACGCCGCCACGCATTACAGGGTCAACGCACCATCTGTGAATCCAGTTAAGGCCATTTACGATATCTTCTTCATTGGTACGGTTATAATAATGCATCTGGCCGTCCTCACGGATTGTGAAGGTGTTAGACCATTCTGACATGTTATAACCTTCCGGAGCTTTTGTTTCTACGATCTCATAAGTACCATACTCAAGTGAATATGTTCCGGTTGTAGCCACATAGCCGCCAGCTACCTCATCATAAGCAGTAACAATGGTGTCAATAGCTTCATCTACTGCGTAGATATTGCCTTTGTACCATACAGATGTCTCAGAGCGGTTGTAAATTGTAAACTCAGCACCCGCCAGTGTTGCATCACCCTGGAAATCACTCTTTTCCCAGTCAAGATCAGCTTTCCATACAGTCACGCCGCCTCTTGCAGGCTGATTCTCATAAGAGCCAGGAGCACGGTCTGTTGTCAGCTCTTTGTTGGAGCTTCCCAGAAGAGTGGTGATCGTTCCGTGGTAACCCGGTACTGTATTTCCATCTTCATCTGTCCATGTGATAGGACGGATTCTGTTGCTGGTCTTATCGGATGTATCAGTCAGTGTAAACAGCATACCTGCTGTATTGTAGATGAGCAGTCCGTCGATAGAAGATTTCTCTTTTACAAGGATAGTACCCATCGGGAACAGCATCTTTCCGGACGTTCCACGGTATTTCCATGTCTGGCCGGGCATGATGTGGTCATCGTCGATTGCAAGCAGACCCATTTCATCGGTCTGGAATACTGCATGTTCGTCAGCAACTGCAGGCAGGCTCTCAAGTGAATCGTATTCGTTCTTATAATAAGAAACATCAAACTGAATACCGGAAAGAGGGCCAACGTCACCAGTAGTCACACCGGCAGTATCTCTGTTCTGTACGTTCTTCTGAGCTGCGATGATGATAGGGTCATCCATCGGGTCATCAGAGAAGGTATAGCATGTGTCTTCGGTAGGATGGACAGGATGTGTCTCAATGTCCATGTAATAACCGATAGGTGCTCTTGTCTCTTTGATCCAGTAGTCACCGATCGTAACAAGAACATAATCTTCACCATCACCTTTGATAGTTCCAACAGCGTCTGTCAAATCGGCATCACGATATACAGTGTATTCGGATGCGGCCAGAGGCTCATAACAGTCATTGTTGTTTACGCCATCATTCAGTGTGGATGTGGTTTCTTTCTTAACCTGGATCTTCACGGAAGTTCTAACCTTGATAACGGAAGAACCACGCTGGGAAGCTCCATTGTCAGTCTGGGCAAGACCAAGAACCATATAGCCTTCGCCTACTGCAAGTACACGGGCAACAGCGCCTGCATGGAAATGTCCGCCTGTTGCATCCCCGATCCATGCTGTGCCGGAGCACTTACCGCACATCAGAGTCTTACAGGAATAACAATCTTCGTTACAGGTCTGTCTGTTGTTTTTCCATCTGAAAAATGCACAGCCGTATTCAGCAGTACAGCCAGGACATTTTCCTTCGGAACAGTGAGGACACCACTTGTCACATTTCTCACGGCCGTTTCTGTATTTGATACACTCTTCACAGTTACAGCCTTCACATTCAAATTTGCCATTGTTTATTTCTTTGAAGGCTTCTCTGGCATCACAGCTGCAAGAGAAGAAAGGCTTCGTGATATCGCCGTCGGAGTTAAAATCAGGGGGCAGATATGCATCATTTGCAGTATGGGAACACTGTCCGTAAACCATATGCAGATGATTTTCATTCAGTCCCGGATAACTTGCCAGACGAGGATCGTCAGGATTGATCCACTGCCAGTCTTCTACAGTACCGAAGTATACGATCTGGCCAACGCCGTCACCTTTGATCTTCATCGGGGAATGCTGTTTCTTGGTCGGGGAGTCACCAGGTAACTCAATAATGAATGACCAGGCGCTGTCATAACCAAGTCCATATTCCATTTTGCTAAGATCCAGCTCAGCATTTTCACCTACAAGGGTTTTATAAGATGTCGTACGATCCATTTTGGCAAAATCAGTTGTATATACAAAATCATTCTGCCCGAGTGCTTTCATTGCTTCAGTAGCTTCTGTATTATTGTTGAGCTCTTTATCATTTGTCTCATACGCAAATACATCGCCTACATGAACATTCGTGATATCAATGTTAGGGTTCAGCTCTTCGCCGGTTGTCACATTGAAGATCGGCACCATACCATCCGTAAAGTTTCTGTCACTCAAAGGTGTAAGAGATACACTCTTATCAGCAGCGGAAGCTTTTCCAACGGAAAAGAAGTTTGCCATTGCCTGCAACATAGGCTTGTCATTGAATACTACCTTTATGTTCGTCACACTTACGGCAAACGAATTTACTGTAAGGTTACCTGTCTCAGGATTGAACAGAAGATCGTCAGCCGCAACAGGTTCTGCACCTTCATTGACATATACGCTGATGTCATCAGACATAAGGTCTTCAACACTTCCGGGTGCAAAGAGCGGAAGTACAGCATAGTCATAAGCGGTCATGGAATATTTTCCATCCTGCAGAATCGTATCAGCGCCGCTGTTGTTCTCAACAGTAACAGATACATTTGCAAGCAGGTTTCCGTCTTCGTCAGTCATGCTGTCAGCAAAAGAGTCGATAGCAACCATAACCTGTGCTTTAAGGTCTACACCTACTTCTGTACCATCACCGGCAAAACCATATGCCTTAGGGATGTAAAGCACGCCTGTTTCTTTGTCGAAGACTACGTCGTCAGACATGTCTACAGGATTGTAAATGGTGTTTCTGCTGAAGTCAGCACTGATGATCTCTCCCTCTGTGTCATTCAGTCCACTGTAATTTATAAATGCCACATAAACATCGGGATAACCTTCAACTTCATAAAGAGGCTGTTCAACACGGGCATTTGTGACAAACGCCTCAGAGTTGCTGTTCCACATCTCTGTAACCGTGTAAGCATCCAGGTAATCCCTCTCTACTACGGTGTACATTACCTCAATACCAAATTCAGTCTCTCTGACGCCGTTTTCGTCGTAGCTCTCCTCTGTCAACGGCGTATCAACGCTGTCTATATCTACGGAAGAACCCGTATCGTAAACAGCAGAATCTGCATCAGACGAAGCTGCCATAGTTGACGGGAGCAATCCTTCATTGTTAAGGAACTCTGCGCCAACAGCCTGTTCATCTGCAGGAACATCATTCTCCCAGTAGTCATCCGAAATGTCAGTTGCCTGTTTTGCAAGGCTGTCATCCAGGTTTTCTACAAGAGTCTCACGTAAAGACACCGTCTCATCGGAGACGGTTTCAACAGACACATGGTCATGTTCGTCTTCCAGCGCATGTGTTGTGATCGCCTGTGAACCGCAGCCGGTGAGGGCAGTGGACAAAGCCATCATCGCGGCGAGCGTCATACAGACCACGCGCTTCGGTAAGTGATACAAATGTTTTTTCTGCATCATTTAAAATCTCCTTTCGATTTACTATCCTTCATTATACACAACCGGGCACAAAATGTAAAGTGTGTTGTCAAGAAGTTTATGCCCGGTTTATGTTCTGTTTAATTATTATAGCTGTTTTGCTGCAATAAAAGCATCTGGAAGTTTAAGATGGCCAGTCTCCAAATTACCAAACTCTTTGCCCAGGCGTTCTATCATTTCCATGCAGGCTTCACGCCCACACGCATTGACAGAGCCGTCATCTGCAAAGACGATATGGAACAGGTCATCAAAAGGCATGTTATGATAAAACATAAGCCGCACCTCCCTTACATATGCATACCGTCCTGGTTATCAAACAGCCTTGCGACATCATCAGCAGAAAGCTCCAGTTCTTCCTCACCAGGCCCTTCAATAGGGATGCCGCCTTCGGACTGATACCCATCCATATCAGCCGCAAGGCGTGAATAGTAGTCATCCATATCCTGGTCAGTCGCCTGGGTGCCGCCCATATAATACTCCATCATACTCTGATCCTGTTCAGTAAACAGCTCATTGGAAGCTGCCTGGGTGTTTTTCTTGCTGAAATCTGCCTTAAATCCCAGGTATTCCCTGCCTTCGTATTGCTGCCATTCCAGTTTTCCGGAAGCTGTCTTAGTCTGGCCATTCTTGGCATACTCAAAGGTAATGGATTCTCCGTTAAGCAGTTTTTGGGCTTCCTCATCTGTGAAAGTGTGGGTGGACCAGCTGTTTTTAAATGCAACTTCCTTGCCTTCATAGATACCGCGGATCTTGTTGTCATCCTTACCCTTGCTTTGCTGCTGTCCATTTTCCTGCCTATGCTGGTTATTCTGGAACGGACGCCTGGGAGAAGCCATATTGTCCTGGTTCACATGCTGCATGATCTGATCCATGAGGTCCTTCATCTGGTCATCCGTGGTGCCGTTCAGTTCATCCATGGAATAACCGGAGCGGAGCTCCTCAGGTTTTTGGCCAGGCTGGCCTTCCCGCTTGATAGCATCGTCAAGGATTTTCACAAAGTCCTGGTCTGTGGTAGCATTCAGTTCTTTGCGGTCATAACCGGAACGCTGTGCCAGCTTGCTGACTTTAGAATACTCATTTTTCAACTGGTCACGCCACTGGTTAAGGTCAGCCACAGTGATCTCAGGTTCGATCTTTTCGCCAGCAGACTGCATGACATAATTCTTATACAGGTCTTTATAATACTCATCTGTAGGAATATACTCCCTGGTTTCCTGCAGTTCTGTAAGCGTCCGGGGCTGTTCCTTGAATCCGCCGTTATGATAGGCATCTTCAATCTGTTTTTCCATATCAAGGACATATTCAGCAGGCGTCATTACCTGTGCATGCACCTGGGCCTTCCCGCTTTCCATGCCGGCTGCCTCAAACGCTTTTGCACGTTCTGCAGGCTCAAGGCTCTGCTCCCTGCCAGCCTCAATGTTCATGACCACGTTCTCTACCTGCTGGGCGGCTTTTCTGGTATAGTTATCCTTATACTCACGGCCTTCCTCAGTCTCCAGCCAGGATTCATCAAGGACAGGTTCACCCTTATCGCCCTGTGCAATAGGTGTCAGCTTTTCGATCGCTATTTCAGCGGCACGTTGCTTTGCACTGCTTAACACATCACGGAAAGAACGCCTTCCAGGTTTTTTATCAATTTCAGGTGCCTGTGCTTCTGAAAATACGCCAGCAGTCCTGCGCCCCGCTTCAATTCCCAGGCTGATATTCCGCAGGTCCCTTGCAGCTTCCCTCTCAGAGGGAAGAGGGACACGGATCTCAGTCCAAAAAGTTTTGATCCCGGCGCCCACATCAATATAACTGTCATTACGCTGAATATCGGGCGTTACAGGCTCAAGCCTGATACGGCAGAGGTCAGAGATCGTATACCGGAGGGCATCATCCTGCGCCATAACTTCTGCAAATTCAGAAGGGTCAAGGTTGCCCATCATGTAGTTCTCCATATAAAGCTTGGCTGACAGGAGGTTCTGTTTCCTGGCATCTGCTGCTGCATATTTTTCCCAGACTGCATCAGGCAGGTTTGCAGCTGCGTGGCCCATAGCCTTCGCCCGCTCACGCATCATGTCATATACGTTGTTTCGTGCCATAAATTTGACTCCTTTCCTTACTCAATCTTCATATCATCACTGTTGCCAAGAGAAACATCAAGGGGCGGGAGAGCAGCTTCACTGATCTTTTCCTTGAGCGCTTCAGCCGCATTTATAAATTTCTCGTGGTCTTTAGCAAGGGATTCCGGGCTGTGGGAACGCTTTTTCTCAAAGTTGACAGTCTTTGTCACACGCTGTTTTACAAAAGCATTTACAGATTCCTGCAGCTCAGGCGTAGCCTCGACATAACGGAGATCCTGGTAATTCACACCCTCAGGCAGGCAGTATTCCCGAATATTTTTCCTTACTGTTGCATCCAGCTTGTCAAGGACAGCCTCACATCCGCGTCCGTTACCATTGATAAACCCGGAGTCGATCGCGTCAATAGTGTCCTCATACTGGAATTCATACTGTTCCTTAATATAATCGTAGAGGTTGCCCTCCAAAGTCATGTAACCCATGGGGTCACGCAGCGGCATCACATTCTTTGTCTCTGACATCCTGTTGAAAAGGGCCACTCCTTCAGAACGTGTGAGTTCAGATTGTGCAGAGATTCCTGTTGTCTTTGCCACAGCTTCCCTGTCAACATATGCTGTCCATTTGCCTTCCTTCAGCTCCATCTGGATCATGCCAGCCAGCTCACCACGGACACCCTTGTCGTACTCCATACGCTGTTCCCGGCGTGTGGATGCAAAAGCGTCATATTCCTTGCCCGTTTCTTTGTCCATGAAATTTTCCCGGGCAAATTTCTCACCCGTTTCCTGGACGATCCACAGGTTCAATCCTGGCGCTTTTGTCTGACCATCAGCACCAAACTGAATGGTACCTTCACCTATGTCATAGCCCACACAACACTGTCCGCCAGGTGCCATAAGATACCCTGTCTGGTCAGGATTCATATCCCAATACCAGCCGCCAGGAAGTTCTACTTTGGCAGGGACACCAGATTCCTGGTTTGCGAGCCATGCTTTGATTCCTGTTTCCATATGTTCACTCCTTTCTATTCCATTCGTACTTACATTATAACACAGACTAAAAACCCTCTGGCGGTCTGGGTGTCAATAGCATAGTTCTTATGCTATAATAAAAGAATAGAGAAAGGAGAGAACGCCTATGAAAACTTATAAATACCGGTTTCCGGCTTACGGACAGATTGGTGATAATGATGAGGCTTTTGCCTACAAAGAACTTTTGGAAAAAAACCTCACACAAAGCCCGGACTGCCTTGGATCTTGGTGTATCTTCCCATCAGAGAATCCCAATCCCCTTGACCGTGTTTCTTTTGACATGGATGAGAAAGGTAATGTCAATGCCGTTAACCTGTACACCTACACAGAGCTCTGGGAAGGCCGTGAAGACGACTTAAAGAGCTGTCTGGAAAAGAATCTGGCATCTACTTCACAGGTTTACTGGCAGGAAGCTCCCAATGGTGTAGTGGTGACCGGGGACATGGAAAAACCCATGGAAAAAAGCAATACACAGACTTATGTGTACCGTTTTCCTGTTTCAGGTGACGTAGATGAACAGCGTACATTTGCAGCATATGAATTGGGGAAGAAATTGAAAAATGGCCCGGACTGTCTTGCTGCATATTGTATCTTCCCTACAGACAGCGATATCCTGGATCATGTTTCCGTTGAGATTGACGGGAATAACCTCACTGCTATAGACCTGCACACCTATACAGAAGTTTGGGAAGGCGGAGAAGATGACCTTAGGGACTGTGTGGCAGCAAACATGTCAGAGGTTTTCAACAATGTAGAGATCACAGGGCCTGTACAATGTATGGGACTGGAAGGAGAACTTCCAAAAACTTTGTATCATATTGCCGATAGAAAAGATCTGGACAGCATCATGGAAAAGGGACTGATCCCAGCCACAGGCAGCAACAATTATAAGAACATGGAAGATCATGTGTATTTGTCCACAGAAAAAGACCTGGCACCGTGGCTTGCTATCTTAAAACATGTAGACAATCCTGTTATCCTGGAAGTGCAGACAGATAAGGTAAAAGGACTGGAGCAGGGCCGGGTATTTAATGACCGTAAATATATACCTGATAAGTATACAGAATATCGCACTAAAGAGGTTATACCTGCATCTGCTGTAAAGGAGACCAGACACACCCGTGGCGTCACAGAGTTTGATGCTGGGCTTGTAACACGGATGTCTGACATGCTGGACAACGCCTATGACCCTGCTGATATAGCTGAAGTAGGTGCAGGACTTCAGAGACTGGAACATATGGGGATCTTAAATGAGCATGTGGCAGAGTCCATGCTGGCATCTCATCAGGCAGACATGCACACAGAAAGCAGTTTTTCATCCACCACTGTTGTTATAGTAGACGAAAGCATCCCTTATGAAGATGAAGGCCTCCCATGGGATCCGGAAGATAATGGCCGTGATGTCGTAACTGAAGAAGATGATTTCACAAAAGCTGTGGAATCCTTACCATGCACCCAGATGACACTTGCTGATTATGGTATCAAATAAAGAAAGGGGAACAGAAGTGGACAAAATACCTAAAACACTTTATTGTGTCACCAGTAAAGAACGCGCACAGGATATGTTGAAAAAAGGTACAAATCTTACAACATTTTTGTGCGAAGATAAATATCTGGCAAATGACTTGATAAACACAGGCTTAGATGAGCCTGCAATATTAGAAATAAGCCGGGAGAGTTACAATATCCCGGACAAACTCAACATACCCATTGACATTCCTGTTCAAAAAGCTATGCTTGACGAAGGGGAAACGATATATATGCCTGGGTATGCACAATATTTTACAATGACTCATATACCGGCAGATCATATTAAAGAGGCCAAGATCACGCAGACCAATGAATTGGGAACCAGGATCTGTTCTAACATGATAAGCATTATGGAAAATGTGAAAGACATAGGTGAAATGGAAGATGTAATAGCAGGTATGCGTCGTGCAGCAAATATCGGAGCAATGGATATGAACTGGGTAGAGGCACAGACAATAACAGCAAGGAGACTTGCGGCAGAAGGCCGCTATGACGAGTTAAAAAGTGAAGAGCCAGAAGACGACTTCACCAAAGCAGTGGAAAGTCTGAATGGGCTTGAATCTGGTATGAGCCAGTAACAACATGAGAAAAGGGAAAGCAGTGATGCTTTCCCTTATTTTTTTTTATCTCTGTTTCTTTCGTCTTGTCATAAGCAGGAACCCAAATCCCAAAGCCATCACACCAGACATGATATACATCCATGTGCCATGGCCGCCCGTTGCAGGCATCATATGGCCTTTATAGGTATTCACAAACTTGACAAGCTTTGCTCCGTCACCTATGGTGCCAGAAGTCTCTGTAATGACACCCGATGCGTCAATACTTTCTACTGTATAATTCTCATACTCAGTCTCTGTCACAGTGTAGATCGTTCCAGCAGGGATCCCACGTATGGTCACAGACTCTCCATCAGCCAGCATGATCGTTCCGCCAGAGGATATAGTTCCGTTCTTGGAACCAGTGTAAGAAAATTCACCATCTACCTCATTGCCCTCAGCATCAGTGAACAGGAGATTGAACTCAAACTCTTCATCTGTTTCAATACCTTCGACCTGCTTGGAAATTTTCAGGTCTGTAGGGAAGGAAATATCATCAATAGATGATTCTATATTCGGCAGGTTGAACTGCATCCAGCATGTAGAACCAGAAGCGCCACGTTCAAGGTAATAAAAGCTCATTTCATGTTGTCCAGAAGAACCTGGCTTAATATAGTCCCATAAATTTACAAAAGAACCACATGATCTGTGTACTCCGCCAATATCACTGATGAGTTTGCCATCCAGGAACACCCACATATCGTCATCACCAAAAAATAAATATTCCATAGGCCCGATATAGTCAGGATTTACTGTAAACTTCACAGAAAACTGCATTCCAAAATAACTATTGTGATCAAGACCATCGTCAGACACAGGGAACAGCATCGCTTTACCAGATTCAAATGCACTCTTACGAAAATCTTTCTTATTTGAACTGCCAAATTTAAGGTCATGGCCATCAGTTCCAAAAGTACCCATATCATCCAAAGGCCAGAAGTCATTTGTCCAAATGTGTGTATAATTACCGGGATGTCCAAATGTTTCAAGTTCCGTTGCATTTGTACCTGCCACATAACTGAGAGTATAGGTTTCACCAGTTTTTATAAAGCCAAGCGTCTGGTCAGGTAATGTTGTCTTACCAATCGCATCACCCTCATTAAAAAGGTTAGGCGCTGTCACCTTATCATGCCATATGATATGACCATTTTCATCTAATCCTTTCACAAGACCGAAAGTAACACCATTAAAGGTTGAAGGCCGTCTGTTATAAGCATTCATTGTATAGCCCTCAAACAGCTGTGTGTCCCATCCGGATGCTGTGTTGGCATTTCCAAAAGCAAATACAGATTTATTGCCTGTAAGATCATAATTCTCTATAGTATTGATACCCATCTTTGTGGTTTTGGCATAGCTTGTTGACCAGTTTTTATCTCGTTCAGTCTGATTGGAGGTCGGCATACGTCTCTGATCATTCCAGGCATCACCCTGTGATTTATATATAAATCCATTAGTAATGTCGTAATCGTAAAAGACAGCATTTATTTCCTTTGTAGCTTCTGTCGTACGCCCCACATATCTGATAACATATCCCGATTCTACATGGATCTGGTTTTCATCCTGGGCCTCACCTGTTACAAAAGAAAGACTGTCACTGTAAGGATATATCGTCCAATCTGCAGAGTCATTTGACATCATTTTTTCACTGTCATCCGTTACCCAGATCTCCAGCAGCTCATAATCGTTCCTATATTGAGAAAACTTGTTATGTGCCTGGATATCCCAATCACTTTCATCAATGACATTTTTCTGGTAATAAATAGGCATGAGCTCTGTTGTCATAGACGGTGTCCCATCTTCTTCAAGATACATATATTTGGTTTGTGGAGGCGTCGCATACGTAGGAAGTACACCGCCTGACGTATCAATGATCTCAAGCTTTCTGTCATTATTTCCGGTACGACTCAATCTGTTTGTATTAGCATAATACTGTATCAGCAAACCTTCAAAGGAATTCACAGAATCATCTGTGTCACCTTCTTTTAACACGATTGTAGAATCAACAGTTTCTGTATGATATCTTGCCCTGTCAGAGCTAACCATAGAAGACTGCATGGTGTACACAGGACTGTCGGCAGTAATAACAATAAGACCACTCTCATCTGCAGGGAGCTCTTCTGTCATAATTCCGATGTTACTGTTTGAAGAAAGAGAACCTGTCAGGTTAATAATACGTCCAGGTGCCAAATAAACATTGTTCCGTTCACCATTTACCAGATTTTTACGGATATAGTTCATATCTTCCATGGAAAGAGTGGCACCGTTGTGATAAATTCCGCCTGCCGATTGTGCTTTATTACTTGTGATAGTAGTATTGAACAGACTTACATTAGTTGAGCCCTCCATATAAATACCGCCACCAGTTTTTGCTGTATTGCCAGAGATAATAGTACCTGTGACATCCACCAGAGGTGAATTGATAAGACACAGGCCGCCTCCATTATCAGTAGCCGTGTTCCGTAAAATACTGGCATCTGTCAGGTTAAGTTTTCCGTTCTCACTCCATATACCGCCAGCTAAACCGTGGTTATTAAAAATTTTGGACTTATCTATAGTTACATTGCCAAGCTCCTGTATATGGATAGCACCAGTCTTAGAACTGTTATCTGTAATGAGTACACCCTCATATAAACTTATGCGTCCATTTATGGTTCTGAGAACAGCAAGCTCAGCATTATTGCCAGAAAATACTGTGTTACTAATATTGGCGATACCACTGATAACAGAAACAGCATTAGTCTTATTGGCTGCAAAAATACTGCCACTGATGTTGACTACAGGTGCATTATAATCATTGAATATGTCTCCGTTATATATATGAACAACAGCTTTATCCTCTGACTTACTTAAACATCCTGCAAATGTACAATTTTTAATAGTTGTTACAGGCGATCTTTGTACCTTTCGCACATATACACAGGATCCCTTTATGTTTTGCATGAAAATACCATCTAGTACAAGTTCGCCCCAATCCTGTATAAAAATATTATCAGAATCACCAGTTATGGAACCGCATCCGCTGTAATCTGCTATATGTTCTGTTATGATACCATCATCTGCATAAGTATAATAAATCAGTATATGGGTATTAGAGCTATAAGAAGCATTACTTCTATCTGTCTCTGTCACTTGCCGTTCACTGATGATTGGTTTATTGGCAACACCGTCAGTTTCGTCTTTGACAGTAACCTTTGCTTCAGCGCGTGACAGATGAATATATGAATAGTCGCCTTTAAAATGTAGGTTGTGTCCATTCAGATTTAGGATAATATCATCATCTTCGCCGGCTGATGCATTACCTGTAAAAGTACAATCTTTAAAAAGCGTGACAGTGCCAGAACCCCTTGATGCTACATAATTCCACATATCTGCAAAAGAACCATATTTCACAATATCATTGAACTGAGCCATTGCTTCATAATCGTCTTCTGTAGATTCTATAACACCTTTATCTATTTTCCATGCAAGCACCCGTTTTGCATGAGTATAAATGTCCTCTTTTGATATACTACCACTTTCTACAGCTGCCAGAATTACTGGGATATCTTTTCCAGGCTGGTCTGTTATTACCATGTCAGCTCCTGCCTTAATTGCGCATAAAGATGCCTGGCCATCACCTGTCACGTTTGTGACTGCTTTCATTTTCAGGTCATCCGTCATGATAATACCATCATAACGAAGAGTTTCCCTCAAATAATTCATGATAGCAGGAGAAAGAGAGGCAGGAAGACCGTCTCCGAAAGCTTCATACACATTGTGCGTTACCATGATCCCTCGTGTACCTGCATTCCACATGGCACTATAGAACGGGATCATATCGTAATACTTCAGTTGCATAAGACTATCAGAATTAACAGCAGTTCCCTGATGAGTATCAGATACTGTATTACCATAGCCAGGGAAATGTTTTACAGTAACCGCAACATCATTATCCTGATGTCCTTTTACAGCCCATGATACACGCTGTTCATTATAAATTGGATCACCGCCATACGTACGTTCATAAATAAAACCGCCACTGGTAGCAGTATCAGCTACAGGTGCATGGTTTAAATTGAACCCAAGGTTATATAAAAATCTTGATTTTTCCGCAGCATCATCATAGACTGCGGTTGTGGACCACAGATCTTTCTGCTTAGGAAATGGAGTATCACGGAATGCGGGATATTTTGATGCCCGCACCACGTTTCCGCCTTCCTCATCAATAGAGAAGAAGAGCGGTATCTTGGAATGTTCCTGTACAGCATTTATTTTTGCTTTTACCAAGTCAGGGGTTGAATTTTCAAACATAGGTGCAAATGCAATAAACCCACCCACATGGTAACTGTCGATAATAGCATTAGCTTCTTCCGCCGTACCGCTACCATCACCAGGATAATGTACAAGGAAAAGCTGTCCAACCAGTTCTTCCAAAGTCATGGCATCCGCCATTTCTCCAGCTTTTTTCCATGTGCTGGAAGACCATACAGAAGGCATCTTACCTACATGTACAAACCTATCCTGGACACCTACTTTTTCACCATCAATTTCCATGCGTGTAGCATATTTCACGCCAGATTCAGTAACAGTAAATACAACATGCATCTCACGATTATCGGGTTCAAGGTCTGCAGCATCATAAAGTTCTGTCTTTACAAACACATCATAAGTTCCATAATCCTTGAACTTAAAAATTGCGTTACAATTATCATTAAAGATAATCTTATTATTCACAGAAACACCTTCTGGCGCTGTTATTATACACTGTAAACGATCATGATTACCATAATACATATGATAGATTGACAAATCATACTGGGCTACAAATTCTTCTGTATCTGCCATAACAGCTATGTCAGGTATACATTTTTCATCATGTGTATGTTCTTCGAGCCCACATATATAGACAGGTTCACCAAAACATTCATCTGTATGAAGATGAAGTTCACCCTCTTTATCACAAGCCAGTTCTTTTGTAAGTTCATAACATTCATCTGTATGGATATGAGATGTTTCTGCTGGAATTTCAACAGAAGAATTTTCATTGGACGCTTCTTCACTTGGAACTTCATCAGAAGGCTCCTCACTGGAAATTTCATTATCAGAAGCCTCTTTGAAAGATTCCTCATCAGAATTTTCTTCTATGTCAGACATTCCTGTGGACTCTTCTTCAATAACTTCCTCCACAGTACCCATCTGCAGAGTTATTATGCAGTCTTCCTGGTCACAGATAAGTGCCTTTGTTTCTTTATAGCATTCATCTGTATGTTCATGAATAACACCTTCGAGACCACATACAGGTTCTGTCTCTGCCAGGCAGGATTCATCATGCGTATGTTCTGTAAGGCCACAGATTGTCTCTGTTATCGTTTCAGTCTCACTTGCCGCATCAGCATCCACAGAAGCTTTACGTCCGCGGACTACAAAAAATACAGCTATTGCTGACAAAAGTATAAGAATGATAAATGCAAATGCCAGCTGTTTGTATCGTGCCTTCATCATCAATACCTCCTTAATTAACTCTTTTACACCGGATCGTTCTACGCTGCAGCCCGCCAGGGGTACAGGTGAACAACGTCAGATCCCAGTCACCGGATTTCATCCCCTCAATGTCCGTTCCGTCTATGATCTCCATTGCTGTGACCTCATAAGTAAATACATTACCGTCCACGTCTGTGAACACAACACTTTCCCCGCCTGTAAGGTTCTTAAGGCGCCCAAAATGTGCTTTATAATTATGGCCTGCAATAATACAATTATCATCATAGATAGAGCCTGTATATCGCCCAGGGGCAATTTTCAAGTTATTCTGGTTACAGAATGTAGTTACTGGCAGTACAATATCCAGACTTTCAATCTCTATCTGCCCGATATACTGTTGTCCTTCATATTCTACCTCAGGCATAGGAAAGCTTTCAGCCAGTTCATAATCAGGTTCTGCCACAAGCCCGGCCTCTTCCTGGGTTTTCTTCACTGTTTCCACTTCATTCTGTAAGAACACCACAGCTTTATCTGCAGACTGGCCTGCTTTCTCATCGTCCAGTATGTTATGGAGTGTAAGGCCGCCTGCCATGCCAATACAGATAACGCCTGCCATGATAAATAAGGTAGACAGCCACCAGTTTTTTCTCACAGCCCATCCAATAACAACAAGCAGGATTCCAACCCCTGCACCAAAGAATACAGGCATCCAGGGCTGTCCAGTCTGGGGCAGCTTTTCTTTTGGTGCCGCCGTTGTAGTGCTGGTTGGTTTATTTGATACCTGGGTAGTTGGCTGTATACTCTTGTAACGGTTTGTTACAACGAATGTGGTACCATTCTGCGTCACATCAACTGTATATTTACTGTCCACACCTGTCTCAATCACGTACCAGCCAGAGCCTTCAAGTCCTGTCCAGGTGTGCCTCCAGTTATTTGCCTTATTCAGTGTCACGGTGTCCTTTACTTTTCCGCCGTTCACAAGCTGCACAGTAACCTTTGTGGGCCGGTTCGCTTCCTGCCCTTTGTCATCCCAGGATTTTACCACATGCACGCTTGATGTCTTTGTCTTTTCCGGTTCCTTATATGCAGTATGTTTGACTTCCAGTTCTGTCTCATACGAAAGGGTATGGGAACCATCCTTCAGATAAGGCAGGATCACAAGGGCAGGAACAGTACTGTAAGTATAGCCGTCTTTTACCGTGTCTGCGCCCATCACCAGATACATACCATCTGTAAGGCCGCTGAATTGGCATCTGCCGTCTGTGCCTGTTTTCATAGTAGCATCCGACTTGATATTGTCTTTGAGGATATACTGTGCAAGGGTCTGGGGCAGTGCCGTGAATTTTCCTTTATCCTCTGTGTCAAGTGTGAGCCGGTACCCAGCATATACATCACACCAGGATAATTTATCGCCGTCCATATCTGCCACTTTATACAATTTGAATATAGTGCCTTCCCCTGGTGATTTACCAGGAAGGTTCAGCACATTTATCGTGCCCGACGGGCTCTCTGCAGCAAAAGCTGTAATACCCATGGATAAGATGAGCAGGCACGTAAGGATTATGGTTATGAAACACTTTTTTCTCATCCTGATTACCTCTTTTTCCGTTTACTTTTTATCATGAACAGAATGACAATGCAGATGACAGGAATGGTAACTGCAATGATTTTCCAGTTTAAGATCTCTGCCGTTTCCTCTTCAAGCAGGACAGCAGTCTGTATAGCGTCTTCCTCATCCTGGACATCCGGGATCCGTTCCCCTGTTACAAGCAGCCTGTGGGAGTTCACGCCATAAGGCGTACACGTCATGAGCGTCACCAGATCTGCATCCTTTTCAAAGCCGAAATATTCATATTCTTCGGGTAAAACCGTGTTGATTTCCCTCACACGGTAAGCCATTTTATTGCCAAGCACTGATATGTAAAAAATATCATCGACTTCAACCTTGGCAAGGTCGGTAAACAGCCTTGCACTTGGCAGGGCAGAGTGCCCGGATAAGACAACATGGTCGCCTGCGCTCCCGGTTGGCAGGGAAGAGCCCTCATGGTGGCCTATGCCGACCATCAGCGTCGTTTCCTCTGTCCCATGGTATACAGGCAGCTTGACTGATATTTTTGGTATCTCGATATAAGCCATGATACCTGTCCCTGTCACGTCAAGTACATTGTTATACTGCTCATGTGTCTCCTCATCAGGCGCCCACCGGTCAGTCATTTCATATAAATGCTGGTTATAGGCTCTGGCCGCATCCAGCATCTGTTTGGCTGTCTCCTCAGACATATCCTTTGTGACATTGTCATAGTCAGCCACCATTTTTGCCGCATGGGCCTCATTATACCAGTTAGCGACAGTAGGGTAGGAGAGCAGCCCGACACCTGCAAGGATGATACATATAACAACCATATGGAACAGTACACTGCGTATGTTCTTTTTGTCATTCTTCTTTTCGAGTAATAAGCGATAGTCTACTTTCATACATAAACAATCTCCCTTTTTCTCTCTGTGAACATTGTCAATATTGGAAATAAGCTGTAGCAGGATATGCTGTGCCACGATGAGGATCACCGTGGCACAGATTTATGTTATTTGGATTTAGAACCGGATCTCTTCTTCATCACAGCTGCGCCGCAGCCTGCAATGACAAGGACAGCACCGCCAACATAGATCGCCATTGTTCCGGCGCCACCAGTGGTAGGCATGCGTTTTCCGGCAATGTTGATGACCTTGGTTCCGGAGATACCGCTGGTAAGGTCAACAGTAAAGGAAGGATCTTCGCCTTCACTCAGTACAACATCGCCATCCTTGATAGTGATACCGTTGAGGGCCGGGTTGTCAGAGATAAGTTCATAGTCAGCAGTGATCTCAAAGTCAACCGGATCAGCTTCCACATAACCGGCAGGGACAGTGGTCTCAACCAGACGGTACTTGCCTTCGTCAAGCCCTGTGAAGTTGAATTCACTCACATCAGCGCCTGCTGTAACACCAGATGCCAGGTAATCTTCATAAGCACCCTTTTCATCATTGAACTTCTGGAGCTTGAAGTCAGCGCCGCCCAGAGGGTTCTGCTCGCTGTCTACTTTGGTTACTTTCACGCCAAAGCTGAACACAACATTCTTATCCTCTGTGGTGTTTCCGGGTTCATCTTCATGATAAGGGTCAGCGGAGAACTCAAGCTTGGCTACGTTGACATTACCGTTGCTTCCCATGACCACATCATCTGTCACAAGACAGCTGTAATCAATAACCAGCACACTGTCTTTATTGATGCCGGGCACAGCTGCTTTGATGTCGCTGATAAGGAGCTCCAGCTCACATCCGTCAGTAGCTTCCACCTTTTCAAAGGTCACATTCGCATCACCGACCTTTGCGCTCACATTACCGTCAGCCAGCGACAGGCCGCCCTGGATATCATCATGTACGATCAGTTTATAGGTTTCAAAATTCTCAATGTTTTCCGGCATGGTAATGGTCAGCTGGTAATTTACTGTGTCACCCTTTGCAACAGTATCAGCATCAACCAGGGATCCATCATCAAGGACGATCTTCTTGGTCAGGGTGGGTACGCCTTCTTTTGTCTTTACTGTCAGGTCATCCTGTCCGGCAGTATCAAGAAGGACAAGGGAAACAGCGTCCGGATCTTCGCCACGCTGGGATTCAGAGATCAGGTAATAGCCCTGAGGGGCATCGACAAACTTCATCTTGCCATTTTCCAGGGTAGCAGCAACGTCAGCAGCTTTGCCGCCTGCTTCGATCGACTTGAACATCTTGTCAGCAAATGTACGGATTGCATCCGCATCAGTCATGTTTTCCACTGCATTCAGGATTTCAGCATCGGAAATAGTGCCGTCGTTGTTGGTGTCAGCATCATTTCCCAGGTTGGACTGCAGCATTGCACGGTAGTCAGGGTTGACCGTATAAGCATAGTTATAACAGTCATTTTCATGTGCCCCTGCATGTTCTGCATGGTCAGCTTTCAGGGATGTAGTCAGGTTGAGGAGCCTGTAGGCATTATACCCGTTGCCTGTGCCGTCAACTGTGATATCTGCTGCAAATGCGGTGATACCCGTCATGGATATCGCCATAAGTGTAGTGAGGCCGAAAGCGGCCAGTTTCTTGAGCTTCATAAGATTTAAACCCCTTTCTGTTTTATGGATTTTATAGTTGTCAGGTCGCTACAGCTTATTTACTGACCTTTGCCTATATTATATCAGAGAACATGAAATGGTGGGGACTCGTGGCCGCAATCCTGTTCGTCAGGGAACAAGAAAAGGGCCTCAGGTACTGGAAAGTATCTGAAGCCCTTTGAGCTTTATATCCGGGAGAAAACAATTATAGCTGTTGTCAAGGTTATCAGTCCCATGATCACCACTGTCTTGACAGATATCAGGGGCTTACCTGCCATGAGCCGTGCCACCGTTTTATCTGACGCACGCTGGTACAGGAAAAATAAGGCAGGCCCTAAGATGGCGCCTAAAAGCATACCGCATAAAACCAAATAATCCATGCATACACATCCTTTCTATTATGTAAAAGCCCCAGACTCGTCATCCGGAGCTTTATATGTTTTACAGGGAGAACGGCCCGTCAGTGGGCTGTGCTGTTTCCTGTTCGCGTTTCTGTGATTCAGACAGTTCGCCGATCTCAGCAATGGATTCGCCAAATGCTGCAGCAGACATATAAGCCAACTGTCTGGTTGTTGCTTTTTCAGGGGCGGAGAGTACGCCTTCACCAAACTTCGGTACAGGTTTCCCATCTTTGGTCACCCCTTTGAGTCTCTGCTCGATGCGGGACAGTCCCTGTGCTTCAGCCACCTTATCAACGAACTCGTCAACTGCGGCTTTCGGGAGCATGCCATCCGTACATGCATACAGGATCTTCCGTGCATCTGGGGTATTGCTTCCCCTTGTGCCGCCTGCAAATACGTTCTTCATCTTGGAGATGCCCTCATTGATGATAGGCAGCTTATCTGCATTGTGCTTCATCTGCAGCGTGGACTGTGTCTGGCTCCAGGTGATGTCCATACCGACTCTTAACAGGTCATAATGTTCCTCAGGGAGGTTGGCGATCATATTGTTGGTCACCGCGCCTGCAAGCCCTGTCCATTCAGCTTTTGCGATACATGCCTTAGCCACGTTCACATTATCCTCATGGGAGTAACCTTCATGAAGCCTCTTTATAAGGTCATCCCTGTTACCCTTGATCCCGTCATCTGCCATACGTCCCAGAGATTCTTCCACAGATTTCAGGTTCTCAAAGGAGATCGCATAAGCACCATAAGCATCCGGGGAATCCAGGATCTGCCTGGTCTTATCTTCAACAAGCTTCACCAGTTCTTCATTGGACTTACCGTCTTCAAACGTAATGTCGCTGATGTCAACTCCCACAGCCTTCGCACATGCTTTGAAGTAAGAGGAGCTGGTACCCAGCCTGACATCGCCATAGAAGTTTACACGGTCTGTCACATTAGTCTTATTGAAAAACTCTTCCTTCTCTTCAGGAGTAAGCCCCATATTGTCATAAGCATTCTTGCCTGCAGTATCACCGTCGTTATCGCCGTCAACCATGGTTTCCATAAGAGGATTTACATGGACACATCCAGGCTTGCCGCCGCCTACATCATTCATGGAAAGGGCATTGCCGCACTGGATCGCCGGGTCACGGTGGAATATGATACGGTCACATTCACCGCCTGCACGGCAGTCATTCAAGGCAAGTGACGGATCAGGTACCATTACCAGTGTCCCTGCCCCCTTTGTGAATGTCATGGTATCAATATTCTTGATAATGTTGTCCTTACGGGTGAGCGCCGAATAATCCACATTGGAGATCTGCCTGTAAGCCCTCGCTACACCTTCACTGTTTCCAGATGCAATCTGGGAGAAGAGCTCCGTATACCGGTAAGGTACCACTTCATCCTGTCCCACACGGATCGGAAGCACATTTCTGCCTTCGCTGTCCTTGATAGGCATTTCCCGGCCGTCAGCATCTTTAAGGAACCTGCTGTAGACCTTCATATCGCCCAGGTCGATATTGATCGTCCTGCTGCCAGATTCAGCCATCTCTTTGCCCACTTTCAGGCGCACTGCCTGAGGTGTCATGTTATGCAGGTCATCTGCAGAAATAGTAACAGGGGCATCCACATAAAGGTTCACATTGCCTTCTTCAACCAGCCTGGATTCGTCCTTAAAAGAGATACCCAGTCTCTGGAAAGAGGAGATACATTTCTCCATGTTGGCATCCCGTACCTGTTCATTTACAAATGCCTTACGGTACATCTCGTCGCCAACCTTTGCAGTAACAGCATATCTGAGCAGGGTGGAGTAGCGACGGCCCCTCTTCACAGCCTCATCACCATAGTCCACACTCTTATGTTCCGCAGTCTGGGGCAGTTTCATATACATCAGTTCCACACAGCCGTCCTTGATAACCTGGCCATTGGGAAGCGTTACATCGCTCTTCGGGCCGTCCAGCGCCTCGTAAGGGATCGCCATGTTAAGACGGCTCATCAGTGCCGACGGGGACGTTACCATGTCAACATCCGGATTCAGCTTTGCAAATTCCACTGCATGCTCCAGATGCTTCTCCTTGATCTCTTCTTCCGTAAGCTGGTCAAGGATCACGGAAACAACACCCTTATTGCCATGGAAGTCTTCCATCTTATCACCTACATGTGCTGTACCATTCTGGTCATGGGTGCATACGATTGCATCTTCCATATTCCACATAGCAAATTCAGCAACACATACTTTACGTTTCTGGATATCAGTGGAAGTAAGGAACGCATTGAAGCTCATCTGGTTACGGTTAAAGTTATCCATGCCGTCCACATGATACTGGCTCATGATCTCACCTACAGGGCTGTATCTGCTCTCACCCTTGGTGATCGTGCCGTCCTCATTGATCTGGGCATCCTTTGTCAGGTAGAAGATCATACCGAGGTTACGTCCGTTGGAAGTACCCAGTGGGTCAATCACACCCTCAGCATCCTTATCCAGCATGGTCAGCGCCACAGCACCCAGTTCATCCGACCGGTTGTTGAACTCTGCAAGCAGGGAATTGGACTCACTGTAACTGGAAGCCAGCACCACTTTCTTCTTCATGGTGTCCAGAATCTCCTGCCCATAAGGGTGGTTGTCAAAGTCCGGAAGGTTCCTGGTAACATCCAGCACCGTCTTAAACTTGATGTCGCCCTTAGAGAGCTTATACTGCAGGTATACACCGTTAAAAGACTGCTCCACAGGGTCAATTACCCGGAGCCTGTCAACACGGCTGGCACCCTCAGCACTTGCAGCATCAAAATATCCAATGTAATAAGGCAGATAGGAAGTCTCCACTTCACCATGCCTGTTATGAAATACGCCTTTTTCATCTACAGTAGGCAGGTTTGTGATCTTTCTCTCTTCACCGTTATCCATAATGGAAAGCACGCCTTTTTCAGCATCATAACGGCCTTCCTCAATGCCAAGTGCACCAAGCAGTTTTCCTGCGAAAGAGCCATCATTTGCTGCAACAGGCTCATAGTTATATTCCACTGGGGCTGCCTCTGCATTGTAGTTATACATGGAAGAGAGCAGTGCCTCATTATAATTGGACTCATAGATCAGAAACTGTGCGATATCCTGTTCCGGAACACCGTTGGCACACAGTTCACTCATCAGGTCATTGACCTCAAAGGTGGCGTTCTTACATACAGCAGAAAGCTCTGTATAAAAGTCCGCATAAGTCAGATTCGCCTTGGACAGATCTTCAAATGCCGCTGCCTGGACATCTGCCAGTGCCACATTTGCTGTCTGTCTTCTTGAAGTACGCCTTGCACGCCGTCCTGTTGCCTGTCTTCCTACAGGTTCATCCAGCGCAAGCATTACTTCACCATTAGAGCTGGTCAGCGCATGCATTGCGTCGATTCCGTCAAGTCCCGGGTTTGTGGAATATCCCTGCCCGTTCACATAAACATTCAGTACCTTAGTCAAGTCATTTCCGTCCATATTTACTGTGCCATACCAGGTACGGATGGAAAGCTGGGAAGAGGTCTCGCTGTAACGGACATCCAGGTCAGGCCTTGTCAGTACGCGTACATACTCAGTCAGCTGGTCATCATCCATAGCCAGGAACTGTTTTTCCAGCCCATACCCGGCCACGCCAAGCTTATTTACAAGTGACGTGATCACAGCTCTTCGGTTGTTTTTCTGGTTTTGTTCAGCCATTTTGTTCATCCTTTCCTTTACAATATTTTTCACGGATCAATTTCTCACACCGCCGGAACTCTTTGACAGCACCGTCATAGGCCGGCAGGATAGCGATTGCTGATTCGTAGTCTTCTGTCCCGAAAAGGGACAGGCTTGCTGAAGTGAGTTCTGCCTCCATAAATAAAACTACTCCTTCTAATCCATTATATCATTTATTCGATCTCTGATGGGGCCCCAAGCCCCAATATGTATGGCTGCCAGGTATGGCAGTCTCTGAAGTGAGTCTTATAATGTTTACGCCTGCCTCAGCGGGCTGTCCATGCCCTGTGCTTCATGTGCCAGCTGGCCAAGCTCAGCCACCGACCTGTCAAACTGTGCACTGCCGATCCTGCTGGTGCAGTACGCCCGCAAGTCATCCCTGTTAATACCATACGCCTTTGCGGCGCCGGAAGCAATAAGTTCTTCATGGATATGGTTCATGAGGATCGTACTGCGTGCCCAAGCAAGCTTAAGTGCTTTGGAGCCGCAGCTTATCTCAGCACCATCCGTATTCATAGGGACAGGTTCCAGATGTTTCTGTGTCCCCGGATAAAGTTCCTCGCTTACCTTTACGGCAACAGAAGAGAGGGGCTGTCTGTCTTTCAGGTTGCTGATGCGCTTCTGGTTTTCCAGAAATTCAACGTAAGACGGGTCAAGCTCCTTAAAAGGCACGATACGCTCCCCGTTATCCGCATACAGGGCCAGACATCTTTCGGGATAATTGATGAACCCTGAGAGCTCGATCTCACGTTCATAAATAGGGTGGATCCCCATCATGGCATAGGTCAGCCTGTTCTGCGCCAGCTGTAATTCAGACAGGATATTGTCTGGCCCGATCTCAGGTACAAGCTCAGCCATCTTTTTACGAAATCCGTCATCTTCCTGCGTCATCCCTTCATAAAGGTCACGCCAGTCAGCAACGGTGAGGTTATCTGCAAGACCCATGTGTGTTCTCCTTCCTAAAATTTATTTCATAGCTGATTAAATTGTAGCACAGAATCAACCAGTTTACCATACCTGTTGACCGGAAATTTGGAATATTTTAGCGTGACCATCCTATACATAGGGCAAAAGTGCCAATTACCTGTCCATTTATTGCATAACAACTAAAAGAAAAAGAAGACAAAATTTTAAAACCCTTATTCTACATGGTTTACAGTGATTTGTCCCCTGTCCTGTATTTCATTTTGTCCCCTCTGTTTACCCTATATATAGGGCGATTGAAACATTTTGTCCCCGAAGGGTTTGAATGCCGTAAGCTTAAAAAAACAGGGGACAAACTGCCTCAATCTCTTGCCTGGTATGGCTTTGAGGCCCCTACACCCCATGTTTTGGTAAGACAGAAAAGGGGACAAATTTGTCCCCGATTTGTCCCCGGGGACAAATTAAAAACACCTCAGAAAACCCGTAAACCTATATCTGATATGGGTTTGAAGCATTTGTCCCCAAGTGTCCCTTTGTCCCCGCTATTACTTATATATATTATTTTTTATTTCTATATATACACTTTAAAAAAGGGACAAAAGGGGACAAAAGACCTTCTAGCCCTTACTGTATATAGGGTTGCGTTTGTCCCCCGTTTAAGAAAATACGAAAAAGCGTGGGGACAAACGGGGACAAAATGTTCTCTAAGCCTTATACAGCAAGGGTTTCAAGATTTGTCCCCTGAGGGGACAAATTGGGGACAAAATACAAATAGGACAATTTGAAAGCAAAGTATCGGTAAATTGATAAATAGGATATGAAACTTCAGACTCGTATGCCAACAATTTCCCGATATATATATATGTTATCCTTATCTCAGACAGAAAAATAAAGAAAGGAGATATATGATGGCAGCTGTAATTCTTTTAGGTGTGACGATTGTAGTAATGATTTTTATAGTGAGCATAGTCAAAGGGCAGGCAGGTGTGTTTGATATGACAGAATTGACGTCAGGTGACATAATCAAGATAACATTCGCAATCCTTTTTGCAAAATTGATTTTTACCATTCTTGTAGGTATTTTCGCTATAATATTATCAACTCTTTTAGGTTTGTCATTGACATCTTTCTTGAACGGAATAATATAAAGAATATGTCATATGGTATGCATTAAAAAAGGACTACTAGCGATTGGTAGTCCTTTTTACGTTCTTATTTGTTTTTCAATGCTTTTGTCACCTCTGTACGATCTTCATCATCACAACATGCATCAACCTTTGCATTCTTGTTTGATACCCGTACAGCCGCAGGCTTGCTGATATCAAGTGACTCACCGATGCACATCAGGTTTGTGATAGTGCCTGTCAGGTCGGTAGGGATGATCAGCTTGGTTGCCTGGCCATCTCCCAGGTCTTTCAGTGCATTAAGCCCTTTGATGTGGAGTACCGCTTCACTTACTTCAACCTCAGAAAGCCTTCTGAGACCTTCAGCCTCTGCCTCGTACACCTTAAGGATGCTCTGTGCCTGGCCCTCTGCCCTTGCGATAGCAGAATCCCTTTCAGCCTCTGCGTTAAGGATCGCTGCCTGCTTGTCGCCTTCAGCCCTCATGACAGATGCCTGCTTGTGTGCCTCAGCTTCCAGGATAGACTGACGCTTCTCACGTTCTGCCCTCATCTGTTTCTCCATGGCTTCCTGAATGTCATGGGGCGGTATGATGTTCTTAAGCTCTACACGGTTTACCTTGATGCCCCACGGGTCTGTGGCTTCATCCAAGATCTGCTTCATCTTGCCGTTGATAACGTCGCGGCTTGTAAGTGTCTCATCAAGCTCCAGGTCACCGATGATGTTACGCAGGGTAGTAGCAGTAAGGTTCTCCAATGCCATGATCGGGTTCTCTACGCCGTAGGTGAACAGCTTGGCGTCAAAGATGACAAAATAGACTACTGTGTCAATCTGCATGGTCACATTATCCTTGGTAATAACCGGCTGTGGCGGGAAATCCGCTACCTGTTCCTTTAAGGAAACTTTCTTCGCCACCCGTTCTACGAACGGGATAAGGATATGTAGTCCGTTGTTCAGTGTCTTTGTGTAGCTGCCCAGGAATTCGATCACGTATTGCTGGGCCTGTGGGATGATCCTCACGCATTTGAGTACTGCTATGACGATAAGCAGTACGAGTAAGATAAGTACTGGCATTTCTTTCTCCTTTCTATTTATCGGCTGTAACCATTGTATCACATATACAAATGTTTAGCTACTTCTTTATTATGTTATGGTATATCAGAACAGATGTTATGTTTAGTGCGGCATATGTTGGCGGCCTCGTCAAAGAAATTCATAGCCAGTATTAAGAAAAGTTTCAAAGATTAACGAAAGCATAAAACAACAGATAGGGTAGTAGAAAGTATTGTCAGAAAGCCAGTCCATCAGTGTCTCGATGGTTCCCTTTATAATAGGCACTATTATACCCTGTATTGATACGCTTATATACTCATTATGTACTATATTATGAATATCTGTATAAACATGCATATTACTGATATTATTTGTACCCCTATAGTAACCTGTTTTAGTAACTTTTTGCCCTATAGTTACCCCTATAATAGGCTTTTTATGACGATTCCAGCATAAATACCTGAGCCTCTATAACAGCCCCTATAATAGTCCATATAATGACCTATATGGTGTAATATTCATATCTCATATGTATTACTTAATCAATGTCTGTTATGTTTCATATATATTATAACCCCATATATTTACCCTTATAATAGGCTCTTTAGATAATATTTCGTATGATAGACAGATTGGGATAACAACTGTTATAGTATCTTATTGTACACTGTATAAGTATCTCAATAAATGCCCGCTATATTATACATATAACCTGCACTATTGTGTCCCTCATACATGCCCCTATAATAGGACTTTTAGATAATTTATCCCCTTGAAAAAAAAGTTGCACGAATGCACATTTTCTTGTTGACATGTATGTGCACCTGTGCTACAATACCATCATAGCCTAAAACAACCGATAGGAAGGGGTAAAAAGCATGAGAATGGAACGTATAGTAGTCCCTATGCCCCATTCCACTGACAGATTGTTCAAGCGGTATAGTCAGGTACATGATGTTGACCTGTGTGTAGTGGCAAAGAAAGCAGTAACAGAATACTGCCGGATCACACCACCACAGCAGGAGCTCATGGACAGACATACAGGCAATCAGAAGCGCGTATTTATCAGTTTGCCGGACACGGCCATGCGCCTTCTGGAATTCTGGTCAGAGAGTACCGGGATCCCAAAAACAAGATTGTTGGAGTGGGCCATTCGGAAACTGGCAGAAGACCAAAACAAAGATCAAGAGGAGGATAATGAAGAATGAAAACAGTAAAACTTGGATTGGACATTGGGAACAGCAGCGTAAAGGGTGTTATCTTAAGTGAGTCAAATGCCCTGCTTAAAGAGATCAAGATTCCCAGTGCGGTAAATTACCTGCATGATGAGAGGACACTTTCCTATCCGGATGCAAACTCAAGATATGTGCAGATCCTGGAAAGCCCGCTGGCACATGCTGCAGAGATCGCTGCGATCGGTGACAGGGCAATGGAGCTTCCCGGCTATCAGCAGTATGACGTAGGTTCCACTTCCTATAAGACAGACCATGAACTGACAGCAGCCCTGCTTTACGGCATTATTGGTGACCTGGTGGGATCCGCATCTGAGATCGCCATTATCCTTGCTGTGTCAGTACCTATTGTGGAGAGCAAGACGATCGGCCTGGTAGAGCAGTATCAGAAAAAGCTGACCGGCGACCACAAGATCAAGCTGTATGAGGCAGGCGGTGCCCGCGAAGTGACAGTACACATTCAGATCGCAAAGGTGCTCAATGAGGGCCAGGCTGGTTTCTTTGGTCTCCTTGATACCAATGATAAGACGTTCCGCCAGACTATGGACACCCTATACCGTGCACTTAAAGAGCAGCCCACAATGATCCCCACCCTGGAAGACTTCCTGGTTGTTGACATTGGGGAAGGTACCACAGACCTTGCCATCTTCCGTAACAAGAGGTTCAACCCGGAATACTCTTACTCCGTGACAAAGGGTTACGGTACTGTCCTTGAACTGGCAATGGCAGATGCGGAACGTGAGGGCATCACAGTGGAGAGCAGAAAGGCAGTCCAGAGCCTGCTTACCACAAATAACCCGAGACGTCAGTCCCAGAGGGAAATGTGGGAGAGATACGTAAAACCTCAGAAAGAGGCGTACATCGACGAGATCATCACTACACTGCTTAAAGCATATGGCAAGCAGAGCTTCTTGGATGCAGTGATCTTCCTTGGCGGCGGATTTACAGCACTTACCGGCTACAATGTGGCAGACGACGGCACTATTACCAATGCAGATGATTACCTGTTCACTCAGGTAAATGCTACCATGGAGAAGAACCACAAGGAAGCTGGCATCGTGTTTGGCGTTCCCGGGGATTATTCCCAGACAGTCAACAGCCGTGGGCTTATGCAGGTGCTCACAGGCATCGCTGTAAAGAAGCAGTAAACATACCGATATCCCGGTGATACAATACCCCATGTGGGCAGTGTCCCACATGGGATATTTCTATAAGGAGGAACATAGAAAATGAGTAGAAATACATTTTTATTAAGAGTAGCAATGATATTATGTTGCACAGCCTGCATTGTTATTGCCTTTATGCTGTTTTATTCTACCTTATAAGAGAGGGGATTTATCATGTGCAATCATACAGCAAAAGTTATCACAAAAATGGTTTTAGCAATGATATTGGCAACCTGTATTGGTATAAAGGTTGGCAAGTGGGTAGGTCATAATTGTTCCGTGGAATTTTTCCTTGGTTCTGTCATAGCTATAGTGATACTATTTCATATTACAGTAGTCTTGTATATTCATAAAAAGCCGTGACAGACATGGCAGGATGTGGTAAAATATTTGTAATTGCAGGTTTCAACCGCATACATAGGGAAGGAGAAACATACATGGACAGCTGGATTTTTCAGACCGCACGTAAGGTGTGCGTGATTGTTTTTGGTGCAGATATTTTCATCCATGCCGTCATAGGGGCGAGCACCGTAAGCGGGTTCGTCAAAGGCACGGCGTCAATGGTGATCATGCTTGGCCTGCTTGTCATACTGTCTGCACAGGATTTGAAGCGCAGGGTAGGGAAGAGCCGTAAATCCCGGAAAGTAAAGAAGAAGGAGGGTGCAACAAATGGATGAAGCATTTGTTTATGAATGGGAGGAGCTTATAAAGGAGCGCAAGCCCATGCCCATACATGTTTTTGAGGCTCTGCTCCTTACTGTTATTGCAGGATTTGGCACAAGCATACATGGCTTTATCTCAGGGGATGGCACAGCCATATACCAGCTCATTTTCACTATCATCATCATCGCGGCAGTATTTGGGTTTTCCCTCTGGAAACACAAGAAGAGGCCGGATGCAGAAGTCACCATATCTTCACTCATGGTTGACGGTGATGTCATCATCATGTCAAGGCATGTAGTTTCCGACACAGGGCGCCGGTACTTTACCGTATGGCATTGTCTGGGTGTGGAAGAGATCAACGTGGAGATGGGGCAGCATGTCATACAGGTATGCGGGAAATGGAACATAAGTGCTTACCGTGTGAGAGGGAAAAAGGTCGGTGATTTCATAGATTCAGAAATCAGGACTATCCCCCAGACATTCCGCTTCACGGATGATAAGTTCCATGAGGCATTAAAACACATACGTATTGGGTTCCCGAACATGGTAACCAGCATGACAAAGGAAGAATATGAAGAAGCGAAGCCATTCCTGCACAAACATTACAATATGCAGTAAGAAAAAACCCTCCACTGGGTTTTCCAGTGAAGGGTTTCTTTATGCCTTATTTCTTCTTACGCCTGTTCCATACGATATAACCGATTCCGTTGGCCATGATCACAAGCCCCAGGATCCCTAAGAGCATGGTATCATTCTCGCCTGTCTTTACGACTTCGCCCTTATCCTTATCCACGCTATTTCCAGATACGGAAGGTTTTGTCCCGGGTTTTGCCGTAGAAGGCTTTGTGGTTGTGGAAGGCTTCGTTGTGGAAGGCTTCTTGGTTGCTGAAGGCTTTGTTGATGCATCAGCCTTGGTATCACGCTTGTATGTGATAGTCAGCCCGTCGACTGTTGACTTGTATCCGTCAGGGTCTTTCTCGCTGCTGATGGTGTAGGTATACTCCTTACCATCACCGTCATAAACCGGAAGGTTCTTGACCTCTGCCTTCCAGTTGTTCTTGGCTGAAAGGGTGATCTTCTGGGTCTGTTTTCCGTTCCTGTAAAGGATAACGGAAGTACTTTCCGGCCTCACCTTGTCTCTGTCCTTGGTGTCATTCCATATAGCTTTTATGCTGATGGTCTTGGTCTTTGCCGCGGCAGCATCGTCCCCGTTGTACTTTATGGTGATCTTATACCCGTCCACAGATGCCTTATAGCCTTTGACATCGCTGGAAAGCTTCACTGTATATTCATACGCTTTGCCATCCTTGTCTGCCCTGGGCAGGTCTTTAAATTCAAAGTTCCACGCAGAGTCCGCATTCACAGTGATAGCCTGTGACCGTTTCCCATTCCGGAGCAGGTCAACCTTTGCAGATTTCGGCCTCACGCCTGCCTTATTGCTTGCATCATCCCAGATAACAGAGCCGCTGACGGAAATTTTCTCTGTCTCCGGCGCAGTCCCGGCTTCTTTTACAGTCAGTGTGCCCAGATTCTCTGTCACAGTGTAGTTCTCCTTCCTCACATCACCCCAGTCAAGCTTATAGGTGTTGGTGGAAGAACCTTTCTCTGTCTGTGTCCCTGTCACGGTGATCTTGACGTCATCCCCGGTCATGAGCCCCTTAATGGTTCCAGGAGCTGTCAGGGCTTTTCCGTCATATTCTTTTGTGGCGCTTTCCGTTGTCACGGTCAGCTCTGCAGGCTTGATCACATATTTGGCAGTAACCACACATACCGGCCCGCCGACGGAATCCTTGACTGCGATCTCCACCTCATAGGTGCCTGCGTCTTTCGGTGCTTTTTCCAGGGACTTCCCATCCTTATCCCGGTAATCGGTGATCTCCAGCTGGTCTGCGCTGATCTTTTCCCCACCGATGGTGACAGAGATGTCAGTTTCTTTTACTGCCTGCTCTTTCCCGTTATAGGTAACTTCAATGTCAGACACAGATTCTGCCTCTCCCCACTGTGCGGTATAAATAACAGTGCCTTCCCCGGAGGATTTCGTCCATCCCATAAACAGGTGTCCGTCCTTCACAGGATCATCATACAATGTCACATGGTCATTAGGTTTCAGGGTGCGTGTGTACTTACCGTCTGTCTCTGCCCATCCTTCATCCTCAGGTTCCCAGGTTCCGCCATTTATATCCACGGTAACCTTTGTATCTGTTGTAAATGTGCTGACCATTGCTTTAGGCTTCTTTGCCGGATCTTCTTCGTATGCGGGATAGGTTATGGTTGCCTTGCCATCCTCTACGATAGTGAGGGTGCCTTCTACATATTCAAATATATAGTTGCCGTTCACCTTGCCGCCTTCCGGTGTAATAGTATATGTCCCCGGTTTGGTCCAGTCAATATCCTTCACATTGATATCCGGGAACTCAAAATCATCCATATCTACATCATCGTGCATAAATCCGTCAACTTCAACGGTTCCTTTGAAGTTCCCGTTTACCTTAATGGTTTCGCTGATGTAGGTTGCTGTAAGGACAGCAGGCTTGAGTTCATAAGTGATCTCCAGGGTTCCAATCTCTTTACCGTCTACAATGACGCTCACAACGCCTGTATATGTCCCGGCATTTTTGGGGCCGCCTTCGACAGTATTTCCGTCAGAATCCTTGTAGGTAATGCTGATTGTGCGCCCATGCAGGTTATCCTCGATCCCTTTGTAATCGCTGCACTTCTCAAAAGGACGTACCTTTCCATTGTAGGTGGCAGTCACGGACAACTGGGCTTTCACAAACTGTTCATGCCCACAGGTCTCGCATTTTCTGCTGAGGATATTTTCGGTATCAGTCTTTTCTGCAGACCAGTCGCCGTATTCATGGTCTTTGGTCTCAGCCTTGCCACAACGCTCACATTTCTGTTCATGTCCTTTGCAGTGTTCATCCTCATGGGAATCACATCCGTCTGTCCATGCATCGGACATCTGGTGTCCAAGGGGATCTGTTTCTACCTTATCGGTCTTGTCGCCGCACACGGTACATTCTTTCCAGGCAGAGCCTTTATCTGTACAGGTCGCATCTTTTGTGCGGTCTTCATATTTATGGCCGGTAGGCTCTGTTTCAACCTTTTCTGTCTTGTCGCCACAGACGGAACATTCTTTCCAGGTATAACCTTTCTCTGTACAGGAGCCAGCTGATGACTTGTCAACATATTTATGTCCGGTAGTCCCGGTCTCAACTTTGTCAGTCTTGTCACCACATACTGTACATTCTTTCCAGGTGTAACCCGTCTCAGTACATGTCCCGGCCTGGGATTTAGTGGCGTACTTATGTCCGGTGGCTTCTGTCTCAACCTTTTCAGTTGTGGCGCCGCATACCGTACATTCTTTCCAGGTATAGCCTTTTTCCGTACAGGAGCCGGCCGATGTCCGGTCTACATAGTGGTGCTCAGCAAAGCCTGTTTCCGTCTTTTCTGTCTTATGTCCGCATACTGCACATTCTTTCCAGGTATATCCCGGTGTAGCACAGGTTCCGGCAGAGGTCTTATCAGTATACTGATGGTCTGCAAGGCCTGTTTCTGTCTTTTCCGTCTCATGTCCGCAGACCGTGCATTCTTTCCAGGCCTGCCCTGGTTTTGCACATGTTCCGGCTGTAGAACGGTCTGTGTAATTGTGGTCTTCATATTCAGCAGTAAGCGTCAGGTCACTGTTCACGGTGATCTTATCGCCTGCCTTATACAATGTGCCACTCACATTCCAGCCCTTGAAATGTTTCTCAGAAGAAGCAGGCACAGAACCGGTTGCTATAGTGATCTGGCTACCTTCTGTCACAGTCTGGGTTTTGCTTGCTCCAGTTGCAAGGGATCCGTCCCCTGCCTCATAGGTCACTGTATATTCTACAGCATCCTTATCCTTTGTGTCCGTATGTCCGCAGACAGAACATTCCCTTACTTCCGTGTTGTCAGACCCATCATGCCAGTCACCGTAGGTATGGGACTGGGTTTCCTTATGGCTGCACCGTGTACATGCTTTTTCATGTACATCGTCGCCCCGGTCTGTCCAGGAACCGGACATGTCATGTCCCAGGGCTTCTGTTTCATGTTCACCATAAACAGTGTCACAGACACTGCAGGAATATCCTGCGGATCCTTTTTCCGTACATGTTGCATTCTTGATGACCTTTTCACTGCCCTGGGTATGTGCCTCATATCTGGCTGTCAGGGTAATGTCCCCTGTCACAGTGATCTTATCGCCAGGCTGGTAGGTAGTCGTCCCATCATTCCATCCGCTGAAATGGCTGGAGTTTCCTTCATAGGGTACTGCCTTGCCTGCCACAGTTATTTCAGAACCTTCAGAAACCTGCTGTATGGCATTCACGCCATCCGGAAGCCTCCCGTTACCGCTGTCATAGGTGACAGTACATATGGTCTCAGGCTCCTTGGGTGTGTGGGTATTGGTTATGGTAAATGCAAGGCCGTTTGCTGTCACATTGGATGTGTAGCCTTCCGGCAGCCCTGACTGTTTTACAGTATAGGTATATTTTGTGCCCAATACAGGGTCAGCAGCAAAGACATTATCAACTGTCTGTTTCCAGCCATTGCTTTCGGAAAGTGTCACAGTCTTGAATGTACTGCCATCTTTTAAGATCTGGGCATCTACCTTGGCAGGACGGAGTCCGTCAGCATCCCCGCCGTCTTCCCATACAGCTGCCACACTGATGCTGGTCTTGCCACCTTTGGGGATATGGGTATTGGTAACATCAAACTGGATCGCCCGTGAAGCTGCTTTTGCCGACATAGGGCTCATACTCATAAATGATACCATGTCACCCATTTTGCCGGATTTTATGCTTGACCGTGAACTTGCAGTATTCTTAAACTTAACATCACCAGACACAGACGAGTCTGCTGCTACATCAACCCGGTATGTCAATACAACAGAACTTCCTGCAGGGAATGCTGTAGAGTTGCCAAGCATCTGGATCTCATGCACCAGGTCATTGGCGCCACCGCTTACCATATTAGGTGTTTTAGTCACACCGTTCATGTCTTTTACTTTAAAGTTACTGAATGTGAATGTACAGCCAGGCACATCACTCATCTTATCAGTCGTTACCAGGCCGTAAAGCGTACTGCCGCTGATGTTTGTTACAGTTACGGTATATTCTATATACTGTTTGCCGGTATCTGGGTCATTTTTGGCCACAGGTTTACTTTTATCTGTATTAAGGTAATGGTTGAAATAAAGCTTGAGGACTGTAGTGCCGTCAGCTTTAAGCACAGCAGATTCAACATTCCTGCTGTCACCGTCCATAAATACATAATCATCAGCATTTTTGTCGTTTTCTGTGACAGAAACGGTTTCACCAACAACACCTTCCCGGGCTTCTGCCGTACCAAAACGGTTTCCATCATTGTCATAGCGCCAGATCTCATAGATTGCCGTAGGCTTGGGGACTGGCCTGTAGGTAGCAATGTAGGTAATATCTCCATTGGCTGCTACATTTTTATACCAGGACTCAAACACATAATCATTGTATTTATCCCCAAGTTTACTTGGAGTAGGGCACTCCGGTTCAGCAGACCCTTTTACGATCGTAGCCCTTTTTAACTCTGTCCCGTCATCATTCCGCCAGATGATAGTGATCGTCTCAGGCTCCGGATCTTCTACAGTGATCATTACCTCTTTAGAAGCCTTTGGACTCACACCGTCAGCAATAACAGTGTCATCACCTGCATACAGGTTTGCAGTATTGGTGACTGTCATGCTGCCTGCCTTATTGGGTGTTACAGTCTTTGACACGATGATCTCAGATTTAAAGCTTTTATCAAGAGTGCCTGTAAAGCTGCCGCTTATCAGTGTTACCCCGGTGTTCTCCACACGATAGTTCGCACCCTCATCACCCATCACAGTGATCTTATATTCAACAGTTACAGGGCTTCCGGTTTCAATGTACTCAGGTACATCCCCATTAACTGTCATCTGGAACTGTCTCAGTTCCGGGAGCTCATCTGCTTCGTGGGTATAGGAACCGGATGCAGAATGCCCGTCTATAGTTACATCGGCCCGGTTTACGATCTGGCCGGATTCATCAGCACGGGCTGTAATATACAGCTTCTTTGTTCCGTCTGCCGCGATTGCCAGGTTTTCCCATGTTACGGTATGGGTGGCTTCATCATAGACACCCCCGTCTGTTGCACTCACCATGGACACTTTGCTGCCCAGATTGTCAACAACAGTCATAGTGCCGTCAGAGTCAGAGTTGTTCACGATCGTGATCGTATAGGTAAACTCTTTTCCTTCCATCGGGTAATCTTCAGAAGGCATCACATCAACAGTAAAGCTGGTGCGGTCTGAGGGGACAGTACGCTCAATATGGGCTTCATATCCTTCAGGCACCTCTTCCTGTAATGTGTATTCATACCGTTTGCCGCTGCTGTCCTTAAGCGGGGCATCGGTGATCTCAAGATACCACTCATCTTCGGCAGTCAGTGTTTCTGTCCGCCATTCTTTTCCATTCTGCAGTATCTTCATCTTCACGCTGTCAGGCCGCAGGCCGTCAGCATCATCGTCATCTGACCATTCTTTGTTTATGGTCAGGGTGATGGTCTCGTCAGCGCTTGACGTGATCCATTTCCACGGCTGTGCTGAGATAAGGACAGCAAACAAGGCAATAAAAATGCCTATGATCCCAAACAACAGCCATCTCTGGTTCTTTGTTTTCATAAAAGATCTCCTTTCAAATTATGTAGATTCTGCTGCTGCCATTATTATAGCACAAATCATCCGGCTGGTCACCTCATCGGAACAGCCGCGTCCCATAACAAAACGGTTTATAGTATAATAAAGGTATCGGAGGACAGTGGAGCTCACAGTAGCAAAGGAGTACATAATGGATAGGCAGATTTTTAAGATTTTAAGGAAAGTATGCCTGTTCCTGTTTGCAGGGGACATCTTTGTCCACGCTCTTGTAGGGGCAAGCGCCATAAATGGTATTTTAAAGGGCTCAGTCAGTATGGGTATCATGCTGGTTCTGCTCATTATTTTATCGCGTGCCGGGCAGGGGCATAAGATCAGGAAGAACCGCAAAAAGAGACAGGAAAATGAACAGGGGATTTCTGGATTTTAATTTTTTTCTGGCGCATACGCGCCAGAAAAACACGGGGACTTTCCCCGTACCCCTTTTACTTTATGTCTTTTACTAATTTGTGAAAAGGAGTACGCAGGGCCCCGGTAAGGATTGGAGGCACAACGTATGGAACAGTTCGAGTTTAAGTGGCAGGACAATGCACAGATGAACCGGATCACGCCAAAATGGATCGCAAAACTGGTTATCTGGTCTGTTATCGTAGCATACCTGCCAAACATAATCTGGTATTTTACCGGATATCCGATGGACGCAGTCCTGATGCAGTTCATCGTTATAACATTAGGCATGCCGCCTGTAGTGTTCTTTTCCATGAGGGCATACAGGAAGTATTATCGGAACATCCCGTTAAGTGGAAGGCTGTGGTCAGATGGGAATGAGATTGTGGTCATAAAGGAATCCCTTTCAGAGTCCTTCCACAGGTACATTGAAGTATGGAAGACCAGCACTGCATCTGTAGAGAACATCATGTTCAACAAGGATTCAGGACAGCTTGCCATAGAAGCCACATTCCATGTAGAGGCTTATGCAAGGAAGAGGGACGGTACACGGGGCACGCTGGTTGCAACTGACTGGGTTTTAAAGACCCAGGGGATGAAAGTACCGGCAGAAACCAGGGAACTGGCAGCATCTTTCTTTAAGGCATGTTATGACGAAGTCACAAAAATAGTAGATAAAGGGGATATGCAAGATGAGCAGGAGACATAAGCCCAAGATGGGCACGATCATATATAAGACGCCGCTGAGAGGTGAGATCTGGCTGGCGGTAGACAGGGACAAGAAACATAACGGGAAGGAATCAGAAAGGGAATTTGATGACCATGTGCAGGCTGGTACAAGGACATGTATTATAGTGTCTAATAACACTGGCAACATGCATTCCCCCAATGTGGAGGTAGTCTATACCACTACAAAGCAGAAAGCACAGCTCCCTACCCATTTCTTCACGGAGTCTACACCGGAACCGTCAACAGTGCAATGTGAGGCAGTTGACACGGTATCAAAGAAAGACCTCACAAAATATTATGGGTCGCTTACGCAGAGTGAGATCAAAGAACTCAACAAATGCCTGCGTGTATCGCTTAACCTATAACGGAGAAAAAACGAGCCTTAAGACTTAATGTCATAGGCTCTTTTTTAATGCTTACATATTAAACAAACCATAAGAAAGGAATAATAACAATGGGAAATGTAATGAATGGAACAGTACCCGGCAAATGTATTATTAACAGCTTCAGGGACGAATATTTCTTCCTGAGCAATTTCTATCTGGCAAATGTAACACATGACGGGATCAGTTATGGGAGCAATGAGGCAGCTTTCCAGGCATGTAAGGTAGTTGATCCCAAAGACCGGAAGGAATTTGCATTCTTAAATCCTTCTGAGGCAAAACGCAAGGGCAGGCATGTAAGGCTTCGTGGAGACTGGGAACAGGTAAAGGAACAGATCATGTATGACATCGTGCTCTGTAAATTTACCCAGAACCCTGACCTTAAGGCAAAGCTTCTTGCTACCGGTGATGCTTATCTGGAAGAGGGTAATACCTGGGGCGACCGCACATGGGGCACAGTAGATGGCCAGGGCAAGAACCTGCTTGGCAAGATCCTTATGGAGGTACGGCAGGTGCTTAGAAACAGGGAAGCGGGACATGCTGCCTGTTCTAATAAAGAGCTGGTAGTCCTGGAACGCAGTAATACCTGGTATGGCGGGTATGTCATGAGGAATGGCCGGTATGAGCAGGTATTTAACAGCCATCCGTCCTGTCTGTTTGCATCCATCAAGTCTTATACAGATAAAGGCTATACGGTGAAGTGCCTGGATTCGTCTATGGAAGAGGAGTTTATGAAGGGCCGTGAATCTTTGAAAGATTTCTGTGAGGGATGTATAGCCAGTAATGATACTGTGACGATCTGGAGATATACATCCACATCCCCGTTTTCCATGGGGCCCAAAAAGACTTATCCGATTGCTACACAGATTAAGCTTGCTGATTATGACCAGTGTACGCTTTCTGGCGGCTTTAAGGCTGTTGTTGTCCATCAGGGTATGGCAAAAGGTGTGTATGAGATGGAGTCCGGAGGGCTGGTAGGCGACACAGTTGCTATGGTAAATGCTGACATTGAAGCCAGCGGTGACATGGACATGATGAAAGAACAGGTCAGGAAAGCTTCTGAGCTTCGTGAGACTGCACAGATGGTGTCGAACGAAGAGTTCGGGCTCCCGGTAAAGGAGGCATAAAATGTCCCAGTATTTGCACTTTACCATACAGGGCGAGTTCATCACAAACCTTGCCCGTGAGAAACTATTCTGTGACAAAGACCTGGCAGGGGCTTTAAAGCTCCTGCGGTCATCCACTATATGTGACGAGATCACTTCTGATGAGCAGCTTATGATGTGCCTGCAGATCTTAAACGGCGATGCCTCTATTACAGGAAACAGTGACTCTGATGATTATGGGCTTGAGGTGAGGGACGATATCGAAGAGAACCCCACTGAACTTTCTGCCATTGCCCAGCTTATTTCTGACATGGGTGCTGAAATTAAGAGGCTGAAAGAGGAGAACTATGAGGCAGCGAAACGGTTTTCCTTCCTTGCAAGCAAGATCCCGAGTTATAAAGTAAGCTCTGTCAATGCTGAATATTATAATGAGACTGGCGAGCCCTTGTTTTCAGACATAGCTGTACCGTACTGGGCCAGGGCGGAAAATCAGCTTGCTGGTATGGACAGTATGTTAGAGTCTTACCTGGAGCAGAGGAAGCTGGAAGATAAGCGTGCAGAAGAGGAAGAAGAACCTGTCTGTGACTACGGCTGGCTGGAGCCTGACGGCACTTTCCATCCTGTGGAATGGGGGCTGCACTCTGGCTGGGCAAAGGACTGGCTGGAAGAGCATATGCCCTATAAAGAGCATCCGGAAATCTACTGGCGTGTAGATGCACAGGGCAGCAAGCATCACATCTGCAACGGTGACGTTCTAATATTTTCACTGGGCTGGATCTTACTCGACAACCCGTGGCAGGGCCTTGCCAAGGTGACGAAAGACCCGGCTAAAGAGATGACTAAAGCACAGAAAGAGTTCCTGTACGATTATTTTATCGAGCGGGGCCGTAACGAAGAAGCGAATGCATTATATCAGGACTGAGCACTGTCTCAGTCCTTACATACCAGAAAATGGAGGTAAAACATGGAGAATAAAAAGCGTGGAGTAAGGACTGTAGGAGGTTTTATCTTTGCTTATATCATATGTGGTGGATTTCTGGCCGCAACAGTGGACGCCCTGATCCAGGGACTCCCCTTTGACAGGACGTTTGTTTTAAAGGCGATTGCTATGGGATGCGGGCTGGCTGTAGGCCAGATACTCATATGGGCTGTCAAGAAAGCCTTTGAGCTGCCTATCAACAAGGAGGACTGGTGGCATGAAAACAAATAACCACACCTTTGCATACTATATCGGTGTAGGGCTTGGTCATTTGATTGAGGCTTTTGCTGCCTGTATTGTGATCCATGTCCTTGCTGTTTATGTTGTAATATTCCCTTTTAAAGAACTGTTTTCAGCCATATTTGGCAGAAAGGATAAATAAATGAAGCTTAAGACCATAAAAACTGTTGCAATGTTCCTGTTCTCATATCTCATAGCGATCCCTGCTGCCATCCTGGCGTTTTATGTACTTATCGGAAAAGGTCTCAGTGTAGTCACACCGTTGGAGGCATTTCGAGCAGGTGCTGTTATTATGGCAGGACGCCTTACAGGCCTTGCAGCCAGAAAATATGTAGATAAGAGAAAGGAAAGGTGCTAAATTATGGGACTTTATCATTTGGAAATGGACGAACTGGCAGAATACAAAGGCTGTAAGGTAGACGAACTGAAAGCTTACAGTTATGCTGAGCTGGAAAGCATGATCGCAGACATGAAGAAGGATAAGATCATTAAACGGAATAAAATGAATGCCAAGGATAAGGAATTTGAGCGTCTGGTGCTGAAATTCTTTGAGCCGTTATCGCTTCTGCGTCCCTGGTTTACAGACAATGAGATCGTGCTTGCATGTGCAAACACAGGTGTCACGGAATCCCAGTTATGTCAGGAACATAATGTGCCGGTAGGCAATCAATGTTCTTATATACACAATGCAGAATTCATCCGCAGGTCATGGGAATCTATTCCTCAGTATGACAGCCATGGCAGGGAGTTGATGGAGCGTAAGCGTGAACAGCGTGATGTGTTTCGTATTGCCAGCCGGTATCAGGGACTTTGCCACGGAGAAGTGTTCCTGCACTTGCTTTATTCCCGTTATCCGGAATTGTCTAAATACGGGTTTTCGGCTTACAGCATGAGCGGTTCTGACAGGGATTATGAGATCTATCCGAAGAACGGTATTTATGTGCCTTTCACAGCACTTATGTCTGGCGATGTAGACCGAATCATGTTCCGTAACAGGGAATACTGTAAATCCTACAATAATGGCAGGTATACAGAAGCAGAATGTGAGAAAGCATTCCGTACAGAAGAGGCACAGGAGATGTTTAGCCTAATCTATGACATTGGTATGAAAGAACGCAGGGAAGGACATTTTTCACTTATCAAGAAAGATGACAGATGGCAGACAGTTGACGGCCTTGATACAAAAAAGGTGTCCCAGTCTGGGAATGTCACAATGCTTTCACCGGTTTACCGTTATGAATACACTGGCAGAAAACCGTTCAAGCTTGACACAGCAACAACTTATACAGCAAAATGCCTGGCATCGGAATTCATCTCTATGATTCCGGAAGCCCGTGACGTAAACATCCATGTTTGCCACAATACGGATTTCCTTCGTAAGCATGGGCTCCGTGTGAGACGGAATGATTTCCATAAAGGCGATCTTGACCTTTCCGGTTATATCGTAAACAGCAACTTTGGATGGTTTCAGGATAATAAATACAGCCTGATCATCAGGATCGAATGTCCAGAAATGATGGAGGATAATGATGAGTGAAGTAAGAAAAGAACTTATAGTGTCGAAAGCTGATGCAGAAGAGATCGAAAGGCTCCTTAACACGGAGCCTGCAGACCATTCTGAATGTATGGGTGAGGATGAGGCTATTACCCATACCGTTGATTTTGGCAATGGCATTGAAATGGATATTAAGCTCTGTGGCGTCAGTTACAGTGAAGATGAAGAATCAAACAAGCCGTGGACAGAGGCAGTCCTGTTTGAGGGCGGCTGTGAGGTAGCCTGCTCAGACGCAGATGACGTCTATTTCCAGGAATGGGAGTTGGAAGACAGCGACGGTACTACGTACATTGCAGATGTGAAGAAGGGAGACTGAATGACCATGAAATTTTCAGAAGAAAAATTTAAGACAGCGCTCAGCGCATTCTGGTACATGTTCACAACAACATCAGCACTGATGGACGGGTTAAGAGGCCTGGGCCTTGAAATTACCAAAGTAAACCCCGGTATGGTCGGGTTTGAAGGCCTGGAAGATATGCAGGACAAGGGACTGATATCTCTTATGATACTTGTGGGCATCCATGATTCTGAAGCAAAAGGACGTGATGGGGAAACAAAACTGGGCCCGGATCTGCTGGATTTCTTCAATGATGTCCGTACTCAGTATCCGGATCCCTGTGAGCTTGGCGGGTTCCCTGCTGAGTTTTACGATCAGCTGAAGGTCATTTTGCGTCTGGGCTGCGGCAATCTTCCCTGGGAAGACAGTGATACTGTTAAGACGCCTGTGATCAATGCTTTTGTCATTGAGGATAAGGAGCACCTGGAAGCCGCACTGGTTGAACACGCAGGCGGAAGTACAGACGAAGTGGAAGGCGTGGGCCTGTTTGACGACCTGGAGCCCGCTTTTGTAGGGTTTACCAACAACAACCGTGTAGTATATTCCTACGACAAGATCGTGGAACTGCTTATGAAACGGGACGGCATGACTCAGGAAGATGCCATGGAGTATATTGATTTCAATATCATCCGGGCGATCCCTTACATGAGCAAGCTGCCTTTGATTCTTTATCCGATTGACGGGTACAGGGAGGATGCAAATGAGTGAGAAAGAATTCAGGGCCATGTTAGATGGCCTGTGGGGCGCATTTTATAACGCCGCTACTGCTGTCAATATCCTGGAGAGCATCGGGCTCTCCGTGGATGGAGACACGGAAGAGGAAGGGCTTCATGTGCTTTATGGTGTCCAGGACAAAGTTGCTGAGACCATTGCTAAAGTGCTGGGCATTGAAAATGAACTGGCATTGGAACAGATCGACGCTGTTCTAGTACAGTATGAGTCTATGATAAATGATAAATGTGGCAGGGATAGTATGCCGGATGTTATCTATGAGGATGTCTTAAGGACGGTCAGGTCCCTCCATATTACCCTTCCTTGGGAAAAGAAGCCTGAGGAAGGCATCTGCTGCAGGCACTCCGGACAGATCGTTGGAAGCCATGAGGTAAAGACAGGCTGGCTTTGGAATGGTTCAAGCCATGCTTACATTATCCCCGGCAATCTTGGCATCAGCTATGACGAAAAGACTGGTGTCCTTACAGCGCATGTAGTGGAAGTTGACAAGAAGACCATCGTCATGAAGCCGGAAGAGCAGGCATATTAAAAATTTTTTCTATGCCTGGAAGTACAATATATGGTAAAGAGTCCTTAAAATAGGACTAAATATGTAAAATTTGGCAGTCTGCGGCAATATTGACAAGAAAAAAGGCTTTTGGTATAATGAAAAAGCTGGGATATGTATGTTTTCTTATATGAGGCCGCTGTGTGATTTTCATCCGCAGCGGCTTTGTATTTAACCATACAGTCCTTACATATGGGAGGAAAGGAGAACCACTATGCCTGAAGTAAAAGAATGGAAGGTAGGCGTCGCTTACGAGCGCTATGGCTACATCAAAGTCAGCAGGGAAGAGGCAAAGACAGAGGAAGAGGCTGTCAAGGTTGCTGAGAAGAAGCTTGAAGAGATGAGTGTTTCTGAGCTGGAAGAAATTACCGAATTTCTGGAAGGCACGGAAAAGATCGACCCGGAAGGGGTGCTGCAGGTATGATCATGGTATTACTTGGCCGGTCAGGCAGCGGAAAGACTACGGTCGCAGGGATCCTGCAGGAAAAATACGGGTATAAAATGGTCAGGACATGTACCACAAGAAACAGGCGCGACGGGGAACCGGAGGATCTTTATTACTTTATGTCTGATGAAGAATTCCACGGGCATCTTGCGAATGATGATTTTGTGGAATTCGATAAGTATGGGGATAATTTCTATGGCACACTTAAGTCATCCCTTGAAACAGATGACCATATCATTGCCATCCTGACGCCGGAAGGCGCCCAGGCAATTAAGAACGTATTTCCTGACGCATTTGTTGTCAATGTGGAAGCTGATATGAAGGTTTCTGTCCTGCGGGCTGTTTCCAGGGAGAAAGAACTGGATCCGGGTAAAATGCACAGGATCAGTGTCAGGGCAACCCAGGACTATTACCTGTATAATAATCTTAAATGTGATTACGTTCTTGACAATTCAGACGGGGCAGCAATAGAACGTATTGCAGAAGAAGCTGCAAAGGCACATGAAAAATTTATGGAAGAAAGGAAAATAGAGCATGTATAAGGAAAAAGTTTCAAAACTGATGTCGGCTATTGTCAACAGCAATGATGCGCCGGAAGACAAGAAATATGATCTGGAATTCATTGAAGAACGGATGAAGACGTTCACCGATTATGTGGCCCATGTGGCGTGGATGGAGACAAGGATCCAGCGTCTTGAGATCGAAGAGGTGCGCGGTGATGAGTGGCGTGACGCCGTACAGTCCCTTGATGCTTCCAGGCGCAGCAAGCATGAGGTGGCTATGGGTTCCATTAACCAGTTAAACCGCATGAGTACAATGCATGGCCTGGATCCGTTCTATGACGGGCCTGTAGACCATGAACATCGCAATGCGGTAGGCGATGTGATCGGACAGATCGTAAACGAATACTTTGAGGGGCGTTCCGTAGGGCAGCTGAGGCAGAAAGATCTTCTGGACGAGGACAGTTTTGCCGAGGCTGTGGAAAAGATTCCCGGAATGGATGGAAGTCTCGGAAAGTGAGGTAGTACCATGAAAAATGCAAGGTTTGAGCTTACCAGCTACAGGAAACACAGCGGCATGCTTACCCTGCATGCAAAAAATGAAGAATATGGATATAGCCTGACAGTTCACTTTGACCTGGAAACAGGCAGTGTGATCTATCCGGTGTCTGTCATGTCAGCATTTCCTGGTATGGACATTTCGCTGGATTCAGAAGAATCTGCGTCATGCACCCTGCCGCCTGTTATCCCTGGGCATATGACAGACCGTATGGCAAAGGAACTTAACAGGTTCCATGCGATTGTGGAACAGGCCAGGCTGTTCATAGAAGAAGAGAAGAAGAAAGAGAGGTAACATAATGGCGAAGGCAGTAAAATGGGTACCGCCGATCACATTCCGGCTGTACCAGTCTATCAGGTTTAATCGGCCCATCGACAAGGATAAGGATTATATCTCCCCTGGCGGGTATGAGCTGGAGATGACGGATGAGGACGGCAAGACAAGGTCTGTCCAGTTCGATTTTGAGGAGTATGAAGGCGGCATTGACGACGAAGATCCCTGTGTGCTTAATTGTGTACAGAAGAATCCGGACTTTGATTCGTTTGAGGGCCTGGAAACGGTCACAAAGCACATGCTGAAGAACGTCACAAAGATCGTTGAATGGTATATCTATACTGGCGAAGAGGGAGAATCAGACTTAAAGCCGGTTGAGATCCTTAAGCCTACATTCGAGCTTATCAGTGATTCCACAGGGGCAGACCTGCCTATGGAGCAGATCAAGATCAGGGATAGTTTTAAGATTACGGAAGATTTTGTGCCGGAAGAATAAAAAGGGGGAGCAGCGGGCGACGAGCCTGCTGCTTTTTTACATATTCTGAAAGAAAGGAAGGTACAGAGTTTGGTTGATTTCTATACGGCATTAAAACTGCTGGATATACTGGACGATGACAATGAATGTGTTTACTTAAGGTGTCCTGGCGATGAACCGGCATGCAGGCCGTCAGAGATACTCATAGTAAAACAGGTAAAAGAAAAGTATGACCTAAGGAAAACCAAAGTCATATCCATACGCCCGTATTTCTGCGGTAATGAATATGAAGGCATGCTCCTTACCCTTGCCTACATTGAGGGATAGGTATGGAAAAAGTAATGGAAAATAAAGAGCGTATAGCAGCACTGTTTTTAAACAAGCTCAACTGGAAGACAAATTCAGGCGACATCAGGGAATTCACATCATTCCAGGTCGATATTTATAAGTTTGTTTTTAAAGATGGGCTTGCAGGAAAGATGCTGACAGATTTTACAGCCTATATAAACAGACTCAATATGGTGGAGATCCGCAGTGTTTTAAAAATCTTCGTGTGGCTTTACCAGCATAATGCAAAGTTTAAGCTGAAATTTGGGTGGAATAAGAGGCTGCCGCTTCAGTACAACATCAGAAACTTGTTTGAGCCGCGGCGCATCAGAAGGCTGTTGCTTGACTGTGATCATGAAGACCTGATGTCATATCAGCTGGAGCCTGTAAAAGAGAAAGGAGAATGATTATGGAAAGACTGTATTTTACATTCGGGAGTGACTCAGCATTCCCCCACGGGCGGGAAGATTATATGCTCGTCATTGGAAAGGACAGGAACGATATTTTCGACACCTACAAGAAGAAATATCCGAACAGGGATGGCTCCAATGTACTCAACTGTGCAGACTATTACACACAGAGCGAGTGGGACAAAGAGTCGAAGAAGTATTTTGGGGATAAGGAGCCCGCAGAGATCCTGGTGTCTGAAACCTTGTATGGCAGGAAACCGGAAGGTTTTGCATCCATCTGGCTCTTCATACCATCCAAGTCGGAACTGTTATTCCTTCAGGAAGGGAGCGGCGATAACCTGCTGCCGGAAGATGAGGAAGAGGGTAATGTGGACTATCTGGACTACACCTGCTTCATGATGGATTGTGGCGAAGTGTCAGATGGTGATGGCGGTCAGCTGATGTTGCCCTACATGGTGCAGGAGCATTATGGGTGCCTGGCGGATGCGATCCCCGATATCCTGGAATTTGCTTATGACGACATGTTCCTGGACGCAGTGATACTGAAGACAGAAGAAGAATAGGAGGTAGGGATCTATGTCAACACCTATCGCTATGACAAGGACAAATTATTTCAGGGTAAATGATCCCGAAGCCTTTGAAGCCTTTGTAAATGATCTGGTCACAGACAGCTCTGAGAAAGTGCGGCTTATGAAAAACCCTTTAGGGGAGGTGGGTTTCTGTATTGATGCAGTCATTTATGGTTCGCCTGTAGACATGTTCACAAATGAGATGCTTGAAAAGCTGGGAGAGAAGCTTTTTGCGGATTCCCCTGATGCGATCGAAGAATTCATGGGCACTGACATAAGAGGAATGGACAGTACTGAACTTGACAATCTGTTTTATGAAGTCGTAGCCCAGATGCCTGATGAGCAGGTCAAACAGTATATGGATAAATACATTGACAGCAGCCTCAACTATGACGGTATGTGGGATAAGATGGTTGAAGACTTACAGGGCCTTCTGGAGCCTGGATGTGCCTGTATCATGATCTCTATTGAATATGAGAGCCTGTGTTCCATAAACGGTACAACACTGGTCATCACACAGAATGGCATTGAACAGATAAATCTGATTGATGATGGCATGGACAGGGCGATCATGTTGCTGGGTGATCCCAACTACAACCCGCAGATGACAAATTAAGAGAATATAATAACTGAAAGGTTCCTGTCAGGGAACCTTTTTACATAATGGAAGGAGAGAAATTATGAGTGATAGTATCAAGATGAGCCCGAAACACGGTCTGAACCCCTGCATCCCTGTCTGTTTCTTTTGCGGAAAACAGAAGAATGAGATTGCGCTTATGGGTAAACTGAAAGGCGATGCACAGGCGCCTATGTCAGCAGTTATCAATTATGATCCCTGTGACGAGTGCTATGCAAACTGGCAGATGGGTGTTCCCCTTATCAGGGTGTCAACAAAACAGCCGGTAAAAGACGCACCGCCTCTGCAGAAAAATGATGGGAAAGAACTTTATCCTACAGGCCAGTATGTGGTCATGACACAGGAAGGCGTGTCCAGGGTATTCGGAATAGAATCGGAAAAAGGAAGCCCGGTGCTGATCGAGGACGATGGTTTTGACAATCTTATGGCCCAGATGAAGGAACCTGGAGTCCTTGACGATAATGGGGATAAAGCCCTGGAACAGTAGAAACTGACGGAGGTATCTATGAAAGAAAAATTGATTATGTATGGCCTTATTGGGCTTGCTTTTCTTTATTTCGGCGCCCTGTTGTTGGACGGCCCCGCTATGGCTTCCAAGTATGAATCTTATGACAGTGAGACTGTGGCAGAACTTACGAACATAAACTTTCTCCGCAGATCTGCAGGAAAGACCTGGGTTACTGAATATATAGTAGACTATTCTTTTACAGTGAATGGTAAGACCTATGAAGATTCTACATCCTATCTCAGCTCTGTGCCTGAAGACAGTACATCTGTTGTAAGATATGACAGCCGGAATCCGAAGGACAATGTCCTTATTCTGGAAAAAGAGAACGCTGTTGACACATCAATGGGAGGCATCATTATCATAGCTATCATTGGCGGGCTGTATGCCTGGTCAAAGTTCCGTAAGAGATAAACCATATGTGCTGTGGCATCTGTCACAGCACATGTAATTTTTAGGTAGTTTTTGTTAATTGCCCCTTGAATTGGGGCTTTATAAATGATAGACTATAACTATCAAAGAAAAGGAATGGAGGAAAAGAAATGGAAAACGAAAAAATTGAAGTGCTCGTTGTGACCGATACCCAGGTTGACTTTGAGTCGGGAAGCCTTGGCACGAAAGAGGCACAGGCAAGCGTGCCTGCGATCATCCGTAAGATCACGGAAATGGGCAACGATGGCGCCATCATCATTGGGACAGGAGACACCCACGGGAAGGATTACCTGGAGACATCTGAGGGTAAAAAGCTTCCGGTTGAACACTGTATTGAGAAGACACCTGGCTGGAAAATGGTGCCTGGGATCAAGGAAGCGTTTGACCTGTATGGCGGAATACTTGTCATGAAGGACAAATTTGGCAGCGTAGATCTTGCATCTATTATCAGGGTGCTTGCATCTAACAGGTTTGGGCAGCTCACAGGGCTTGGCAAGAAACTCCGTATTGTTATTATCGGCTGGTGTACGGACATCTGCGTCATTGTGAATGCGATCCTGCTTAAGACAGCATTCCCGGATGCAGAGATCATCGTGGATTCTGCATGCTGTGCAGGCGTGACGCCTGAGAAACATGAGGCTGCTCTTGAAATCTTGAGATCCTGCCAGATCGAGGTGGTCTAAGATGTCAGTTGCAAAGACAAACTGGTTTAAGGTAAAGGACAGGAAAGCCTGGGAGGGCTTCCTGTCCCGTCTTTGTATATGTGGGTCACAGAAACCTTACAGCATGACAAATGATGACGGAGAAGTTGCATTTTATGCTTATGGTGAGATCTATGGCCTTAACACAGAAGCGGTGGCAGAAGAAGATGTGGCAAAACTGAAAGAGGCTTTGTGTAAAGAAAGCCAGGTCACGATCGAAAACTTCTTAGACCGGTCTGTAGAAGATAAGACGGATGAAGAGATTGAAAGCCTTATCAGCGAAACCCTTGCAGCAATGCACCCTTACCGGTTAAGAGATCACATGAATGAATATGACATTGGGACATCTGACCATGAAGGTATGAGGGCTATGATGATAAAAGGGATCCAGGAGCTTTTGGAACCCGGCGGAGCCTGTGTCATCATGCAGGTATCTGATGACGAGGGTATTGCATCAGCGCAGGCTATCACAAAAGATACAGACACATATATGGATTTTGAGACCATGGTCGCTGCACAGGCAGCACAGATGGTTGGAAACCCTGGTTACAAACTGAGAATGATCGAATGAAAGAGAGGTAAAAACATATGAGATTAGAACCCATTATCAGAAGCCTTTTGGAAGATGATATTTATAAGTGGAATATGGGGCAGGCAATCCTGCACCAGTTCCCCAGCCACATGACACGCTGGGCGTTCAAACTGCGCAATAAAGGCGTGCATTTCACGCCCGAAATGGTACAGGAGATCAAGGAGCAGGTAGACCATTACTGTACCCTCCGGTATAAGGAAGAGGAGCTCCAGTATCTGGCGTCCATTAAGTGGCTGAAGAAGGATTACATCGACTACCTGCGTTTCTGGCATCCCCGCCGTGAAGAGATCTTTATCAGTGACCAGGCAGAATGCGGCCTCTGGATCGAAGCAGAAGGCACATGGCTCAACACAAGCCGGTACGAGATGCCCATCCTGATGATCGTCAACGAGGTCTGGTTCCGTATGAACTATAACTATGTAAAGTTGTTTGCAAGCTTTGAGGAGCGTCTGGAGGCTAAATTCAATGATTTGAAACATGGTAAGTATTATGTTGGCAACTTTTCTGGCTTTGGCCTGCGCAGACGTCTGTCCGCTGAGGCTGAAGAGCGTTCTGTTGAAGTGTTCTGCCATTTGAACGATACCATGCACAGCGCGTCCCGTTTTGTTGGTGTGTCAAATGCATATCTGGCTAAGAAATACGATCTCATGGTTACAGGTACGGTTGCCCACGAATGGATGATGGGTGCAGGCCAGGGTACCATGCGTCACAACCCTGCATATTGTAACTGGTATGCGATGGAAGCATGGGTAAAAGAGTACGGCATCCTCAATGGTACGGCTCTCACCGATACGGTCGGTACAGACATGTTCCTGAAAGACTTCCAGCTTACTTTCGCAACCCTGTATTCCGGTGTCCGTCATGATTCCGGCGATCCGATCGAGTGGGGCGAGAAAATGATCGCGCATTATAAGAAGCTGGGTATTGACCCGGTAACAAAGATGCTGCTGTTCTCTGACAGCCTGAACTTTGAGAAGGCAGACAAGATCTTCCGTCACTTCAGGGAACGTGCTAAGATCGCATTTGGCATCGGAACATATTTGACCAATGACACATTTGCAGAGCCGCTCAATATTGTCATGAAGATGGTCAAATGCAACGGCCATGATGTGGCAAAGCTTTCTGACACGCCTGGCAAGGGCATGTGCCAGAATCCTGAGTACATTGAATATGTGCAGAAATGCATTGCCCTGCGTGCCGCAGGCATGGAATAAGACATAAGGAATGCCTGTACCGTCTGGTGCAGGTATTCCTGTAAAGAAAGGGGGGCAGATTTCATGCATTGTTTCAGAGTATTATATGTGCCTGACGATACTGCTTTCATGGTGTGGGCTGAGACAGAGGAAAAGTCCATTGAAAAAGTAATGGAGCGCAACATAGCTGAACTTGATAAAGAGGGAGAAGGACTTAACAGGTCTGATTACCTTGTCGATGAGTTCACGCCGCAGACCAATGACACAGGAATACTCGCATTCTATGATGTTTATTCGGTCTTTGAACGGAAGGATGAGAACGGAAAAGACATCGAGTGCCAGCACAATTTTGGAAAGCGAGGCTGATCAGAATGACAACAGAATATACACTGATGAATAAAAATCATCCTGTGCTTGGTGCTGTTTATGATGATGAGCTTCAGGTGTTTACAAAGCTGGAGCCATTGGACTTGTGCTTTGCATCGCCCGCCTTGTTAAAGCCTAACGGCATGACAGACCGAAGGCTTTTTAATGAATGGTGGTCTGACCGTGCAGTACCTTCATCGCGTATGGAAAGAAGCAGGGCCAAAGACATGCTTATGGAAAACCTGGGACTGTCTTTGTCTGACTGTTACTGGATGAACCCTGGCGGCCTGGTATGGGAGCAGGTGAATCTGTTTGAAAATGGTGTATCACCTATGGAGATGCAGTCGCCTGGTGAGACTGGATCTTATTCTCCTGAAGCCTCAACAGGCGGCGACCTGCCAAAACAGTGGCGCCGTTCGGAATCTGTGTGGGAACTTGTAAAACAGGGTTCAGGCACAATGAAACAGGAACCTTATAATGAAGTTGTTGCTACAGCACTTCATAGAAGGCTTCTTAATCCGGACGAGTATGTGCCTTATCATGTGGAAAACAGTTTATCTGTCTGCCCAAATATGCTGCGTCATGGTGAAGAACTTGTAACAGCATGGGATGTAATAAAGAATGTAAAAAAGCCGAATGACAGGTCAAATTTTCAGCATTGTTTTGACACATTGTCCAGATGTTTTGATATGTCGCCCGATGAAGTGAACCATGGACTGGAAAAGATGTTTGTGTGCGATGTGATCCTGGCAAATTCAGACAGGCATTACAGGAATTTTGGGCTCATCCGTGATACTGACACACTCCGGTATACAAAGATAGCTCCCGTTTATGATTCTGGTTCCTGCTTGTGGTACGACAAACCAAGGCTCGTGTATCAGTCAGATTATGACTATGAAACAAAACCATTTGGAATGCCCCCTGACAAACTTCTTGAGCAGTTCCATGACATGTCATGGTTTGACCCGGACAAACTGAAAGGGTTCACGGAAGAAGCAGCAGAAATCCTGGCAGGTAATCCATATATGCCGGATCACAGGCTTAACAGAATACTGGAAGGTCTGAACCAGAATGTGGAAGCAGTGTCAGAGCATGCAGCATCTTGTCAGAAAATGTACCATGCCGGGTTTACAAAAGCAGTAGGCCAGACGCCAGGAGATGAAGGAAGATGTATATGAGGAATACCTGTGCTGTTTTAGCATGGGTATTCCCAATACAGAAAGTGAGGTAATTATGGAAGAAAGACCGAAAACAAGACCCATGACATGTGAAAAACCATGCGACATGCTGAAAGGGAGAGGCCCTTATAAAGCATTTTACTGCAAGAACAGGGAAGAATTCCTGTATGCACTGTTTAAAATGTGTGTATCAAAGCAGATATCTATCAGCAACTGGCAGCCCTATTATGAAAGCCACCGTGAGAATTTTGAGGAGTTTAAGAAAGCTTACAGCCAGCAGCATAGCGTTGTATCTGGCATGCCTGAGAATATTGCATATTCCGATACAGTTGAGGTAAGACCTGACTGGTACATATTCCAGTATTATGAGAAAGAATACTCATATTACAGTGACAAGTATGAGCAGAATATGAAAACGACAGAAAGCCATTTCAATGTTACTCCACTGTCTGTCATAAAAGAAAATATGGAACAGTTCTTAGGACAGTTCCCCGAAGAAAGCGAGGTAAAGTAAAAAAATGAACATTCAAAGCTTATCAATCGTGGTGCCCAACAGGCAGTGCATCAACCATTGTGCATCCTGCCCCAGCCGGATGCATGACAATAATTATCCCATGCTGTTTGATGAGAACCGGCCGGACTTTGACCTGTATCTGAAGGATTATCTGAAGCGCCTTGAGTATGCAAGGGACAACGGCTGTAATGTCCTCATGCTGACCGGCACATCGGAGCCCCAGCAGAACCGCAGGTTCATGACTCTCTTCGGCATGATGATGCAGATGATGAAGACGCCTTTCCGCAGTATTGAGATGCAGTGTACAGGTGTTCTCTTAAATGAAGATTATATCCAGTTCCTGCGCCGCCATGTAGGTGTAACGCTCATGGCCCTGTCTGTGTTCTCCCTGGATGATAAGGCCAATACAGCGATCGTTGGTACGCCGAACGGTTTCCAGATCAATATAAAGGATGTGGCACAGATGGTAAAGAAATGCGGCATGTCCCTGCGTATGTGTCTGAATATGACAAAGAGCTTCAACGCTTATGAAAAGCATCCGGAGCTTCTGTTTGAGCATATGAAAGAACATTACGGCGCTGACCAGCTCACATTCCGTGTCCTGTATGCCGGTGATGATGACCGTCCGGAAAATGTCTGGGTACGTGAGAATGCAGCAAAGCCGGAAACCATTGCGGCTATGAAAGAATATGTGAAGGCCAATGGTGAGATCCTTGGCCGCCTTCCCTATGGTGCGCTTAAATATGGTGTGGACGGCATGTCTGTTGTCATTGACGACGATTCCATGGGAAAAGAGTCTGAGGCAGCTGACAGCTACAAATACCTGATCTTGCGTCCTGACTGCAAGCTCTACTCATCCTGGGACAATCCGGGAAGCCTGGTATACTGATATGGAATGGGTAGAAGAAAAACCAACCAGGTCTCATTGGAAGAGCAAATATACCTGTCAGATCGGGGACATGCGCATTGCTATTATGCAGCGTAATGCCGGTATTACATGGGACATATATATAAGAGGCGAAAAAGACCGTATCGACTGCAATGAAGCATTCCGTTGTGAAAGCGCTGAAGAAGCCAAAGAGAAAGCGATCAGATTCGCACAGCTGTATGTCAAACGGCAGCTGAGGATTGCCAACAGGAAGGCAAAGATCTGGAAGGAACGGAAGAAAGAGATCGGAGGTGTGTCATGAGAGCGTTATTGTTTGGCACATTCAATCCGCCCACCTGTGCCCATATGGACATGGGCCGGGCGGCAAAAGAAGCCCTGGGGATAAACGAACGCGATGTCGTCTACATCCCAACGGGCGACCAGTACATCAAAAGCTGGAAAGGTTACACGCCTGGCAGCATCATGCCGGCTGAAAAGCGTCTGGCACTGCTCCATGTAGCAGCTGCCCAGCATGGGTTTATGGTATCAGCCATCGAGGTAGACGGTGTGACAGACGGCAAGACTTACAATGGTGTGAAACATTTTGGGTTTGAGGAATCTATCCTCTGTCTGGGTATCGACAACATCGCCCAGATGAAAAAGTGGTACAGATGGGAAGAGCTGGTACGCCGCACACGCCTTCTCATATTTCACCGTGAGGGCTATACTGAGACACCGGAAGCACAGGAAGTTCTTCAGAATGCGCGCCGTGTAGAATACACAAGGCTGTGGCAGGATAATGACGGAATCTCATCTACCCAGGTACGGGAGCTTTACAAGCAGGGAGATTTTGAAAAGCTGAAATGTCTTGTCCCGGAACCTGTTTACAAATATCTGTCAGAAAATGACAGGGTATTCTTTTAAGAAAGGAGTGTCATAAATGGGGGATCCATACAAAGTAAAGATCATTGAAAGTCATCTGGAACAGATGGGCAAAGACACTTATTATCATCCGCAGCTTGCAGGCATGGCAGGGAAGAATATCAACCTTGATCGCGGTGCGCTGGAGCTGTTAAAGGATTATTATGAAAGGAATGGTGGAGAGTAATGGCATATACATTTGATGCTGTGAAGGCGAAGAACGAATGTGTCCAGTGGATCAGGGACTGGTTTGATAAGAATGGGAAAGGCTGCAATGCTGTCATTGGTATTTCCGGAGGGAAAGACAGTACGGTCGTGGCCGGGCTCTGTGTGGAAGCTCTGGGAAAAGACCGTGTGATCGGTATTATGATGCCTGATGTCATGCAGCCGGATATTGAGGATTCCAGGGAGATCATAAAGCATCTGGGCATCCTTGGGATCGAATATAACATAGGACAGGCAAAGCACGCTATGATTGCATCTATGACAGAGGCTATGATAATTGCAGGCATGGATAAGGAGATCACACGGCAGACTATGGAGAACCTGCCTCCGCGGCTGCGCATGTCAGCACTCTATGCTATCGCACAGACCTTTAATGGGCGTGTGTCTAATAACTGTAACATGTCCGAAAACTGGATCGGATATAGCACCATTTATGGTGATACCGCGGGGGACTTCAGTCCCATTTCCAGTTTCACGGTTTCCGAAGTGATCGAGATCGGCAGGGTGCTTGGCATTCCGGAGAAGTTCCTGGTGAAGCCACCTGCTGACGGGCTTTCCGGCAAGACGGACGAAGATAAGATCGGCTTTACCTATGCTGTCCTTGACCGTTACCTGCGTACTGGTGAGATTGATGATATGCTTATCAAAGGCATGATCGACGGCATGCACAGCCGTAACAGGTTCAAGCATATGCCCATGGCCGCATTCAAATGGGACGTTCCTGAGCCATTGAATATTTAAGGTACCATTGCAGTGCCTGCCAGACAGGCACTGTTACATAGAAAACGGAGGTTTAAATCATGGAAAAAGTGAGATATACAGGCAGGGTTGTGGAACTTACATGGAACTGTCCTTACTGTGGCCGCAAAAACAGGGGAAGGGACAGGGAATGTGTCGGGTGCGGCAAGCCCAGGGGTAAAGAGACAGAACATGACATAAAAGACCATGTAGCTGTACTGGAAGGGGAAGAGGCAAAAAAGCATATAAAAGGCCCCGACTGGCTGTGCGATTACTGTGGATCTTATAACCCGGCAGAAATGAGAAGATGTGAGTCATGTGATGCACCAAGAGGCGCAAGTAAAGACTACTTTGCTGTCAGGAAAGAACAGGAAAAGAAGGAACAGGAAGAAAAGGAATCAGTTTATTATCAGGCAGACAGTACAGACTTCATTGGTGATCATGGCAGAAAACTGTTAAAAGAAGCAGAATTTTGGAACCGTCTGATGCCAATTTTTGCAGCTGTCAGCGGTATAGGTGTTATTGGCCTGCTCATATGGTTTGTTATATGGGCTGCCACGCCGCAGCAGTTAACAGGCACAGTCACAGACTTGACCTGGGAGACATCCATATCCCTTGAGGAATTTACCACGATAGAAGATGAGGGCTGGTACCCGCCGTCAGATGCACGTATTAAGTACAGCCAGGAGCGGTATTACGACACGATACAGGAGATCGACCATTATGACACTGTAACAGAACCTGTTACGAAATACCGGACAGTGCAGGACCCGGATTATGTATATTATACATATGAAGACCAGGGCAACGGATATGCTCTGGAAGTAGAGCACAGGGTGCCGCAGTCACACCAGGAACCTTATATTGATTATGAGTCAAAAGAGGTACCTGTTTATAGGGATGTGGACATCTTTGAGACCTGGTACTGGTATGAATATGACAGGTGGCTTACCATAGACACCAAGAAAGCAAGCGGGGATAAAGGTGAAGAGGAAGACCCTGTCCTTGAGCCAGACGGCCCCGACCAGAGAACAACTGATTATAGCAGGTCTTATGAGGCCAGGATTGTTTCAGATGAAGAGACCTATGATACAGCTATTAGTAAGGAACTTTATGATATTCTGGAAACAGGTGATGAAGTCCAGTTTGAGGTGTATAAGCTCGGCGGTGTTAATATACTGGCAATAAACAGCACGCCAGTTGAAACAGAGGAATAAGCAAGGGAGGATTTGTTATGAATTTTTGCGGAGGATATGTAGGCATTGCCTGCGTTGACGGTAGCTGCCCGAAAGCAAATGCAGAAGAATATGCTGAGCGTGGAATGGATATCACGAAAAAATGTTCGGACTGTTTTTATTATAAAGGTTGTGAAGATTGTGGCCTGGCAGGGACGGAACACTGTGTGAAAGCTTTGGATAAGGTTTCGCTCATTACGATCCAGAACAAGGCTGTCACTTTCATACTTGACAAATATGGCATATATTATTCTGGCAAAGAGCCAGCAGATAATCTGAAGGCGCCTTACGGACGTATGAAGGCTGAGTATGGATATGAGCACAACCCAATCTTTGCAGGTGTTGTAGGGCAGAAATGCGAGTTTATGGGTGCAAAGACAGATGGCAGCGTCCTCATATGCCTGGAAGTACCGGCAATCGAAGTAAAGTTCCAGAACTATTATGAATGGAGCGACCTTGTTTATTTCATGGAATGTCCGGATGAATGGAATGGAGACATCAGTTTTGATGAGTATGTAAAGAACACGCTCCACAAGCCGAACCTTGGTCAACATAATGCATGGCAGGCGACCTTAAGCTGTATCAAAAAGGAATGGGTTACTGGCGTGTATGACATACCGGAAACTTTCATCAGCCGCCATATAGGCAGCGGCGGCGCAAATATTCTTCAAAAGATCGGGAAGCAAAGCCAGCCTGTTAAATATCAGGCATGTACAATCCCAGAAAATGCCCATCGTTATGTAGTCATGAGGATGGGTGAGGTCATTGATGTCCTTCTTATGCAGAATAAGAACGATAAAACCTGGTCGTTCATAAACATGTCAAAAGGCCACATCTGCTCCTGTCGGTTTGCAACTGTGGAAGACGCAGAAGCGGATATGGAAAGACATAAAAACGATAAGCGTATTATTGACTATGTAAAGGTTATGTAAGAGGAAAAGCCCATCAGTCCTATCTGATGGGCTTTTGTCAATAGATAAAATATACCAGTGGAATCCTTGCTACTGGCGTATTTTATGTATTGATTTTAAAGCTGTTCTGTTGTAAAATGTATGTTAGAAACCCCTTAACAGGGGTTAAATATAAAAGAAAGGAATAGAAAAATATGGACAGTGTTGTAAAAACACCTGAGGACTATGGCGTTATTTACAAACCTGACAAAGCGGTTATCGTCATCAAGAAAGACGGCACAAAAGAACCGTTTAATGTTCAGAAAGTAATCATAGCCATAGAAAAGAGCGCTTACCGGGCCCTCACCAAATTTACGGACGAAGAGAAGCGGCGCATATGCCAGACTGTCGTCGACAAGATCAATGAGATAGGGAACAACAAAGTGCCCATATCTCTCATGCATAACATTGTGGAAAAAGCACTGGAGGACATTAAGCCCATTGTGGCAAAATCCTACCGGGACTACCGTAACTACAAACAGGATTTCGTACGGATGATGGATGATGTCTTTAAGAGCAGCCAGGCTATCATGTATGTGGGCGACAAGGAGAATGCCAATACAGATTCTGCCCTGGTATCAACCAAGCGCAGCCTGATCTTTAACCAGTTTAATAAGGAACTTTACCAGAAGTTCTTCATGACTACGGAAGAACTGCAGGCATGTCGGGAAGGTTATATCTATGTTCACGATATGAGTGCCCGTAGGGACACGATGAACTGTTGTCTTGCAGATATCACAGCAATCCTGACAGGCGGTTTTGAGATGGGCAATGTCTGGTACAATGAGCCCAAAACCCTTGATACAGCTTTCGATGTAATCAGTGACCTTGTGCTTTCCATGGCCAGCCAGCAGTATGGCGGCTATACACTGCCTGAGGTTGATAAGATCCTGGAGCCTTATGCAAAGAGATCCTTTGAAAAGTATGTTGAGAAATATATGACAGAACTTGGTGTAAGCCGGGAAAAGGCAGAAGAAGTTGCTATGAAGGATGTGGAACGCGACTTCGAGCAGGGCTTCCAGGGCTGGGAGTACAAGTTCAACACAGTTGCATCAAGCCGTGGCGATTATCCCTTTATTACTGTTACCGCCGGGCTCTCAGCAAGCAGGTTTGGTAAGATGGCCAGCATCACCATGCTGAATGTAAGGAAGAAAGGGCAGGGAAAGAAAGGGCATAAGAAGCCTGTTCTGTTCCCGAAGATCGTGTTCCTGTATGATGAGAACCTGCATGGTGAAGGAAAAGAGCTGGAAGATGTGTTTAATGCAGGTGTTGCATGTTCCATGAAGACCATGTACCCTGACTGGCTTTCCCTCACAGGCGAAGGTTATGTACCCGGCATTTACAAGAAGTATGGCATGGTTATTTCCCCTATGGGCTGTGTGGACGGCCAGGAAATTATCACATACAGATGGAATGGAAAACTTTATATTGAATCATTCAAACGTATGTGGGACAGATTGGCAGAAGTATTTGAAGTAAAAGTACAGCCTGCGGGACCTGAGCATTTATATATGGATCTCACTGGCATTACAATTTATGACAAGACAAAAGGTTTTGTTGCTGCAAACCGTATCATTCGGAATACCAGTGATAAATGGGTTGACCTGCATCTATCAAACGGGCGCAGGCTGTTATGTACAACAGACCATCCGATCACAACAGCCGCAGGTATTACAAAACACGCATGTGAACTTACAAAAGATGATCAGATTGTCATCAATTCCAATCAATATTCAGAAGAGACAGTTGACTTTGATGCTGATAAAGCATGGCTTCTTGGTTTTATGCTATGCGACAGCTGTTATGATCCATATGGTATCTTTGCCTCTATTGCATTGGATTCTGAAAACGAGATAGAAGAAAAATTCCACGAACTGTTTCCGAAATATTTTGGTCTGGAAACACGTACATTGGTACAGATGCGGGAAGAAAAAGGCAACTATAAAGACCTGCGGGCATACAGTGATCACAACGGTGGGTTGCAAAAGGCAATGAAATATCTTGTTGAAATGTTTGGCGGCAAAGGAAAGAAAGACCGTCAGATACCAAATGAGGTATTTAGCTGGAACAGAAGTGCAAAACTTGCATTTATGGCTGGTATCATTGATGCAGACGGTTATCTGAACCCGACATCTCATGGTGGTTCTGTTGTACAGCTGGGTTCTACCAATAAAGAACTGGCACTTCAGCAGATGGCACTTGCCCAGGCCCTTGGAATACCTGCAAAGATCTATTATAACAGATACAATAAGAAACATCCCGATAAGATCAGATATCGTGTTGAGTTCTTTGCAACAAAGAAACTTTCAGATTATCTGGTTTGTGAAAAGAAGAAGGAATGTTTTAAAGAGCGTTCAGCCTATAGTGCGAGCGATATAAATGACATTGCTGAGGTAATGGAAGTTAAGACAATCGAGCGCACAGACTTCAGCTATGATGTGTCAACAGAGTCTGAACATTTTGATGTCAGTGGTATTTGGAGCCATAACTGCCGCGCTTTTCTTTCGCCCTGGTATGAAAGAGGCGGCATGTACCCGGCAGATGACGATGACAAACCTGTGTTTGTTGGACGTTTCAACATTGGCGCTGTGTCACTCCATCTTCCTATGATCCTTGCAAAGGCAAGGCAGGAAGGCCGCGACTTCTACGAAGTCCTGGACTATTACTTAAATATGATCCGTCAGCTTCATATCCGTACTTATGCTTACCTGGGCGAGATGAGGGCATCTACAAATCCGTTAGGCTACTGTGAAGGTGGTTTCCTCGGCGGGCACCTTGGACTCCATGACAAGATCAAGCCTCTGTTGAAACCCATGACAGCCAGCTTTGGTATCACGGCGCTCAATGAGCTGCAGATGCTGTATAACAAGAAATCCCTGGTAGAAGATGGGCAGTTTGCACTGGAAGTGCTTCAGTATATCAATGATAAGGTCAACGAGTACAAACAGGAAGATGGCAATCTATATGCGATCTATGGCACACCTGCTGAAAACCTCTGCGGCCTGCAGGTAAAACAGTTCCGGGCGAAGTATGGTATCATCGAAGGTGTTTCCGACAGGGAATATGTCACCAACAGCTTCCACTGTCATGTTAGCGAAGATCTTACGCCGATCGAGAAGCAGAACCTGGAATTCCGTTTCTGGAATCTGTGTAATGGCGGTAAGATCCAGTATGTGAAATATCCTATTGACTACAATATCATAGCAGTAAAGACTTTGATCCGCCGGGCAATGGACATGGGCTTCTATGAAGGTGTGAACATGTCACTGGCATATTGTGAGAACTGTGGCCACCAGGAACTGGAAATGGATGTCTGCCCGAAATGCGGCAGCCGCGACCTTACAAAGATTGACCGTATGAACGGTTATTTAGCTTATTCCCGTGTCCATGGCGACACGCGTCTGAATGAGGCGAAAATGGCAGAGATTGCGGAAAGGAAGAGTATGTGACAGATGCATTATCACGATATAACCAAGGACGATATGAAGAACGGGGACGGCCTGCGCGTCGTCCTCTGGCTGGCCGGATGTGAACATCACTGCCCTGGCTGCCACAATCCTGTTACCTGGGACCCGGATGACGGCCTGGTATTTGATGAAAAGGCAGAGCAGGAGATATTTGAACAGCTCCGGGAGCCATATATTGACGGTATTACCTTTTCTGGCGGCGACCCGTTATTCCACAAAAACCTCCCTGAGGTGCAGGAATTGGCAAAGGAGATCCATGAGATGTTCCCTGGTAAGACTATCTGGCTTTATACAGGCTATGAATGGGAAAACGTAGGGTCTTTGCCCATCATGGAATATGTGGATGTGCTGGTGGACGGAAAGTTTGAAGCAGACAAGAAGGATAACAAACTCATGTGGAAGGGAAGTTCCAACCAGCGTGTCATTGACGTACAGGCAACCTTAAAGTCAGCAAATCCGTTGAAACCGGTGCTGCATTGTAACGATTATATGTAAATAAGAAGGCTGGGCACTGTCCCGGCCTTTGGATTGATGAGGCGGTGATAAAAGAAATGAACAATATTACATTGGCAGTACACATCATATTGATAGCATGCCTGGTTGCCCTGGCTGCACTGAATGTTATCATATTCCTGTACAACATTTACTGTCTGAGGACGTTCAGGAAACGGTTCATAGATATGATCCCCGACCATGGGAGTACTGCTGCAGAAAATGGATTTCTTATAGCGTTCCTGCTGTGCATCATAGGGGAAGAACTTGTCATCGACTTTATCATGTATTTTATCAACAGGGAGGAGTAAGTATGCAGAGAATTGCAGAATTTCAGAAGGTGAGCAGGGAACAGTTCATCAAAGACATGAAAAGTGAGTTTCCTATGTTTACAGAGGACGCATTAAGTGAGATTTATGACATGATCAAGAGGCCCAGGCGTGCAACAAAGGACAGCGCCGGATATGATTTCTTTACACCGGTTGCCTTTTCTCTGGATCCCGGACAGACAATCAAGATCCCTACCGGCATCCGTGTGCGGATTGACGAAGGCTGGGTATTAAAGCTTTATCCCAGGAGCAGTCTTGGGTTTAAGTACCGCCTGCAGCTTAACAACACGGTGGGTATTATCGACGGTGATTATTACAATTCCGATAATGAAGGCCACATCATGATTAAGGTCACCAATGATTCCAGAGAAGCAAAATCCATTTCAATGGATGCCGGTGGTTCGTTTGCCCAGGGTATTTTCGTGGAATATGGGATTACGGTAGATGACGATGTAAAGGAAATCCGTAATGGCGGCATTGGAAGTACCGGAAAATAAAACAGGAAGCTGATGGGCAAGTGTCCGTCAGCTTTTTACATAAGGAGGATAACGCTATGACATTTAAGAAATTACAATCAATCATCAATAAAAATAACATCCCGAAAGATGTTCATATTGTAAGCGACAGCGGATGGGAATGTGGCCCGTCTGAGATGAACGGCGTCTATTACAACAAAGCAAAGAATGAGATCGTCTTCACACAATCAGGTGACAAGTATGACGCATATCATAAAGACAAAGACTGGAAGCGTCTCCATGGGGAGGACTAAGATGACTAATAATACAAATTTTCATAACTTAAAAGAACTGTTGGAGGTATATGAGCCTGAAAGCCGTGGGGTTATGACAGATGAGGAATACCAGCTGATCGAAGAGAAACTGGAGATCAAAAGTATGGAGGTCATGGAACTCCGTAACCTGCGCGACTTTGTTGTTTTGTACTTGTCCCGTCATCCAAATGAAGGCAATTTAATGAATGATTACCTCATTGGTAAAATGGTGGACAAGACAAGTGCGATCACTGCGGTCATTGACAAGGCACTTTTCGATAAAGGGGTGGAAGTATGAATAAAGTATTGGTTTTGTTTTCCGGCGGCATGGACTCATTCCTTGCCGCCTGCCGTGTTATCACAGCTAGGAATAAAGCAGTCCTGTTTTCCTGTAACAGTGGGACGGTTGCAAATGAAAAGATGTTCTCACAGGGCGCCAGGCGGCTGATAGACCGTTATGGGAACACACAGGTACAGTGGGCAGGCGTATATAACACAGCATCTGTCATAAACAGGCTGAATGAAGACTGGGCCAGGCTTTCATGGGCCGAGCTTGGTGCCATGTACCCTAATCTCATAAATGCACAGGCCACTTGCCTGCACTGCCAGACATCCATGTGGATTGCAGGGCTTGCATACTGCCGGGCAAAGGACATCACAGCCATTGCCTGTGGTTATAAGCTTTCTGATGTGTTCTGCACAGGGCAGAAATGGTACAGGAAGCTGATCCATGATATCTGCTGCAGCAATGAGATCAAAGTCAGTTTCCCGGTATGGGAACTTGAATGGGCAGAGGGTGCACCAAGCCGAAAGAGTGAAATGTCAGCAAACGGCTTTATACCAAAAGTATACGAGCCTCAGTGCATGGTGGGCCGCCCAGTGGAAGCTATGTCAAAAGAATCATCCGACAGCATGCTTGCATATATGAAAGCAGCTCATACCAATAATGCAGAGTGAGATAGACAGGCTGGTGCCTGTTTTTAAAAGCATACAGCTGTCAGATGTGACAATGAGTGAGGAGACATTATGCGGAATTTAGAAGATGTTTTGAAACATTTTGAACCATGTGAGGCATCAGAAAAGGCATGTGAGATCATTGACGTGTATGAAGAAACCTATGAAAAACTGAAGAAGGATTATGGCTACACAGAATTTGATGTGGAAACCATCCAACACGCCATGGATATCATCCAGCCGGGCATCACCATATTGCATATAATGGGCTGTCTGAAACCTGAGAGTATCTGTTATGGAAAGGCTGTTGGCTTTTTCATATATAAGGATTATCATGTCTTCCGGTTCCATTACAACATCCATACACCGGAATTTAACGGCCCCAGGGTGTCCAACATGATGGAAGATGTGGAGGAGATCATCCTGGATGAAAAGATGCGCGACAAATATGACATACTTGCCTGTGAGTTTGAAAAGACCGGTTTTGGGAGTGAAGCATTTTGGGCCCATACACCGATCAGTACCTTAAAGGAAGACGAGAAGGCACTCCGGGCTCTAATGATGGCCCTGCAGGCTTACTGCCGGAAGCAGGAATACTGTAAGCTTCTCAGAAAGCTGGACAAGAAGCACCTTAAATGGGAGGCTGAACTGAAAATGAGGCTTAATTCAGATGTTGGTGTGCATCCTGCGCTTAAACAGATGGAGAACGGCAAGCTGCCAAAAATGAAACAATAAATAGGGAGGATTCAGTATGAAAAGGACACAGGACAATATGCCCGAATTCAGAGGCCAGATGGTGGATATCCTGGAGGACATGCTGGCAGAAAAAGGCGCGACGATCGAGAATGAAGACCGTGATGAAGCCATCGGTGAAGGGGAAGACCCGGAAGGATGTGCCATCATTTATGGCTGCGACTATGACCTGATCAGCGAACCGGTTCAGGGTGTTGTTGAAATGTACAGCCTTTTGGATTTCACTGTCACAGATGAGGCTGTAAAAGAAGCGATCGTTGCTATTGTCATGGATGGCTGCAGGGATGTCATTGACAAGGCAGAATTCCCGGACGGGGGCTTCACAGATGAAGATTATAAGGCGCTGGAAGATAAGATCGCAGAAACATTTACCAACTGGGAAATGTTCGGTTAAAACATAGGTCAGGCTCTGTCCTGGCCTTACATATAAGGAGCTTATTATGCAGAAATTTGATTATCTTACGTTCAAGCTGGAACTGGAAAAGGAAGGGCTGAAGGTCTGCCCGTGCTGTCTGTCTGGCCAGCTGGAGTTTACAACAGACGACAGACATCAGGAATATTGGCTCACATGCGCCTTCTGCAAAGTCGGGATCAGGCATCATCTGTTTTCCACTCTTAGGAAAAACTGGAACAGAAGAAATTCTGACGACCCGAAAATGCATAAGATCACTCATGACATTGAATATTCCTGGTTTGACGGGAATAAGACAGAATATTTCAGAAAGGAAGAATAACATGGCAAGATTGAACAAACAGAATATCAAGAAGATCAAGGATCTGAAAGAGCAATACCTGATGGAGAAACATGCATTTGAAAGGGCAAAAGTAAAACTGGAAACAGAACTCGAACCATACCTGGATGATGCTTACCCGGATCCTCATGAGCTGCTTGAGATCAGGCAGCTGTTACTTGAACTGGGCCCCAGCCCTGTCCTTGACAAAGTAATAGATAAATTGCGCCAGTGTGGCTATGTGAGAAACGGTGTAGATGTACCAGATGTCCTGGAACCCGATGTAAGGGAATCTATAAAGACAGCAGTAAAAGAGTACAGGATCACAAAAGACTTTGTGGACGCAATGGAGATAACGATCCAGAAGTATGCCAACCGGATCCTGAACAGGAATGACACGTACAGGGATTGTGAATATCTGGCAGAACTGATCGAGGCCCTGCCCGCGTGCATGTTCCAGTACAAGCTCATGAAGCAGTATCATATTTGTTTAAATAAAAAGAGCTCCTAAACGGAGCCCTTAATTGATGATCTTTAAGATTGTCAGGTTAAGCTTATCAAGAAGGTCAACAGCCGTCCCATCAGACATCTTCACCACAGGTCTTTGCAGAGCCTCACGCCTATTCTCTACAATAATGCCTGTACGCCCGTCAGATAAAAGTACTTCCCTGCCGATCGGGTAGAGCACGATCACAGAACGCATCACCTCAATGATCTTCGTGTCAAACAGTGTCCCATACCCAGACATCAGGTTTTCCATGGCATCCGCCGGGTTCATGGGCCTCTTGTAGGGCCTTACCGCGGTACACGCCTCATAGACATCTGTAGCGTGGATGATCTTCGCAAACTTATAGATCCGATCCCCTTTGATACCATTAGGATAGCCGGATCCATCCTCGTTTTCATGGTGCTGGTACACAGCCGTGCATACGGTAGCCGGCAATGATGTGTTTTTCTTAAGCAATGACCACCCATATTCCGGATGGTTCTTCATCATCGCATATTCGTCATCTGTAAGTTTGCCAGGTTTGTTGAGGATGTTAAGGTTGACCATGGTCTTGCCAATGTCATGGAGAAGTGCGGCCTGGGATAATTCCATCAGGTCATTATCCAGATAGCGTAATGCCACGCCGCACATCACTGAATAAGTGCAGACATCTACAGAATGCGTCCAGGTGCACAGGTCAAAACCGGAGATACGGTTTACCTCTGCAGCAACATCCTTCATGGACATGACCTGCTTCATGATCTCATTGGCAATGTAGATGCACTTGTCAAGGTCAATGTTCTGCAGGTGTGCCGCCGCCCTGATACGTGTCTGTTCGTCCAGCGCCATCTGGAACACAGCCTGGCTTTCACCAGGATCATATGTATAGATGGCCGGGAAGCCCAGCATGGTGAGCCTCTGTATCAGGTAGGGTGTCAGTACCGTGTTGGCTTTGATAAGGATGCGCCCGTCTGAACCATAGACTGTTCGGGCAAGGATAGTTCCGCTTTTTGCCTCAGCAGTTTTTGTGTAACGCATGATTATATCTCTCCTGTTATGAAATTATTTTGTCTACAGACATTATAGCAGGAAAACATAGAACATAAGTACCAGTTGTCCCTTAAACGGGACACTATACAGAAAGGAATGATACCATGAAATATTTGAATGATGAAAAAGAACTTGTGGAACGCAATATCACCAAGCAGGACATCCTTAACAGCCTGGCCTATATAAAGAGGGGCCATTTACCGGACTGGAATTTTACCAGAAAGGGTAAGGATTCCTTCCCAAATGAATATTACCCACTCCATGTTGCTATGCAGGCTGCATCAAAGGCTATTGAAGCTATGGATGACAAGTTCTTTGAGGACCTGGATGCTGAATATGTAAAATACGATAAAGTACCAGCCCCTGCAAATGTGTTTTAAAGGCCCAAATTTCAATTTTAGGCTTTAGGTGGCCAATCGGGCATTAAAATCATTTCAGTCCATTTTCCTTAGATAACTATAGGACGAAAAAATCTTAAAAGGGCACTCTGACTACGTCAGAGTACTTTCATGGGGCTCTCGCCCCAAACCCCATTTTCTAAACGAATTTCATTAAGAAATCAGATGGAGGATATCATAAATATGGCAAAACTGAGAAAAGTCAAAATAAAGAACAACAAGGAAGGCAGATGTATTGTCATCCTGTCAGATGCATATTCGGAAAGGATCGCATCATGGCTCAGGACATATGGTGCCCTGGAGGATGGATCCGGCATCTGTAATTACCTGCACAGGGCATCCGTAGGGAGCGGCAACTATTTTAAAGTGCTTTGGGGAAAGTCTTTTGATGAGTATGATAATCCTGAACTTGCCGATATCGTAGGTTATGACGAAACTTTTGAATTTTGATGATGAAAATGGAGGGTTAAGGATATGGAAATTACAGCAAACATGATCGAAGCAGCTTTTCTGGCACTTACAGAGACAACAGAGAAAACCAATGGGAATGAGAAGATAAGATTCCTTGCCTCACATAATGACAACCCTGTACTGAAAGAGCTCTTATTCTATACCTTCAACAGCTTCTATCAGTATTACATCAAACAGATCCCGGCGCCTACGGCAGCAGCTCATCCCATAAGGATGGAGAATTATGAGAATTTTAAGATCTTGCTGCAGGAACTGAGCATCCGCAAGTATAAAGATGTAAAGGCTGTAGTGAACGATTTCCTTTCCCGCTGTAACCCGGCCGAACAGTACTGGTACAGCTGTGTCCTGTCCCGTAACCTTAAGATCGGTATCACGGTAAAAGGCGTGAATAAAGCATTCCCTGACCTGATCCCTGTTTATGAGGTGCAGCTGGCAGAAAGCATCAGTGACATCACGCTTACAGACAAGAGCACCATCATGCAGCTTCCGGAAGCCTTTGTGCTCCAGTATAAGATAGACGGCTACCGTCTGAACATTCATAAGAATAACAGCGGCAATGTGTCCATCAAAACACGCAGCGGCCTTCCTGTAAAAGGCTATACAAAACTGGAAGAAGAAGCTGCACGCATCCTGCCTTCAGGCAGGGTTTATGACGGTGAGATGGTAGACCCGAAATTATTTGCATGGATTGAGAACAACATGCTCCGCGACAGTTCCTCACCCATTGCAGACCGCAGCCTGTTCAAAGAGGCTATGCGTAAGACCTTTTCCAAAGAGACGGATAAGGCAGGCGTGTTCAATATCTTTGACGCGGTGGAGAAATCCAAATGGGACTTAAAGGCTGAGACAGAAAGCTATGGCGACCGTATCAGTTATCTGGACGGCACCGTGAGTCAGATTCTTGCAGCGAACAATTCATCCCAGATGAAAGTTGTCCCCACATCCCGTGTGTTCTACCGTAACAACCCAGATGACCTGGCAGAGGTAGTCCGTATCTTCCGTAAGTTCTTAAGCTATGGCTGGGAAGGCCTGCTGATCAAGAATGTAGAATCACCCTATGAATGGAAGCGTACAAAGAACCTTCAGAAGATGAAGCTTATGGACACTGTTGACCTGGAAGTCCAGGGCATAACAGAGGCAGAAGGCGAAGGCCACGGCATGGTTGGCACGATCCAGTGTTCTTATAAGGGCACAGTCCTTAACATTGGCACCGGCAAGATGACGGCAGAAGAGCGGAAGCAGTTCTTTGCAGACCCCAACAAGCTCATTGGCAAGACCATCGAAGTCCTTTACCAGGCTGAGAGTGTTGGCACGAACGGTGACCCTGTCCTTGATTTTGCACGGTACAAACAGATCCGCAAAGATAAATAAGACGTTATGGGGCCTGGTATATGCCAGGCTCCTTCAAATGGAGGGCGAATCATGAACAAAACAGTCCATACTTATGTTTGCCTGGTAGATTATTACCGCAGACCGTCCAGGCAGAGAAATACAGAAGGACGGTATCTGGTAGGTGCTACTTCTGAGAAAGAGGCAAAAGAATTTCTTCAAAAAGCCATTGGTTTTGGCTCTGTCCAGGTCTATTACCGGGCAACAGATGATGACGGAAAACTTAAAAGCAATACAGACAAGCTGATGAATTATAAAGAGATGTGTAAAGTCCGTATCACAAGCGGTGACGACACCAAATGGATGCCGGTTGTTCACGCTAATGCACCGCGGAAAGAGAGGTAATGAAGATGAAAAAGGCAAAAGAAACGAAAAAAGGTAACGAAAATATCATTATTTCCTGTGGAGGCGAGAAAGAAGTCTGGACAAACAGGGAAGAGGCCAAAGCATTTTACCTTGAAGGGATGCTCATGTGTGAAGGCAGTGAACAGGCACGTTATGCACAGATCTATGCCCAGCTTTGCAGCGGCAGCACGAATTGTACAGACGACTGAAAACCAGATTCTTTGAAAGGAAGGTAACTGATTTGAGTGAATTGGAAAGCAGAATACAGAAATTGCATGAAGAGGCTGCGAGAAGGGAGTGGCGGAAAGAAGCGCAAGAGCAGCAGAAGAAGGATAAACGCAACAACCAGATACAGCAGATCAAAGAGCTGAAGCCGAGGATCCAGAATCTCCTGACACTTGCAAAGGAATGTAAGTCTTTGGGAATTTCGTTTCCCAGCCCGACACAGCTGCGTAGTATGGGATATGGTGACGGCCATTATGGGTTTGAGTCTGACGGTATCTATCATCAGATTGGATTTACAAAAGAATATCCGAATTTCATTGGGATCAAGGCCGGTGGATATTTTGGCAACGTGGATATGTTCACAGATGGAGATACGGTGAATATTCCGGAAGATGGGACTTTTGGTGACAGGTTCCTCAAAGATTTTCCGGAATTTGAAAAGGCATTCCTTGCATGGATTGACAGCCTTGGCGAGTGAGAGGGAGGGACAACTATGACAGGTGTATATGAAGATGAGGGCCAGGGAGGTGGCTACACAACAGACGCCAACAGGCTGCATAATGAAGCGACACAGCTTCTCCAGAATACGATCCACAGATTTTTGAAAGAGATGACGCCGGAAGCAGTGGAATATGTGGTCAATCATGCGGTATCAAAAGAGATCCACAGACAGAAGCTATTAAACCGCCGGGAACAGAAAAGATAAGGAGGGGGGTACATATCATGAGTTCCAATAAAGACGAATTTTACGGGAATTACATAGAGCAGCAGCCTAAGGCAAATCAGGTGATCCAGGCTGGTGACCAGGTCATCATGACGAAAAAGTACAAGGTGCCCGATGAGATCGTAGGGCGCATCTGGACAGTCCTTGCACCGCCCAAGTATGAAAAGGGCAGGCGCATGGTGCAGCTTAAGGATTATAAAGGTTCTTACCCGGCTGACGGGCTCAAAGTTGTGGGATAGAAAGGAGAAAAGAAGATTATGGCAGCAAAAGTTGCGTTCCAAAATGGGAAGATTGAACTGAAATGTATCATAAACATCAGCCGCAGGACGTTGGAAACGGTCATGGACGCGGCGGTCGGCGGAACAGGGCACTGGGTTTCCCAAATGCTGTGTGCAGATTGGCTGTTAAGTCCGGATTATCTGTCACGAGGTGAGACGCGTCCTGGAACTGCAGATCATGACATTATTAAAAAATTCCTGGATGGGCGGGAGATCACGGTACGTGACAGTATCGGAGGCAAATCACATATTCTCACAACCACGAAGCTTATGGATGGTATCAGGGCATATCTGCAGGAGTCCACACCACCGGATGGCGATTTCCTGGAATGGGTAGACCATGAACTCAGGGTAGATACATCCTATATCACAGATGAGATTGCAGATAGCATCGTACAGTATGCGATCTTTAACAGGATCGTATATAAAGACGGGGTAAGGCTATGAAAACCATAAGGGAGCTGCGGGATGCAATAGACATGCGCCCCGGGCTTCCCCATTGGGAATCTGCTGTCCGTTGTTATGCCGTAGACATCCTGGAAGCCTATACCCTGGACACGGGGCGCTCTATCTGGGATGAGATCCCGGACATTACGGAAAGTGACCTGCTTGACGGTGCATCCGACTGGCAGCGCTACAGCAGCGATGGGTTTTCCCTTATCTGGACACAGGACATTGCCATGAGGTTCTTTGGTTTTGGCCCCTGTCCATTATCCCCGCAGCAGCTCATGGTATTGCAGGGCATCGCCCTTGCCCAGGCTGCAGGGTTTATCTTAAACATGCTGAAACAGAAAGGGGACATGGATCATGGACTGGTTTGGTATCAGTTACCCGGATGACGATATCCCGGAAAGCCTCCTGGATGAGGTAAATGAAAAAGCAGAAGAATTAAGGGAAGAGGCTATGGAAAAACTGGACGAATACCTGGAAACAAAAGGACTGGAGTCCGTCCAGGGGTTTCTCCTTATCAAGCATTGACCTTTTTAATGAGGATCATGGACGCGGCAATATATGCTTCAAGCTCAAATAGCTGGCCGGTCTCGGCACTGCCAAACCCTGTGCGCCCATAATGTTTTTCCAGGCGCAGGATAAGGGCAGTGCGGGCCTTCCGGCAGCACTGTTTCCGGTCACCGCCCATAAAGAACACAGTCTCTACCAGTGTTTTAAAGGGCATCGTCATATAAGGGTCTTCATTGAGGCGATTTTTATCAACTTTCATCTCTGCACCTTCTTTCGTAAATCTATTATACCACGTATTTTTTCGGAGGTGCCTGTCCCATACGGGCCAGGCACAACACGGGGGAAAATTCCCCCGTCCCCACATCCTTTATGTAGTTTACTTGTTCGTTTCAAGGCTCAGACAGGAGGTATCATGAGGCTTAGAAAATGTGATTATGAAGAAGTACCAGGTATCAAAGTAGAACCGGGGCTTACACTTTTAAAGCATCGGAAGAGAAATTTCCTCATCCTGCTCGACCGGGTAAACCGCCGGTATATGAACTTGAGACAGCCAGGCGAATGGAAGACACTGGGCGTCTGACAATAAACACACCTTAAGAAAGAGAGGTACATAGAGTATGGCACAGGCAACAGCACGTACATACACACGAAGGAGACACCGCGAGACGGAGTGGCAGAGATTCAAAAGGATCATGAAACGACATATTGGGAAATTCCTGCGGCGCAACATCTTTGAGGTTATAGCTCTCATAATCCTTCTGATGGGCATGGGCGCCGGGGCTTTTATTGGTGTGAAGGCTACAAACTATGCGCAGTCGAACAAGATCAACGATTATGGCAGGCATCAGACCTATACTGCATACACAGTCAAGTCTGGTGACACAGTCTGGGATATTGCAGCAGACCTTGCCGCACTGAACCCGGAATATAATGACATCCGGCAGTATGTGATCGAGATTGAAAGACTGAACAAGATCCATGGCGGCGACATCAAAGCCGGTCAGAAGATCCTCATCCCATATTTCATTGGCCCTGACGGCACAGTCAGCCATGATGAGATTTATTCAAAGTACGGGATCGGGGATTAAAAAACAGGGGACAAAATTATGGAAGACTTATGTAGTATGGTTTTCAGCTGTTTTGTCCCCTCATTCATGAGACAGGGAAAATAAATTTGTCCCCTCTGTTTGACCTATACATTGGGTGTTTGTAACATTTTGTCCCCGAAGGTTCAAAATGTTGCTTAACATCACAGAGGAGTCAAAAATGCTCTAAAGTCTTACCCAGTGCGGCTTTAAAGCTTTAAAACCCTGTTTTTGACCAGACTGGTCAGGGGACAAATTTGTCCCCGGGGACAAATTGAAAAACAGGGAAAAACCTTGAAATCCTTATCTGATATAGGTTTCAGGGTTTGTCCCCAGATGTCCCTTTCTTCCAGCTATTACTTATATATATTATTTTTTTATTTCTATATATACAATTAAAAAAAGGGACAAAAGGGGACAAAGGACCTTCTATCCCTTACTGTACATAAGGTTTCGTTTGTCCCCGATCTGAAAAAATACGGAAAATCGTGGGGACAACTGGGGACAAAATGTTCTCAAATCCTTATTACATATAGTGTTCAGCATTTGTCCCCTCAGGGGACAAATTGGGGACAAAATTAAAAACAAGGGGACAAATCTTTGTAACCCTTATAAACAGGAGGTTCTTATGAACGGTTTTAAGGTAACATGGTATGCAAACGGCTATATTGGCTCATATAGATACCTTGTCGTTGCAGAAACACTTGACAAAGCAAAGGATCTGATAGAGGAATTTGTAAAAGACAAAAAGCTCCATCATTCCTGGGAAGATGCAAAGAAGGGGATGGAGAACCATCACAGCGGCTATATCGCATGGAAGGAAATGGGGCCGTCTGATAAGCCTGAAGGCTGTTATGACTTAGGTTTTGACGCATGGAACTGTGGCAGCGACCACTTACGTGATTGACGAAAGGAGAAAAAAGACATGAAGAAAGAAGTAAAAGAGTTTATTGACCAGCTGGTGGACTATGTGAACAAGTATATCGTAGGAACACCGACCACTTACATTACCGGATGCCAGGCTGTTGACCAGGAAATGAACAGGGGACATGCTATTCCGTTCCAGGTTGCCATGCCGGATGACATTGAAGGGCTTGACGAGTCCATGATGCTTGGGCCCTGTTTTTACGCAGAGGAGCTTATGGACGCACAGCCTGGTGCTTCGATCGCCGCTATTGCCGAGATGGTAAATGCTGATGTGAACAAATGGTATGGTGACATGGTTGCTCTGATGAAGGCACAGATGGAGGCCATGAACAAGACTCTGGATGACTATAAAGATGACATCATCCTGACCGCTGTTCCTATAGAACGTGCGGCAGATGCCGGGGTAAACGAAGACTTTATCACAAAAGAATTCCCGGAGCTTGGGATCGTTGCAACGATGAAAGGGCTTATCCACAATGCATCTGACGGCTTATCTTACTTCACACCTATTATGAAAGGCAGCCATGATGCAACGGAAGCAGAATGGAAGAAGGCAGAACAGAATTCCTTAAACGAAGCAAATATCGTCATCAATGCGATCCCTGTACCTGACGGGCAGCGACTTATACCGGTTGCAGGCCAGATCACTGACACGAAAGGGTTCTTTGATTATTTCTACCTGCTTAGCACAGAAGTATGGAAGCCTCTGGTAGAGGATCTGAAGGCTGACAGGATCTATATCGTTCCGTTCGGCGCTTATGCAGCAAGGTTTATCATTGACAGCCCGGACACACGTAAGTGCAAGATGGCCAAGGCAATGACCGAGGCGTTCAGAAACGGCGGCATAAAGAATGCCGGGAACCTGCTGGCACTTGTACTTGATACAGCGACTATGAAATTCACCAGATGGGAGGCGACAGAGGATGAGGATCAACTCAATACAGGCAAAAGAGGCTAATATCACAATCAGCTCTGATGAGCTGGTACTGCTTAACAACCTCATGTATTTCTATGAAAAGAATTTAAAGACAATAGAACCTGACCACAGGGATCCTAATCCGCTGTTCCATGAGACCTATGCCCAGGTGCTTACAGCCAAGGATCTGACACAGTATGGCCATGTAGATTCCTTTACTTTACGGCACATTGTCATCCATAAGCTGAAAGCAAACCCGGACTGTGACTTGAAACGGCTGGGGATCAATATGAAAGAAAAGGGGGACGAAGACTGATGAAACATACCGTATACATGGAAGGTGGGAGCATTATCAATGCTTTCACCGGTAATATTATTGAACGGCCCGCGGTACTGGTGTCTAAAGACGACACGATCCATGGCTGGGGCGACTTTGAGAATGTGGAAGCTAAGTTTAACAAATATGCCTATGCCTACTCTCAGGCAGGAATGACAGATATGCTGAATGATCTGATGCTCATTGAGCTGTCAGAGTACAAGATCACCAGGGAGATGGCCTGTTATGTGATCCGCAGGATGTCTGAATTCACAGCTACAGGGTTTATCACAAATTTCTGTGACGCACTTTCCGGCCCAGATCCCATCAACTGGCTGAAGTCTGAGATGCAGCGGCTGCCGATCGGGCTTGATGAAAAAGAATGGAAAGAGAGGTAAGCAGTTATGGCAAATGCAAAATATAGAAAAGCATCTGGTTTTGTAAAAGGATGCACCATTATTGCTGAATCCATATACAGGCTGGCAGGCACTATTGAGAAATTGGTAGTGCCTGTACCCAATATCAGGACTGAGACAAAGTTGGCAATGCCTGTATCTGATATCAGTACTGAGACAGAGAGTACACTTAAAACTGGCATGGAATCTATTTCTAAGCCTGATGTGCCTGCCGGGTATGTGGTCGTAGATGCAGATGGGACAGCTGTTCCTGAATATCTTGCCGCATTTTTAGCCGTAGTGCATCTCAATAAGCCCATAAACATAGCCGATGACGATGAATATGAGAAAGAGAGACGAAAAAGGTTTTTTGAAGTGGCTGAAAAGGCTGTTGAGATCTATGACAAAATATATGAAGCAGTCGAACAGGCTATAGCAAAAAGAAAAGAAAGAATAGAGATCTATGACTATATGTTCATTTTTACATACGAAGAGTATGTAACAATAAAACGGATGGATTTTGGGACTGCATATTTTGTACAGAAAAGTACAAATACAGAGACACTTGCAAAAAGTGTTGCTTGTGCAGTGGCAGAACAAATGTTATATGGGACGAAGCATTTATGTGATCTCATAGGGGTAAATGAATGGGGGTTATAGCATGGTTACATTAAAGCAGATGCACGAAATGATTGGGGCATATTTAAAAGTAAAAGGTGACAAAGAAGTTACCAGTATTGCTACCTACAATGGTTCTTCTGATGTGGATTACGAGATCTATCTTGCAGATATTTATAATGGCCCTATTGGTTTTAACCCATTTTCCGGCCGTGATTCCATCAAACTGATGAAGGATGGCTCGGCACGGATTCCGGGTGATGATGAGCCTGCGCCGCAGACGGATATGGAAAAACTGGATGCTTTCACGAAAGATGTGTTAAACCCGCCTGAAGACTTCTTCACAACGATCAGATGCATGGTAAGGAAATATCCTGAAGAGACAAAGACTGCAGTCATGTGGGGCGCACTGTCTATGATGGAACGTCTGGGCAGGATAACCCCTGAAGAGATGAAAATCCTCTGGGCAGATGTTATCATTGAGCTGGCAAACCAGGAATAAGTATGAGTCCCTGGCCTGTAAAGGTCAGGGGCTTTTGTATGAGGAGCTTGCTATGGAAAAGAAATATGTATTCCTGTTCAACGGGAAAGGCTGGATGCTTAAGATTGACAGCCTGGACGATCTGAATGATTATATGAGGATGATCTGGGATATTCGCCGGGAAGACCTGTTCTGGGATATCAAAAGGATCAGGGAAAAGCAACATCCGTCCAGCGACATGGGTAACCTCTGCAGCATCCTGGCATCCATAAAGAGCGGTGATGAATATGTGGAGTTCTGCCGGATCAGGGAGCTGCAGCATAAGCAGATGACAGACATGATACTAAAGGGCGAGACCCTGTATGTCAACGCTTCTGGCGGCTATACCATCCACATGAATAAGACAGAAGCCCGTTATGAGTCTGAAAAGCTCATGTGGCCTGTTTTCAAAGAAGATGACATCCGTGTAAAAACATGGCCAGGCGGTACTCATTTTTATGCCTATATCGGCCCCGTACAGGTAAAGCAGGACGGGGAATTGAAATGGGACACGGAAGAAGAGGCAAGGCAGGCAGCAATGGCTTATGTCAGTAAGAAAAAGAGATTGAAATAAATATCAGGTAAAGAATGCGTAAAGCATGGAAAGAGGGGCCAAAATGGGGGACATAAAGAACAGGTTAGTAAAAGTAGAAAATAACAATGAATATTCGATCGGTGATGAAGTATGGTGGATTAACCCAAAGGGAGAATACCTCCATGGTGTTATCACGGATTTTGATGTGATGACTGTTTGTGGGGAAAATGTGATGGCAGGTTATATCCATCTTGCCGAAGAATGTGCATTTCCAAAATGTTATATGAATATAAGGCTTTCCATCTGCTGGCCCAGTAAAGAAGAATGTATGAGGGCGCAGGCACGCCAGATGAAGCTTCAGACAGAAGAATATAAGAAATCAATCGAGACAGTGGAAGACCTGGTCAGGTTCCTGTTCACTCATGACTGTTATTCAGAAGACCATGATTATGATGCCGAGGAAGCAGCACGTATAAGTGCAAAAGAGCTCCTTGGTATAGATCTGCCGAAATAAAAGAAAGGACGGTATGCTATGTCAACGATTGATTATTATGACACAAATGCCAGGGATTATTATGATGCTACGATATCAGCCAGCCTGGCTTTTAATTGGGGACGTTTCCTCTTAAGGCTCCCTTCCGGGGGTAATATCCTGGACTTTGGGTGTGGCTCTGGGCGTGATACAAAGTATTTTCTGTCCCGTGGCTTCCAGGTGGATGCCATAGACGGATCTGCCCGTATGTGTGAACTTGCATCAGCCCTGACAGGGATCAAAGTAAAGAACATGCTATTCCAGGACCTTGACATAACAGAAAAATATGACGGCATCTGGGCATGTGCTTCCATACTGCATCTGTCTACCAGCGAACTGGCCAGCGTTATGGATAAAATGGCCCGCGCTTTAAAGGATAACGGCGTTATCTATGCATCCTTCAAATATGGGACATTTTCCGGCGAGAGAGATGGGCGGTTTTTCACGGATATGACAGATGCGGTTTTTGCACCTTTTATACGACAGATAGACAGCCTTACCCTGGAAGAACAGTGGATCACCCCTGACGTATGCCCAGGCAGCAACAGATCATTATGGTTTAATGTAATATTACGGAAAACAGAAGGGAGAACATAATGGAATATCAGAATTATAATTCCTCAGCACTTGCAAAGCAGGTGTCTGATAAAATGAAGCTTAGTCAGGAAGAAGATCTGGAGCTGTATAATGAGCTATCACAGCTTGGGAATGGCCCGGTGAAAAAGATCCTGGACACATTGACAAAACCATCACCCATGCGCAGGTTTGTTGCCTGCATCAAAGGTTCCTGTGTCCGCGATGCACAGTATTCCAAGTTTGACGGGGCAGAACCCCTTGATGATGACAACTGGCTGGATGCAAGTGATGATACAGAAATTTATATCAACATCGTAGAGGCAGAGACAGAGATCAGGGCAAAACAGATCGCAGCAACATGGATGTGCACAGATCCCAGTGCCATTGTATTACACGAAATCTAAATTTTGGAGGCTATCATGTTATTTAAAGTATATAACCAGAACGGGAAAGTGAAAGTGACGAAGATCGCAGGCTATGTAGAGCAGACCATGTTCTCTAACCTGGCGGATGGCGAAGTGGCCGAGATCGAGGTCGGCGTAAGCCAGTATACAAAGAGCCATAAAAAGAAGAACGATGAGACAGCTCCTGAGGTTGATTCTGCTATCCCGACTGTTGTTATGCAGGCAATGAGGGAAGCAGACAAACTTAAGAGAACCAGGGAGATCATAGATTTTGCAGTGGCAAGCGGCGCATTGGATCCTGAAGAAGGCCGGCGTGCCCGTCTTGTAATGGAAAATTCCGTATACGGTCTGACCGGGAAAGGGGAAGAAAATGAATAAATCATTTGAAAATTTATATACAATGCTGGCAGCTCTGAGCAATGGTGCTTACGGGACATTTTTAAAAGCTGCCCATACATTCGCTATGGACGACAATGCAGCGATTGGTGAAGCGGCTGGGAAAGAAGCGGCAAAGCTTTTGGAACTGATGGACAGTTACAAAGAACCGGTTCTGCCATTTGAAAATGTCAGTGCTGAAGACATTAACAGCAGAATAAGGACGCTTGGCAATTTATATGGGCATATCCTCTGGACTAACCAGATGACAGGTACAGATGAGGACTGTGCCATAATCGTTCATCATGACCCGGAGACGTATATGGGATATTCTGAAGAAGACATACGCAATATTTCCCGTGAAAACAGCCAGGAAAACCGTGACATCATGGAGAAAGAGCTTGCTACGATAGACGCAGCTCCTGTTATCATAGCAGGCACGATCAAATGCCTGTATGGACTCAGGCCTGTTCTTGCGCTGTTTAGCTCCCTGGATGCTGTTTTCCGTGTGTTTACAGGAAATAAATGTACCCTGTATGTGAAAAATGGACATCTGCGGGCACAGAATGTTCACAATGATGGGGCTGATGAGTATATTGTCTGCACTTTGAAAGAAGGTGCAAGTTATGAAGTGATCGAAATGCTTTACCAGGGCAAAGACCATATCATAGACCGTGTTGAAGACGATCCCTGTGTAGAAAGCTTTGTACCTGTACTTAACAAACATTTTGGATGGGAGGATCCGGTATGAGAAGAAATGAAAAAATGTTCCACGCATATAACAAGCACCCGAAGGACGGGATCGGCGCGCACCTGATCAATGGTGATATGTCCGGCATCCAGCTGACAAACCCGTGTTATTCCGTTAATGTCTATGAAGATGGGACGATCGTCATGCCTGTTGGGGCTTCCTGTACCCTGGAAGACCTTGCAGATGCTGTGCCTGACCTGTATAAGACAGCCCAGATCGTAGCCAACGATTTTAAGATGCTGGCCTGCAGGGAGTCCTGCCGGGAAAGCCTGATCTTTAATGACACTTACAGTGATACTGATGTAGAGCTGAAGCTGAAAGAGTGGGAAGAAGAGGCTGGCTGCCTTGTTTCTCTCACTGAGGAGCAGAAAACGCAGTTCTATAACGACCTTATGGCAAGGGAACTGGCTGATATTCTGGTAGTGGACAAAAACCAGATCTCCAGATGGTTATATGGCCATTCTGTTCCTGTGCTTCCGACAGGTAAGTTCACTATGACAGTGGATAAGGATTCCAGGATCGTTACCATAGATTACACAAGGGATGTTTTGCCCGGCTGTGCTGACAATCATGAATCTTATGAACTTTCAGCTGCTGAGGGCGCTGATCTGCACTCTGTCCATGAAAACATCATGACTTATGTGGACAAATTCCTGTCCATAGAATTGGAGGATTAAATGTCTGTAGCAGGGAACATGTATCAGGCTTATGCCTGTAACCAGGTGCCTGGGATCCTGGCCGATATCTGCATTGGCGGCGTCCAGTTTAAGTCTGGGCGCTGCAAGGTGAACGTCTATACAGACGGCCGTGTGAAAGTCCTTGACAGGAACTGTGTGAAAACTACAGAAGACTCCATGCGGTGCCTGCATGTGGTTGACCAGAAAATGGAGCAGCTTGTGATCCGTGTACGGACAGAGCTTGCGGAAGGGAGATATACCGTATGAAAGATTGTAAAGGTGTTGAACTGCAGATTGGTGACAAGGTAGTTTACATCCATGGGAAAAATTCTATTGCCGAGTTGAAGACAGGCACAGTTACCAAGTTTTATGGTAATGAGTGCAGTGTGGGAAGCGCAGCTCATATTAAACCCTTCCGTGTTATGAAGCTGCCCGCAGAAATGGAGGTATGAATATGAAACATATGTACATTGAAGTAGATTCTGACCAGATGGTAAAAGAACGATTTGAAGGCACACTGGCTGATTTTGCTGCCAGTAAGCTCAGTGAGCAGCTGAAACCTGGTATGCATGCCATCACTGTGGAAAGCAGTTGTTATGAAACAGAGATGCGGCCCAGAATGGACAACAGCAGTACCTGGTATAAGAAAAAGGTCATGAGGCTTTCTGTCTGGTATGAAGATGATAAAGTGCGTTCTGCTGTTGACGGCGCTTATCTTGAAAGCTGTTTCCAGAAGTATGGCCACAAACGGGATGATCTGACGGGGCATGGGCTCAAGCGGTTCAATGTAGAACTTGAATACAAGGTTAAGCTTTCTATCTGGGCGCATGACGATGAGCAGGCCAGCGACATTGCTGATGATATCATCAGGGGAGATGCCGGTGAATATACGGAGTATGACCAGCTCAGTATCAACAAGATCACTGAAGTGTCTTGACAATCGCCCTATAAATGGGGTAAAATATAATAAACCCATGGGACATGTTCCCATGGGTTAAGATGAGGAAACGAAAAATGGACAAGGAAGCAGGACGAAATCGTACAAAACTCACAAATGAATATCTGGATGAGAGCATGTCGATCCTTCAGACGATCATAAATGTGTGCAACGACTGCCGTGTAAATGGTACACCCTTTACAAGGGCATGCCGTGACAGGGGACTGGATCCCAAAAATACAAGGGAACTTCTTCTTAAATATCTGGGAAGATGCACAGATCCCGGGGTGCCTTTGGATCAAATGGAACTTGACATGTACGACGGATTTGAGCAGTTTTATAAATCCGTGTTTGGGGACAAAAATCTGGAAAATATCAAACTTCCGTCTGACTATGTGGAGACGGTGCTTGATGTAGTAAATAACACAGGGCTGAAGTCAAAAGAAATCTATATCCTGGTGAACCATTTTGGGCTTGGCGACACCCTGGAACGCATGACATTAGAACAGATTGGCAACACGCTGGGTTGTACTGGCCAAATGGTGCGGCGCATTGAAATACAAGCATTATGGAAGTGCCGCATAAAAGAGAGACGTGAGAAACTCCAGAAAGGGCTTGCCAGATATAATCTTGCACAGGAACAGGCCAGGGAACTGGAAAGGCTGGAAATGGAACAGGAAAGGGCTGTCCATGAAGAGCTTTTGAAAAAGAGCCAGACCGAATATGAGCAGATATTGGAAAGGATCAAGGCTGCATCTGGTTATGACGAGGCTGTTATGGAGTCCCTTCCGAAGCATCTGGCTAAGCTGTTACAGGATGTCTCTATTGATGAGCTTGGTCTGAACGCTTACATGAGGAACAATCTCGCAGAAGCCGGGATATACAATCTGTATCAGTTCATCATGGAAGATGTGGAAAGCCTTATGAAAACAAAAGGTATTGGTGCAAAAACTATATACAGGGCCATGGGAATGTGTGCTGCTTATACACAGCAATGGTTTGAGGCTTCCCCACAGTATATTCGCAGGGCTTTGAAAGAAAGGGGCAACAGGGATGCTGACAATATCACAGCAAAATGAAATATTGAAAGGGATATCGAATGAGACAAAACGGTTGTATGGAATAGCATGGCCTGGGCATCCCAATCATGAATTTATTAAAAGAGAGGGTTATGTCTATTACCCGGAGTTATGCAGGATCACAGTGGATGACTGTGTTGATGTATGGTGGGACAGTGGGAAAGACGATCTTCAGGATGTGAACCTGAACAATCCGGAACATCTGGAACGGCTTTTAGGTGAGGCCCGTAGGAAGATCAATACCCCATTACACCTTATCATAACCCCTAATAAGCTTATTGGGAAACCTCCTGTGGTTACAAAGCTTTATAAAGAACCTGATAAAATGTTCAAGGAAGTACCGACATATGAAAAACTGTCATTTGACGGTTCATTCATATATTACAGGCCGGGCAATTATGATCCTGTGAAAGATCTGGCGCTGTTGAAAGCCATTTATGTGGCTGTGAAATACAGTGAGATACAGGTATTTCCATGGGTTGGCTGTAATCCCGATGAATGGGAGGTGACTTGGACATGAGGACAGGTAAACCTCAGAAAGGGCGTTTCTCTGTTGAGCCCGGGATGGCTTTCCGTATGAAAGATCTTGATGAGATGCTCCCGAATGGGAAGGAATTTGGCGCAGGAAACCATCCCTGGCTTATAACAAGGGTTGATGATAACTATGTGGAAATGGTTATGTGCCGTACTCTGGCGAGTAGCATTGAAAGCAAACATGTCATGCACAAGCTTGATTTTGATGATGTGGAAGATATCACAAACCCATGTCCGCCAATGGAGTCAGGCCAGGGCAGAACCCAGGCTTTCTGTATGGATAAGTTCAGGATCTTTCCAAAGAAAGAACTGTTCACCCATAAGCTGTCTATCTTGAATGACAACAATAAGAAACGGAATTTTGAGACAGAAGGTCATGAATCTCTGTGTATGGATCAGGAATCTTTGAAATACATCAGAAAGAAATGCCTGGCTTATTCCCACAACCTGCCTGAGTATATGATAGATCCATATGGCATACAGGACGCTGAATATGCACTTGAAGATACACCTGATGATGAATTGGAAGCTGTACAGCGCGTGTTCAACGACAAATATGGATGGTCAGCCATAAGGCAGGCAGATACCAGGGCTGTTTATCCTTTTGAAGACCAGATGAGGCCTTATGAGGAAGCTGATAAAGTGCTGGTGGCAACTGTCAGGGAAAGGGATAAAAGAAAATTTGCTCTTTCAAAGGATGACGTAAACAGTATTCCTGTTTCAATTTCGCAAATCGAAAGTACTATGTAATAAATCAAAGAAAGGAGAATGGCATGAAAGAATATGAAGTTATATGTGACCGTATGACAGTGGGTATGCGCTCCATAAAACTGAAGATGGATGGTTTCCTTATTAACATTTTGTACAATCCACAAACAGATGACACCCATATCACATTTAAACAGCCGGATCCTTTCGGGCCGGATATCAATTATGTAGAAGACAGGTTTGTCCTGACATACAAGTATGTTGTTATACCTGAGAACTTCAGGGACGATTTTGAGGGTGCATATCATAGGACGCTGCATTTCTGTGACAGTATAAAGCCTGTGTTGGAAGAGTTGATGGAGAAAATGCAGAAGGAGACTCCGAATGAATAAACTGGATGAGATTGAGAACTTGTTGAAGGCTGTAAGCCAGTCAAAAGACAGGAAAGAAAGAGACATGGATTTTGATGATATTGAAGGCTGCATTATGAGTTACACGGATTATCACAATGAGGCTGTAAATCAGGGGCGAATGCTCACTATGGCAAAATTCCGTTTTGATGATGACAAATTTGCTGATCTGATTGGGACGTTGCATGAAAAACGCAAAGGCCTCCATAAAGACATGATCACAAAGACAATCATGCTTAACAGGCTGTGTGACAAGTATGATGTCCAGAAGATTTATCAGGGGCCTTTGGATGAGATGAAAGGCCGTAGTGATGACGACACCCGTTTTGGGGTGGCAGGTTTTGCAGAACAGCTTTGTTATGATTTCTTTAAGGCGACACATGAATCCACAGTTTCTGAACATCAAAAGGAAGCATATAAAGAACATGCCGGAAACATCCTGGAGAAAACAGCCAGTATGGGGATAATGGAATCCATGATGGAAAAGACAAAAGCACGCCGCGAAATGGAAACATCAGATGCCGATTTTACAAAAGCGGTAGAAAGCATTAGTAGTGGCGATGCACCAGAAAGATAAAGAAACTGCAGCATTCTGCTGTTTCAATATAAAAATAGGAGGTTTGTGAAATGCAGACAAAAAGTTTTGAAAACCAGTATTTTGACCTGCTGGACAAGATACTGAAGGAAGGCACAGTGTGTGTTTCCGGGCGGCAGTCTGACGGACAGACTGTAACACGTACCAAGCGCATCTGGGGGCATCTGTTTGAGATCAACCTGGCTGAGGAATATCCGTTGTTATATTCCAAGCATGTTGCCGCGAAGTCAGCGGTCAGGGAGATCCTCTGGATCATGCAGAAGCAGTCCAACAACATCAAAGATCTGATTCCCCACATCTGGGACAAATGGGCAGACGAGGACGGTTCCATCCGCAAGACCTATGGCTGGCAGATCGGGCGCCCGTTCAACCATCCGCTTGGTGAATTCCCGAACCAGGTTGCAGGCGTTCTTGGGATTCTGGAGAAAGACCCCAGCACCCGTCATGGTGTTATCGACATGTGGCAGTCTGAGACACTCAATGACAACAACTGCATCCCGTGCTGCTACAGCAGCCATTATACCATCATGGATGGGAAATTGAACATAGCCGTGGTCCAGCGTTCTGCTGATTCGATCATCGGCCTGCCTTTCAACATTGCGCAATATGCGTTCCTGGCAAAGGCGTTTGCAAGGCATCTCGGCGTAGAGCCTGGCAAGTACATCCATCTGATCACAGATGCCCATATCTATGAAAGCCAGTACGGTAACTTTGACACCGGAGAGCTGAACCCTGGTTTTGCAAAGCTCATGGAAAATCATGAGAGATATGTGAAGGAAGGCATCGTGATGACACCCGACGTGAAGTTTGATGAGTCCAGCACATCCTTCTGGGACATCACTGACCACAACTTTGAGATCACGGGTTATAAGACTGGTGTTGACTGCTGCGAGGACATTTCCTTTGATGTAGTGAAATAACTTCATGGATATATCCCAGCACATGATACAGGGAACGGCTGACAGGCTGTTTCCTGTATTTACATAAGAAATAAAAGACAAGGGGGCAGTAAAATGCTTGATTTAAAAATTACATACAAAGATTTTGCATTAGGAAAGAAAACGACTGCCGGGTATGACACAATCATGGACTTTATTGACCATATGGAAGAAGGTATATCCCCAGTTGCAAAAGGCGTTGATGTTGATGCTGTGTTCTTTGAGAATCCGCTCAATACAAAACATTTTAATACCATGCCCGAACTGCTGGCGCACTGTAAAGCCATTACACGATAATAGGAAAGAGGGGAAGTTTATATTATGTGTGAATGGAAAAAACAGACTATAAATAATAATCAGCCTTATTATACATGCGAATATGGGAACACAAGGCTGATACTGGTCCGTTCAGCTTTTAAGACAGAATATGATTGGAAAATGAGGCTGGAAAATAAAGGAAAAACACTGTATATGGAAATTTTTCATCTGAAAGGCGACAGTGGAAAGGCGAAAGAAAAGGCATTTGAGATGGCACAGGATTTTTTAAAGTCCATCCAGTCAGATCTGAATGAAATGCAAGGTTGAAACATAGAAGGAATTCCTGCATACGCAGGAATTCTCACACGGGGCGTTGCCCCGCACCCTGTTCTCCTACAGAATTTCTTTAATAGGGTGTGAAAATAAGGGAGGAAAAAAATATGTTATTCAGTGAAATAGATGGTAACTGCAGCCTGTGTCCGTTAATGAATGAAGGGATCTGTCCCGGTGGCTGGACTGGGGGACCTAACGGCCCGATTGAGCCGCCATGCTGTGGCTTTGATGAAGATACGGATCTGGATGCCTGGGTAGCAGATTATTACGATTATCAGCGCAGGCGCGAAGAGGAGGAAAACCGCCTGCTTAAGGAGCAGCAGGAAAAACAGCGTAAAAAGGATCTTGCACGGAAACGCCAGGTCATCATGATGCATTATACAAGCGCAGAGCGGCATGAGGTCGACAGACTGAAGAAGGCGATAAAGTCCATGAAAGAGGCCCAGTCTTTTGCAGAGTCTATGGCTTTTGCTGTCAATATGACCAACAGCATGTTAGGATATTCCGAACGGGTAAAGACGAACAGTGAGACAGATGAAAAGATTAAAAAGCTGGAAGCAGCCCTTGAAAAAGCCCAGGAAGCATTAAAGGCAAAGCAGAAAGAATGCAGGGCTACAGACCGGTACAAGAATGTTTCGTGAGGTGGGTGAATGATACCTGATTACTTATACAATGTGACATTTGACTTCCAGAATAACACAGATATTCTGGAACCTTATGTCCCGCATACGGCAGCACCGGATGAAGACCAGGAGACAGAACGTGTCTGCCTGTCTACGTCCGTGGAAAACTGCCTGACAGCCATGGGTACCAGGACAGAGCTGACAGAAGGCGCCCATATCAGGGTACGCAGGGTAAGCACAGCAGACCTTGACCCTGCCCTTATTGTCACGCCGGAAGAGCTGTTCCAGACAGGACGTGTACCAGATGCCATAGAAAATGAGGAATACTGGTATCTTGGCATGGCAGAGGCAGAAAGCCTGGAATACGAGATTGAATCTTACTGGTATGAAAGGGAACTTGCCTTTACATGTATCAAGGCAGATGATATCTGGGACTATGTGAAGAAACATTTCCCGGATCTTGGAATAAAGCGCTGTAAAGATTCCAGGGATATGTTTGGCAGCGTGACAACACACCTGTATGACAATGGCATGTATGATGAATGTGATGAGTTTGAAGATGCTGTTGCAGATATGCCGTGGGCCCAGGTACTGCGGATCAAAGACGTAAAACTGTTAATGGCATAGGGAGGGATAGAAGATGAAAGCAAAGCCAATAGGGGTACAGATAAAAGAAAACCCGGATTTATCAAAAGAATTGAAATTTAATGATTATCAGGTGCAACAGTTCATGATCGCCGAAAAGGAATACGGCAATGTGGACACGGAGATCAAAAAGCATCCGGAATGGAGCGGCACATTCATGAATTACTACCTTCACAGGGAAGGGAAAGGTCAGGACTGCAAGATCATGTATGAGGCGGCCCAGTGGTATGCGGACATGAAGCTTCCCAGTGATGAAAAGTCCGGTTTTCTGGCATCCAGCCATGGCATCCTGCACAATGTGATTCAGATCCTTGACTTCGGCGGCACGCTTCCGGCAGAGCTTCCCAAAGCTTCAGACGGTTCTGTGGACGAATATATGTTGGAATGGAAGCTGTTTGAGCAGGTGCTCGGCAAGAAAGGTAACCCGGTACTTATATCCGGCCGGTTTGCTTATGATGACAAGAATATAGGCCTTATGGATGACGAACTGTTCTTCAGTGAGGGTATCAAAGAGGCTGCGGACATCCTGTCAGCTATAAGCGCAGCATGTCAGCATTATACACCAAAGCACTGTACAGCCGATGATCCTTTTGCTTCTATCAGTGAAAATGTATATAATTCCCTTGCGATGAAGCTTGCACTGGATGACATGAACATCCGCGGCCAGCAGGTAATTGATGCACTTGAATACTTTGACGGGAATGTGCAGGAGCTTTACAGGCATTTGAACCAGCCCTATCCAATGAGCACCAGGGATCCGGAGATCGTAAAATATGTGAACATGAAGGCTGCAAAACGGATAGTAGAGGGATCCAAAAGGGGCCGCATTATAGTGGAGCCTATTGCTGTAAACAGCGGCGCATCTTTTGACAAGATAAAAGACGGTTCTGCAGGTGCCAACTGGATGGCTGTATCAGAGAGCCAGAACCCAGAAGAGGCAGCACAGTTTTATAAGATGACTGCCGTGAATTATGAGAAATATCTGGTTGACATGGAGAAGAAGGCTGTCAGCTACAAAGATATTGACATCATCAGGGAAACCAGCCTTGACCTTGCCTTAAAAGCAGCACAGGCACGCGGGTTTAAAATAGTCCGCCGTGGCCCTGACAGACTTTGTAATGGTGACATCACAAGAGGCATTCTGATGTTCAATGAAAATACAGGTGCTTTCATCAGTATGGATTCTGCAAAAGATGACGACGTTTGCCATGGCGGCTGTGATATGGATTTCTGGGACGTAGGCAACAGGATCAATTTCAGGATGCTTAAGCATTCCAGCAGCGGCTGCCCGCACCATTATAAGGGGATCCGCTGGCATCAGATCACACATCATGAGGGCCTGTTTAGCCAGTATGATGCTATTGAAGTGTTCCTCAAAGATAACGGCAGCCAGATTGACTGGAAGAAGCTTGGGTTTGGTCATGATGCCATGCCGGTATGCAAATACCTGGCTCACCCTTACTTCAATGAAAGTGATCTATCCCAGAAGATTGGTTATGTTGATGCGCATATGATCTGTGATATGGGAGGTTACCGTCTGACCTGTATGTTAAACAGCATGCTTGCTTACTATGACACAGAGCTTGACCTTGATGCCTGCAAGCCTTTTGAGCTTACAAAGACAGAGCTGATGATTGATGCGGCTGTTGAGCACCTGGCAGTATGGACGGAAAAGGAAACATATGAGTCCTTGAAGCTTATGCGTATCATGCAGCTGATGTTCAACATGCCTGAGGATGAGTACCAGAAATTTATAGACGCCCTGGAGCGCAAATGCGTTGCAAGAGATAAGCGCACACTAAAAGAGATCGAAGAGCTTGATGACGGCCTGTATAAGAAGAAGCGTGTGGATGAATACCGGAGTGTCCATGAATGTTTCAGAAAGTATGAGAACATCCTGCATGGACGTGATAATGATATCCTGCATGGGTTTGATAACGATGCTATTATCACAGACCTTTTAAAAGCAAAGACAGGCATTGAAGACCTGGAACATATTGTTAAGTTCCCGTGGAACTAAACACAAGGACAGGCGCTGGTCCATGAAACCTGGCGCCTGTTTTACATAAGGGGGTATTATGAAAGCATACAGAGTTGAGGTTATCACCAGGGGTAAAACAGAATATGAAGGGCTGTTTGCCGGGATGTGGTTTGATGACATGGGGATAGCTGATGGCCTGTATGAGGAGCTCATGTACCCGATCAATGATGGCCTGAAAGTCCCGGACACCTTAAAGAAGCCAAAAGAATTTTGGTTTACACAGAAAGGCTGGGACGATATGAAAGGCCATATCAGCAAGTTGATCAGTGTTATCAATGAACACAGCGGAGGCTATTTTAAAAACTACAGGGTGCTTGTAACAGAAATGGAATACCTGGCATGTCTTTCTGATGTTGTTTATCAGGATGAGCAGCAGGTTGGGTTAAACCGCGTCACACATCAGGACAGCAGGCTGATACCTTGTGTGATGCGTTTTTATCAGGCAGCTCTATGAAAGGGGGCTAAGATGGAGTTTTATAATGAAAAAGTTTTAAGAAGAAGGAATGTTATCTGGCAGCAGAATCATGAGGAAGATGACAGTGCTGTTTATTCTGACCGCTTATGGCAGTGGGACTCTGAGAAATATGACCGCTGCTGTATGGGGGTATGGGGTAACCGCGGTCAGATGTTTTATGACCGGAAACCTGAAGAGATCCAGAGGTTTCTGTCACTGTATCTTGGAAAAGAAGTGGTGCTCACACAGATCAAGCAGGAACAAAATGCTTCCAGTGGATATGATTACTGGCTGTTTTGTTACAGGGAAAGGTAGGACTTAAAATGACAGAAAGAATTTCAAAGCAGTTGATAAACCAGGGCCTGGACACTGGCCTCATTACTTTCAGAATGGAAGAAGATAACCTGGTTGTACAAATAGGCGAAGGATGGTTTTACATCAATTCTGAACATGGCAAAACAGAAAAGGATTATACAGAAAAGCAGTTGATTGATATGATCCATGAGGCAGTGAACGATGAGCCCATCAATGATGAGAATGAAGATGACGCATCAGAATGTCTTTACTATAGATATTATCTGGAAGAGCGTCTTACTCCGGAGGAAGAATCATGATCGCATACACATATGAAGGCAGGGAAACTGCCAATACAGCAAAACATCTGCGTAATGGGGAAAATTGTAAGGTCACAGGCTTCGGGCAGTCTATGACGCCCATCTTGAGATCCGGCCAGCCTGTCATCTGCATTCCTGTTACGGAAGATACACTCCTGGAAAAGAATGACATTGTGCTGTGCAAGGTGAACGGACATTATTACCTGCATAAGATCGCATCTATCAAGAACAGGACACGGTATCAGATTGCAAACAACCATGGGCATGTGAACGGCACAATATCAAGGAAAAACATTTATGGCAAGGTTGCAGAGATCCTGTAACAAGGGAGGATAAGATGAAAAAGAGCTATGAAGATTTTTATGAGGCATTGAATAAGCATCTGAAGAAGAAAGATAAACAGCAAATGCCTGAGGATTATAAGGAGACAGTCCAGTATGTGCTGGATCAGACATACCTGGATCGCAAAGGGGTAGATGCTGTCAAGTACCGGTTCGGTATCTGCGAACTGGAACCCTGGTGCGACATCTCTGATATAGAACTGCCCATGCCTTATGCTGAGATCGCACAGCTGCTGGGTTCTACAGAAGGCAAGATCAAGGGCCGTATACGGAACGTAATGGAAAAATGTGCGAAGTCTTACCGCAGGGATATCCTTGGGAAAGGCCTTGCTGCTTGTCGGGCAGGGGATGCAGGGCTTCTCCGTGAAAAGTTTGCCAGGATCGAAGAAAGGCTCCAGGAGATCAACGAACAGATCAGAGAATTGGAAAATGAAGCCGTGATGCTGAGGAAAGATAAATCCGCACTGGTACATGCGTTTGCTAAAAGCCATAAGATTTGTGAGAGCGGTGCCTTAAACATTGCAGAAGGGCTGCCGATGGAAACGCCGGCCAAACCTGTTGAAAAATGCTGTGGTACCTGCCGTTGTAATTGTATGGAAGACGACGACACAGAACCTGTTTGCAACAACAGGGATAGCGGCGCTTATAAGAAACCCATGGTGGATGAAGAATCCTGTGAATTCTGGATGTAAGGGAGGTATTATGGTAAAGCAGATAAAATTCTGCCAGACACAGAGAAAAGAACCCACAAAACAGTTCCCGTTTCTGTATCATGTGGCAGACTGTGAGTTTTTCAGTAATGATGTTGAGATGGTACTGCTTGAGAAAGACCATCATCACTGCAGCATCCAGAAATACCTGAAGTTTTATGGAACCGTTTTATCCGATACCGACCTGTCGCCCTTTTTCCAGACGATCAAAAGACCGGCAGGAAAAAGTTTCGTAGATTTCAGGTACCTGAGCTTTGATGAACTGAAGAAAATTGCTGAAGAAGTGGAGGAAGCCTAATGATCAATACTTATAATGACACAGTAAAGAAAGTTTACCGTAAAGTGGAAGCCCTGATGAAAGGGGTCGACCAGGCCCATGACATGTCACATATTGACCGTGTTTATGATCTTTCGCTCCGGTTCTGTAAAGGGACGCCGTATCTCGATATAACAATGATAGAGCTATTAGCCATCCTGCACGATGTAGATGACTATAAGCTGTTTGGTGAGAAGTCGGCTGAAGATCTGTCTAACGCTGCCCAGATCATGGCAGAGTGTAATGTAAACCATATGGCGCTGGAAAAAGTCCTTGCAGGGATCAGTGAGATTGGATTTAACAAACGTCTGAAAGGTATCTTCCCATCAAGGACAGAGACAGAGATCGTATCAGATGCTGACATGTGCGATGGCATGGGTGTTACTGGTGTTATTCGTACGATCCAGTATACGCAGGCCCATGGGCGGCCATTCTTTGATAAGGATGATTTCCCGCGTAAGGAGCTTACCTGTGAAGAATACAAGGAGCATCCCAGCAGCACAGCAGTAAACCATATCTTTGAAAAGCTGCTCAGGCTGCCTTCCATGATGCTGACAGCACCTGGGGCTGCAGAAGCTTATAAGCGCCGTCTCTGGATGACGAACTTCTTACGGATCTATTTCAGTGAGAACAACCTGCCGGAATGGGGTGAATACCTGGTAAAACAGATGGAGGGCTGAGCATGCACGGAATAAACCTTAAACCAAAGTGCCCGGAGTGTGGGAACATTGTTCCCATTCATCTTCTTGGCACACAGTATGTAAAAGTCAACAATTCTGAAAACGATTATGTGAGGTGCGCCTGTGACAGCTGTGGTAAGGAATTCTGGATGTCGCACCTGTTTGGCACAGTGATCCGTACAATGAAAGTAAAAGAAGATGACAGGACGAAGGAATCTATGACTGTCTTCTGGTGATGGAGGTATAAACAATGTTAGGGACAAATGTAAAAGTAAAATGTCCGTCATGCGGCGGAGAGTTTTATGCAGGCCTTGGTGTAACACAATATGTCAGAGTCAACGGTTCTGAAAGACAATATGTAGAATGTGGATGCCCTGCATGTGGCAAGCAGTTATGGTTTGCCCACTCTGTCGACACCCTGGTTGATGTGATCGAAAGAAAAGAGAACGACAAGATTGAACCTGCAGGCGTTATCTGCTGGTAAAGGAGGATATATGGGAGACAAATATATGACCGGCAGTGACCGGCTCTTTGAAAAGCTGAAGAATGTTTTGTGCAAAGCAGGCAGCAAGGCGGTTGAATCCTTTACAAAAAGGACTGTAAGCCTGCATAACGAAGAATATATGGGACAGCTTATTGACGAAGCAAGGGAAAGCATGACCAAAGAACAGTTCCATGAGTTTCTGAAACAATATGGCCTGATGCCTTATTACACATATACAGGCCCAACTGATACCCGGGAAGAGGACTGGATGGATCTGAAGGCTTATGAGAAGAAAGTACGAAAAACACCGACAGGGGCTATTCATCTGGTGCATCCGGAGATCGAAATGCTCTGCCGTGTTACGGATGGGCCGGAACTTCCCGGATTTATCATTGCCTGTAAGGACGAGGCAGGGACAAAACGGGAGATCCATATCTACCTGTCAGGGAATGGCTGTCTGCGTGTATGTACTAGTCATGAGACTGATATCCATCTGTCAGAAGAAGAAAAGATCCGTAAGGATTATCAGCTGCCCTTTAAGAATACAGATGGCAGCAGGCCGTTCTGGATCCAGAAGGGTGAAACTACAAAACATTACTGTGAAATGGAGAAAAACTTATGATACTGGCAGCAGCAACAAAATTTCGCATTGAAGCAACAGGCAGGAACGTCGTCTTGTGCGGCGCTCGCCATGCTGATATCTATGAACAGCTTGAAGCGTTGGAGTTTGGGCCGAAGGAAGGCTACAAGGAACTGGAGCAGGGTTTCATTACCCATGAAGGAAAGTTCCTTTCCAGGCCGGATGCCTGGGATCATGCTGTTTCCTGCGGCCAGGTTCCTTATAAGATCAGGCGCCAGCGGGAAGAAGCGGGCACCAGGCAGATGATATCAGAAGATTTATGGTAAGAAGGAGGAACTCATGGAAGAGAAACTGGTCGTATTTGACATGGATGATGTCATGTACAACTTAAATGAGCGGGTTGCCGAGCTGAAAGGCATTGACCCGAAGAAATTTACCCAGTTTGGTGTTTATACAAACCCGAACATGACAGAGGAAGAAAAGCAGAAAGTGCTTGCAGCATATACAGAGGCGGAAACCTACACAGGGCTCACGTTCATCAAACCGGTCATTGACCTTATCAACTGTGTCCACCATGAGTTTCCCATGTTCCCTGTACATATTGTGAGCAACTGCGCAGCCCAGGCAGTAAAAGATGCAAAGCTCCCGCAGCTTCTTGAGGTACTTGACCTGCCCCAGGGCAGGATCCACTTAAATGTCATCGACATGAAGACAGAGAGCTTGCGGAAGAAGTTTCCGGATAACATGCTGATGATCGTGGACGATTCCCCTCATAACATCAAGATCGCGGACGCAAAGTATAAGATCATGCCTGCGCGCCTGCACAATGAAAATATCCTGGTAGACGGGATGCTGGACGGGGAGCATGTGGAGCGCCCGAAGACGCCCGGCCAGTTCTCTGACTTTGTACTGCGGACGTTATGGTTTGAATCCCACCGTCCGAAACAGAAAGGAGAAGACGTATGAAAACAAATCTGATCGTAGCAAGGTCACGGAACAATGTGATCGGAAATGCCCAGGGGATTCCCTGGAAGCTTAAGGGAGAACAGATCCAGTTTAAGGAGCTCACCACCGGCGAAGCCGTAGTCATGGGCCGTAAGACTTATGAGGACATTGGCCATCCGCTCCCTAACCGCCTGAACATCGTGGTATCTAATACCAAAGAGTTTGGCAGCCGAAATGACACAACACCTGTTCCTACAGTCCTGATCACCGTCCATTCCCTGCAGGAAGCCATTGACCTTGTGAAAGGCATGTACAATGTAGACCTGTTCATTGCAGGAGGCCGCAGGCTTTATGAGGAGGCGATCCCTCTGGTTGACCGGATGTATATCACAGAAGTGGACATGGAAGTACCTGTGGATGAGAGCACCGTGTTCTTCCCGGACTTTGACGAATCCAGATTCCGGAAACTGGTAGGAGAAACCCGCGGTGAAGGTGTTGAATATACCAGGACTGTTTACACCCGTCCTGAGTCATTTCAGGGAAAGGAGTAGCATATGAAAGAGACAAAATTTCATGACATTGAAGTGGAAGAAACAAGTAAATGCGATATCCGTATTAGCTCCATTGACAATGGCGGTCTTGTTATTCATGCTGCCCACATTCCTGATGAGAAAATCCTTTCTAAGATGGAGGACTTTGTCAGGGAGGTAAAGAAAAGAACCAGGACTACAGTCATTATAAGCATTCTTCTGTTCTTTGCCCTCATAGGGCTGACGCTTGCATTTGTGGGCGGACTGGATGATGCTGTTACAGGTACAGGTATAAGGCAGGCTGTTATAGCAACTATAAGCTGCTTATGGACGATCGTACTGTTCATCTTATGCATCGCAAGCTGCGTAAGGGCATCAGAGAGGGCAGAGAAAAAAGTCCGCAAGATGGATGAATATTTTTACCTGAACATTTACACCAGGACGAAAGAATCGTTATGCGACCATTTCAACAATATATTCAAGGCGGCAAAGATGATCCGCTATATTGCAGAGGTTTTTCAGACTGATGAAACAGTAAGGGAAACTACTGTTGATATTGGCAGCATATTGTATTTTGGTAAGGTTGTCTTTTCTTATGAAAAGGTAGACGGATATGGGGATGTTGAGAGCCTGTGCGCTGATGTTGGCGGGTTTAAGGCAATGCCTAATGTCAACATGCAGGACAATACCTATGAGCTGGATTTCACATCCATGACATTGAGATATCCGTATAGTAAAGAATAGGGGGGATTTATATGAGTACGACAATGCATGCACATATTGAAGTAAAGAAAAACGGGAAATGGCTCCATTTTGGGGCACCAAAAGGCCTTACCGATGGGTTGGTACATGCCGTGATCAACGGCGTTTCCATTGATACCTTTAACACTCATGGAAGGATCCATCCGGTCTGCAGAATAAACAGCCTGCCGGAGGATATGACAGAGATAACGAAGATCTGTCTTGAAGAGGACAGGAAGGATTACAGGATTCATGATGAGGGTATGCTGGAAGCCTGTGACATCGAAAAGCTCCAGAAAGAGCTGGACAATTTCAGGCCTGAGCCATTAAGTCACTACGACCTGGAACACAATATTTTCTATACCTATATCTGTAACGGCGCCATTGCAGCCCACAGGGGTTTTGATGATGTCCGTATCATCTTCTGGTACGATCATTAAAGAAAGGGAGGCTGAATAGCATATGAAAGTAGTTGGAGAAAGTACAAACCCGGTATTCCCGATGCAGGTCAAATGTGAGCGCGTAACAGATGAGTATGGTCTTGGCTACGGCCCGGCGATCAACTTCTGTGGCCGGATGCTTGAGATCGAACAGTCTGATGTCAAGAAACATAAATGGTTTAAGTACCCGAATATGACAGGTGCAGATTATGGGGTTATATGCCCCTGTTGCAAACAGTTTGTTGTGATCCCGCCGGAGAAGCTTCCGCAGTATGTGAAGGATAAAGCGGAAGAGATCTTATTAAGCAAATAAAAGGCGGCCTTCGGGCCGCTGTATTATGAGGTAAATACTATGGACAGATATAGTTTTGAATATATACAGAAAGAAACAATTCAGGCAGAAAGCCCAGCAGAAGCGTTCCAGGCATTCTTTGACCATCATCCGCATGCAGACAACGACAGTCTGAAACATGTAGCGATCAATGGGCGCCATCTGGGTTATGAATACAGTAAAGAAACAGGGGAAAGGATCTGGTTTGTGCCCGGCTGCAGCTGCAATGAGAACGACTGCATTCATGATCCCATGAGGGATATAGCACAGTCATGTGCCCATCAGTCTGACATGACGGCTGATAGATGGGAAAGCTGTTCCCTGCCGGATCCCTGTGACTGTAACTGTTATGACTATGACAACGAATGTAAATAAGGAGGGGCTATCTATGGAGTTCAAATTAACAGAAACAGGCTCTGAGTTCCGGCCTGTAAATTATGTGTGTGAATTGAGCGGCATACGTCTGGTATTGAATCCGCCTTACAAATCAGATCCCTGGGGCGTATATCTGACAACTGCAGAAGGCAGTACGATCCATAAGGATAATTTCCGTCTGCGTTCCAAAGAGCGTGATGAAAATAACTGGGAATCCATTGAAGACCTGGAAGAGGCCAAGGAAAAAGCTTTTGAGCTCATGGAAGATTTTATTGGCGGTCATCTCAGGCATTGGAGTAAGATGAGCACAACATTGCGCTGTATGAAGGCGCTGCCTATCAGCTCTGACATGATGGATGAGATGAAGACACTGGTTATTCCTTTCCTGGGCGCAAATGAGCATTATGGCAATGCGTCTAAGATGTTAAAGGAACTGGTCATACGGGCTGTCAAAGCTGATTATGCGAGGGACCAGGAATATCTGGAAGAAATAAAGAAGATCCTCATTCCTGTCTATCCCTGTGAAGCCTATGATAGAGTGGACAGAGCCTGGTTTAGCTTAAAAGATCTGCCATCAGAAGACCATACATCCGGGCATACCCTGACAGAGAAAGCCAGGAAACAGCTTGAAGAATGCGTCCGGCTATGTTTGGAACTTCGGAAAGCCCGTGAAGAAACAGAAGAGAAACTTACAGACTTTTTGGACAAATATATGAAAGATAATGGTGTCTGGGGAGATAAACAGAAACTTATGGCTCTCATCAGCATCACGCCGCCTATCTATCTGCGGTTTCAGATGTGGGAACAGAAGTTTGCACTGGAGGAAGAGGAGGCGGAGGCCAATGAGGACAAGAGTTGAGGAACGTATGCCGTTTCCGTGGTCTGTCAAGGAACCCCTTTTAAAAGAGACTGGCGGGAGGTGTGCCCATTGCGGCACGCCCCTTGACCGGTTCACCAACCTGTCTGTTGACCATTTCATTCCGCTTGGGAAGGGCGGCACTAATGACCCGGAGAATCTGACTGTCCTGTGCGATGATTGTAACAGTAACAAGTCTGACATGATTTTGCCGGCTTCCAAATGGTACCCGTACCTGTCGCATGCAAAACGGAAAGCATTGGACAAGCGCCTCATCCAATATATGAAGGACACGGACTATCTGGCAGTGGACTGTCTGCTGCCGGTAGACACATTCCGGCTTGAGGTGCCTGTGAAGATCCGTAAATCTTTAGGCAGAGGGGCTTATAAGGAGCTCTGCATGCCTGTTTACATACAGGGTACAAGGATGGAAAGGGACGACGCTTTTGCCTGGCTCATGGAATACAAGCGTTCTCTGCAGTACCGGGACGCTGTCGGCGTCATGTCAGACCCAAATGACTTTGTGGTGCCCTGTTACCTGCTTAAGAAGGGTGATACGGAAGTAGCCATGGTAAATCCCTGGATGGTACATGAATGGGATGAGAAAATGGGCAACTACCGTAATGAGATCATGATCGACTGTTTCTTTGCACCAAAGCTGCCTGACAAGGACTATGTCCCCAGTATGCTTGCCAATGTAGTGGCAGGCGTTGAGGATTATATCTTCAGCAGCATATCAAAGACAATGGACGGGGCATGTGCCATCATGTTCCATATGCGGTGTTTTGTCAGCGACCGTTTTTGCGGGCTTGTATTTGACAAGCTGAATAATCACTGTTATGACGCAGTAATGGAATTTAACAACGGCAAGCCGCTTACCACCAGGATCAGGGACTTAAGTATTGTCCAGGTCATGGGAGAGGAAAAGGCCAAGAAAGCTCTTATGAAGAAAATGAAGGAAGCGTTCCCAGAAGGTTGGATCAGCCTGGAGGATGCCATGAAACTGAACAAAGACCTAAACAAACGGTTTGAGAAAGGGGACAGCCATGAAAGTGATGAGTAGTAAAGAAGCGGGAAGCCGTCTTGGACACTGGTATCTGGTAACACGCTGTATGCACAGTAAAAATAAGAAAGGGCTTGGCTATGGCAGGCCTGTCATGTTTTGCGGCCGTGTCCTTGAGGTCAGTGACCAGGACATCAAACGGCATGTATGGAGCAAAAGCAAGGATCTTTATGGCACGGATTATGGCGTCATCTGTCCGGAATGCGGGCATTTTGTCCATATCCCGAAGGAGTTCATTCCGGAGAATGCTTTAAACAGTGCACAGGAGATACATTTGGAGGGATTGCCTGTATGAGGGAAAAGATCGAAGAACGCGAGTGGATCAACTGGCGAATCAAGAACAAATTACTTGAGGAGACCAATGGGCGGTGTGCCCACTGTGGCATATCAATAGAGCCCCATAAGAACATGACATTGGAACATATCATCCCGATCAACAAAGGCGGTACCAATGATGAGGAGAACCTCACCGTGCTGTGTAAGGACTGTAATAAGCTGAAGTCAGACATGATACTGCCAGTACGCTGGTATGCCCATCTGCCGGAAGTAAGAATAAAGGCACTGATCAAACAGATGAAGGATTACCTCGACAACGTGGATTATCTGGCTGAGGACTGTGTGATGATGATGGACACATACCGGATCATTGTGAATATCCCAGTCACAAAGAAAAACCGTACTGTGCCTGTGCCGGCTTCCGTAAATGTCATAAAGATGGATAAATATGAAGCGTTTCGATGGCTTATGGATTATAAGGGGTCATTGGATAAAAATGATGCAGAAGCAGTGATCACCCATCCATCTGAATGGCGTGCACCATGCTATATATTCAGGAAAGGTGATACTGACCTTGCAATGGTCTGCCCGTATATTATCCATGAATGGAATGATGAAATGGACGCATATTTCAATCAGATCGTGTTTGAATGGTATTTTTCACCCAAACTGCCTGACAAGGAGTATATACCCGGGCTGTTGAAAGACTGTATCACATCAATGGAAACAATCGTAGTGAGGTATCTTGACAGGACGACAGATAATGCAACGATACTGCTATTCACATCAAGATGTTTTGTCAGCGACCGTTTCTGTCAGCCTGTATTTGACAGGCTGCAGCGCAATAGTATTATTTCAGATGGGGAAGCAGAGAATGGCATAAAGGTGAACACAAGGGAAACCATCATGTTTTTCTATATTGGGAACCCTATCAGCAGGAACCGCTTAATAAAAGAGACACATGATGAATTTAAGGAGTTTGGCCCTGAGACAATAAAGACAGCCATGAAATATGGAGGGCCTTTTAACAAACGGTTTGAAAAGAAAGGAGAGGAACAGACTGATGATAAAACCGAAGATCAGGTTTAAGAATGTCATAAAGCATTTCAAGAAGATCTGTGTACACAAATACTGGGTCTTCCATTACTGCAGGCTCATGGGGATCCCGTTACAGGGACTGCTCCATGACCTGTCCAAATTCTCCCCGGTAGAGTTCTGGGAGAGCGTCAGGTGGTACCAGGGTACATTCAGCCCGATTGATGCCTGCAAGAAGGCGAACGGCGTATCAATGGCGTGGATGCACCATAAGGGCAGGAACCCGCACCATTACGAATACTGGCAGGACAACTTTGATATGGGCGGCAACCCTGTTGAGATGCCGTTCAAATACAAGGTTGAGATGCTGTGTGATTTCCTTGGTGCTGGGCATGCCTATTATGGTAAGGCGTTTACTTATGAGAAAGAGCTGGAGTGGTGGAAGATAAAGAAAAGCAAGCCCCTGGCTATGCACCCTAACGATATGCAGTTTATTGACATGTGGATGAAGCTGCTGGTCATGGAAGGCGACAGCGCGTTTTCCAACTGAATTTAAGGAAAGGTGGAAACCAATATGAACATTGCATTTTTCGGAACAAAAGAATATGACAGGAAGCATTTCCAGGAGACTTATGAAGGACATACCATCAAGTTCTTAAGGCCCAGGCTCTCTGCAGAGACAGCTGTTATGGCAGCAGAGTTTGATGCGGTGTGTGCGTTTGTAAATGACGACCTGTCAGCACCTGTCATCCATATGCTCGCAGACCAGGGTGTGAGATATATCCTGATGCGCTGCGCTGGTTATAATAACGTGGATCTGGAAGCAGCGAAGGAACGGGGCATCAAAGTAGCAAGGGTGCCTGCATACTCCCCGGAAGCTGTGGCTGAGCATGCTATGACGTTGGTCATGGCTGCAAACAGGAGGATCCATAAGGCGTACAATAAGGTGCGGGACAATGACTACAGCCTGGTTGGGTTATCTGGCATGAACCTGTATGGCAAGACGGCAGGGATCGTAGGAACCGGGAAGATAGGGCAGGCAATGATCCGTATTTGCAAGGGGTTTGGCATGAATGTCATTGCATATGACCCTTATCCTAACCAGGAGCTGGCAGAAGCAATGGGATTTTCCTATATCAACCTGGAAGAGCTGTACAAGCAGGCCGATGTAATCTCCCTGCACTGTCCTTTATTTGACAGCAGCTACCATATGATCGACAGATATACCATTTCCATGATGAAGGATGGTGTCATCCTTGTCAACACCTCCAGGGGCGGCCTCATTGATACGGAAGACCTGATCGCAGGCATTAAATCCGGGAAGTTCCATGCCGTAGGTCTGGACGTGTATGAGGAAGAAGACGGCCTTGTTTTCGATGACATGTCAGGGACTATCCTGGAACATACAACAACTGCAAGGCTTTTATCCTTCCCCAATGTGATACTTACTTCCCATCAGGGCTTCCTCACGTCTGAAGCATTGTCAGCCATCATGGCTGTCACCATGCAGAATGCAACAGACCTGGAAGAAGGCAGGGAGTCTAAGAACATCATTTAAAACGGAGGGCATTAACATGAAATTTGACAGGATAATAGTTCTTGGCCTGTCAGGTATTTTTCTTGTTATCAGCATCTTTACCATGAACACAGCTTTGCTTATCCTGGCACTGCTGCTGTTCATGGCAAGCGTGTTCTATAACATGAAGAAAAACACACAGGAAAACAGATTGTTTGATTATAACAGTCTGAGTAAAGGGAAGAAATTCCTTTGTGAATCAGTGATCGGTATCGGTGCGTTCGGTATCATCATGGCATTTATCGGGCTGTTTTTATCATTATAAGAAAGAGAGGAGGAAAAAATCATGGCAAAATGGACAGTAGACATGATCTATGGCACTAATGTGCGTGTGACCGTGGAGGCTGAGACAGGCGAAGAGGCTCAGCAGAAAGCAAGGGAGCTTGCAGATGACAATGTTATGATTAGTACACAGGATTCCTGCATTGAAGCAGGCAATTTGGAGTACAAGGACACGACATTCCTGGAAGGAGTGTAAGTATGTCAAAGCCATGAACACAGCTTTGTTTATTTTTACATTGCTGCTGTTCATGGTAATTATTTGTTGTTGCAAGAAAGGATAAAACAATGGCAAAGAAGAAATATGATGTGGAATTATGCTGCGGTATTGGATTCACAGTGACCGGTGTTGAAGCTGATACACAGGAAGAAGCAATCACAAAAGCAAAAGACATGGTACTGAATGATACAAACATTATGACAGGCCCGCAGGTAGATGCCGGGGACCTGGAATATGATCAGTGCACTTACATTCAGACTGCCGGTAAATAAGGAGGATAACATGGGAAATTTAAAAGCATATGACTGTGGTATGATCTGTGGACGGTTCCAGACCTTTCACATTGGGCATGAGTCCCTGGTAGAGACGGGCTTAAAGCTCTGTGACCGGGTACTGATCCTGGTGGGCTCTGCACAGGAGGCAGGGACGGAGAGGAACCCTTATGACCTGGCAACTCGTATAGACATGCTGAAAGCCATCTATGGTGACGGTAACAACATCATGATGCACGGCCTGGCAGACCTGACCGATGAAAACGACATCCGCCCAGAATGGGGCCGGTACCTGCTGGACAACGTGGACAGATACATTTATAAGGCGCCTGAGCTGATGATCTATGGAAATGATGAGGCACGTTCCAGATGGTTTGATCCGGAAGACATCAGAGACACGTCGGAGTTTATCGTAAACCGTGGCAGGATTCCGATCTCCGCCACCATGGTACGTGAGGCAATGGTCTTTGATGAGCGGAAGAAGTGGATGTCCATGGTAAACCCCAGGCTTCATAAGATGTACGGGCGCCTCCGGGATGAACTGATGTCTGTGTCTTTCTATAAAGAGATGTATGACAGAGGGAGGGCATAAACGTGGATGAGAAATTCCGTATTGTCGGCTATGACAAAGACAATGATGTATATGAAACCATATGTGAGGCAAAAGACTTTGAACAGGCTTGCATCGTGGGTCAGGCAGTTGTTTATTATCATGTGCATGTGCAGGAGCTGCGCCGGACAGAAGGTAGTAACGAACCTTTTGACTGGTTCCAGATCATGAAGGGTGACTATGTTCATAAAGTACTGCCAACAGATCCGCCAGAAGGCTTATAGGAGGAAAAACCATGGCAAGAGGATATATTTATTATGTTACGTCTGATAAAGACATTGACCCTACTTTTACAGAATCCAACTACTATGACAGCCTGGACAGCCTGGGCGCTGATTATGTGCAGGACTGTGACGAAGAAGATTCCGTAGAACAGATCAGCTGGTTTGAGGACAAGCTGAAAGGGATGGGTGCCGTAATCAGTACTGACAATCTGCAGGACGGGTTTTCTTTCAGTTTCCGGTTTGACAGGGTGAACGAGATGCAGCAGGCGTACTTTAAGATCAAGCTGGAGAAGCTCAAGGAAGAGGCCAGTAAGCTTACCCTGTTTGATGTGATCCGCTCTGCACCTACCCTGGACTATATTACCAACGATACTTATGGTGATATGGTGGAGTTCTGTGGTGTGAACAGTTCTGCGACCATCACAGTAGACAATATGGTACGGCAGATTGAGCCTGGCGTTACCTATTATGTCTGCAATAAGACCATTCTCATGCATTGACGGAGGAGAATTTATGGGAACAGATAAACAGAAAGGAACAAGCCTTGAGATCAGGTACAAGGCATCATCCAATATCAGCATTACACGGCTCGCTGTCATAACAGGCAGCGGGCCGGTTATTATAGATTGGGCAAGAAGCACAACAAAGATGGACAATGGCGTAGCCGTCATGTCATGTCAGGAAATGCACATCAACAGGAAGGAGCCGCTTTCCAAAGACATGCTGGAGCATGCAGAACTTAAAGGCGCTTTATGGTTCGGTTACAATGGAAGTGCTGGCCAGGTAGCCTATGCAGGCGACCTTGAAATCCTGTCTGTTGCTTACTTTGATGGCGAAAGCCGTGTAGAATTAAAAGGCATGCCCTGGAAGAAGGAATCTGGGATGCCTGGCATGTAAAGGAGGGACTTCATGCCTTTAGTAGAGAAGAAGAAAACAGAAATGTGGTATGCTGTGGAAACGGCATTTATAAACGGCACACAATATAAGTCCATACCCTGTTTTAAGAAAGATGTGGATGAGTATGGGACAGGGATCCAGCCGGGTACCTGTATGAGGCCTCATTATGAGGAGCCTATGAATACCTGCCAGACGTTCTTAAACGGTATTATTGAGATCCACACCGACTGGTTCCAGACAAAGGAACAGGCCATGCAGTTCATAAACGGCAGCCTTACCTATGTCATCACCAGGCGGGAAGAGTACCGTAAGGACATCAATTCAACTCTTTCCCATTTCGTAAAATGGGAGGCTGTACCTGCGAATGGTGAATATCTGCCATACCGCGGTGTTTACAAGGCGATCAAGCCTGATTCCTGGTAAGGAGGAATTTTTATGAGCGCAAAATCAGTAGCAATTTTACGGCGTACAACTTATGAGGTAGACCGCCCGGAGACCCAGAACCCTTTGGGCGGCCCTTATAAACCGTGTGCGGAGTCTTATGACGTATATGACTTCCGCATTGACGAACACAGGAAAGACATGCTGAACCGTATAGCCCGGACATTATTTGCAAGCTATGGGATCGACAGTGTGTCAGACATCATGCGGTCTGAGCTGGAGGGCATCTTAAAATCACTGGACCCTGCAAATGCACAGGAAAAACCTAAAGCAGATGTTCCGCCTGCCCCATTGAATGTTGTATGGCCCGGTGAGGAGACCAAATAAGGCAGAGAGGCTTATGTCTCTCTGCCTTTTCCAATATCCGTTTTTTTTCGGTGATTTTTTAAAATATAAGGGGCTTTATCCTTAATACATATTCTCTTCAATCTTCTTACAGTCGCTGATCCCATTGATGAATCCAAGACAGTTTATCACAAATATAGCAATGATACACGGCCCGCAGATGAGCCCGGGGATCCAGCCGACACTTCCAATAACACGAAAGACAATGTATTTGTCACAGTTTGTCCACCACATCCCGTTATGAGCTGCTGCCTGCACAATATTATTTACAAGCCTCATATCACGGATATAGCAGACCCAAGAACCCACATAAAGTGAAGTCAGTACTGCTGCACTTAAGAACATTACCAGGGCAAATAACGGCAGGCTGTATTCGGAAAGCTTCTGGAAAAATCCTGTAGGTTCATCTGCAAACCAGGCATTCATAACAGATACATAGCCAAGGAACGCAACCCTTGATATCACATAGACAGCAAACATTCTGACCATGTTCGTTCTAAGAAGTTTGGCGTCATTTGGAAGTTTATATTTTTCAGGCATGGTATCTCTGATGTATTGATCTGTCACTGTCAAAGGGTTGCACCCCCTTCCCTGCCACGGCCATTCATCTCCGCAAGCCGCCGGCACTCTTCATATATCTCAGCGTGGCTCCGTTCTGCCGCAGCTGTTTCTGTTTCCTCAACTGCTTTTGCCACGATCGCATCCATATCGCCCAGAATGTCCCCGGGCAGCCCCTCTGCCTTAATGAATACATCCTGCTCATGGGTGTCTTTCTGTGACTCATACAACACCACAATGTCAGACAGGTGCCTTGCGTCGATTCCCTCTGCCAACGCTGCGGTCACTGTCTTTTGCAGGTCGTCCACAAAGATGATGTCAGAAAGCTCACACCCTTCGATCATGGCCACTGCCTTCATCATATCCACTTTATGCTCCGGCTTGTCAACAGTCAGGTAAGTCATCGGTGCATTCCCATAGAACTGTTTCAGCTGCTTCTGCTTGATCCCATCATGCAGGTTGAAGATCTCATGGGTAAGGCAGTAAAGTCCATAACCTTCCTCATAAAGCTTTCTGGCAAACCACTGCATGCAGGGAAGCGGCCGGTCGTTCTTATGCTCCTCATCCAGCGCCGTAAGCGCCCAGTAGCACTCCATCATATATCCTTCCTGGCGCGCCGCCATGAACTCTTTAGAATAGCTGTGCGCCACCAGCGTCCGGTCAAAATCAAAGAAAGCCAGTTTGTTATTTACCTTTGGAAATTCCACTTTCATTTCAGATCCCCCATATGTATGTTTTCTATAGTCAATTATACCCGATATACAGGCTCAATGCAAGGGTTCATCCGGATCTAATCTCTTCTTCGCACCTCTGTTCGCACAATCTGTGCCAAAAGGCTCCGTGCAGGAGAGAAGTACAGGGTTATCAGCGAGAAGATCAGCCAGGGTGTAATGAAGTTCTATGAGTTTCCGGGAATCTGACCGGTAAAACCGTTTCCTTGCAACCTCTATGGCGCCATTCCCTTTTTCCGGTATGATGATGCCTGTCTTATTGTCAGCCAGGACTGGTTCATCCTCTGATAGGTCAACCACATAAAACGGGATATTCTTAAGCCTTACATCCATGCCATATTTTCTTACATACATAATGGCAGAGTGCATGTTGTCAAGCCAGATGCAGGGCGTCTCCTGGAAGTCATATTTGCAGATGACGATCCGTTCCGGGTGTTCAAACCCATCCCGTTCCATTTTCATGACCACATCCGCATGGCATAAGATATCCAGATGCCCGGAATTAAGTCCCCATTCTGCTATACTGTAGCCGATCTCACTGGAATACCCGATCACTTTGTCTGCTCTTTCGCTTGTACCCCTTACTGCATGTTTACACCGCAAATTTATAAGCTTTTTATCAAGTAAAAGTTCACTTACATGGTGTCTGATTATCATTTCTTTCACATCCTTTCTCATCCATTATAACATGTGTGGCCACCCCTTAAGACAAATCTGACACATCCATGTTAAAATAATAGGGAAAGGAGTGATGAATGTGGCTCGTATCAATGTGGCAATATCAGAAAGCACCAAGAGCAGGCTGGTGGAATATGCAGAGAGCCGGGATGTTTCCCAGGGTGACGTGGTAGATGACGCACTGCGGAACTTCTTCGAGCACCTGGATAGGAAACATTCCGCGCCAGACCTTGTGCTTGACCGTATGAACACCCTTGTTATGTCAGTTATGCAGCTGAACATGGCCGTAGGGGAGATAAAAGACAAAATAGACCGGATGGAAGGTGATGAATGATGGATTTAAGTGAACTGGTCAAAGACTTAAAGCCCAATCTGATCACACCCCATATGGATGAGGTGATGAAAGCAAATCCTGCTGCACGCGGCAACATCATGGCCAGGTATATCATAAGGGGTATGGCAAAGCAGCGTGGGAAGATCGACCCCATTGACATCATCCATGCAGGGGAGATCCAGACAGTCAGGTTCCTGGACGTGGAACCCTTATGTGACGGCCCGTGGGCGCTGTATTCCCTTATGCTGCTGTCTGTTTCTTATGGGGAACAGTCCACCATCATTGAGGCATTGTACCCGGAAAAGAAGCAGCTTATGGCAAAGACCTTTGCAGCACTGTTTTCCCATGATTCCCCCATGGCGCCGAAACAGAACCAGGATGATGTCCTTACAGCTGTGGAGAATGCCAATGCAGGCATCGCTATGATCCTGGCAAAGCTGGAGAACACAGGGGGCGGCCTCCATGCAGATGAGGTGGGCAAACAGAGGACTGCCATGCAGGGCCTGGCAGAGAGCATGCAGGAACGTAACAGGTACCGCAAGGATTTTGAAAAGTCCCAGCAGGCATTTAAGAAAGGGGATTAAGAGATGAAGAGATTAAAGAAACAGTTACTGGCGCTTTCTGCTGCTGTCCTGATGCTGTTTTCCTTAACAGGCTGTGAGGATTATGCATCTTGGGAGGCATCACATGGGGAAGGAACGCCGACTTATATTGATACAGGCGGATATGAAGGCCCCAGCCTGTCAGAGTATGTGAACAGCGGGCTGGATGAAGCAAAGGAATCCGGCCTTACTACTGATACAGACTATTCCGGCATCCGGGGAGGACAGGATGAGGCCCCTGGTGTTGCACAGAATCCTTCCAGTGCATCAGGCAACACTGTCCAGCCAGAAGAAGATGACTTTGACCCGGACACCTACAAAGACCCCAGGCCCGACCCGACAAACCAGAACAAGGCAGATGAGCTTGCACTGGAACGGTTCGTTATGATGGATTATCTGGCGGATCAGGAGTATGCTGGGGAGCCTTATATGGAAGTCCACAATAACAACCCATATTTCAGCGAGCTGGATTACGGGCGGGAGACTTTTGAATATTACATGGAACTGGATTCCCTGGGGCGTTCCCTAAGAGGTTTTGCCCTGCTGGATGAGTCGCTGATGCCGGGAGATGACGAGGAGCGCGGCGACATCAGTTCCGTAAAGCCCACCGGCTGGGTACAGGCAAAGTATGATGGGATCAGTAATGGGGGCTGGCTCTACAACAGGTGCCACCTTATTGCATGGGCACTGGCAGGGGAGAATGCCAATGAAAGGAACCTGATGACAGGTACCCGGTATTTCAATGTGGAAGGTATGCTCCCCTTTGAGATGCAGGTATTAAACTACCTGGATGACAACCCTGGCAACCATGTCCTGTACCGGTCAGAGCCCGTCTATGAAGAAGATGACCTGCTGGCAAAAGGGCTGCTTCTGGAAGCACGTTCTATAGAAGATGACGGGGAGCTGTCCTTCTGCGTTTACATCTTCAATGTCCAGCCGGGGATCGAGATCGACTATACTACAGGCGAAAGCCGGATGGAGGAGTAGCATGAAGAAAGGGATTATCATATTTCTGTCTGTCTGCCTTGTGGCAGTCATGGGACTGACAGCATTGTTCTTATATGACTCGCCGGACAATAAGTTCCGTGCTTTTGTCCTGCAGACAGTAAAGGATATTGCAACAGATGAAGGAGAAGAAGCAGAACTGCTGTCGAAAATACCCCGGTTTGATGCTGATAAATATAACCGGTTCACCTTCAATATGAGTATCATGGGTGGCAACACAGATGGGGACGGTAAGGAATTTACCATGTCAGGCTCCACGGAGGTCTTTAAGAACATCGGGCACATGTACAACCTGGATGTGAACTTTGCCAAATCCGGATACCAGGCAAGTCCGGAATCCTGGTCAGACTTCAGCAAAGACATCAGTTACCAGAACTTCGGGGAAGGCTGGGCGACGGAAAAGGTGAAGAACTTAAACTCCATTGAGAATCTGGCTGCAGCCATCAATACACGGAACACGGAAAAGATCCTGGTGGATGATGGGGAAGTATGTACCCTGTCCTGGACATTCCCGGCAGACGTGAATTACCTCTTTGGTGAAATGATGGACGATTTCACAAAAGACAGGGAATTTTCCGGATTTGGCCGTATCACGGCAGTATTTGACCCGCAGACCCATGAGTTTAAGTATTTTACCGTTGTGGTGTCAGGCAGTAACAGTGAACAGGCCGGCGCCCTTCTGGATGCGGCATTCTATTGGGATGTGGTGAATGACGGGAGCCTGGCGCTGAAGATCCCGGATGATGTTTCATCCTCTGCTTATGCGGCAGCCACAGGTGTCATCTCTGACGGGGGTTATGACAGAACCGTAAACCCGCTTGCTGAAGCTTTCATTGAAGTATACGGCGGCAGCGCGGAGGTTACCCATGACGGTGATAACGCTTATCTGTTCTGGACGCTGAAGCAGGAAGATGGCATTTCAGCCACAGTTACTTACAGCCATGAAAGTGATCCGGTGACACGGTTTGAGACAGATTATACGTTTTTTAAATCCATGTATGGGGAACCGGCAGAGGAGACTGATGACGGGGCATACTTCTTCGATTCGGAGAAAGGAGAGCTCACCTATATGGCCCGCGGTGAAGACTGGTATGCTGAGATCATCATCACAGGGCAGCCCGGGGTATCACAGGGAGAGTTACGAAAGCCTCTGATCACATATAAGTCGCGGTTAAAGATTTAGGAAAGGAAGATATTGATTATGAAGGTAATGGATTGGGTTAACATCCTTGTTGGAGTTGGTGCGTTTGTTTTTATGATGAAGGTTGGGTATGGGAAACCGAAAAAGAAAGAAGATAAGGCGCCGAAAGAGTGCGTATCATCGACGCTCTGTGGCAAGGTCACAAACATTGTGAAAGATGAGGAGACCGGCCTGTCCTGCATCTATGTAAGGAACGGCAGGGGCGATACCCTGTATGGGTTCTCATCTGTCTCTGTAGATGAGCTGAAGCACATTTACAAGGAAAACGAGTATGTACAGATCCCTATCGTGCACAAGGCCAATAAAGAGAAATAAGAAGAGAACCGGGTTCGTCCCGGTTCTTTTATAGTTTAGGGCCAACATCCATATCAATCTGTTCAACAGCCCTGATAAAGTCAATGTCATCTTCAGTCAGCTGTCCAAGGTCAAGATCTTCTTTCTCAGGCTGATTTGGTGTGTTGTCTATAAGGTCTCTTATCTTTTCAGGGAAATCTATGTTCTTTAATGCCGGAAGTTTCTTCATCCATTCCGCATAGTCCTGGTGTTGTTCCAACCATGTGGCAGACAGAACATATACCTGAGTTAATCTGTCAGACATATTATTTACAAGTTCCCTTGCATGAGGCCTTTCCCATGGCCATTCTTTCTTTATATGTTTTCCGACAGCATCCTGCGAATTTTTATCTACCCAGTATTCAGCAGGTTTAAACACCTGAACTTCAAATGTTTTTTGAAAATGTTCATATACTTCATCCATGCAGTTGAATGGTTCTGAAGGTTTCATAAAAGGTGCCCGGCCATCTTCAGGTATCTCCATTTCATAATCATCAGGAGCTTCTATAAACTCAGTGCTTGATGCAATACGCATATTTACATATTGGGTGAGCATCTTGTCAGCATACTCTTTATCATAAATGGTAGACAAAAATTTTTGTGTCATTTTAAGGGCCATATATTGTGCAGCAATTTCGTGAGGCTGTTCAAAATACTGGGAATATGGCTCAGTATAGTCATGTGTCACACCATAATACAGATTAGAACTCTTACATGCCAGGTCATTTAAAAGAAGGACTTTTGAAAGTGGCGTATCTTTCTGTATTTCATTCCTCCATTGACCACCATGACCACATACTTCGTGAAAACATGTAACAGTAGGAGCAAGGGCTTCATTTATAGGAAATCTGGAATATGGTTTATCAACGATACCTTTAGAACCTACACGATATTCTAAACGGCCATCATCTGTTAGTTCTGTATTGCCAGTACCACTTTTAAGTTCATTAAGCACATGAATATTATATCCATGCTGTTTAAGTAAACCTACAGCTTGTGAAAATATTTTACTGGCTTCATCACCATACATCATTATATAACCAGTTGCTCTACTGTCCATTTTGTGTCCTCACGTATTCATGGTAGTCCTTTTGTAAGCATTCAGGCAACTCTTTCCACATACCTGTTTCAAAAGCATCTTTTATGAGTAATTTATTTACTTTTGGATCATTTGGCTTATGGGATATATGCAGCTTATAAAAACGTCCAAATAATCTCTTCATTTTTTCAACATATTTGTTTTCCATATAACGTATAGACTCAGGATCACCTGTCAAACAAAGTGTACGTCCCTTATAAATAGCGTTATTTATACTTTTTTCATCAGGATCATACTCATCTGGTGGAAACAAAACATCTTTATAATGTTCCCACCAGTCGTCTCCATATTGTTTCTTATATTCTTCCTCTATTTTATTAAGTCGTGCCATACCTTCTTGGGCACTGCTGAAATCAATGTTATCCATTGTCAGTCCGTTTAAATCTAAAGGGTTATTACTCATGTCAGTTTACCATCCTTTCCACCTTATAGTATACCACACACATGGGGCCAGAATCAATGCAATACTGATTGCTGGAATCTGCTTTCCGTGGTATAATATGGGGTGTAAAATATTTTCATAAGAAAGGACGAAAAGCTATGAAGAAAAAACTGTTAGCGCTGTCCCTTGCGGCAGCAATGTGCTTTTCTGCTACCGGGTGTGCTGTCAACTTGAGTGTTGGCGGGCCCAAGACTGCTTCCGATGTGATCGAAAAGTATGCAGAAAAGATGGAAGAAGAAGTGAACTACCACGCAGACATGGATATGGAGTTCGAGATCGGCGCCAAGGGCGATGGCATGAGCATTGAACTCCCCATTCTGATGAGTATGTCTGTTGACGTACTGGATGAGAACCTGCATGGTGACATGACCATGGAGATGTCCTTCATGGGCCAGGAGATGAAAGAAAAGTCTGAGATCTATGTGGAGTCCGGAAAGAGATCCACCAAGACTTATTCTTACAGTGATTCCGACGGTTACTGGACGGTGACAGAGGAAGACCGCGGTGCAGACATTGCCTCCGGATTCTCTGACATGGACAGCAAGGCATTTGAGAATGCAGAACTGGAAGTTGACAAGAAAGCTGGCACTTACACCATTACTCAGACCTTTGGTGATTTTGCAGAGACTGCTGAGCTGTATGAAAAGCTGGAAGATGTCTACGGTGACATGGCCAGCATGATGAGCATGGATCCTGATGACTTCCTGGATGAGTGGGAAGATGCTGAAGTCATCTACGTGTTTGACAAGGACTTTTACCTCACATCCGTTGAGATCACAGGCTGTGAATTCTCTGATACGATCAAGGAAGACGGTGTGTCGCTTGATGTGACGGTTTCCTTAAGTCTCTCCTATGAGTTCTCTGATTTCGGTAAGATCACAGAATCCGATGTGGAAGTACCTGATGACGTGGCTGATAAAGCTGTACCTTCTGTCAGCATGGAACTGGGTGAGGATAATTATAACGTGACCATCAATGGCGAATCCCATGGTAACCTGGATGAGGATATCCGGGGAGAAGACGAGCCGATTGTGAATGAAGAGCCTGAAGACATTGATTACGGCGGTCCCGCATCTGAGGATGAGGGCGAAGAGCTGGATCCTGGCTTTTCTGTAACACCTATTGTATCTGGTGATACCAAAGGTTCCTACGGCGGGATTGCTCTTTCTGGACTGGGAGATTCCTGGGATCAGACCTTCGGTGCTGACGGCTGGGAATTCGATGCAAATGACGGGGAATATTCCTTCATGACAGCAGAAAACTCCAAGTATAAAGGCGCTGAGCTGTATGTTTACAACAGCAGCAGAAATGCGACCACAAAGGCTGACATCACAGAAAGAGGTGTTTACGGTTACAGCATCGACTGTGCATGGCTGGAAGGTGGAAACTACCCGGTAATGACCTGGGGTGGGATCACCTTCGGTGCAACGGCAGACGAAGTGCAGTCCACATACGGAAGCCCGGATTATTCTTATGAGAGCAGCATGTACACCACCTATGAGTATGATGTGGCAGATGACTTCGAGCTCACCTTCTATGTTTACCCTGACGGCGGCTTAAAACGTGTGGAGCTGGCTTATTATGGTGGCCTATAAAATATGAGAACATATAAGAGCCTGGCGGACGCCGGGCTCTTTTCTTATGTGGTATACTGGGAGTGGAAAGGAGGCTTATGTTATGGCTAAAGAATGGTGGAATGATGAGCAGAAGGCCCAGGAAGCTGCAGACCAGTTTGGCATGACGCCTGAGGAGATGGCGGAGATGGGCCTGCATCCGGACGGGACTCCCTATGACAGCGGCCCGGAACAGGAAGATGAGGAGGAAGCAGATTTCATGAGGGCTGTTGACTCATTATCTGGTGACGGGATCTGGCAGGGACAGAGCCAGTAACAACAAGAAAACCACGGGAGTAGACTTCCGTGGTTTCTTTACATAATTATCTGTTGATTGTGTCTTCACAACTCATAAGTTCCTGGACGCTGATATTCAAGGCTTCTGAAAGCGGCAGCACCGTGGAAATATCAGGGAATCCGATCCCGCGCTCCCAGCGGCTCACAGCCTTGTCTGTTACATTAAGTTTATCAGCCAGGATGCCCTGTGTCATGTTCTTCTTCCTTCGACATCTGGCTATGAATGAGCCGAATGTTCCTGCGTCCATTATTCTCACCTTCCTTTCTGAGAATATTATAAAATGTATGAATGTGAAGCTCAACCGACGGATCGTTTACCTGTTTTTAGAATATGCACACAAATATGGAATCATAGAATCCTCAAATAGATCTTCAGTTTTTGTGTTTAATATTAAAATACCATTTTTTGTGCCATTGTCATGAAAACAATAAGGGCACACATCATGACATATTTGTTTAAAATCTTCCATTTGTCTTCGTAATGTTTTATTATAAACTCTACCACATGAATGGCATTTATAAGGATATGTTTCAATTTTAGGGAGACTTTCAACATAGTTATTTGCTGCTCTAAATAAAAATGATAGATCATCTAACCTACGATTATGTTTAAACTGTATCGTAGCTACTTTATCCTTAATGAACATATGTGCTATAAAATAAACACAATATTCGCATATTTCGAGCAGTTCCTCATATTCATCTAATATAATTTTATCAATAGCAGATCTATCTTTTTCCATCATAAAACAACCAAAATCATAGTCATTGTGAGCAAAATATGAATTTCTCAAATCAAAAAATCGTTTGTTTTTATTACGAACCATATTGATTATCGTTTTAATAAATTCTGGATAATTTTCCTTACTCATACTAACAGTAACAGAGTATTTATCATCAGAAATAATATAATTTTTCCATTTATTTTTAATATAAGGAATAACGCATTTATTTGATATATGAAGACTATGAACAGGTACATCAATAAATTTAATGCATCGCTCGAACTCATCTATCAAATAACATAAAGTAAATCCACGATATACATTATTACTTTTATCCTTTTTATCTCGTCTATCATATAAACGAGCAACACCCATAAATGCTGTTTCAAGATAACTTTCACTTGTCATATCAAAAAAAGTAGGTGATTGATTTGCGATACTTGAATAAGAAATACGACTGGTTTGAAAATATATCCACAAATTAAAATAATCTCGGGCTTGTTTAATATGTGCACAAACACCATGATAGCATTTTATCAACTCTTGTAACTCATTTGGTAAACTTTTTATTTCATTCATAATACTTTCCTTTTCAATTTATATTGTTATCTACGATTTAAACAATTTATCATCAACCTGTCCAGTTGCACCTTAAAACTCATTCAGTTCATTTTCCTTAGATAGTTATCTAGCGAAAAATTCTTAAAACGTGAAATAAGGGCTACGGGTCACCCCATAGCCCAAATAAAAATTTACTGCTGAAGTCCTGCATCTGTCTGTATGGATTCCACGCCTTTAGCAAAGTCATCCGCCAGCATCGCATTCATGTCTTCCACATACTTCTCAGGATAGATATCATCAACGCTGAGCCCTCTGTCCAGTCTGTTAAATACATAGTCCAGTGCTGTGTGGAGACGGTCTGCCTTGTCTTCATTCCATAGCATATCCTCACGTTTTATGATCGCCTCAATAGGGGAGAGCCCGAACTCATCCTCAATACGTGCACGCTCCAGGTTAAGGCCCTTTTCTATGATCGCGTATTTATCACCAGCTGTCAGCTTGAGGTTGTTGATACTGTTGGGATTTTCGTAGCCAAGCTTTCCGAATACATCATACGAAGGATCATTGATCTTGCTGCCAAACATCCTGCAGACCCTGTCATTATCTATGGCATCAGCAATGAACTTTTCCGTATAATACAGGCGCCGCTGACGATCTGGTCACCATGCTTGTCGCCGCCAAAATAGTTAAATAAATAATCATATGCGATCCGTTTCATACCTGTCACCTCTCAATCCCAAACTCAGAATCCATCCGTATACTGTCTACAGCCTTTGTGAAGTCATCATCAAATGACTGTTCCGGATCTGAATACATATAAGTATCTTTAAGATAAGACACAGGAACAGTGGTTTCAATACAATCACTCAGTGGCCTTTTTGTCAGGTAGACAATATTCCCAGAAGGTTCTCCCTGCGTAAACAGCTTTCCGCCATGCGCAACATAGTTCTTCAGCCTTTCATTTGTTATGCTGGAAAGTTCTTCTTCTTTGAACTGTACTTCCTGCGCCACATAATCCATATTTACACGGGCCAGGACGTCTTTACACTGAGGATCACTATAAATAGTTGCAACACCATTCTCCGGCCTGCCATTCATATACAGCTGACGGGATCCCAAAATTGGCATCCATTGGTCGGCCGGATGCTCATATACGTCATCAGGAAGTCACGGATCTGGGTCTCAGCAAACTCTCTGACGATGCCCTGCCTGTTTATTCCCTCATTTTCCCATTCGTTCCATCTGTCAAACCACTCATATGTTGACCCATCCGATTCGTGTACCTGGAGGTTCAACTGGTCAAGCATTTTACCCACATTGTCCCTCAAAGCTTTTTCGCCAGGAAGGGCAGGGTGAGAAGCAAAATGAGTCTGGATTGACTCAAACAGTTCCCTGTCAGTCATATCACGCAGATTATTATAAGATTCATCAACACGCGCCGATGCAAGCGCAGATAACATTTTACTCATACCTATCACCTCTCTATCCCCGACTCAACATCCATCGGTATGCTGCCTACAGCCTTTGTAAAATCCTGGGCTATCCGTTCATTCTTCTCCTCATAAGCCTGCTGCGCCAGCTCGCCCCGTTTTACGATCGCATCAATAGGGGACAGCCCATATTCATCGCAGATCTCCTGCCGTTTGGCCCTTGCTTTTTCATACATCTGGTCCTGCTTATCCGTATAAGGGCCTCTTACTTTTACTCCATGCAGGTCACGGAAGGAAAAATAATCGCAGGCATCAGCCACCTTTTCTTCTGTCAGTGCCCCTGGCCCTGTCATCATACTTCTGGCATCCTTCAGATCCAGGCCGTACATATAGCCCACAGCAACTTCCTGGTATTCTTCATCCTTCACTGTAAACATCCGCTCTGTCCTGTCCATTTCAGCATTCGTTAAATTTAATGGTATTCCACTCATAAATACACCATCCTTTCTGTATCTATTATAACAGATACAGAAAGACCATGGCTCATGCCATGGTCTCATCCCTTTTACAACAGCCTGCCACGCATGGGCATCACATAACCGTTATTATCAAAGTCTTTAAGGGCATCTCCATACAGCTTCTTATAATATCCACTCATGGTGTCCAGTGATTTACGGATCCCGTCTGCAAATGCTTTTGCCATAACCTTCATGTCTTCGATCCCTTCGTCACCTTTCTTAATCTGGCCATAAATGCTCATCATGTTATCACTGTTACCCAGGCCTACATCCATACGTCCGCCGTGCAACATAGTCTCCATCTGTAACGTGCTTAAGAGCCCGGCAAAATCGGAGCCTTTCATTTCCTTTTTCAAATCTTCCCCTGGCCAGGGTTTAGTGCCTGGCGCATTGTAGCTTACAATCAATTCCATACCAAAAAAATCTCCTTTTCTTTTCAGTATATCACACGATAGCGCCTGTTAACAGGAACAACATTGCAAATCAACCTGTAAATTATATCACAGGTATAATTTACAAATCCGGAAACCTGTGTTATAGTAGTATTATCAAACAGGGTTAATGCCCAGAAAGGAAAAGACCATGACAGCAGTTTTTACAGCAAATTCTTATTATCTGCATAGCGAACTTCTTGAAACTCTGAAAAGCGAAAAGAAACAGAGTTCTATTATGATGCGCTCATGCGGGATAAGAAAAAGGCGAAAAACTGTTTAGCATCCGGTAACAGTCCGGTTATAAACAATGATTTTACGTACCGCTTATCTTGAATGAGATAGGCGGTATTTTTTATTGATGATATATGCTCCATTAGCTCAGATGGATCAGAGCACCCGACTTTTAATCGTGTGGCCGTGGGTTCGAGTCCCACATGGAGCATCTGCAGAAGTGGCGGAACTGGCATACGCGTACGGCTCAGACCCGTATGATGGCTGACACCTTGTGGGTTCAAATCCCACCTTCTGCACTAAAACTTAAGCAGGAGTGTCGGAACTGGAATACGGGCAAGACTAAGAATCTTGTGGTGGAAACACCGTGTGGGTTCGATCCCCACCTTCTGCACTATAAAGAGGTGAACAATCATGAATATACCAACAATAGATATGGTAGCGACAGGACAAAATATCAGGAATCTGCGCAAGGCTGCAGGCTTATCAGTGAAGGATTTACAGGACATTTTTGGCTTTGGGACACCTCAGGCTATCTACAAGTGGGAGAGAGGCATGGCATTGCCCACCATAGACAATCTGGTAGTGCTTGCGGCCGTCCTGCAGATCTGCCTGGACGGGATCCTGGTAACTGTCATACCAGATCAGATAAAGAAAGCAGGCTGAAAACAGCCTGCAATAAGGTCCCCTGGTCTAAAGGTCAGGACACCGGCCTTTCAAGCCGGAGGTATTGGGTTCAAGTCCCATGGGGATCATTAAGGCTCCTTAGTCTAAAGGTCAGGACGCCGGCCTCTCAAGCCGGAGATGTCGGGTTCAAGTCCCGCAGGAGCTACTGTGGCCATAGGTGAAGCCTCACATGCATGATGTCATGTGCTTCCTGTCTTTAGTGACAGGATTAACCTTTTCTGATGTTCGGCCTTAACTCAGATTTTAAAATGCCATGCATCTTAAATCCGCATTAAGGTTATATAGATCAGATAAAGTGCGTGTACTTCCAGTGCCATAACAGACATCTTTTGGCCTGTCTGACAACCCATCCATTTCTGAATAGGATTTTAATAATTCCCTTATGAAATATCTTGCACCTATATTGTAACTTGCATTTAGGTCACAATGATAGATCTTTCCGTTCTGAAATACGCAGATGGAATAATTATGCTTTTCTTTTCCATTCTGTATATATGTGCCTCTTTCTACCTTTCCACTGCCATCATATGCAAGACGACTAGTATTCCAAGCACAAACTCTGCTTATCCTTATACCATTCTGGTGTGCTTTATGTTCCGTCATCTGCTGAATTTCAGATTTACGCCATAAATGAAGTTTCTGTTTCTTTGATCCTCTTTTCTTGCCTTTGAAGTCAAGGTGCTCGAAAATAATTACGTCTGCCTTATGCTCCATAGCAAAGTTGATAATAGCGTTTGAAACCTTCCTGCTTATCTCTTTGTTAATATCATTTGCATGCTTCCATAAGACCGGGCACCGTCTGGCTCCATGCTGCTGAGCTTTCTTAATCCTGTTTAATATGGTCTTCTGATGGTCTTTTTCTATGGGGAAGTCAATGAACTTCCTTCCCATGACAGTTCCATTTGAAGTCATAATACTGCACACCGCATAATTATTAAGACCAAGGTCAACAGCACATATAGTTCTTTCATTCACTGGCTTGTCTTTTAATTTCACCTGCTCCTTAAAAGGGAAAGACAAGACCCACCGTTTTCCTTTTCTTTTCAGGGTAGGCGAACATTCAGTTTTTAAATTACAATGCTTATGAACATATTTAATATCTTGATGGTTTAAATGGACATCCAGCCACACCCAGTCGTTCTTATGAAAGACTTTTATCTTTACTGTTTCTTCACCTGTCCATAAAAACATTCCAGTCTTATAAAAAACTGGCATTATATTTCTATCCATCTGCATGGATGGCCGTTTCTCTTTTGATTGTTCTTGCCAATTTCTTAAATTTGAAATGTAAGAAGAATACGCACCTATTGCTGCACTGATGGCAGCCCTTCTAAGATAAGCAGGCATTTTATAAAAACAAACATTAAAATTATATTTAGGATATGGGTTTTTCTTTGTTTCCAATATAAGGCGTTCTATTTGATTGTTACGTTCTTTAGCTTTCATCGGTTCTAAGATATCCCATTCTTTTTCACATATGTCCAAAAAGAAGGAAACAGCCTGCTGATAAAGTTTAACAGTTGTTTTAAAAATATTATGATAGTATTTTATTTTAACATCATAGGCTGAAAATAACTCCATAGCAAACGGCTCCTTTCTTTATTATTTTTAAGTATATGTCTTATAATAATTATAACATATGTATGCTAATAAACAAGAATTATATTATCAGTATAATGACAAATTTAACGAAATATATTATACTAATTATGGTGGCCATAGTTCAGCTGGTAGAACACCAGATTGTGGCTCTGGATGTCGAGGGTTCAAATCCCTCTGGTCACCCCATGGATGGGTATGCCCAGCGGCGAGGGCAGCGGACTGTAAATCCGTTACAAAGAAACACCGCAGGTTCGAGTCCTGCCCCATCCACTTATGTTTGCGTGTCCGAGAGGCTTATGGTGCCGCATTGCTAATGCGGTGTGCGGAAACGCACCGAAGGTTCAAATCCTTCCGCAGGCGTTATAAAAGGTCTGCTGTCATAGCAGACCTTCTTTTTGTCAAGGTAAATATTGTTTACTTTGGTATTATGGATATAGCCACTGTTTCATTTTGACCGTGCCCAACAGGTCATACATAAAACTCTTTACTGTGACATACTTGTTTGCATCACTTAAGTCTATACCCAGGACAGCCAGATTCGGTTCCCCTGTTATTTCAGGCGTTTTATTACCTGTAAAGAACATGATTCCAGTGGGCATTCCATCAATATAGAAAACAATGTTAAAAGTGTACCCGTCTATTTCACAGCCAAGCTTCACATCGGTAATTACTGCTTCCCATGATTCATCAGAAGGACATATGATAGTATTTGCTTTGGACAGTATGTTAACAGCTGTCTCGATAACAGGATTTACGGAAGTGGCTCCAACTGATGTAGGCTTATCATGTCCCTGTGAAAGGTTATTACGTTCCTTTTCAGCCTTCTCTCTTTCCATTTGCCTATATAAGCTCTCTAACTGTGCCTGATGAAATGCATTCATTGTGTGATTGCGTTTTGACCCTTCATCCAAAGACTCAAACTCTACTAATTCAGGTTTTACAGGTTTAAATGACGGTACTTTTACGGCCGGTTTTGGTGTAGGGTTCTCTTTTATGATCTTAGTATAGTCGCGGCCTGGTTCAAGGTCTGGCCTGTCAAGGTCTTCGATCTCAACGACATTTTGTCTGTCAGTACAGAGCACATAACGGTCAGGGTTAAACATATTTCCTAGTGCATGTACGCCAACACAGGATTCACAATACCTGCAGTAATTAAAAAAGTCACGATAAGAACCTGAACATGGACATTCAACCCGGTCTTCACCAAAAACTCTTTCCATACGGAGCTTGTCAGCAGCATCAATGAATCTCTGTTTATAGGGTTCAACGATAGGGTCATATTTCCAATATTTAAGCTCACTTTTGCCTAAGATAATATCAGATAAAGCTTCATGGCTGATATTGTCATCTATATTGCTTAAGTCAATTTCAATAGTAGGGATGCCCAGTTCTTTTAACTTTTCAAGTTTCTCATTATCAATACGGTGTGTAACGAATATCTCAATAAACAACGGCTTATCATCAGTATAAATAATGACGTCCGGTATCACACTACCAAAGCGGCGTTCAAGTTCAACATGTTCAATAGTGATCTTCTTTATTTTACATGCCTGGATCGGATCGTGCATAAGTTCCGGAAAAGTAATCCAGGATTCTGGCAGTATCATCTTCCCTGCCTTAGATAAAATTTCTTTTGCCGCCATATGTAAGGATGTCTCATACCCATATTTACATTCCTGTGATGACTTGTGAGCAAAATGATGAGCATTCTTCTCACCTTTCTTAGCATTCAGCGCCATTTTGCATGCAGGGCAGATACACCCGCACTTCAGCCCACGCTCTACCTCTGAAATATGAACAAGCTCATCGTTTTTCAGTGCATAAATAAGATGTTTTACCATAAATACCCTCCATGATGCAGAAAGACCACGGATCATTCCGTGGCTTCCTCTCCATTATCTTCCTCAAATTCTTCCTCAAGTTCTTCGTCGAACTCCTCATCCAGTTCTTCGTCCTCTTTCGATTCTCTGGCCTTTGCCAGCCTGTCACGCATCTTCTTACGCTGTTCTTCCGTAAGAACCCTGGGCGCTTTCGGGATCGCATACTTCTTCGGAAACTCATAGGTCTTGTCAATATCTGTCTCGTTTACCAGCTTGAAAAGATCAGGAGTTTTTTCCACGATCCTGTCCATACGCCGCATTACCGCTTTGTCCCTGGTGTACAGTACCGCTGTCCCTTCTTCAGCATTGAAGTTGATGGTGGTCTCCATCTCATACCTGGTAAGCCTGTAATTGTTCATCATGATCTGTTCCTCCTCTTTAATATAAACATTTTAAGCCATTGCCCGGCCTGTAAGCAAAATAGGTCTTCGCCTCAATGGACGCATAAGGCACATATGGGTTCTCCCAGAGCCTGGAATCATAAGAGCCATTCCGGTTATCACCCAGTACCAGGTAATGTCCAGCCGGCACTTCAAACTTGAAAGGCCCATTGTAATCTGTCCACTCCTCATCCAGATAAGGCTCATCAAGTAGCTCTCCGTCTATATAGACCTTCCCGTCATCCACAACCACCGTTTCACCAGGCAGTCCGATAATCCGTTTCACATATAAGTGGCCGTTACTATCCACAGTGGGGTAGAAACTGACAATATCACCCCGTTTAAGCCTTATAAGGCCGCTTACCCGTATTCCATAGGTCTGCTCATCATTTATCAGGGTAGGTTCCATGGATGTGCCTATGATGACAGAATGGAGCATTGCCCGGCACATGATGAGATAGCCCAGCGTGCCGATAAGGAGCCCCATGACAAAGATCTGCCCGTACTTCTTTACAGCCCCCGGAAGCTGTTTTATCAGCTGATTGTTCATGTTAACATCTGTCCTTTAAATATGTATTTCGACTACTCATATTATAGCACATTTCAACCGTCCTTTACATAGGGAAAATGGAAAAATTCATAGAAAATTTAGAATTGACAACACCACCATATTGGTGGTATTATACTATAAAACCACCAATATGGTGGTCTCAGGAAGGAGATTTATATGAATAAACTTTGTATCATTACACCGCGGCTGTCAAAATATTACAGGGATGCCATACCAAAAGACATTGAATATGTCTTTGCGCAGGTTGGCGGCACCTTTGACAGGAACTGCCAGGTTTTAAGGCTCAGAGAACATGCCCCTACCACATCCAATCAGCCTGCATTGTTCCTCATGGGTTCCGATATTGGCCCTTACATTGATGTACATGAAATACTGGATGATATCCCGGAAAACCGTTTTGTTTATGCAAGCATGTGTGAAAAACGCTTTCGTTTCAAAGACTTTGATTATACCTATATGTGCATCATTGAAGACGACTTCACAGATGCCCTGGCTGTCCGTTGTTATATGGAACGTACGGGTATTGACCCGGACAAAGTGGGGTGTATCAGGATATCAGAAGTAGATGAGAAAGGGCACCTGCGTACAGCCGGGCCTGCAAAAGAATGGCTTGCATCTGCCTACAGCCACCCGGAAAAACTCCCGTCATATGTAGAAATTTATCAGTTCATGTATGACAGGGAGAAAGGAGAAGGCTTTGAAAGCCATCTTCCTATAACCCGCAATATCTGGTATCTGATAAATGAAAGTGGGATGAACAATAAGGAATTTGCAGAATTTATGGGCACAAATGTCAGGAACGTGGAAAACTGGAAGGCAAAGCCGGAGAGCCTGGCTGATTATATCTATGACCTGTTTGAATATAAGCTGATCCATGAAGGGATCATATAAAGGAGAGCTGTCGGAACCATCCGGCGGCTCTTTTTGCCCTGTATATAGGATGGCCACACCATTCTGTCTCTTTGTCCCTGCTTTAGATAAAAGTAATTTGTCCCCTCTTTTCACCCTATAATATGGACATTTAGAAATTTTTGTCCCCGGCGTTCCCTTTTGTCCCTTTCATCATCTGGCAGGCTAAAACTCTCTCAAACCCTTATCCAGTCTGTCTTTCAGCCATTTTAGTCCCTGTTTTGACCAGACTGGTCAGGGGACAAATTTGTCCCCGGGGACAAATGAAAAACACCCCAGAAAACCCGCAAACCTATATCTGATATAGGTTTGAAGCCTTTGTCCCCAAGTGACCCTTTGTCCCCACTATTACTTATATATATTATTTTTATTTTTACTTAAACTTACTTAGAAAAAGGGACAATAGGGGACAAATAGACCTCTATCCCTTACTGTATATAGGGTTGCGTTTGTCCCCCGTTTAAGAAAATACGAAAAAGCGTGGGGACAAACGGGGACAAAATGTTCTCTAAGCCTTATGTAATAAAGGTTTCAAGATTTGTCCCCTGAGGGGACAAATTGGGGACAAAATAAAACTGTCTGGATAAATTCCAAACAGTTCCTTTTAAGATATGATAAACAGGTCTTCGACCTTACAGGGCTTTGTCTCCACTGTTTCATAAAATGCGATCCAGCTGGAGCTTACAGCGTCTTCGATAGTACCCACAGGCGTCAGTAACGTATATATGGCACCCTGGTCACCTTCCGTGATACTGTAAGTATGTCCCTCCCATCCGCCGTCACCCTTACTTTCATAAGCCGTCAGCACCAGGTCAGGCTGGTTCGGATCTTCGATCATCAGGTGTACTTCCAGGCTTGTGCAGGGCATCTCTTCAGACAGTTCTATGCTAATCGGTATAGACATATGCCCAATGTTATTTCCAAACCCATAGCCAATATTTAAGTATTTATATTCGTTCAGTTGTGATATGGGCATATTCAGGGCGCACCCATATTTACACCGTTTTCGTCCATGCTTGGATGACAAACAGACATACCCTGTATTCGGATATGATGTTAAGCTTACATCCATCACTTAAATCACTATCAGTGACAGTTACTGTTACTGTGAGATCATCTGTAGATGCCTCAAAAATTAAAGGTTCTGCCATATCATCAGGCATAATGTCTTCGGAGGTTTTACCTATGGGTTCTTCAGGTATGCCATTATCAGTGCTGTCACCTTCCAGCTTATCATCAGGCATATGTTCATCCATGTTATTTTCCGGGGCATTTTCGTACTCTGTTTCATCGTCCATGAGTGCCATTACATCCTCAGATGACTGGTAACTTACAGATAAATCGACAGCAAGTGTGCCGCCAAGCAGTGCCAAACACAAAAGCGCTGCAATGATACGGTGTTTTATTGGTGCAAATAATTGCTTCATTCTTTTCTCCTTTCTCACACCGGTTATAAATAGCAAAAGGGCCCAGGATACTAAACTCCCCGTGCCCCTGTTGTCAGTATATCAAAAAAAAATGGCAAGTCGTTTTTGGAATACAGACGGACATGCTATCAGACACAGTTTACTGTATACGGAACATTGACCGAAGGCTGGCGAAGAGATCTCCGAATATAACAGAAACCACAACGGCTGTCAGGGACCTGTAACTTTCTACGCCATCTACTACCAGTCAGACTACTATTACACCGGCACGGTACAGACGTTTATCGCACCTGTGGATGGGGTTTATCAATTCGAGTTATGGGGGAGCCCTGGCGGAGCTGGCGCAGGTAACCCTTATAGATCACCTGGCGGATTTACGAGATTTTATATTCATCTTGACCAGAATGATCTGTTATATGTATTCGTTGGTGGTGCAGGCAATCCGTCATCTGGTAATATAACTGTAGGCGGCTGGAACGGCGGCGGAGCCGTAAGCACATGCCTGGCAGGTCCTCACTGTGGTTCTGGTGGTGGTATGACACATGTTTCCTATACTAACAATCTGGCTACTACATCATGGAATCCATATGGTACGATTGGTGTTGCTGGTGGAGGTGGTGGAACTTCAGATGGCGCATCTGGCGCAGGTGTTGGCGGCGTAGGTGGAGGTTTTGCAGGTGGAACTGGAACAGGCTATAACAAGAATAGAGTAAATTATCATATTCCTTATGGGGCAACCCAAACATCAGGCTACAGACCAGGTGTCGGAGAGCCATGTGCAAACTCTGCTGGCGGTGGAGGTGGTTGGTACGGTGGTTATTCAACCGGACAGACAAGACAGACGCGTGGTGGCAACTGCTGGTCCGGCGGTGGTGGTGGATCGGGTTATATTTGTGACGCTGGTAAGCAAACCAAGTTTACTTATCTGAACCTATGCATTCCAGGAAATGATACCCGTGTGCCTGCCAAACCTAATGCTTTAACATCGCTTGGTGATCATGGCTATACAAGAATAACATTACAAGAACGAGACAAATAATTAAATGTTGTTTATAAGCAATATAAAATACCCGCACTGATTTCAGTACGGGTATTTTATATCTTTAATTACGTTCATATAGTGTTATTCTTACATATCCATGAAGGCCAAGTGCTGTTCCAGCATTAGGTTTTCTTGGAACACGGGAGTCATTTCCTCTTAAGCACAGATTCAGGCTTGTATATTTGGTCAGTTTACCTGCGTCACAGATATAACCTGATCCGCCGCCACCGCCTGCACGGCAATTTCGGCCATGTGTCTGTCTTGTCTGTCCGGTTGAATAACCACCATACCAGCCTCCGCCACCGCCAGCAGAGTTTGCACATGGCTCTCCAACACCTTGTCTATATCCTGATGTCTGGGATGCCCCATAAGGTCCATGTTTTGAGTTACTGTTATTTTCTCTGCCATTTCCTGAACCAGCCACTATACCACCTCCAGCACCTCCAGTGCCAGTAGAATAAACTGAACCGCCTCCACCGCCGCCAGCAACACCGATTGTGCCATATGGATTCCATGATGTAGTAGCCAGGTTATTAGTATAAGAGACATGTGTCATACCGCCGCCAGAACCTGCATGACCAGCGTTTAAACATGTCCTTACAGATCCACCGCCGTTCCAGCCGCCTACAGTTATATTACCCTGTGATGAAAATCCGGAACCGCCCACAAATACATAAAGAAGATCCTGGCCAGTCACATTCATATAAAATTTTGTATACCCGCCAGCGCCGCCTGTATAGCCAGAGGGGCTTCCGCCAGGGCTCCCCCATAACTCGAATTGATAAACCCCATCCACAGGTGCGGTAAACGTCTGTACCGTGCCGGTGTAATAGTAGTCTGACTGGTAGTAGACAAAATATGACTGGGCATTTCTACCCAGTCATTCTTATTGGTCTTATTTTCTTTCAACCATTGTGATGCGTGCAAATCCCTGGCCACCGCCATAAGGGATGTTTGGCTTAACTTCAGCTGGTAGGTTTGAACCATACCTTACTGTGTTAGCATTGGCAAGTGTACCGCCTGTTCTTGCTACATAAGACGTATACACAGCGCCACCGGATATACCAGCTACATAACTGGATCCGCCGCCACCACCTCTGTTACTTCCGTAACCACCATACCAGCCGCCGCCTCCGCCGTATGTTCCAATACGGTTTGTGGTCTGGCCTTCACCGAAGGAATAACCAGATGTCTGGGAACCGCCTGCACCGCCATAGGCCATTCCGATCCAACCTCCTCCGCCGCCACCGGCTACGCTGCTTGAACCGCCGCCGCCAGCTACGATAATACGGGTATTAAGGCCTATACGCCAGTTTGTGGAGCCATTACCTGCGCTTGATACACGGATGTCTGTTGCACCTCCACCAGATCCGTCACCACCACCGTAACCATCTCCAGTACCGCCGCCGTTCCAGCCGCCATAGTTGCCACGTATACCATTCAGCATGCCATCATGGCCTCCCTGGCCTACAACAACATATAAGGTCTCTTTGGCTTTCACATAGAACTCACCATAGGTATATCCACCGCCGTTCCAGCCCCAGTCACCGCAAGCACCCCACAGTTCAAACTTATACCAGCCATCCACAGGTGCGGTAAACGTCTGTACCGTGCCGGTGTAATAATAGTCTGACTGGTAGTAGATAGCGTAGAAAGTTACAGGTCCCTGACAGCCGTTGTGGTTTCTGTTATATTCGGAGATCTCTTCGCCAGCCTTCGGTCAATGTTCCGGTATACAGCAAATAGTCCACAATATATGCAGGCTTTCTCACTGCCACCGGCCCTCTATATCCTGTGAATCCATGCTACAATGAAAGGAGAAATGAAGAAAGGAGAAAAATCGCATGGATTTATTCAATAAGGAAAAGAAGGCCCGACAGCGCGAGCGTGACTTCTATGCCAAAACCCAGCGTAAACAGGTAAGGCGTGACCTGGCAAGTGATATCAAGAAGAAACCCCAGCGGCGCGGCATGACCCCTGCGTGGACATACAAGGCCGGAGCCATTGCTGGTTCTGTCGGCCTGTGCGGCGGCAGCATTCTTGGCCTCCAGTGCATCATGATGACACTACAGAATATCGGAAAAGATGAAGCTGACAAGGTAAACCTTTTCCACAATTTTGGGCTGGGCGGACTGTATATCATCGTACTGTGTATTATCATGCCTGTCCTTTTGGGCGTCTTCTGGTATAAGCTGCATGCAGTATGGTACAACAACAATGCACCGTATTCCACAGATGACATTGAGGAATATGACAATGACTCTTATGTCCGTACCATGGAGCATATTGCACGGGAATTTGATGCGGCGCCTGATGCGGGGCTGGGATTTGACGGGCATGTGTCTTCTATTGTGGGGCACGCCATGATCAGCAATGCAGGCATCAAGAAGATCGACATGCCGGTGTTTGACCCTTCCGTTCCCGGGCAGGTAAAACGGGATGAGAATGGGGAAATTGTAACAGAGCATGTGCCCATGTTTGATGAGGACTTCGGGCGCGAGCTTTACAAGTTTTCTAATGTGTCCAGTGAAGACCAGAAATGGTACAATGCAAAGGATTATGCCTTCAATGAAAAGAACTCTAAGAAGGAGATCGCAAAAGGAGGCAATGCACGTAAAGGTGCATTCGGCCGTAAGGAGTATGATACCCTGGCCGATTATATCAATGGGGAGTTCTATCCTCTGGACACTGATACCCAGCGTCCTGCCGGCGTGTATTTTTACGATTCACGGCCTGTTAATACAATTTTGATTGCTATCACCCGTGGTGGTAAGGGCCAGACGGTGATTGAGCCGGAATTCGACCTCTGGACGCGTGAGAAAAATAAGTGGAACATCTTTACCACAGACCCTAAGGGTGAACTTCTGGCGAAGTTCTATTATCCGGCAACTGTACGTGGCTTTGAGGTCATCCAGTTCAACCTGATGCACCCCCACCTGACCAACGTGTTCAACCCGCTGATCAATGCGGTACAGCAGTTCAGACGTAATGATCCTCCCAAAGGTACAGCTATCATCGACTCTATCATCGAAACACTGTTCCCGGACAATGGCGAGATCTGGAACCCTGCTGCCGGTAACATGTTCCGGCGTGCGGTGTATATGGTCATGGATGACATGATCGAGAAAGAAAAGTATTTACGGTATGTGGGATTCCGTGACAACATCCCGCAGGAGATTACAGACGCAGAAATCAACCGCGTGTACAGTAAGCTGACACTGTTCAATATCTACAAGCTGATCGGTGACCTGGCAAGCCGTATCTCCAAGGATGAGGCATTCATCAACGTGAACCCGGATGATCCGCCGGTAACAGAGAAAGACCTGTTGACACTGATGTTCGATGCCATGGCCATGCTGCCGAAGAATGACCTCCGGACAAAGGCGATCACGGCAAACAATGCCATCAAACAGGTGGCAAGTGCACCAACAACCATTGCAGGTATCTATGCGACACTATTGACAGGACTTTCCTGTTATGCAGATGATACGGCGATCGCGCTGATGTCAGGCGGCCTTACGGATTCCTTTGATATCTCCGGCGTTGCATTCCCGAGGCGTCTGGGCATCCAGTTTGATTCTGCATTCATCAAGAAATTCCGTATTACAGAGCAGCTGTGTACCTGGGAGCTCTTCAGGGACTCCAGGCTGACAGACAGTTATGGCGGTGACGATTACATGCATGTGGAGAAGCTGGCGCCGTCCGGGTGGACATGGATCTACTTTAAGGGGCTGCTCGACCAGGATGTGTCCTATGTGAGACTAAATATCTCCTCAGGTTCCACCATCATCAAGAGTTTTGCTTTCCGGTTCACCAAGGGTTATAAGACTTTTGATGACATCACTTATGTGATCGATCCCATTACCAATAAGAAGGTTGTTTACGGCGGTACGCTGGAAGAATGGGACATTGCAAAACAGCAGGTGAAGAACTCCCTGTTCCAGAACAATGTATATGACCCGACACTGGATTCCTATGTACTGAAGGATATGCCGGTCATCGGTAGTAACCAGGTGTATTACACGGAGCGCCCGAAGTTCATCTTCGCTATCACGCCTCCCCACCTGCAGGTGTACCAGAGGCATGTGCTTGTCATCATCAAGCAGATCATTGATGAGATCTATTCCATGTCCTATACTACAAAGCCTGACAGAAAGCCTATCGTGGGTACCAGGCTGATGCTTGAGGAGTTCGGTAACATCCGTTCTGGTGAGAACGGCATCCCGAACATTGATACCATCACATCCATCGCACTGGGCCAGAACGTGCAGCTGACATTCGTACTTCAGTCCTTCCAGCAGTTGGAGAGCCTGTATTCCGCTGAGGTAAAGGAGATTATCAAGGCGAACTCCGCAAATACGATCTTCCTTAAGTCCAATGACAAGGAGCTGATCGACGAGCTGGTACGTAACTCCGGTACAACGCATGAGGCAAGGCGTAAATCCAAATCCGTGGGCCAGAAGAAGGGTGACCTGATCACCACGGCAGAATCTGTCATCAACGTACAGATCGAGAGTACAGAGTCCACAGCAATCACAGCCAACGACCTATTATTCCTTGCAGGGCCTTCACCTGGTAATGCGGCAACGCTGATCTCCGGTGAGATGCCTATCATGAGCAAGGATGCACATATCATCCCGATGGCAGCAGGGCTGCATAAGCATCTGCCCCAGGCAACAGCCAAGAAGAACGGGAATACCCAGAACTATTCTGACTCCTCCATGCCGTCAAGTAAGTCGGCAGATGCGGTCAACTATCTGGATAACCTGATCGACGGTGACAAGATGGTAAGGGACAAAGTGGCCCAGGCCAAGATCGCACGCAAGATGAAGGCGGGTTTCCTTGAGACGGCGAAGAAATTCGGAATTGTCATCAATGAGGATAACGGTGAGCTGGCAGACCTGATGATGAACTATGTCTATGAGGCATACGACAAAGAGGCTGGCATCATGCGCCAGGCAGTTGCAAAGCCTGTGGAATACTGGAAGATCGCAGCTGAGATGAAGAAGTGCGTGGAACTGATCCGGTATGGGCGTAACGACAACGAGCGGAAGACTGCGGCAGACACTTTGCGTGAGAACCTGGTACGCTGCGTCATGGATGATAATTTAAAAGACCTGACCAAGGTCTACCGTGACAAGAAAGAAAAGAACGCCATCGGTTACAACCCTCCGGCAGTGGCACAATTTGTCGGCAAGCTGGCAAACCGGTACCCGAAACCAAAGGATATTGAAACTGAGGTGGTTGACCCGGCAGCAGGCGCAGATCCGAATGCCACTGTCCAGGAAGCAGAGAAACCTTTCGATGTCCTGAATGAACACCACAGGGCAGCGCTTACTGAATTGATGGTAAATATGGTAAGGCGTGTAGTAACACCGCCTAACGGCGTGGGCCTTTCCAAATCCGGGGATGAATGGGAAATGCGTGTGAACGGCAAGACCATCTGCATTTACTCTGTCCAGGATGAGGATGATGAGGACAGCTACTACTGTACCATGGTACGTGACTTCAAGCTGGTGAGTGAACTGGTAAATGGAACACCAGGGTTACTTGACCTGGTACTCCAGAAGATCACGGAAGACGGATATTAAGACTGGCAGGATTAACTGACAGATATCAAATTGGGGCGGGCTTTGTCCTGCCCCTTGCTATATGATAACAGGAAGGAGAGATAATATGAGCCGTGATAGATATAATGTTGCAACAACCATGTCAGACAATAAATCAGAATGGAAAGGCCCTTCAGGGAGTGTTGATGATATTGACCTTATAAAAGGGCCGCTGTATAACTGGCTTAAGCGTGACCAGGACGGCAGGCATGCACATATCCATCTGTCTGACAAGGACACTCATCAATCAAAGGAACTGTACATCTGGATGAAGGATGGACAATATGCTTTATATGATTCTAAGGGTGACTTAGAACATGGAAGAAAAGGTAATGCCTATCTATCAAACAGTGCTGCAGATATACTGGACAAAGGTATATCCATGTTTACAGCAATAGTGGAACGTGAGGATAAACGCAGGCAGATGGAACAGGATTACTTGGGGGAAGCTGAAGCGGAAGTAGAACGCATAGAACGTCTGTTAGCTGAAGCAGAACATAAGCTTGGATGCAAGCGCAGCGAGCTTTCTGACAATAAAGAGTATAAAGCGCTTTTAAAACCGGGTGATGGGGAGACGCTTGATACCCTGGGTGTCCGGCTTGGCGATGGGAAAGGGCCTGTATTTATAGAAGACAACAAATGGTTCCCAATGCAGGATCCGGATATGCCAGACACTATATGTATCGGCCATGGTGTCCTGACAGGTACTGACGGATCAATTTCCCATATAGATGTAAAAGGTGTACGGAGCCTGGATTACCACGTTGTTGACAGGCCTGTAGATGGACAGATCGAAATAAGCAGTGCCATGTGTTTTGGTACTAAGAAACAGGCACTTAACCTGGCAAAAGCATACCAGGAACAGGGAAGCGCAGAGCGTCTTCCGTCTATGGATGACGATTTCACAAAGGCTGTGGAAACCATCAATACAGATGGGATCGGACTTGGGCAATAAAGTGATATGACTGGCAGTATCTGATACTGCCAGTTTTTATGTTATAATGAAACAGAGGGGTGATGGAATGACCGTAACTGTACATACAAATGACGGTGCTATCGTACAGGGTATTGGAAATATCATAGCAGTTAATAATGGCGAGGTTTACCAGCGTATTGGAAGCCTGCTCACAGGTACGAACGAGATGAAGATGCAATGGAACTCATCATAAGGCTCCACGGCGGACAGAAAGGATAAATAATATGGGTAAGATATATGATTTCCAAAATGAGAAAGACAGGATGGAGGCCTGTGATGAATATTCCAGACTGACACAGAACTGCCTGTCATCTTCTGCAGAACAAAGGATGTAGGAGATGGATGAATTGGCAGGGCGTGCTGGGCTTATGTTCAACATGACTAATGAACAGGCTTACATGCAGCCTCATGCACTGGTGAAACCCAGGTATGAGCTTGTAGAAATGGAAAATAGCAGGGACTTTACGGATGCTGTTGCAAGCATACCAGAGTCCGGAAATGAAAGGGGATTATAAACATGATCATGACGAATGATGGTTCCATGGTGAACAAATCTGGCAGCTCTATTGTTGTCACAGGTAAGAAGACAGAAATTTACAGCAGGATCGGAAACATGCTCTCAGGCCCTGGCGGGGTTGTCTCTATGAACTGTAAATCAGATGATGAAGCTTTATGGACTGTTGTGGGGCTGCATGGCGGCCGCAGGATATAATGAATGTCTATAAAAGGGCATGCATACTGGCAGTCACTCTTCTGCTTACCGGCTGTGGTACAAATGCTCCTGCAGCAGAACTGACAGCCCCGGAGAAAGAGTTTTTAAAGAGCGTCTATATGGATGAGGCACAGATTGATGATAGTGTTCTTTATTCTTACCAGGAAGATGCCCTTACTCAGTACCGTTATGCCAGACAGTATCTGTATGAAAAATATCCAAACTATGGGCTCAATATCATAGGCGGATCTCTGACCAGTAAACTGAATACAACCGCTGTTTTCTATTTCCAGGATGACAGATATGATTATGAGCTGCATGTACACAGGGAAGACGACGGGAGCCTTACAGGGGAAGACAATTTCTATGGCAGTATCATACGGGAAGCATATGACAGGTATGTGTATGAGGAATGCGCAGGCCAGATAGACGGCCTCGTATCTGTTTACTCCATGATCACTGGAGTAAAGGGCACATCCTATGATGAAAGCCTGTGTGTACAGGACATTATCACAGGGGATAAACCAATCTCACCGGCAACAGAAATATATCTGGATGGAAACGTGATCCCAGAAAACGAATGGGGAGAAACGGCCAGCCTGGTAGAAGATGTGATCAAAGTATCAGACTTATATGGATCCTATACAGTCTGTTACCTGGCAGATGTCCCGGCGGAAGGGCTGAGCAGTGAAGAGTGCCATGATCTGATGAAAAACAGGAAATACCTGTATAAATATAGTTTTCAAAATTTTTAATAAAGAAAGGAATTAAGGAAATGGGTAAAATTATGATGGGACAGGGTAAGGATGCCATTACCCTGACAAATGAAATTGCTGATGAGAAACGCCAGGCATTTGGCTATAACATGCTGTATTATATGGCAGACAACGGTGCCACGATCACAGTGGATGGAAAAGACCTGCCGCTTGACAAGGATGAGTTGTATGTTATCTCCCAGGATGGCGGGGTAATGAACCTGACAAAGCCTGATCTGGATCCGGAATGGTTCGGGCCGGATAAGGAAGGCGGGCATAAGCCGGAGAATTTCACCATCAGCAATATGTGCCGCGACTACTCTGTTGTGAACTTTGGGCCGGAGACATCCAGCTATGAGAAGGGCTGTGATATGTTCAATTTCATGATACAGGGGATCGACAAATCCGTTACTATCAATTATCCGCAGGATGATGATATGAAACAGATTGTCATAAACGGCAGACCTGTACATCTTGGTATGACAAAGGGAGACGGAGAATTTTGTACGGAACGTTTCAACAGGGACTGGTTCAAAGAAACACTGCCAGAGGATGATTTTTCTGCAGCCGTTGCGAGTATTCCTGAGACAGGAAGTGAGCTGGGAAGATGAGCCATATCGCAGACCTGCTGTGCATGATCTACTATGTGACAGCAGCGATCGAGACCATCCCTTCCATATACAGGATATACAAGCGCAAAAGTAGTGAGGATTACAGCCTGGGTCTGCCGGAATTTCCATGACAGGTTCCATGGCCTGGGCCGGATATATTTATCTGTCTGAGCAGACCATGATGGTCTATCTGGGAACCGTGTTTGATGTAGGCATGGCACTGCTGCACGCGGCGCTTATTTTCAAGTATCATAACAGGAAAGGGATGGAAAAATGAAAGAGTTAATTGCAGCCCTGTGTCTTGCATTGTCATTATGTACCGGCAGTGTGGACAGCACGGGTTATATTTTTGTGGGAGACAGCAGGACAGTGGGTATGAATGCCGCTGTGGGGATTGAGAGTGATGACAGCTTTGTGGTGGCTGAAGTCGGTAAAGGTTATGAATGGTTCATGGAAGAAGGGTTCCCTGAGGTATGTAACATTATTGAGGAACATCCGGAATATGGGCACTGGGTTATGGTAAGCAACCTGGGTGTTAATGACCTGCATAATGCTGGAAGGTATGTATCATTGTATGAACAGCTTTCTGAATTTCTGGATGTCTATGTGGTAAGCGTGAATCCCTGTAAGGGAAGCTATGCCAGATGGAATGATAAGATAAAGGAGCTCAACCAGGTGCTGCAGGGGATCGACGGCATAGAGTATATTGATATTCATGAAGTTATGGAAGAAGAGGGATTTAAGTCTTGTGACGGGCTCCATTATACAGCAGAAACATATAAAGCGATCTATGAAATGATCGCGGATGTTGTCTATGGCACTGAGTAAATTGCCAGATTGTCCCAGATATGGTATAATAAATAGTGGAAATACACTAAATAAGAGGGAGTGAACTAACATGAGATCAACTACATATAAATGTGACAGGTGTGGGAAACCTATCGCTCCCAGGTCTGTCGCCAAGATCAATGCAAACATACAGAGGGGTATGAATCCTGTGGAGAAACAGACCTATGATTTCTGCTCCAACTGTTTTTTGAAGATAAAGAAAGCTTTTAAACAGTCCCTGGAAATGGATGAAGGTGCGTCAGTAACTGAAGAGACCGTTATACCAGTGACGTCTGTTGAAAAGCTTGTTGAAAAACCAGCCATAAGTCCTGTTATAGAGATACCTGTAAAAGAACAAAAGGGCGATAAGCTTTCCAGGGAAGAAATGATGAATATGTTCAGGGCTGGGCAGACGGAGAAGACAGAGCCTGAGACAGAGCCTGAGACAAAGCATGAGACAGAGCCTAAAACAGAACCTAAGACAGAATCGGAAGCTGTGAAGTCAGGTGAGGTAAAACTGGGGCCCATCAGCAAAGAGGAACGGCTTGAGATCCTGCGCATGCATGCGGAAGAAGGATTGACACCAGAGGAGATTGCAGCACGGATGAACCGGGTGACCAGGGGTATCAAGCGGGCAATCAATTCTGCCAGCAAGTCTGGCGAACTGAATAAAATGCATGCAGCATATCAGGAGAAGCTGGAAGCTGAGAAGGCAAAGCCTGTGCCTCCTGTTGCTGAAGATGAAGATGTAGAACCTGAGTCCTATGCCGGGAGCGGCGCATCGGATTCTGGTATCATGAAAGATTCTTATACGGCGCCTCCCCAAAGGGAGATTGTTGACGGGAAAAAGTATGATGTCGGCGGGATCCTGGCGCTGGCAAAAGCCGGTTGGTCTTCTAACCTGATCGCGGAAGAAAGACACTATGATGAAGACGTTGTCCGGATGCTTCTGGATAAATATCTGTAAAAATATCTGGCAGGCCAAAAGCCTGCCATTACTGTTATACAGGTTGCATTATGTTCTGTTTTGGAATATAATGAATGCACAGGCACATATTATAAAGAGGAGGGGTACAGACTATGAAGTACATAAAGAAAGGCACTACAGACGGCAAAGCAGTCCTGGAATGGTGTAACGATGTGGATTTTAAAGATTGTGCGGAGATTGGTGACGCCGTTAAGATCCATACCAATTATATTGGACTCATTACAGGTAATATAACAAGAGTAGATGATGACCGTGTGACGATAAAGAGAAACCACATAGATACCACAATATTGTTTTCCACAATAGTGAGCATCACATTTGCATAGCAGACAGGAACCAGTTATGGTTCCTGTTTTTTTATTGGGCTGTCAGGGACCTGTAACTTTCTACGCCATCTACTACCAGTCAGACTACTATTACACCGGCACGGTACAGACGTTTACCGCACCTGTGGATGGGGTTTATCAGATACAATGCTGGGGTGGAAGTGGAAGATTAAATATCGGTGGTGCTGGTGCGTATACGTCAGGCAGTCTGAGCCTGAAATGCGGCCAGAAATTTTATGTCTATGTAGGCGGCACAAATGGCGCAACATTCAACCGTTCTACTTCAGGCTCCGGATATGGCGGCGGAGGTGCTACTGATATACGTGTCACTGGTGGAGAATGGAACAACTATGAGTCATTGAAATCCAGGATCATGGTTGCAGCAGGCGGCGGAGGCGCAGGAAGAGATGTTGGACGTCCAGGCGGTGGACTCACAAGTGCTAATGGTGGAATTCATTATGGAGGATTTTCGGCACAACAATTTGGATGGATTCCTTCTGCAACTGGTGCAGGACAGACATATGGTGGAATGGGCTATTGGGGTAATGAAGTGTTCAGCGGTTCTTACCGTTCTGGCAGGAGTGGTTTTGGAACAGTAAATGGAGCTGCATCAATGATGGCTGGCCGGCCTATAGATTTCTGGAATGCTGGTGGCGGAGGCTATTATGGCGGAAACATGTCAGGTGCAAATGGTATATGGGGTATTGCTACTGGCGGATCATCATTCATATCAGGATATCCTGGCTGTAATGCTGTGAATGTCTATGGACAGCATACAGGACAACCTAACCATTACTCTGGGTTTGTGTTTAATAACCCAGTCATGATAGCTGGTGATGGCTACATGCCTTCATTAAACGGATCTGGTACAATAAAAGGCAATACAGGAGAAGGTTTTGCAAGGATAATTCTTGTAGAACAGTGAGCAAAATCATATAAAAACAGGCAGTATCATGTGATACTGCCTGTTTTTATTGCTTTTAATGAAGTCTTTCTGTTAAAACAAATTTTGCATAACATGGGCCTGCATTTCCTAACATAGTGCCACCATTAAAGTTCGGCATATATTCAGCACCTGATTTGGTCGATGCGTTTCTGATGACTGCTGTACCATATCCGCCAATATAGGAAGAGCCGCCGCCTCCACCATGGTCATTCTTAGATGATCCACACGATCCGCCTGATGAAGCGCCACCACCGTAATAGCCGCCGCCTCCACCACCACCGTCAATCTGTGAAGATCCCCCATAACCAAATCCGCCACGATTACCCGCGCTGGTCTGCGTACCGCCTGAGCATATTTTCGATGATCCACCGATAATACCGCCGCCAATACCGCCTGCGGAATGATAGCCTCCGCCGCCACCGCCACCTGCTACAAGAACACGGCTCATAAGGCTGGGATAACTGTTCCAGGAACCACCTATCATTCTGATATCAGTTGCGCCGCCACCAGAACCTGATAATCCACTTCCGCTTGCTCCGGAATTTCCGCCTCCGTTCCATCCAGCACCTGAGCCATGTGTGCCATTTGCTCCAGGTGCACCCACATATACATAAATAGACTGGCCTTTCAGGAATTTTACTTCTGCTTCCGTATAACCGCCTTTACCGCCAAACATTGCATCATTACCACCTTTAGCTCCCCATAACTGTACTTTATACCAGCCATCCACAGGTGCGATAAACGTCTGTACCGTGCCGGTGTAATAGTAGTCTGACTGGTAGTAGATGGCGTAGAAAGTTACAGGTCCCTGACAGCCGTTGTGGTTTCTGTTATATTCGGAGATCTCTTCGCCGGTGCCGTCAGGCTTAGTGTTCCACAATACGAAACAATACCCTGTCCTGGAAGCAGTCAGCGATGTCGCTATCGACTGGTTCTTCGAGAATACCACATTGGTTGATGCCTGCCCATTGGAAAGTACTCCGCCATTAGCATTAAACGTCACATTAGTCTTCCAGTTAGCGTAAAGGTCAAGCGAATTGAGCTGCTTTTCCTGTCCGATAGTCTGGAGAGGTGTCAGCGCATCTTTGTCATCGCCATACTGGAATCCCTGTCCGTCTTCCTGTGTGTTCCAGCCTGCCTGCCAAAATCCATCAAGCACGTTCAGGCCGTTGTTGTTGGTATCTTTGTAGATACCCTGTGTTACTTCGTTATAGCCAAGCAGTTCGTTGTAAACGAAAGTTACCTGGTTTGTCACCTCATTCGTATTGAATGTGGATCCGTTGCCATGGAACTTGGCTGTGAACTTGAAGTAAGGCTTTAAGTCAACACGCACGTTAAAGCTGTCGCGCACCTGGTGCCCTCTTTCGGCATAATAAACAGTAACTGTCGTACGCCGTGTGTCTGAGTTCATGGAACTGTCAAGCGTTGCAGGGCTGAAGGTCAGCCACTCGAACTTGAGTGTCCCGTCAGACAGTTTGATCTGGGAACCGTCATCATACGTCACGATGATGTCACCCATTCTGCCTGAACCGTCTGTGGCCGTCTTACTGTTATCAAAATCCGATTCCACAAACGTATAGCTGTAAGCATCCTTGCTGCTTATAGGATCTGCGCCGGAATAAACAACTTCCAGCTTGATCGGTGTCTTGATCGTAATAGGGTTCTTCACCCCGTTCTCATCACCAGCCGGAGGATCCGGTCTGGCAGTGTTTTCCATCCAGAGCTCTACATCCCTGTCAGACGGTGTTATCTCTACAGTCGTTGCACCAGAAGCTTTATCAAAGCTTACAGTGCCTTTCGTGTATTTCACGCCATCCAGATGGTAATTCGGGTCAAACAGCTCTGTCAGCTCGTAAGTCCCAACAGGCAGGTCATTGAATTCTGCCCATACCTGGGGCCTGCTGTGGAGCAAATGGATGTTGTTTTCCCTAAGGTATACAGTACGCCTGTATTCCTTGCCGTCTGCCTGGCTCTTAAGGATGAAGGTACAGTTGATCTGGTAGTCCTCACGTTCCTCTTCTGTCATTGCCGACGGATAATAGATCTCATTGACCACCTTGCCTACACGGATGTCGCCAAGGATCGGACGAAGCCCGAAGTTCTGGTAGTCCGCAGAAGCCGTGTCGATCACAATCTCTTTGATCCATGCTGTCTTCTCAAGTGCTTCGCCGGAATCAATGAATTCCTCCTCAGCCTCTGAGTCGAGCCTGGAATTATTACTGTTACCTTCGCCTACCCTCTGGTCTGTCATCTCATAATGGTCAGGTATCAGGTCAGCTACTACATAATAGGTGCCTGACTGTACATTGTCAAACACATAGGAGCCTGTATTGTCTGTTATGATCGGCACAAACTTGTTGTTATCGCCATCATAGGCTTCAACCAGCTGTACGCCGTTTATTGTCCGGACAACCCTGTTAGGGTTCATGGGCTCATATTTTCTGTAAAGTGTAATCTTGACATCAGGAACCGTAGGCTCCGTTGCCATCTTGAGGCCGTTGTTGTCAGAATCCTCCCATACCGTGCCTGCGATATACAGTTTTACTACCTGCGTCGCAACCACATTGGATTCAATGATCGTGCCTTTGTTCTGTGCGATCCATGCTGCATTGTGGTAGTAGTCGCCCACATTCTGGTCGTCTTTGTCAAGCACATTGGCAACCAGGTTCACAAGTATGGATTCATCCCAGTCAAGGACTGTGTCAAGCCTTACAGCAACTGCATCATTAGGCACGGTAAAACCAAGCTCCGTATCAGAGACCTCATAGGTTTCTGCCTGGATCCAGCTGATACCTTCCTTGGCGCCTGTAAGCTGCCCTTCTTCCGCTGTCCTCACTGCTGTGTCTGTTGTATAATAAACGGTCATATTCTGTGCCCCATATGCAGCATCAGAAATGTCAACAACCATTTTCTTATAGTATAATGTTCCGCCAAACCTGGAACCGTCTTTCCTGTCAACCCCGTATGCAGGATCAACTCTCTCATCACCTGTCCAGGGAAGGACGTCGATCATGGAAAATTCAGAGGGCAGCATGCTCTTATTCTTCTCCGGGTCTGTGTTCTCTACAAGCACTGTCCAGTCAATGTCTGTGCCAACTGTGATGACAGGTGTTGTTGTGGATTTGCTGATATCCGGTTCAGGGTTTTCAAATACGTGCATCAGGAAACGCACCTTGCCCTGATGGTCTTCAGCTTCCAGGTCATTGTAAGCCTGTGCCTGGTCAAATTCATATCCGTCGCCGTTGCAGTCCCATTTCGTAAGGACGCCGCAGTCATGTGACCATCTTACCGAAGAAACACCGCCGCCATATATGTTGTCACTGTCAGACATTACCACGGAACGCTGTCTCACCTGCTCTACAGTGCCCACTGACTTATTAAGGTCACCAGTTGTACGGGTAACCAGTACATTTACAGGGACGAAAGTGTCACTTCCAGACCTGATCGTGACTGTGTTTGCTACGTTTTCAACAAGTCCATCCGTATAAGCCTGGTCAGGTACATAGATCTCAAGCATGGTGTCGCTTCCGACCTTCATCAGCTTGGAAATGCCTGGCTCATTTTCAGGGATGGATTCTGTGACGCCATCCGTACACACCCATTTAAAGCCTGTGATGTGTTTATTGGTACTCCGCTCGATCATGTCACGCAGCTGCCCGGGGCCTTCATGGAAGTCGATTGCCTGGCCCGGCTCACGCCTGGAGTCTTCTGCCGTGATCTCTAATGTGAACAGGTAAGCTTCCGGGTTTTCTTCCACAGTCACCGCTGACTGGGAACCACCTGCAGTGGAACCTGTTGGTGAATAATCCATGGAATCATAAGGGTATGTTTCTGCTACGGAGCTGTCATTTGCTTCCGTATGCACATGCCAGTCAGGAGACCGGTCAGTGTCAACAGGTGTTACTGTGGCGCTGATGCTGTAAACACCACTCTTTATGATCGTAGGGTTCCCTCTTTCATTCAGTACCTGGCCGTCCGTGTAAAGCGTCCAGTCAATGTTGGGATTGCCGTCATCGTCAACTACATAAGCTTTCCCGTGGGGCACATACATCGTGCCAAGCAGTTCTCCATCCGGATCATGGAAATTATACGTGATGTCCACAAACGCATTGTTGATGCCATCCGGGATATAACATGTCACATCTTCCAGGTTCTTCTGCGCTTCATAATAAGCATCAGAAGCCTTCATGACTGCCTGTTCAGCTTCCATGAGCGCGATAGGGTCTTCACCATCCCTTGCCGCATCGTATGCCTCATTTGCCAGGTCAAGTTCTGTCTTTGCTGCATCCCGAAGGCTCTTCATATTGGAATATCCGGGATCCGTATACCAGATCTGGTTAAGGATCTCATCCGTGAGAAGGTCATGCAGCTCCTGTGTCTGCGGTGCATAAATGACTGCATTGTCTTTCGTAATCATATAGGACACATTGAGGTCAACCTCAGGCGTAGGGTACATCCCTATGAATTCATCACCGTTCGGGTTGAGTGTTTCATTATCTTCCCATGGCGGGTTCGGGTTGTCAATACTTGGCTCGCTCGGGATGATTCCGGAAACGTCCTCATTGTTTGTCTTGATCGTGTTGCCACCAAATGTAAATTTGGTATAGATAGGGATAACGACAACAACCTTATAGCCATAGTCGCCAGCTTTATAGATGGCGCCGTTGCTTCTGCTGTCATCCTCTTCATATCTTGCAAAATCCTTGTCATAGTCAGTAACTGCATTATACTCAAAGTCGTACCCGGTGACCTTTACCAGGTTTCCGTTAAGTGTCACATTCACTTCTTTCGTGATGTCAACCCATTCTGTGGAGAATGTTTCATCGTCTTCTTCTATGAACTGTTCACCCCAGCGGAACTCAGATACTTCTTTCGTATCAGGATCCATATCCGTAGGCCTGCCGTTACTGTCAAGATTAACAGGGATCCTGGGGACAGCATATACCAGAATGTCAGTCTTGCTTGTAACCTCAAAGGGGTCAGTAATCTCATCCTGCAGGATCGTCTCCTTGCCGAAATAGCCTCTGGAGTTGGTAAGGTTCCAGGCTTCCATATCTGTCCTGGTAACGATCTTATCAACGTATTCGATCAGGTCAGAAACCTGTCTGGTTGAAGAAATATATTTGCCAAATGTGTTTCTTGCTGCTGCACCCACACCAGATGTCTTTACATATTCCCCGGTCAGACTGGTTCCATTCGTACGAAAATTACCATTCTTTGGATGGTCAGATGACCAAAGGGAACAAAAAGCAAGCGTTAAAATATCCGTTTTGGGTCTTATAACAAGGTCATCAATCCGTCCTGTTGTAAAAGCCTTGATAACGCTCGGATCATTCTCATTCTTAAACGGGCAGTAGATTGCAAAATTTGTTGAACCGTATTCTGTTTTCAGCTTATTTGCATACTGAAGCGCCCTGTTTGTGGAATAAGAACTGATAGAGATTCCCGGATAGTCATCAGGGGGGTACGGCCAGGTAGGCGTTTTCGCCTCACCATAAGGTGCACCGTCTGTGATAAGGACACAGGCCAAGCTGTTCCAGTTAACCGTTCCGTCTGCAGATTGATACTTATAATTCCAGCTACCCTGACCTGCCCATGTATAGAGCTGTTCCGTTGCCAGGTCAGTCCTTGTAAAGTCCTGCTGGTCCGTATTTGCATTGCCCTGTGCTGCACAGTATTCAGGATAGTCGTGCTTCACATAGCATTTTGCCTGCATAGCTTTTACATCAGCGTCTGTACGAATCAGGGTCGGGTTTCCCACTGCATTGTGTTTATAATACAGATGGTTGTTATACCCGACTACGCCTGCCACATACATATAATGGTCTTTCATGGCCTCAACCATGTTGGCGTCACTCTGGTTCACATAGTCCGGGTCAATGTCATCATAACCGCCTTCCCGTGCTGTCTGTTCACGCTTCTGGTTTACTTCCGCGATCATTTCGATCATTTTGGCTATACCATTGTTATAATCATCCGTATAACCGGAAACAGAAGCAGACTGGTCAATCGCCAGCATGAAGTCAGTACGTGCCGGTGCATAGTTATTGATCTGGTTATGCGTTCCATCGTAAAATGCCTGCTCAAGATAGATATCATAAGTGTTCTGGCCATTCAGTTCGCCAGTTGTCTCCAGGTACTTATCCATCTCAAAGAAAGTCTTGTCATCAAAGGAAAGCTCCTTCTGTGTCTCACTGCCTTCTTTTAATACAAGGGCATAGGGTGAGAATCCGTCAGTCATAAACGTCAGGGCTTCGTCTTCATCCACTGACAGCTCCATGGCTGCAAGTGATGTGACTTTCTCTTCATCAGGTTCATCGTTATGATACACCTCAACAGTGCCATCCTCAGATGCCAGGCCGTCGATCACATCTCCCGCGAAAGACACCTGTACCTCATCAGAAGGCTCCACTTCATTGTGGTCTTTATCCAGGAGCATGATGTCATAAACAACAAGGACTGTATAGACCCATTTGTCGCCCTGGGAATTCAGATACTCTTCATAATCATCCTTCCAGGATTCTGTAATATCCCTTACAACTACATCATCCACGTTGTCCATGGAATCTGTGCTTCCAGTGATAGTAATGTCAATGTCGTCACCCTGGACGGTGAACGAAACATCCTCAGCCTCTTCGTCATCGGAAGTTTCTTCGTCAGAAGCCTCTTCGTCAGAACTTTCTTCATCATCAGATGCTTCGTCATCGGAAGCCTCTTCATCATCAGAGACTTCTTCATCAGAAGTTGCTTCATCATCAGAGATCTCTTCTTCATCAGAAGCCTCTTCACCGGAGACTTCTTCATCAGAAATCTCTTCCTGATCCACATCATTCTCAGCCACCATATCAGAACCTGTAGCAGGCGCTGCATAAGCAACTGTACTTGGGATCATAGTGCCAAAACACATAGACAGCGCCAGGATCATTGACAATATCCTGTTTTTTACAAGCTGTGCATGCCGTGTTTTGCATTTTGCCCATATATTGCTCATAGGTTTAAGTCTCCTTTCTACCATTCTTCCGCATCATAGATCTGCCATGCTTCAGAATAATTATTGCCCAGATAGAACGGGCAGGACTCCTCTGTCACGTCAATCGCATAAGTGCGCATGTCGTGCACGTCCTTAAATTCCGTCTTCACATACCTGAACAGGGGTGTTGTGATGATGTCCCCGTTAAGAACAGTCCCATCATCCGGTTTATAAAAATATTCACCGATCGTCTTGTCATAAACCAGGTTCTTGGAAAAATCAGCCCAGTCACCTGCAATAAGCATGTTAGTATAATAAAAACTGTCATCATCTGCGTTGTATACCCAGTTTACCGGCAGATGGTCTTTGTAATCATCATATCTATACCAATTCTGCCCGTCCCAGGAAAAGCTTGTGATATCCCGGATATACTTTTCAGTAAAGTTCACATGGACGCGTACATAGCAGTCCAGGTAGCCTGTATTCCCAATCTGTACCATCTTTTCATAAGAAGCAATGGAACCATTTATCTCAGGGACATTTTCCGGGAACTTCTCAACAACAGTAGTTGTTGTGTCAAGTGCAATGGTGAAATTGTTCTTCATTGGGTCAGTTGCGTCTGTCAGGTAAGCATATATCCCAGGAATCGTGATGGCTGACATGGTAAGCACTGCCACCATAGAGAGTAAAAATAACTTTATCCTATGTTTCATACCAGCATCACACCTCCTCTTTTTTCTTTTTCCGTATCAGTATTACAAGGGCTATAGCGCCAGTGATCAATACACCTAACAGAATGACAGCACCTGCAAAATGTGCCGTATCATAGGTGGCTCTTGAGATCACCTGTTTGATAACCGATGGGGAACCAACATTTGTGAATACTGTGTTGGATTTTTTGCACTGGCCGACGATCGTGGCATCAGCCTGATTAGGGATCACATCATCTTTCACATTTTCCATGACCTGTGCTGTAAAACTCACTGTAGCACCCTCGCCACCCTTTACCTGCACCTTCCATTCCAGGATGCCGCCGCTGCCATCAGAAGCAGGCTTCTGTGTAAATGTCCCGCCACCTGTGTCAAGTACCTTCAGCCGGCTGTCTATCGTGTCAGTAACCGTAATAGTACGTCCGTCAGGGGCCGGGTTTTCAACATAGATACTATAATTTAATACAGCACCCATATCAACTTTTCCGCCATCCACATTCTGACCTTTGCACTCCACGGTCTTTACCGGGGCCTTAGGCTTAAGCTTCCGGTTCTCACCAAGCGCGCCGCCAATTTCCAGGTCAATGATCTTGGAAATATGTTCCCCGGGTACGATCAGTTTATCGTTCACATAAGGGACTTCATTCCCGTTCTTATCAAGCTGCGACTCATGGACATGAACAGAAAGGTTTCCCTCTTCTACCCATACGTCTTCATCATGCTTATATCCCATACTCCATACATCAAAACTCTTGGAATAGGAGATAGTGGCATTTGTGTTCCATCCGGTCTCTCCCGGCGCCACCTCAGACACTTCAGCAGTGGCAATGATGGCAAATTTCTTATTCTCCAGTTTCTCTGTCCAATCTGACGGGACAGTGACACAGGTGATGAACCTTATTTTGTCGCCAGGTGCAACAGGTTCTTTATAATAATACCAGTCACCCCTTTTCGTCCACCCGTCAGCAAATTTCACGATGTCATCAGAAAGTCCGGTCACGCCGTCATCAAACTCATAGGTAAGCTTTGCCCGCACCCAGCCGGAATTCCTCCCGACAGGTGTCTCGGCAGCATATGCTGTCATAGGGCTTATCAGATTAAACAGAAGCAGGAGGGCAGTCATCCATTTTATTAAAGCAGATCTCATGTATGTAGCTCCTTCCTTAACAGATACCAGAGGAGCAGGAGCCCCCCTGGTTTAACTTTATATCTTATTCACCTGCATTCATGTCACGAACCTGGACAATGACAGTTGCAGTTGCTGTCTTGCCTGTGTCAGGGTTCACAGCTGTCATGGTGATCGTGGACTTACCAACGCCTACAGCCTTGATATTGCCATCCTGGTCAACCGTTACGACATCCGTGTTGCTGGACTCGAAAGTAGGTACAGGTTTTTCGTTAGGCCCTGTGTATGCCACATTGTACAGGATCGTTGTTGCTGCATTTGCGTCATCGCCGCTGTTCAGCTTCAGGTGTCTGTTCTGTACAGTCATGGAAACATTCAGGGTAGTGCCTTTCAGTGTCTGGTTGTTGCTGTTGTCCGCATCAGACGGGTCAACGTCAGCGCTCTGGTTCATATAGGTATCGAAGATCTCAGTAAGCTTTTCTGCTTCCATGGTCTCTTTCCATTCCGCATCCGTTACGCCGGCAATGTTGTCTGCCTGGATCGCATAGGTTGTGATCACGATGCTCTGTACGGAATTGTCGATCTGGCCTTCGATCACGTTTACAAGCCTTACCACATCAAATACAGGAACAGAGGTCTCATCCTCTTCCAGCACGGTATTGTGGCCGTAGATACGTCTCACCTTGGTTGCCACCTCAGCAGTTACCTCTTCGTCATCCGCATTCAGGTACTGCTCCTTGATCTCAACCCATTTGTCTGAATGAGTGGAATTGTATGTCCCTTCTGTCGTCCGGTAACCAAATACCTCCACATTGGACTGAGGAAACCGTGTCCCGTCTTCATCTGCTGTGATGATGTTTGCCATGGGGATGTCTACCTGTTCAAACACCACGATCCGGTTCTTACCGGTATTCTTGATACAGGGATCTTTTGGCACCTCTTCGTTCGGAAGCAGGTCTTCTGTCTCATCTGTTCCATTGCCGGGATAATTGGGCTCCAGCGTGTCGATTGTTACTTCACCGATGGTGAATGTGTTGGTCACGCTCTCTGTGTCCGTCAGGTAAGCCCTGATGCCCGTGACAGCCAGCCCGATCCCAAGAACCAGGACTGCAGCTGCACCAGCAATGATAAGCCGTTTTTTGTTGCTGTTGATTGCACTTGTCTTATTCATATTACTCTCCTTTACTCATTTTCTTCATCCGGCAGTAAAAGCCCGATGATATATTGGATAATGTTGGCTAACAACATGATTCCCACCAATATTACCGTTGCCAGTGGTATTGTCACAGGCCCAATATAAAATACCCGGGACTGTATGGCTGATAACAGGTAGCCTGCCTCAGGCACTGTCAGGATGCATTCACCCAGTATCTTATCCGGCACCACCACATTGGCATCCGGTATCTCATTGGCATCGCCTTTGGTAATGAACCCGCCTTCAACGGTTTCTACCACCCGGTGTACCACGGGGATCCCGTCTCCAGCCTCATAGGCAATGATGTCGCCTTCTTCAGGCGCTTCATCCATTTCCTGGATATACACCAGGGAGCCTGTATGAATCACAGGTTCCATGGAACCCGACAGTACATAGTAAGGGTGGATCCCTGCAAACTTCGGTGCAAACAGGGTACCTGCAGCAAACAGGACGCAGGCGATCACAACCCATGTGATGATGTTTGTTATCACGCCGTTTATCTTGTAAAATGTCTTCATAAAAACCGGCCTCCTCTGGGGACATGTTTACTCATTACGCCAGTCCCCCTTCCCTACGGTGTTTTCATTCTGGTTAATGAACACCTTATAGATATAGGTCAGGTCTTCTTCATTCATCTTACCGTCTGTGGGGACATCAATCCCTGCACGTTTGACCTCATCTGCCTGGATGGCAAAGGACTCCACCTTGATCTGCTCGATCTCGTCCGGCCCTATTGTCCGTGAACCGTACTTCTTGTTCTGGATCTTATCAAACAATGTGGTCGTGGTCTCAGTGGGTTTCAGCCTGGTATGGTACCCGAAGATATAGGTCTTCCCGCGGCCTTCATCATTCACACCCTCACAGTCCACAAGTTTTCCGTCAAGGGATGTGAGCCTTACCCAGTTAGGGTTAAAGCTGTTCTTATGTTCATCGTCCGGGGCATCCTTAACCTTCAGCCAAAACAGGTCTTCCTCTGTGTTCTTCACCCTTGTTCCGTCATCATTTACAAGGTTCATCACTTCGGCAGGCACTGTTATCCGGAAAAATACCACACAGTCATTTTTACCGGTGTTCTTGATGTAGGGATCCTTCGGTATCGTCTTGAAAGGCGTCATCAGTTCGCATTCGTCCGGCACTCCGGGTACTCTCCCTTCATCCGTGTCCTTTGTCGGGAAATTGGGCTCATATGCTTCAATTTCCACATGCCCGATCGTGAACTTATTTATCATCTGGTCAGCATCCGTCTGGTAAGCAGTAATACTGCCGATGACAGCCGCTCCTACAAGCACTGCACACGCACAGCTGACCATCACCTTCCTGTTAAACTTTGGCTTCCGTTTCCTGGAAGGATCCCGTGCTTTAGGCTTATCCTTCAGATCTGATAAATCAATTTTCACTTTCTTTTCTCCTTTCTTTATGAAATTGGACAGCGCCCTGGCATACCAGGTATGTACTATGGTAGTTTTATGTCCCCCAATAGGGAAAATGAGCTGTCCCATTCATTTTTACTTCGGAAGATTCCGGGCATCTCTCCCAAAACTTTTAATAGTTTCCTTTCCATATCTGTACGCCGTGTACCAGCAGCCTATTCCGTGTACCTGCTGCACCATAGCATACAGAAAATGTAATAAGCGGCGCTGTTTCATCCATCGCCTGCTCTTCAAAGTCTGTAAAAGGCTTGAGGCTATCAAGCCTGCCGGCGTTTAATACCGCGGATAAATATTCCTCATAGGTCTTTTCATCTGTCGGGACTGCGAACATGCTGCTGTCCTTGTCAACCACATACATGGAGACCACACGGTAAACAAGGATTTCATGGTCTTTCGTCCACAGGTAGAAATAAGGGTTGTTATAATTCTCAGAAGGATTTCGGAAGATCTTTTTAAGGGAACCGAACATGGATCCGTTCCTCATGTTATGTCCATAGAAGAATGTATTCAGGTCTGTAAAATCTTCTGAAGCGTCATATGGTATAAAGATGCATCCGGAACTGCTTTTCTGCCCTTCAAATGTCCTGTGCAAATATCCGTTGATGTCATCCTCATGTTCTTTTACAACCGGATAGTCAACCCCGCCGTCTTCATAATAAAGCCAGCCGGTAAAATCCGGGTTTGCTAAAAGCAGCCCGTCAATATCAATGTCCCTGTCAGGTATTGGAACCGGGCAGATATCTTCTGGTTCAGCTTCTGTATTATTTTCATAATGGTCATCCATGTCTGCGGATGTCACATATTCATCCGTCAGCTGTTCATACTCTTTATCCGCCTGTATATACCCAAGCATGATCCAGCTTATGTAAGCAACACATCCCAGTATCAGAAACAGGATAATGGCTAATATAATTTTAAGTGCTTTCTTGTTCATGATCAATGTCCTTTCAAAATCCCCGTGCCCCTATATCCATTATATCAAAAAAAAAAAAAAACAGGAACTCATGTGTTCACTAAAATAAATATGTAAAATTTAACAATTATAGGCAGCAAAAGGGCCAGTTAAAAAATATCCCATGACTATTAGAGAAAAAAATTTAAAAAAAGGGGAAAA